>ODAK010001397.1_pt1 | contig 26479 bp, 24 predicted proteins | sample 1539591 | NCBI WGS metagenome assembly ODAK01 (sample SAMEA3539303, study PRJEB22396) | soil metagenome | biome: tundra; feature: field; material: soil | place: USA | collected 2010-05 | depth 0.15 m
CGACAGTGGGGACGCCATCGACTAGGGTCCTCACCGGGCCCGGTCTGGAAGTTCCTCGTTTCGCCACGCGGCGCCAGGATTGGCGACATGCGCATTGGATCATATCGCTCTATGCGGAGGATTCCGTGCAGCCAGAGATCCCGTATGCCAGCCCGTGCAGCCGCCATTTAAGCGAGCCGATTTCAGAGAAACCTTCTATTGCAGCCCCGTTCGTTGGGGATAGCGTGATCGGCGAGTCCCCCACCCCTCTACAAAGGGCCGTTCCCGAGACCGACAACCCGCTCCCGAATAACCAAATCCGCACGCATCGTGAACTCGAATTCGCCCGAAGCCACCCGCAGAACGTTCCTGAAGACCAGCGGCTTCGCATTGGCGGGGCTGATGGGGCAGTCCGCCGTGACGGCTGCGCCAGGTAGTCCGAAGGGCGACGAGGGAGGAAGGGCCGCGCAGCCGCCCATGCCCCTGCGAAACCTGGGCAAGACGGGCCACCGCGTGAGCCTCTTCGGCCTGGGCGGGCAGTCGGCGCTTGAGCATCCCAACAACGAGGCCGTCGCCGTGCCCATCGTGGAGCGCGCCCTGGACCTCGGCGTCAACTACATCGACACTTCCTCCATCTACGGCGGCCCGAACCGCTGGAGCGAGCGGTACATCGGCCAGGTGATGAAGCGGCGCCGTTCGGAGGCATTTCTCGCGAGCAAGACCAAGGAGCGCACCCGCGACGGCTCGATGCGCATGATCGAGCAGTCGTTCAAGCTCCTCCACACCGACCAGCTCGACCTTTGGCAGCTGCACGACGTCGGCACGATGCACGACGTGGATGAGATCTGCGCGAAGGGCGGCGCCATGGAGGCGCTGCTCCAGGCCAAGGAGCAGAAGCTCGTCCGCTTCATCGGCGTCACCGGACACCACCGCCCGGAGGCCATCATGGAGATGCTCCGGCGCTTCCCCTTCGACGCCACCCTCATCGCGCTGAACGCGGCGGACACGTACCACCACAGCTTCATGACCGAACTCCTGCCGATGGCCGTCGAGCAGCAGCTGGGCGTCATCGCGATGAAGGTCGTGAGCCGCGGGCGCCTCCTGGAGACCTGGACGCCCCCGTCCATGGAGCGCCAGAAGAATTCATGGGAGGCGACGGGCACCTATGCCACGAGCCCGGGCACGCTCGGCCTTCGCGAGGCGCTGTACTACGCCTTCAGCCTTCCCATCAGCACGGCGATCGTCGGCATCGATACGATCGCGCAACTGGAGGAGAACGTCCGGCACGCCAGCGAATTCACGCCGCTCAGCGAAAAACAGTTGCTTGCGATCTCGGAGAAGGCCGGACCTGTGGCCAAGCAGGCCCTCTTCTTCCGGTACATGCAGCGGGCCTGAGGCCCTGTGCCGGGCCGGCGGTCTGAGCGTTTTGAGGAGACGGCGCGGTGCCAAAGGGACCATGAGCGTCGCTGACTGCGCCGATGCTTGAAGGGCCCTCGCCAGCTTGAACCCGGGAAAGGCGAATGCCACCCCTCGAGGCCCTCCGTCACCCGGCGATTACATGCCGCATGGCCCCGACCGCGGACCTCTTGGCGTCCGACTCCGTGGGCTCCCATCCCTCGTCGACAACGGGACCGGCCGCACTGACAAGGGCCCAGCGCCACATGTCATGCTGTCTTCGCTCGGTCAGGGCAAATCCAGGATACCCGGGGTCGCAGGTGACCTCGAGCGTCATGAGCGAGAATCTGCTCGACGATGACGCAAAGGCAGCCTCGGAATCCGAGGGGAGGTCCTGGAAGGAGCGCCAGGTTGGGGCGATGAACAGCATGGCGGTGGGGCAGTTGGGCTTGTGTAGAGCTTAGTCCTATAGCCCTCTCTTCTCTATGGGGTGTTAACCCCGGACGCTGCCGGGCAGGCAACCGGGGCGGACCTTCGGCCGGCACACGCGCGGCAACGTTCGGCCTGGCGATAGAAGGCGTTTCTCCTTATCGCCAGCGGCAGCCAAGGCCAACCAGGAAGATGCCGGAGTCGCGGTTGTAGTTGCTGACCACCCGGTCTCAGATGATCCGGGCGATCCAGTGATTGGCCAGTTGCCTGGCGATTGTGAGCGACACCAGAGATGCGACTGCGGCGGGGTTTCTCATCCCAACGCTCACCGTTTGTCCGGAACTCACAGGGTGGTTGCGGTCGATGAATATATAGGGCCCGACGCCGATTCCAACCGACGTGCTTTCATCAAAGAATGTGTTCACGGGCCAGACTTGCAGCGCGACGCCGCTGCGGCGCGTGATCTTGGGGTCGCCCTCATAGATAAACGATGGTGTGCCGTCCAAATGCGGCATAAAGCCCTGCCGATACTCAGCAGCGCCCGCCAGGGCCTTCTGGCTCAATAGCGTATTGACGACGCTCTGACCCCCAAAGACGGTGAACTGGGGTTCCGTTACGTACTGTGCGTCGACGGCATCTCCCTTGGCGGGCTCCTTGCCGACAGGACGCCGGTTCGGGCCAAACCAGTAGCCGACGCCCACGGCGGCCGTTGTCGTCTTGATGTCACTCGAGGGGCTGATGCGGTTGACCATGAAACGGTAGAACCAGCGGTCGGAAAGATAGCCCGTCGCCGCGAAACTGAAGACGGGGGCGGTGCCGTGAACGTCCAACGACCCGTTGGGTCCAGCCGGTTGGGTATCGTAGAAGTAGTAGGCACCGACTCCAACGGATAGCGCCACCCGGTAGTTGAAGAGCGGCATGTTCCCCCACATTTCCCATGCGGTCCCGTCGCGATGGTGACTGAGAAGATGACCCTCGTTGATGTAGGCTATTGAGGACGCAAGGTTCTCGTAAAGGTCCTGCCTGTAATCGATTTGCCAGGTGTAACTCGAGTTCTTTAGGCCCGATCCGCTCGTGGTGCCCCCAAGCAAGGTCAATTCCTGCGCATGCAGAATTGGGACGATGAAGGCAGCGGCGAGGCAGAGTAGCTTCCAAGCATGAATTGGGTTTCGCATGATGAGGTGCTTACGGCGGTCGCGTATGGGAGGGGCGGCTTAAGGTTGTTCGCAGCCCAACGCTGCCGGCTGGAACGCGGTCGGCGGGATGGCCCCATTGATGGGCGTGCATGATGGAGCAAGACCCGAGGCGCCGCGACAGGGTGTTCACCTAATCCTCATGCAGGCGCCCGATATACGCGGATATCCCCGCGGCCATTGCCCGTCGCACCTCTTTCCGGCACGGCGAAACACACCAGGAACCCCGCCATATGAAACGCAAGGCGACCGGCCTCGAATGGCCCGCTGGGTCAACCCGGGATCGAATCCCCGCGGTGACGCCGACCTGCTGCGCCCTTCACCTGAGCAGGAGCCCGGAAGGGCCCGAACCCCAGGCGCCCGCAGTCACCGGAAACATTGAGATCCTGAACTTCGTGCAGCCGTAGGGGATCAGGCGAATAGTCTCGTGCGCCGTTCCCTCAACCGTCCCGTCGGGCAGGGCCTGGGCGTCGGTCGGCCGCCAGTCAAAGGCCCGGGCAGGGGCCTCGAGCACAACCGGGGCATCCGAGGACCAGTCCCAGTGGGCCGGCATCGGCCGGCGCGCGACCCTGATGCCGCCGTCCCTCGAGCGCGCATCGGTGTCGATCGCGTACTGCCACTTGGCGTCCTTCACGGGCGTGTTGGAGTCGACCTCCGGAATCGGCAGGGCGAAGAGCAGCGGGCCGAGGAGAACGCTGGCATAGGGCAGCCGCCGGAATCGGAAGACCTCCGGCGGCTCAAAGCTGAAGTACTCGCGGTTCGCCGACGGAAACTCGGTCTCGTATCCGCGGGCGACCACCGGGCGCATCGGCAGGGTGATCTCGATCCTGTCCCCCCCGCCCCATGTGCGCGCGATCCTCACGAAGCCGCGTCCGTCGGGGATCGCCGGGAACGGAGTCCCGTTGACCGTGATGCCCGCGTCCCTGCACCAGCCGGGAATGCGCACGTAAAGCGGGAACTCCACGGCCGCCTGTGGCGCAACCTCCATCCGGATCGCGTCCCCGAAGGGATAGTCTGTCGTGGTGACGATCCGTACCGGGACGCCCGTCCCGACCCTCGCCGCAACAATGGAGGGGCCATAAAGGGCCGCCGCCAGCCCGTTGTCTTGCGTGGCCATCCACATGTGGATGATGAAATTAGGGATGATGCGGTTGATCGCCCCCACGCAGCATAGGACCGTGGGGCAGCCGAGCTGGTGGAATCGGTTGCCCTCGGGCCCCGGGGCGTTCGGCTGCTCGCACGGCATGGCGGCCGCCTGAATCCTGTTGGGCGACTGGTAGTAGCACATGGACTTGAAGTCGCGGGCCGCCGGGGCGGCCCCGGCGTTGAAGAATGCGCGCTCCATGCGGTCGCCCCAGTCGCGGGTTCCCTGGATCCTATACATCCACGATGTCGCAAGGAGCATGGAGGTCACATCGCACGTCTCGGTCTTCCGAAATGCGCCGATCCCGGAGGCAAACTCCTCCCCTGAGGCCACCCCGTAAGGCAGCATGTGGTTCTCGTCCAGCCACTTGAAGGCCGCGATGGTCGCGCCCAGAAGCTGTGCGTCGCCCGACCACGGATATGCCACGGCCGGCAGCCGGATGTTCTCGTAGAAGATGTCCATGTGCCCGGGAGACAGGCGGCCTGACGGCCATCTCCGGATCTCCTGGGCGACCTCGGGTTGGGAGATCGCCTGGAGGGCCCGGTCGAGGATCCGTGGGTCGCCGCTGTAGGAGTACGTCTCCAGCATGGGATCGAGATTGCACAGCCCGCTTACAAGTACGCCCCCCAGGTCTATGTTGCCCATCTTTGACGGATAGTCGGCGTACACCTTGACCAGCGCGTCGAGGACCCGCCGGTCGCCGGTGCCCTGGTAGAGAGCCACCAGCGCGCGGCCCATTTGCGAATGCGCCCAGCTTTCAAAGCCGTCCGGCTTGTAGCCGCGCTTCCAGTAGATGAACGTCGCCCCGGATTCGGCCCCGTTGACCCCGTCAACCACGGCATCCAGGCGGGCACGCACCTTCCGAATGAGGGCCTCGTCATGAAGGACGAATCCCAGGCGAATGGCGCCGTCCAGCCAATAGGCGCTCTGCTCGAGCGGCCAGCCGGTGCCGTCGGCCTTCGCCCCGGGCGCCTGGATCGCTGTGCCTTTCCATCCGCCCGCGAACGTCGGATGCCATTCGTCCAGGTGACCCGTTATGCCGTCGCGCGCCGCGAACGCCCAGTCCCGCAGCCATCCCGCCGGCTCCACCGCGCCCGGCGGCAGCGGCAGGAGCGCGGGCGCGACGGCCGGCTCGAACGGCCGGGCGTAGATTGCAGCCTGACCCGGCGCCTGGGAAACCCCGGCGGATTGTCCCGTCGCCGCTGCCAGGGCGAGCGCGACAGGCAACAGGCATATGAGGTGGACCTTCATGACGGGCTCCCGGGTTGACGGGCATCCGCACCCGAGGCGAGCGAAGGTTTTTGTTCGCACATGGCAAGAAGATTGTCTAAACATTTAGATATGCCCGGGCCCATTGGCCGCCCGATCCCAGTCCTCAAACCCATCACGGCGAACGGAGGCGTCCCCCTGTATCTGCAGGTGGAGGCCCAGCTGCGTCGCCTGGCCCTGGACCCGAGGTTCAAGGACGGCGCCCTTCTCCCCGATGAGCTCACGATCGCCGACCGGCTGGGAGTGAGCCGCGGAACGGCGCGCGCCGCGATACTGCGCCTCGTGAACGAGGGGCTGCTCGAGAGGAAGGCGGGGGTCGGGACGCGCCTGAGGCGCCATCCCGTGGAGTCGGGCGTGCGCGCCTGGCGCAGCTTCACGCGGGAGATGGCCGCCAAGGGCGTCGTCGTCCAGACCTTTCACGCCGACTTCGAGGAGGTTCGCGCCACCAGGGCCGTGGCCCGGGGCCTGCGCGTCGAGCCCGGCGCCCTGGTCGCGAGGCTCGACCGGCTGCGCGGCTGGGACGGCGTGCCGGTCCTCTTGTCGTGCTCCTGGTTTCATCCCCGGCTGCGCCTCTCGGCCGGCCTGGACTACACAAAGCCGCTCTACGACATCATAGAGGACTCGACCGGGGCGGTCGCGGAGCGCGCGAGCGAGCAGTTCGGAGCCGTGCGCGCCACTTCGGCGCTCGCATCCCAGCTGAGGGTGCGCCAGGGGCACCCGCTCCTGCACCGCTGCCGCAGCGTATCGGACGCCCGCGGGCGCCCGATAGAATACGCAGAGGTGTTCTACGTGAGCTCCCGCTTCAAGCTCACCATGGAATTGAGGCGCAAATCGCCATGAAGACTTCGACAGCAGCCTCCATGTCCTGGGTGTCTGGCAGCCTTCCCGCCCGGGGTTTCCCCGTGCTGAATGAGCGCCAGGCGAACAATCCGGCGCCAGCCTTCCGACTCGACGCCCTGATGAGCCTGCTCCGGCTTGCCTTCGTGGCTCTGCCGGTGCCCGGGGCAGAAGGCGGAGCCTGGAAGGCCATTGGAGGCCAATGGAATGGAAGGCAGCACAGAGGCACCGCATGAGGCTGCTTGTCTGTGACCTGGGTGGCACGTGGATGAAGCTCGGCCTGCTCGACGGAGACCGGATCATCGCACAGGAGGCAATCCCCGCGCATTCCGACATGGGCCTCGGTCCGCGCCTGCCGGACCTGGGCGCCGCGCTGCAGCGAATCGTGGCCTCCCAGGGGCTGAAGCTCTCCGACTGCTCCGGCGTCGCCGTCTCCTTTCCCAGTCTCGTCGAGCCCAGCACGGGCAGGATCGTGGACGCATACGGGAAATACCTCGATGCGCCCGGCATCGACCTAGTCGCCTGGGCGAAACAGAGCCTCGGGCTGCCCTTGGCGATCGAGAACGACGCCCGCATGGCCCTGATAGGCGAATGGCAGCACGGCGCCGGGCGCGGGTGCGACAATCTGGTCATGGTCACGCTGGGCACGGGCATTGGCACGGCCGCCTTGATCCAGGGCCGGGTGCTGCGCGGCCAGCACGGGCAGGCGGGAAGCCTTTCAGGGCACCTGAGCGTCCGGTACGGCGGCTGGCCGTGCAGCTGCGGCAACCTCGGCTGCGCCGAGGCCGAGGCCTCAACGGCATTCCTGGCCGAGATCGCCAAGGAGCGGGCCGACTTCGCCGCCAGCGCCCTGTCCCGCGAGCGCGTCCTGGACTACGCGGCGGTGTTCCTCCATGCGGCCGCCGGTGACGCATGCGCCGTCGCCATCCGCGACCACAGCCTCCTCGTCTGGGCCACCCTCGTGGTCAACCTGATCGTCGCCTACGATCCCGAGCGGGTCATCATCGGCGGCGGCATTCTCGCGAGCCGGGACGTCATCCTGCCCGCGATCCAGCAGTATGTCGACCGCCACGCGCACACGCCATGGGGCCGGGTGATCGTGGCCGGCGCAGGACTGGGCGACGCATCGGCTCTGTACGCCGGCGAATGGCTGCTCCGCGAACGGCTTGCCCGCATCACCGCTTGAGAAGATCAAACTACGACAAACATCCCTTCGTCGCCGTCCCCAACTCGGAGGGAGCGGCCGCGTGCGGCTGGCGCGCCATAGCGGAGCGCATCCAGCAGCGTCCGCCCGCGGCCTCGGGAAGGCCGGCGGTCGTCGCCATCGAGTGCTACCCCGGGGTTGACGAGGCCGCAGTGGCTGCGGCCCTGGCCGACCACATTCCGGGAGCGACCATTCTTGCCGCGTCCGACGCACTCCTGCCGCCGGAGAAGATCGAGGCGCTCGTGGCGCCATTCCTCGGCGGCGACGACCCGGTGTTCGGATTCCTCTGCAACCTCACGCTGCCCCAGTTCTTCGGCGAAAGCGGCCTCGCCAAGCTGCGTTCCCGCGCGAAGGAGGCAGACGGACGAACGGTCCTGATCGTTGGCTGCGGGGCCAGCCTCGTGGCGAGGCCGGACGTCCTCGTCTATGCGGACCTTGCCCGCTGGGAGGCCCAGCTTCGCTTTCGCAGGAAGGAGTCGGGCAACCTCGGGGCTGGCAATCGCTCCGCCTCCGCCGGCACGAAGTACAAGCGGGCGTTCTTCGTCGACTGGAGGGTCGCCGACCGTTGGAAGCACCCCCTCATCGCCAAGGCCGACTTCTTCCTCGATACGCATGCTCCCGGAGAGCCCAAGCTGGCCTCGGGCGAGGGCGTCCGGCGCGGCCTGCGCCACGCGGTCACGCGGCCCTTCCGCGTCGTCCCGTTCTTCGATCCCGCCCCCTGGGGCGGCCAATGGATGAAGGAGGTGTGCGACCTCGACCGCTCCTCTCCGAACTTCGGCTGGTGCTTCGACTGCGTGCCCGAGGAGAACAGCCTGCTTCTGCGGCTTGGTTCCGTCGAGATCGAGCTGCCCTCGATGGACCTGGTGTTCGACCAGCCGCGCCGCCTGCTTGGCGAGGCCGTGCATGCCCGGTTCGGAGACGAGTTCCCCATCCGCTTCGACTTCCTCGACACGATGGGCGGCGGCAACCTCTCGTTCCAGGTTCACCCCCTAACGGAGTACATCCAGCGCCACTTCGGGATGCACTACACGCAGGACGAGAGCTATTACATTCTGGACGCCGGCACGGACGCAGGCGTGTACCTGGGCCTCAAGGACGGCGTGGAGCCCGATTCGATGCTGGGCGACCTGCGCGCCGCGCAGGCGGGGGGTTCCGAGTTCCCGGCGGAGCGCTACGCCAACAGGTGGCCTGCAGCCGCCCACGACCACTTCCTGATACCGGCCGGGACCGTCCACTGCTCGGGCAAGGACAGCATGGTTCTGGAGATCAGCGCCACCCCGTACATCTTCACGTTCAAGATGTGGGATTGGGGAAGGATGGGCCTTGACGGCAAGCCGCGGCCCATCCACCTGCGGCACGGCGGCGCCAACATATGCTGGGACCGCACCACCGAGTGGACGCGCCGGAACCTGATAAACGCCTTCGCCCCCGTGGCGTCGGGCGCGGGCTGGACCGAGGAGCGGACCGGCCTGCACGAGCGGGAGTTCATCGAGACGCGGCGCCACCGATTCAACGCCGCGGTCCCGCACCACACCCGGGGCGGGGTCAACGTGCTCAACCTCGTCGGGGGCGAGGAGGCGGCGGTTGAAAGCCCCGACGGCTCCTTTGACCCGTTCGTCGTGCACTATGCGGAGACGTTCATAATCCCGGCCTCCGTCGGACCTTACACGATCCGCCCCAGCGGCCAGAGCCTAGGCGGGGAATGCATCACCATGAAGGCCTTTGTCCGCACCTAACGAAACCCTCGCGATGCCGTTCGACCCAAGCCATCTGCTCTCTCAATTCGATCCCGGGACCGGCGAGGTCGCGGGCGTCAAGCCGGTGATCCGCCGCCTTTCCGATCTTCGCGGCTGCTTCGCCGACCCGGGAGCGTACGCCATGGCGGCCGCCAAGGGCGATCCCGTCGTCTACTCGGTTAGCTCCGTCAACTGCGCCACCGGACCGGGCGACCTGTGCTACGGGATCGGTCGCCTCATGCCGGGTGCCATAGGGCGCGAGTACTTCCTCACCAAGGGCCATATGCACAAGTGGCGCGAGGCTGCGGAGCTCTACATCGGGCTCTCGGGCGACGGCATGATGCTCCTCGAGGACTTCCGGACAGGCGAAAGCAGCATGGTCGCCCTGCTCCCGAACCACGCGGTGTATGTGCCCGGGCACACCGCCCACCGCACCGTCAACACCGGCACCACTCCCCTCACCTATCTGGGTGTCTACCCGGCAGCCGCGGGCCATGACTATTCCGTCATTGCAGAGCGCAACTTCCGGTGCGTGATCGTTGAAAGGGACGGACGCCCGGCCTTGTGCGACAGAACCGACTTTGCGCCGAAAACGGCCGCCCCTGAGCCATGAACACGCTTATGAGGCGCCCGACAATGAACCCATCGACGGTGGGCGGAAATGGACACCCGGAGCAATCAGCATCGGGCTGCCGCGCGCACCATTTCTTCACCAGCAATTCATCCCAAATGAACACGGAGGCCGACCATGCCTAGTTATGCCACGAAACCCATCCCTGCAGCAAAGCCGCCCGTGGGATTCATCGAGCGCCCGTGGGGCTCCTTCAAGCAGTTTGCGCACAACGAGGGCTGCACCGTGAGCCTCATGACCGTTCAGCCCGGCCAGCGGCTGAGCCTCCAATCCCACACCGGACGCGCGGAGCTCTGGATCGTGCTTGATGACGGCGCCGTGGTGCAGTTGGGCGACGAAAGCCGGGAGCGGCGCGCGGGAGACGAGGTCTGGATCCCCGCGAACACGCGGCACCGCCTTGGATGCGCAGGTTCACGGCCGATTCGCGTCCTCGAGGTGGCCTTCGGCAACTGGCAGCAGGAGGACATCTCGCGCTTCGACGATCAGTATTCGAGGACATGAATAGCATGAAGAACCACCGGCTGATGCTGCCACTTGCTATGATCTCCCTTGCGATGTTTGCCCTGATCCCCGCGGCAGGTGCGGAGGACTCGACAAGGCGAGTGGTGCCGCTCGACGGCACCTGGCAGATCGCCGAGGGCCGCATGGACCAGGTGCCGTCCGAATTCGATCGCACGGTGCCGGTGCCCGGCCTGGCGTCGCTCGCCACGCCGGCGTTCGCCAACCCCCCCGGCCCACCGGTGGCCGACCGCGGGCGGATTCCCCAGAAGGACCCCTTCCGGGACTCTTTCTGGTACCGGCGCGCCTTCCGGCTCGATCAGGCCCCGCCGGCGGTCGCCCGGCTCAAGGTCCAGAAGGCGATGTTCGGCACCAGGGTGATCCTGAACGGGGTGGACCTCGGCTACCATGCACCCTGCTTCACTCCCGGCTACTTCGACGCCACCGCGGCGCTCAAGTCTGGCGAGAACGTCATCCTGATCCGTGTCGGGGCCGACCGTGACGCGGTGACCGCGATGGTGCCGTCGGGCTTCGATTTCGAAAAGCAGCGCTACATCCCCGGGATATTCGACTCGGTGGAGCTGATACTTTCCGGCACGCCCCATGTCTTGCGCGCACAGGCTGCCCCGGACGTCGCCCGCCAACTCGTGCGCGTTCAGGCGGTCCTGCTCAACGCCGGGGCGCCCTGCCAGCGATCGGTCAACTTCGTCGTCAGGGAGGCCAGGTCCGGCCGGATCTCGGGAAGCCTGAAGACCGCGGCGACGGCGTTGCCCACCGGCAAGGAGACGGTGCTCGATGTCGAGATCCCGATAGACGGCTGCAGGCTTTGGTCACCGGAGGATCCCTTCCTCTACGTACTGGAGGTGGACAGCGGCGCCGATGTGCTGCGCACGCGTTTCGGCATGCGCGATTTCCGCTTTGATCCTGCGACCAAGAAGGCTCTTCTGAACGGCAAACCGTACTTCATGAGGGGCAGCAACTTCACGGTCTACCGGTTCTTCGAGGATAGCGAGTGCCGGAATCGTCCGTGGGACCGCGACTGGGTGCGCCTCCTTCACCAGCGGGTGAAGGACATGCATTGGAACTGCCTCCGCTACTGCATCGGCTTTCCGCCGGAGCAATGGTACGATGTGGCCGACGAGCTGGGCATTCTCATCCAGGACGAGTTTCCGGTTTGGTTCGGAGGCTCCGGCTGGAGCACATACCCGAAGGAGCTGAAAGCAGGGGAACTGGCCGAGGAGTATGCGGAATGGATGCGCGAGCGCTGGAACCATCCTTCGGCCGTCATCTGGGATGCGAGCAATGAGACGACCACGGACCAGACCACACCCGCCATCGAGCGGGTGCGCGCACTCGATCTGTCAAACAGGCCGTGGGACAACAGCTACAACCCGACGGACGGGCCATGCGACGTCTTCGAGTCGCATCCTTACCATTTCCAGGACCCGAAATTCAGGCTGTCGGCCCTCGCAACCGCCAGTCCGGTCCCGCAAGGCAGCGCGATACACAACGACGGCAAGCGCCCCGTCATCATAAACGAGTACGGCTGGCTCTGGCTGAACCGCGATGGGACCCCCACCACCCTGACCCAGGGCCTCTACGAGAACCTCCTGGGAAAGGCCTCGACAACCGAGCAGCGCCGTCACCTCTACGCCCTTTACACCGCCGCGGAGACCGAATTCTGGCGGGCGCACCGCCAGGCGGCGGCCGTCATGCATTTCACAACGCTCGGCTACTCACGGGCCGACGGGCAGACCAGCGATCACTGGAGCGATGTCGGCAGGCTCGAGTGGGAGCCGGAGTTCTACCGCTACGTCCGAGACGCGTTTGCCCCTGTGGGGCTCATGCTGGACTTCTGGGTGGATTCGGTGCCCGCCGGGACCGAGGCCCGTGTCCGCGTTGCCTTGATAAACGACCTCGGCGAACCCTGGCGCGGTCCGGTCGCACTTCGCCTGCATAGACCGGGGCGTCCCCCGCTGGTTGAGACGAGGCAAGATGCACAGCTTGCCCCCTATGGCACAGCAACCGTCGACTTCAGCCTAGACTGGCCGCATGAGGCCGGACCATTCGTGTTGGAGGCCGAGTTGCGCGGCGCCGGCGGGGATCCGGTCCGCAGCGTGCGGGAATTCAGGATGGTTCCCTAGGCAATCCGGTGCCACGCTCGCTCTGGCGAACCCGCCCCGGAAAAATCCCCTGCAGGAATTGGTTGTCGCGGGACGCGGCTCAAATCCACATTTAGCCCCATAGCGCATGAGAACACCCCGCTGGATTGGTGGCATCGCCGCCGGATGCCTGCTCCGCACCATCACATTGGCGGCCGGGACGATTGACGCGATCCCCCCGCGGGTGGCCGATGTCTTCTCGCCGCTGCCTCCGGGAGCCGTCCAGCTGGGCGGGCGCCTCGGCGCCCGGATTGCCCTCGGCGTCCGCGCCCGCGTCGCCGCCCAGGACGTCGCCGAGTTGATCGCCCCATTCCGCGCACGCCGGGACCAGGACGAATGGCGCAGCGAATTCTGGGGCAAGTGGATCACCTCCGCGGCCGCCGCCTGGCGCTACACCGGCGACGCAAGCCTCCGCGCGCTCGACGCCCGCGCGGTCGCGGAGCTCACCGGGACCCAGACGCCCGACGGGTACATCGGCGCCTATCCCGACGGCGGGCACCTGCGGCGCTGGGACATCTGGGGGCGCAAATACACGCTGCTCGGCCTGCTCGCTTGGAACGAGGCCTCCGGCGACGCGGGGGCGCTCGCCACGGCCCGGCGCGAGGCGGATTTCCTGCTCAGTGAAGTCGGGCCCGGCCGGGCGAGCCCATTCACGAACGACATGTGGAACGGCATGGCGTCGAGTTCGGTGCTGGAGCCGATGCTGCTGCTTTACCGCCGGACGGGCGACCGGCGCTACTTGGAGTTCGCCGACTACGTCGTCGCCCAGTGGCCGTCGCGCGACGGTCCCGACCTCCTGCGCAAGGCGCGTGAGGGCGTTCCGGTCTTCCGGATGTTTCCCGGCCCCGCCCCTGTCGTGAGGGAATACGCCGACGGCGGGCGTTCGAAGGCCTACGAGATGATGTCGTGCTTTGAGGGCCTCGCGGAGTTCTACCGCACGACCGGTAATCCCGACTATCTCGACGCGATCACAAAGGTCTTTGCCAACATCCGCGACAACGAGATCACCGTGATAGGCTCCGGCTCCGACTGGGAGCGTTGGCACAACGGCCATACGCGCCAGACCGAGCCCTGGGTGAAGGGCATGGAGACCTGCGTCAGCGTGACCTGGATGAAGTTCGCGGCCCAACTCCTGCGGATCACCGGCGATCCGGCCTACGCCGACCAGATCGAGTGCACGGCGCTCAACGCCCTGCTTGGTGCCCAGTCCGTAGACGGGACGTGGTGGTGCGGCCACACTCCACTCGCCGGCCAGAAGGAACGAGCGCCGGAGCAATGCGACATGCACCAGAATTGCTGCGTCGCCAACGGCCCGCGGGGCCTGATGCTTATCCCACAGGTCGCCGTGATGGTGGCAAATGACGGCCCAGTCGTGAATTCATACGGCGTGATGAACGCACGCGTCCCGTTGCCGGGCGGTGGCGACGTCTTCCTCGAACAAGTCTCCGGATACCCGCTCGACGGACGCATCCAGATCACACTGCATATCGATGTGCCGAAGGACTTTACGCTGCGTCTGCGCATACCCACCTGGAGCGACAGGAATGAGCTCTCGATCAACGGCGCAGAGCAGCCCGTACCGGCGGCCGGCCGCTATGCCGCCGTCAGGCGCACCTGGCACGACGGCGACGTGGTCACCCTGCGGCTCGATCTTCGCGCACGGGTCATGCGCGCACCGGGCCACCCCGGCTTCGCCGCCATCCTCCGCGGCCCGCTCGTACTCGCGCGCGATGCGCGCCTCGACCCAGGATCCGACGTCGACGCCCCGGTCGCGCTCGATTCGGACGCCGGCGGACATGTCGCTGTCGCGCTCGCCGCCGGGCGCGAGGGCGAGGACATCTGGCAGAGGTTCAGCGTCGCCGCCCAGGGAAGGCACGGCGACGCGCTTCAGTTGTGCGATTTCGCCTCGGCCGGCAACACCTGGAGCAGCGCGTCCGCCTACCGGGTGTGGCTGCCTCTTGCCAAGGCCGGCGGCACGGCACCGGCGGCCAGCGACGTCGCGAAGGAGACACTCTGAGTCGTAGGGACCGGCCCCAAAGTCACCGGGTTATTCTCGGCCCTGGGACTGCGGGCCGGCGACATCGAGGACAAGAACCCAGTCGCTCGCTCCGGTGCCATTGTCGCCAGGGGTTGTAAATGGGCGCAGACCGGTGTTGGACAGCCCGGTTCCGACAATCGCGTAAGCCCCGTTCGTCGGATTGAACCAGCGCGCCCGCGTCGACCCGCTCATCGCCGTCATGTCTATGGAAAAGGTCCTTGCAACAGCGCTCTTTGATACGGGCGGGACGTACGCGACAAGCCAGCTGCCCGTCTTTGTCGCCGCGGAGACAATGTAATTGCGGTCCAGTGGGTTGCTGCTCGCGATAAGCGGGCGGGCAAACACCTCTCTTTCGATCCCCGAAGGCATCAGCTCGAACCACGGGAGCGAGTCGAAAAACGCAAACATGTGCTGACGATCCCGGGAGTAGTCGATATCCAGATCCGCCCTCCACTTGGTGAACGTCCAGATATTGCGCGTGGAGGTGTCGTCTCCCGCCATGCCGCCGGCCAGCACGGCATTCCATTGGAGACTCCGCGTGTCCTGCCGGTTCCCCGTCGCCGAGTCGAATCCGACGATGGTCTCCCCGTAGTAGACGGGCTCGCCGACCCAGGCCGGCTTGGCCGGCTTGTATTGCCAAGCCCGGTCGGCGGTCAGGTAGACGCGCTGGTCGCAATTGGGCCCGTAGCCGTAGAATGAATTCATGTCCAGGACGTCCACGAAATCGCGTGCGTCGGTGGAAAGCTGGTCCGAACCGGAGGGCTCGCCGCCGAACAGGGCCCAGGGGCACGTCGATTTTATGCCCTCGACGATCTTGTGCGTGCGCCTGGCGCCTTCGGAACCGGCAGGCGGGGTGAAATCACCCAGCGTGTACCAGATGATATTCGTCCTCGTCCGGTAACGATTACCCAGCCAGGCCCCCCATTTGTAGCACACCTCCTGGGTGTTACACTCCTGGTTAATCGCCTTCCACCATCCCTGCGACTCTCCCCTGTAGCCGAGATAGGTGAACGCCAGCACGACGGCCATTCTGCGGCTGGCGGCCTTGTCGATGATGCTGTCAATGAAGCGCCAGTATTCCTCGTCTGGTTCCGAAGAGAAGTCGCCCACGACGGCATGAGGCGCGCGACCGAAGCGGTTTTTCGGGCACTGCGGGGCGTAGGTCGTGTAGTCGCCGGGGTGCACCATCGCCATCAATATGAAACTGTTGAAGCCCTTCGCCCTCCGGTTATCGAGATACTCGTCCACGTCCGTGGCGGTCGCCTGGACCGACATGAGCCACGGTGCTTCGCAATTCAGCCGGAAGGGCCGGTCGAGCTGATCGACCAGATACCGGCCGCTTGCCGCGACCTTGAGGGGAAAGGAAGGAGCCGTCGCCTCGCCTCCTCGTCCGGGCGATCCGCAAATCAGCGCGGCCGCGACGGCACCGCCCCAAAGGATCATTTGGCTTCTGAGTCTTGAGACATTCATCGGTGATTCCTTTCGCAGCTTCGGCTCTAGCAACGACGAGGTTGTACTCATCGGCCATCCGCTACCACCAGGCACGGTCTGCCGCAGCCTGCAGCGCCACCTCCAGCGGCGGCAGGTTTGGATGCCATTGCCGTTCCCATTCGAGACTGACTGCGTTGGCATATCCGTCGCGCCTCAGGGCCTCTTTCAACCGCATCATCGGGAAATCCCCATCGCCTGGCAGCACGTAGGAATATGAAAAGCCATCCGAAGGGCGGCTGACGCTGTCCTTCACGTGGATATGCACAACGTGCCTCGCGATGCCAGGCCACAGGTCAAGGGGATCGACGCCGGTTGCGCGCCACGTGTTGTGCGCATCCCACAGCATCGAGGCGCCTCCTGCCTCCGAACAGAACCTGTTGATCGTCTCATTTGCGACCAATCCATCATGGGTCTCCACGATGACGTCCACGGTCCAGCCGTGCTCGCTCCGCAACCGACGCCACCAGCGAAGCGTCTCGATTGCCAGGGGGATTGTGCCGTCATCCGATGCCTCACCCCCGTCGAACACCCTCAACCACGGAACGCCCATGGCCTCGGCCCACGGCACGAACGAGAGCAGTGCTGCGCGATCCTCCTCGCTTGGGCGGACAAGCCTTAACGACGTGGAGAGAACCAGCACCTGGACCGTGCCGTGCACCCTCTGCGCCCGGCAAACGGCCTCCTTGCCGTGCCGGGCGAACAGGGCAGGAAGGTCGGTCGTGCCCTCCAATGTGCGAAGCTCCACCGCATCGATACCATAGCTCGCGGCCAGCGCGAGCACGCCATCGAGCGAGAGGGTCGGGCATCCCAAGGTCGACAGGGCGCGGCGAATTGTCGGGTACATTCAGACGGGCCCTCGGCCGCTAACGGTCGCCGCTCGATTGCATGCGACAGCTGGCGCAACTCCTCGGTTACGGTTGAAGAGGCGATTCATTCACGTCCCGGTGCCTGGCTCCAATCGTCGGTCTCGCTCAGTCGATTGCCCCGACGTCGATCCACGCCTTCTTCCTCGAGGACTCCAGTCCCATCTCGGCCAGTTGGACCCCCTTTGCGCCCTCCAGAAGTGTCCAGCGGAAGGGCTCATCGCTCACCACGTGCTTCAGAAAAAGCTCCCACTGCACCTTGAATGCGTTGTCGAAAGGCGGCGCCTCGGGGACCTTTTGCCACCCCTCGTAGAAGTCAATGGGTTGCGGGATGTCCGGATTCCAAATGACGCGGGGGGTGTTCTCGGCGCTCTGTGTCCAGCAGTCGCGCAGGCCGGCGACGGCGGAGCCCTTTGTCCCGTCGACATGAAGCGTGAGCAGATCGTCGCGCCGCACGCGCGTGCACCACGAGCTGTTGAATTGAACAATGAGGCCCTGCTCGGTTCGCATTGTGGCGTATGCGGCATCGTCGGCCGTGCACTTGTACGGCTGGTCGCGCTCATCCACCCGCTCGGGTATGTGGGTGGCGCAAATGCAGGAGATCGCCGCCACGTTGCCAAAGAGATTGTCGACGACATACCGCCAATGGCTGAGCATGTCCTTCGCGATGCCCCCACCATCCTCCTGGCGGTAGTTCCAGGACGGGCGCTGCGCGGCCTGCATCCCGCCCTCAAACACCCAGTAGCCGAATTCGCCGCGCACGGACAGGATTCGGCCGAAGAAGCCGGAATCGATGAGCGCCTTGAGCTTGCGCATGCCCGGAAGCCACAGCTTGTCCTGGACGACGCCGTTCTTTAGGCCCGCGGCGCGGCACTCATGGTAGAGCGCCACGGCGGTCGCGGTGTCCAGTGCGATGGGTTTCTCGCAATAGATCGCCTTCTTTGCGGCGATCGCCTGCCGAACCCCCCCTGCGCGGCGATCCGTGGACTGGGCATCAAAATAGATCTGGTTGAAGGGATCCTTCAACGCGGCGCCGAGATTGGTCGTAAACCGGGCCAAACCATTGGCTTCGGCTAGCGCCTTCAGTTTGTCCGGGTTACGCCCTACGAGGATCGGCTCGGGGATGACGACATCGCCGCTATCAAGCAGGACACCCCCCTGCTTCCTGATAGCGAGGATCGACCGGATCAGGTGCTGGTTCGTCCCCATGCGCCCCGTGACCCCGTTCATGACTATGCCGATAAGGTGTTCTTTCATGAGATTAGGGTTCAGACCCGCGAGAGATAGGCATCCTTGATGCTCTCCAGGAATTGCGCCTGGTCGCCAGCCCATAGGCGCCGGGAGAATATCTCGACCTCGATGAAGCCGGTGAAGCCCGCCCCCTCGACCCATTCTCGTATCTCGCGAATCGGAATGCAGCCGTCCCCCATGAGGCCCCTGTCCTCGAGGAGATCAACCGTGGGCAGGCGCCAGTCGGAGACGTGGAAGGCGAACAGCCAGCCTCCGCGGCCGCATGCCCCGACCTCATCCCTGAGGCGGTCGTCCCACCAGGTGTGATAGACGTCGATCGCCACGCCGAGCCAGGGCGAATTCAACCGCCCGCAGATCTCCCGAGCCTGGCCCACCGTGTTTACGGCGCAGCGGTCGCCGGCGTACATGGGGTGAAGCGGCTCCACGGCGAGCCTGACTTTCGCCGCGGCGGCATGCGCCAGCACGGCGGCGATGCCGTCGGATATCTGCTTTCGCGATTCGCCCAGCGCCTGGCCGGGCTCCGCGCCGCAGACGAGAACAACGAGCGGAGCCCCCAACGCCGCCGCTTCATCGATGCAACGCAGGTTGTCATCGATGGCCTTGGCCCGGCGATCCGCAGAAGAGGCCGCGAAGAACCCGCCCCGGCAGAGTGATACCACCTCGAGCCCATGGTCGCGGACCAATTGGCCGGTGGCCGCGGGTCCCTTGTCCAGAAACGCCTCACGCCAAATGGTGATGCCCTTGACACCGGCGGCGGAGTATCGCCTCACTGCCTCCTCGATGCCCCACGGCTTTGTGGTGACGGTGTGGACACAGAGGCGGGAGAGATCCTTCAGCGGCGGTATCATGGCAGTGGGCGCTTCAGCCGCCAAAGAACGTGTAATATGAATTGTGCTCCATCATCCGCTTCAGGAGGAGGGCAAGTTCGCGAGCGTGATAGTCGCCCCACATGCAGGACTCGCCACTGGGAACCTTGCGGCCCTTGGGCACGTTGTCCCACCCGTTGGGGCGGTGGTAGACCGTATGAAGCAGGAGCCCCTGGTGGCGCGGCGAAACCGAAAGGTAGGGCTCCTTGAATATCGTCCGGGCGACGGTAAGGCCGGCACCCAGATACCGTAAACCGTCCGCGGTCGCCTTCCGCGCGGCAAGATAGCGGCCGATCCGTATGAGACCCTGCGCCGCGATGGCAGCGGCCGAACTGTCGACGGGTTCATAGTCGTTGAACGGATCAGCTGGACGATCCAGGTAACCATCGAGCTTGGCCAACCCGGGCGCACCGGTGTCCCAGTAGGGCACACCGTCGGTGGGCGTGCATTTGATGTAGAAGTCCGCTGTCGCCCGGGCGACCTCAAGGAACCGTTTCAGTATCCTGTCCTTGCCTCCGAAACCGCTGAAATCCCTATCGGGCAGGGTGTCGAGGAACTCAAGTTGCTCGGCGTAGCCGCAGAGGATCCAGGCAAGGCCACGCGTCCATGTTGTGAATGGCGAATACCCCTGCTGCGTGCTCGGGCAGCGGTAGGAGCCGTCGTTCGGATTGAAGAGAGACTCATGGGCGACGCGGCCGCGTATGTCGTACACGTCGCGACCCCTTCCATAGTAGACGTTAAAGCGCGCGGTGGTCTCCGCGTGCTGCAGGAGGCGGCCAAGGAGGGAGATGCGCCGGTTGTTCTCTCCCATCAGCGCGTGGCCGAGCCGGTGGGCAAGCGCGAGGCTGCGCAGGGAGCGGACGGTGTCCGAGAAGAGCGAATGGGGCCCGTTGAAGGAGTAGATGAAGCCGAGACCGTTCGGGAGCGCGGTCCACCGGGAGGCCTGGACGGCGCCCGATACCTTGAGGGCCAGCTCATAGAGGCGGAACTCGCCCTCTCCCGCCTTCCGGCGACCGGCCTTGGCCAGCTGGTAGAGGTTGCCGTAGGTGGAGACGATGTTGAAACCGTGGTCGTGAACGCCGAAATCACTCACGTGTTCGGTCATGTGCCGAAGAGTGCCCACGCGACCAATGGCCAGGTCGCCCCTGTTGCCCGTCGCGGCGAACTGGAGGATCGCCGATCCGAACTGAAAACCCTGGGTCCATTGGGTCCATTCCCGCGAAGCGTATCGGCCAGCAACCGTAACGACGGGCGCCCCCCGTCGCGGATTCCAGCTTCGCTCAAGCGAGGCGATCTTCTCCTCGGACACCTGAAACAGGCGGTCGACGTCCTTGCGAAGGGACCCAGGCGTGAGAGATGAGTCGATTCGGATCATTGATGCGGCAAGGCGTAGGCGTGCTCTTGAATGGCTGCGCGGAGTCAGAGGCGGCGGATATGCGCGCCTCCGTCCACATGAATCACCGATCCGGTCGAAAACGGAAGACGGCCCGCAATGATCGCGCCGACCGCCAGACCAACGTCCTCACCCGTGCCCCATCGTTTCTGGGGGACCAATCCCCCCGCCAGAAGCCGGTCATATTTCCCTTTCACTCCGGACGTCATGTCCGTCGCCATCACCCCCGGCCTGACCTCGACAACCTGAATGTTGTCCGCCGCGAGGCGGACCGCCCAAAGCTGGGCCGCCATCGCGAGCCCAGCCTTAGATATACAGTAGTCCCCGCGGTCGACGGATGCGGTGTCGGCGGAGATCGACGTGACAAAAACGACCTTGAAGCCGCTGGAAAGGGCAGGCTCTGGTCTCTCCTTGAGCCAGTAGCGCACGACGGCCTGGGTCAGAAAGTAGGGGCCCCGAAGGTTGGTCCCAACAACCTCGTCAAACGAAACCTCGGTTGCATCGGTGAGGTCGGCGCGCGCCCTTGGCGCGATGCCGGCGTTGTTCACAAGCGCATCGATGCGGCCAAACCCGGCAAGAGTGTCGGCAACGAGGCGGGTCCGGTCTATCCCGCGTGCTATGTCAGCTTGGATCGGAAGGAACTTTTGCCGCTTCGAGGTCGACGCCTTGCGGCAGAGCACGGCGGTCTCCTCGGCCGCCGGGCGGTTGTGGACGAAGTTAATTGCAACCGAGCAGCCCTCCGCGGCCAACTGCAGCGCCACGCCGCGACCTAGACCGCGACTTGCGCCTGTAACCAGGATCACCGGAGGGGATTGCACGATGTGCTATAGCCTATTCCAAAACCGCCGGGAACATGAGGATTTTACCGACTGCAACAAGCACATTTTCGATATGCCTCAAGTACTTGTCAGCCCTGGATCCGGCCGCCAGATATGCCACGCTTCCCTCTGTGATCGCTGTGACTCGGGCGTCCCATGCCGGGATGCTCGCGCGCAATTGCGACACCGGTGCGGACTCTCTCCACTTGGAATTCATCTCATTAACCGATAGGAGTTGTCTATGCGCACGCGCCATCGTTTCAGCGGAAGATTCATCAGGCAATGCAATGCGACGCTTGCGGTCCTGGGAATTGCGCTTGCCGCTTCATTGGCGGGCTCTTCCTGGGCGGCCGCTTCGGAATCGCCCTTGCAGCCGGCGGGGGTACCAGCTCCTGCGCGCAGCGACCGGCCTCCTCGCAAGGTCCTGCTCGGTACGGTGATCTGCGGCGACCAGGTCTTCAAGATGCCACTGGATAGGCGCCTTCAAGAGATGGATAGGCTGGTGGCGGAGATGGCGGCCGAGGCCAAGGGCAAATACCCTGGAAAACAGCTGGATCTGGTTGTCCTGCCGGAGTTCTTCCTGGCCCGGCCGGGCGACTCGATGCCGCAGGAGACCGTGCACCTGGCGGAGGTGCAGCCGCGCATCGCAAGCTGCGCCAGGCTCTACGGGTGCTATATGGTCGTTCCGCTTCTCATGCAGGAGGAGGGCGCGCCCGTCCGCTACAGCAACGCCGCCGTGCTGGTTGACCGCGCCGGGCGCGTCTCCGGGATATACCGCAAGGTGCATCCCGTGGCTCCGCAGGGAAGCGACGATTTGGAGGGCGGCACGACCCCCGGGCCGGGATTTTCCGTGTTTGACTGCGACTTCGGGCGGCTCGGCATCCAGATTTGCTTCGACATGCTCTACCCCGACGGCTGGAAGTCATTGGCCAGGCAGGGCGCCGAGATCGTTGCCCTCCCGTCGGCCTCGCCCGAAACCGTCCGTCCCTCCTTCTACGCCCTGCAGCACGGGTACTACGTCGTCAGCGCAACGCCCCGATACCACGCCGCCGTCTATAGTCCGTTGGGTCTGATCGAAGCCCAGGTGACCGAGCCATCCGTCCTGGTCCACCAAGTCGACCTATCATATGAGATCCTGCACTGGGAGGCAGCGTTGGAGGAGGGCGAGGCGCTCAAGCGTCTCTTCGGGGACAAGGTCGGCTTTCACTATTACAACCAGGAAGACAACGGGATATTCTAGTCAAACAGCCCCGACATGACGATCGGCCAGATGGTCCGGAGCCTGAATCTCGTCGACTCGGGTTCCAACGTGGAGCGGGTGCGCATGATTCAGGACAAGGCCCGCGGAGGCCCGCCGACGGCGCCGTGAGGATCTGCCGGGAGGTTCCCAACTGGAACCCAAGGGAGAAGGCAGCGGCTTTGGAGTCGAATGGGCTCGGCCCATGCGCCAAGGACCGCCGGGAATGAGCGCCGCGCGCGTCGAGGCAGAACGATCTCCTAGCCATCGGCTACAGAGAGGCCGGGCGAATTGCAGCGGGTGACCGGACAGTCATCCCTTGGCCAAGGCGCCTCATGTGGCTTCCCTCACCGGGTTGCCTTCACCCAGCAACTCAAGCTCCCTCATGCAGAGATAGAGGCCTCGGGGGACATGAAAACATCCCTTCCACTTCCCTCCCTTTAGCGGCAGCAGCACCTCCCCGCGCCGGTTCAGATACCCATACCACTCCCCGAATTCGGGATCGGGAAAATGAGCCCAGGTATACGCGTGGACACGCTCGAACCACGACCAGCAGGACTGCCTTCCCGTCATGCGGTAGCCCTTCAGAAGGGCGACAAGCGTTTCCACGTGGACCCACCACAGTTTCTGGTCCCATTCCAGCTGCTGGGGCGGGTGGCCCTTTGCGTCGAGAAAATAGAATATCCCGCCGAAGTTGCCGTCCCATCCCAGCTCGAGGGTCCGCAAGGCGACATCGACCGCCCGTTCTGCCAGCGCCCGGTCCTTGCGGCGTTCGGCAATGTCCATGATGAACCACATGGCCTCGATGCCGTGGCCGGGGTTGATCAGACGGCCTTCGAAGCAGTCGAGCTCCCGTCCGTCCGGCGCCACGTGCTCGCGGAGCACATTCGTATCCTTGTTCAGGAAAAGCGAAAAAACCTCCTCAATGCACTCGTCCAGGGTGCGGGCGAACGTGCTGGGATCGAGCAGGCCCTCCAGCTCCAGTGTCACGTTGGCTAGGATCATCGGCAGAGCCAGTGATATCATGGGCCGCGTGCCCGGAACCGTCTTCAAATATTTACCCTTGGGATTGACCCTCCGGGCGAGAATGTTGCTGTAAGCCCGGGTCGCCGTCGCCCCGGCCGCCGACTTCATTGCAGGGTCATCTTCTACCGCCCGGGCGAACTGGCCGAAGGCAATGGCCGCAAAGCAGTCCGAGAAGACGTTGTAGGGCTGCACAAGCGGCCTGCCGTCGCGGGTGAGGCTGAAATACCAGTTCCCCTTCTCGTCGCTTCCGTGGCGAGTGAGGAACTCCGCCCCGTGCCGCGCAACCTGTAGCCAGGAATCGCGCCTTTCGAGCAGGTTGTGGAGCATTGAGAACGTCCAGACCTGTCTCGCCTGCAGCCAAATGAACTTGTCCGTGTCGTAGACCGCCCCGTCTCGGCCAAGGCAGGTGAAGAAGCCGCCGCATTCGCGGTCCACGGAATGCCTCTCCCAAAAGGGAATGACGTCATCGAGGAGCGCGCCACGATACTCCCTGGCCAATTCGGAGAATCTCGTGCCTGAGGAGGCTGTCATTGGAATCGACGCGTATCGACCGTCATACGGCGCGCCCTGCCCTTTCCTACCTGGCGCCAAGCCACGCCATTACGCCGCCTATGGCAAATGTGGAGAACGCGACCGAGCAGATCATCCTCGCATGGCCGCCGCTACTTGCAGGGATCAAGAGCAGCAGGACCGCCAAGCCAAGGACGATCCCGAACGCCCCGACGATGCGCAGCTGCCGGCCGTCATTCCCCTCGCCGATTTCGGCGCCAAAATCGACCGGGCGGTCGCGCCGGCTAAAGAACTCCCGCTCCCTGGCAAGCGCCTCCTCGTCGGGCGCAACCAGCGCGCGCACGAGCAGGAATGTTGCCACGCTCACGGCGATGATGGTGCCCACTTGGTTCTGGAAGACCCATGGCTTTGTGCCCGACAGCAGCGGCACGAGGTAGATTGTGAGAGAGACGCAGAAGCCCACGGCGATCGAGACAAACGGGGCGGCCGACGGCACCCGGCGCAGGAATAGGCCGAGCACCAGCGGCACCGACAATGGCGCGGCGATGGTGGCCATCACGTCGATGAGGATATTGAAGATTCCGCCTCGTCCGAACTTGGCCATGGTCAGGCTGCAGGCGATGACGACGACGGCGCAGCAGAATGTGACCAGCCTTGCCAGGACGAGCCTCGGGTACCCTTCAAGCGGGGTGAATTTCAGGGCGCGGCAGGCCGCCGGGTACACGTTTTGAGTGATGTTTCCCGCCAGGGAGTTCAGGCCGACGTCGAGCGCGCTCATCGTGGCGGCGCACATGCCTACAAGCACCAGCCCCACGAGGCCCGCGGGGAGGAAGTGAATCGCGATGGCGACATAGGCCCCTTCAACCGGCTTCGGCAGCGGCATCGCCGCAACCTGGTCCGCGATGAGCAGGCGCGCCGTCATTGGGGGAATGAACCAGATGAAGAGCCCCAGGGTGAAGAGCCCTCCGGCCAGCAGCGCGGCACGCCGGGCTCCCTTGCCGTCCTTGGCGCTGAGGTACCTCCCGGCGCTGGAGGGCTCGTTGGCAAGGAGCGCGGCGTTGCCATACCACGCGAAGAAGAACGCCCACGTGAACCATCCCGGATTGATTCCGTTCATGGTGGCGAGCACTTCGGTCGTCTTGACCGGCTGGAAGGCTGTCGAAAGGCCGGCTCGCTTTATTGCATCGAGCATTCCCCCGATGCCGCCGAGCTCATGCAGACAGACGACGGCAAGCAGCACCGTTATCGGTATCAGCACAAGCGCCTTGATGAAATCGGCGGCCATCACGGCCCAGGCGCCGCTTATCCCCGCATAGAACAGCACAACGAATCCCAGCAGTATGATTGTGTAGTAGATGTTGGTGCCCAGCAGGATCGACGTGAATATCGCGAGCCCGTAAAGCTGAATCCCGCCATAAATGGGCCCCGTCATCATTCCGAGATAGGCAGCAAACTGCTCGATGGTGGCGCCGAAGCGCAGCCGGATCATATCGACGGCTGTGACGCACCTGAGCTGCCGGAACCAACCCCCGGAAAATGTGGCGACAATCAGGAACGCCAGCACGTTGGCCCCGAACATCATGGGCAGACTCCAACCCGCCTGGAACGCCGCGCCCGCCGCGCCGGTGAAAGTCCAGGCGCTGAACCCACGCATGAACACGCTGCCGCCTATGAGCCACCACGCGGCCATGCCGCCGGCCCGGAAGTAGTCGCTGGTATCCTTGCTGAAACGCCTGAACACCAAACCCACGACGATCAGCGTCAGGAGATAACCCGCTATGACGGCAAAGACCGTCGGTTTGTCCTGCAGCACAATCGCCCCGACCATCAGATTGCCCGTAAGAAGTCTGGGGATAATGGAATTCACTTGCCGGTATGGGTTGCCTCAGCCCTCGCCAAATCGGATTGGACCAGACCGACGGTTGCGGATCGCATCCATGAGTGCAACCTGCTGCTGGCAGTCCTGGAGACGCGGGCTGAATGGGCCGCCCGAGCGCACAGAATTCAGGAATGCCTCAGTCTCGCTCAATATGCCGAGCCTTTCCACGGCGCCGACGCTGCGGTCCGAGTATGAGCTGACGAGCGCACCGTTCCGCCAATGTTCCACGCTGCCGTCGCCGTCGCTCTGCGGAGAGACCGGGATCCTCAGGATCAGCGATTGGCTCCCGGCGTCGATCCTCGCGGACTCTGAATTCGCCGAGGAAACCGGCTGAATCTCCACCATCACCCTGGTGCCTGAGTAGCATTCGGCCGAAACCGTGACGTCTGTCGCCTCCAAATGCCCGCGCCTCTGCGCCTGGAAGCCGATCTCCACCGTGCGGAAGGGGCTTCTGGCCAAGAAGAGCGCCCCGTCGAGCGCATGGATGGCCGTTGTCGAGAAGTCAGGATCCCACCTCTCAAACCGGACCATCTCGTAGCCAATCCGCCCCACTGCCTCGGTCCGGAAGGATTCGCCGAGGATCTCCTGCGCCCTACGCATCACCGGCATGTAGTGCCGGTTGAAGCCGAC
>ODAK010001398.1_pt1 | contig 26478 bp, 26 predicted proteins | sample 1539591 | NCBI WGS metagenome assembly ODAK01 (sample SAMEA3539303, study PRJEB22396) | soil metagenome | biome: tundra; feature: field; material: soil | place: USA | collected 2010-05 | depth 0.15 m
TACTTCATGCCTTTCACTGTAGCAGAATCCAAAACAAAACCGTTTAGCCGCGGATGAACGCGGATAAACACGGATAAAACCAAAGCAGTTTAAGGTGTTTGCTGGTCTGTGACTGCCCGCTAACCCGTTTATTATCAACAGCGTTATTTGCGCCTTTTACGAGGTTCTTGGCGGACCCGCTCGGAGCTGAAGAGTCACAGACTTGTTTAATCCGGCACCGCCGGAGGCGCAGCTTATCCGTGTTCATCCGCGTTCATCCGTGGCCATTCCGCCTTTCTCCGCGTGAGATAATTGTTCCATGCTCACTTCGTATCTCCGGGCAGCCATGCATCAGGCCCGCTACGAGATTGTCGAGGACGACGGGTCGTTCTATGGCGAAATTCCTGCGATCCGCGGCATCTGGGCCAACGCCCAGACCCTGGAGGCTTGCCGGGAAGAGCTGGAAAGCGTGCTGGAGGGATGGGTGCTGCTCAGCATTGCCGATCACTCCCCGATTCCGGAAATTGACGGCAATCGCCTCGAAATCCGCGAAGTTGCTTGAATGCCTGCCATTCTTTACGGGCGGCATTCAGATTTCAATGTATTGATATCTGTCGATGCGATACAATCGTGATACAGTAGTACTGCAAAGCACATCAATAGTTGAGTTCCCACAGATGGGACTCTAGGGGGCGAAGCCTGCCCCAAACTGTCTCCTTTTTCAATCCGCGTTCATCCGCGTTCATCCGCGGCCATTAATTCTTATGCCTAAAATCCCCTTCCTAGATCTCGTCACCCTCCATGCGGAACTGAAGGACGAGCTGTCAGCCGTCTTCAACCGGGCCTTGGAATCCGCGGCCTTCATCGGCGGCCCCATGGTCGAAGAGTTTGAGCGTGACTTCGCCGCCTTCTGCACCACCCAGCATTGCGTCGGCGTCGGCAGCGGCACGGACGCCCTGCGCTTCGCCTTGATCGCCGCGGGCATCGGCCCGGGCGCCATCGTATTGACCGTCCCGAACACGTTCATCGCCACCACGGAGGCCATCTCCCAGGCCGGCGCCCGGCCCGATTTCGTCGATATCGATGAGCGGACCTACAACATGGATCCGCGCAAGCTGGCCGAGTACCTCGAGACCAAATGCAAGGTCGATGAGGCTACCGGCGCACTGATGCACCGCAAGCTCGGTCTGCCGGTGAAGGCCATAGTGCCCGTTCACCTCTACGGCCAGACTGCGGACATGGACCCCATCCTCGAACTTGCGGAGCGCTACCGTCTGGTGGTGATTGAAGATGCCTGCCAGGCCCACGGAGCCGAGTATTTCTCCCGGAAGGGCAACTGCTGGAAGAAAGCCGGCTCCATGGGCCGGGCCGCAGCCTTCAGCTTCTATCCCGGCAAGAACCTCGGAGCCTGCGGAGAAGCGGGCGCCGTGACCACGAACGACGCCGAGTTGGCGAAACATGTCCGCATGCTCCGCGACCACGGGCAGAACCGCAAGTACTACCACGAGGTCGAAGGCTACAACGGCCGTTTGGACGCGATCCAGGCGGGCATCCTAACGGTGAAACTGCGGCATCTTCCGGAGTGGACCGAGCGCCGGCGGGAAGCCGCTGTCCGCTACCGCGAGTTGTTCGCTCAGGCAGGAGTAGCGGAATTGGCGCCTTTCGAGCCAGAGTGGGCGAAAGCGGTCTATCACCTGTACGTAGTCCGGGTTCCAGACCGGGAAGGCTTCATGCGGTACATGGCGGAGGCGGGGATCGGCACGGGGATCCACTATCCGGTGCCGCTGCATCTGCAGAAGGCCTACGCGTCCCTCGGGTACCAGGCCGGAGACTTCCCTGTGGCGGAGCAAACTGCTCCCGAGATCGTCTCGCTGCCTATGTTCCCGCAGTTGAAGGCGGCTCAGCAGGAATGGGTTGTGCAGTCCCTCGCCGGCTTCGTCTGCGCCCCACAGCCCTCGGTTGCCCTGACTTCTTCATAGGTGCGCACGTCCCGCCGGCGGGTCGAGCCAGATCTGGGCCCAGCGTCCGTCGGTTTCAGTTCCAACGTCCATTGCCGATGTCGTCCGCTGTGCTTGACGCTTCCGCTCCAGCAGGCAAGATCAGTCAAAGTAAGAGAGGAAACAGACCATGAAAAGCTCTAGCAAGGTTGTCGTCGTTGGACTCGGAGAGGTGGGGAAGCCCCTTTACGAGCTCCTGTCGAACCATTATGACGTGATTGGCGTGGACATCTCGCCGGTCGATTCGCTTGATCCAGTCGACGTCATGCATGTATGCTATCCGTTCCAGATTAGGGACTTCATAGGTGAAACCGAGCGCTATATCGAACTCTTCAAGCCGGCTATCACAGTCATTAATAGTACCGTGGCCATCGGGACGACACGCATGATCGCAGAGCGGACAGGCGCCGCGGTTGCGAACAGCCCGGTTCGAGGCAAGCATGCCCGGATGCTCAAAGAGCTTGGTATTTACGCTAAATTCGTCGGAGCGATGGATCCCGAAACGGGCAGGCGGGTTGCCAAGCACTTCGAATCTGCCGGGCTTAAGACGAAAGTCCTGTCTTCGCCTGAGGCGACCGAACTTGCGAAGCTAACCGAAACGACCTACTTTGGCTTACTCATTGCCTGGGCGCAGGAAATTGAGAGGTACTGTGATCAATCGGGTGCGAAGTACGACGAAATCGTCTCAATCTACGACGAAATTGCTTACCTGCCGTCCGTCAAGTTCCTTCCCGGAATCATTGGCGGACACTGTGTAATGCCCAACATCGAGATCCTCGCGAAGTATTCCCAATCGGAGCTTCTCGACATGATTCGGTCTTCCAACAGCATGAAGATCGAACGGGAGGCCCGCGCCAGTCTCGCACGCAAGGCTGAGGCAGTGGCCGTAGGCGCGGTATAGCCGACGACGGTCTACTCGATAAGGATCCTGTGGAATGACGTTCGACTCTGTGGAAGTGCCCGGGGACCACCCGTCAGAATCCCCAGCGCCTTCGCGCTCCGCTGGCTTGCGCCTGCAAGGAAAGCGGGCGGCCATGGTCACCTTCTCTCAGTACCCCTTCGATCCGCGCCCGCGCCGCGCCATCGCGGCCCTTCGGAGCGAGGGAATGAGCATAGATCTGATCTGCTTGGCGGATAAGAAGCTGCCGCGACATGAAAAATGCGACGGTCTGGAAGTCGTTCGCGTTCCGGTCGAGCATCGTCGAGGCGGCAAGCTCTCATATGTCTATCAGTATTGCGCTTTCATTTTCGTGTCGGCGTGCATACTGGCCAAGCGTGCATGGAAGCAGCACTACGACCTCGTGTACATCAATAACATGCCGGACATTCTTGTCTTGAGCGCATTGGTCCCGAAGGCGTTGGGAGCAAAGGTCATCCTTGATCTGCACGACCCGATGCCGGAGCTCATGACTACCATCTACAATTTGGCCCCCGGCAGTCTCAGCGTCCGCATCATCCGTTGGCTGGAGAAGTGGAGCATGAAACGCGCGGACTTGGTGCTCACCGTGAACCTCGCCTGCAAGCACATCTTCGCAAAACGTAGCTGTCGTTTCGAGAAGATCGGCGTCGTGATGAATTCCCCTGATGAAGAGATCTTCCCGCTTCGAACGCCCCGACTGCCCAACTCCGCAAATGGCGACCTGCCCGCGCGTTCTGTGATTATGTATCACGGGTCGTTGGTCGAACGCAACGGCCTGGATCTGGCGGTGGAAGCACTCGCGAAAGTCCGAAAGACCCTGCCGGGCGCGGAACTCAGAATCTACGGTCGCGCAACTCCGTTTCTGGAACGGGTGATGGAGCAGGTCCGCAACCTGGGTCTGGAGGGTTGCGTTCACTACCTTGGGCCGAAGAGCCTCGAAGAGCTGGTCCGCGAAATCGATATGTGCGATGTAGGAGTCATCCCCAACCATCGCAATGCGTTTACCGACATCAATACGCCAACTCGGATCTTCGAGTATCTGGCCATGGGCAAACCCGTGATCGCCCCCAGGACTCCGGGAATTCAGGATTACTTCGGTCCGGACTCTCTCCTGTTCTTTGAATCGGGCGACGCTGCGGACCTTGCGGGGCGGCTCGAAGAGGTCTTCGCGCATCCGGGCGCCGCGCTCGAAACAGCCGGCCGGGGACAGGCCGTCTACCTGGCGCATAGGTGGCGCGAGGAGAAGCAGTCTTTGCTGAATCTTGTCAGTGGAATTTTGGAAGGGGACCAGGTACGGTGATTTCTACAGGCAATGTAACGGGTAGGAGCACGGTGGCTTCAAACAGAGTCTCGGCCGATGAGATATGGCGATCGCTCCAAGCCGTGCAGGCATGGGTCGAAACCCACGATTACCGGGGCTATGAGCCATTCGACGGCCTGTCTTCCTGGGCGCGCGTATTCGCCTTCCACAACGAGTTCGGCGAGCGGCTCTTGATGCAGGCGATCCGCCAGTGCCCGTTCAACCTGCGTCCCTTGTTTGGCATCCGGCCGCAAGACTCCACCAAGGGGCGGGGCTACATGGCGTGGGGATATTTGACCCTTTACAAGGCTACGCGCCGGAAAGAACTCCTCGATAAGGCGGTTCGCTGCCTGCAGTGGCTGGATACCCACAAGGCTCCGCGTTTTCAGCATCACAGTTGGAGCAATCACTTTGATTTTGTCTCCCGCGGGGGCGGCTATACGAAAGATGACCCCATCAGCGTGTGGACCAGCCTCATCGGTCACGCCTATGTCGAGGCCTTCGAACTCACTGGGGAAAAATGGTTCCTTGAGGTTGCTGAGAGTGCATGCAACTGGATTTTGGAGTTGCCGCGGGAGCAGACGAATCGCGGCACTTGTCTGAGTTACCTTGCCGACGTCCGGAGTTCCATTCACAACTCCAACATGCTGAGTGCGAGTCTCATTGCCCGTACCGCGAGTCACAATGGCAGCACCGATTACTTCCGGGTCGCTCGCTCCGCAATGGAGTACAGTTGTTCGCGGCAGCTCCCCGACGGATCGTGGTGGTACGCGGAAGACCCCAAGTATCATTGGATCGACAATTTCCATACTGGCTACAATCTCGATAGCTTAGACACCTACATTGCTTCCAGCGGCGACGGGGAGTTTCGCGAAAATCTCGCGAAAGGCCTGGAGTTTTATAAGAGCCATTTCTTCGAAGACAGCGGACGTCCGAAGTATTACCACACTCGGACCTACCCGGTCGACATTCAATGCGCAGCGCAGTCCATCGACACATTGGCGCGTTTTTCGCAGCGGGATCCGGCGTGCCGCGAGCTTGCATGCAAAGTGGCGGAATGGTCAATCCGCAACATGCAGGACACCGCAGGATATTTCTACTATCGGCAATATCCTCTCGTAACCGCGAAGACTCCGATGCTCCATTGGGGCCAGGCGACCATGTTCAAAGCCCTGGCCCGCCTGTTCCTTAGCCTGGACGGCGCGGGTTCGGCCGCATAGTGGGCACTATCCGGCACTCCGGCAGGTCCTGCGAGTAATGATTGGCGTCGTAGCAAATCCTTCAGAGCATGCGGTGGTGCGGGAGTTCTTTGAGCTCTTCAAGACGCCCTGGGAATTCCAGCACACCGGCCGGCGCTACGAGGTTGTGCTCTGCGCGGGCGACGTCGCAGTTCCGCCGGAAGCCGCTCCCCTGACGGTGGTCTATGGAGGCCGGCAATTGCCATCCGACACGGCCGAAGGCTGCGAGCCTGCTCCCCAGGGAACACAAGCCCGCATGCTCTTGTACCACGACGCCCGGATTCCGGTCTATGGGGATAGCGTTGGCTTCCGGGGAGGCACCGATGTCCTGGTTGATGAAAAAAGCCGGCATCCCGTCTTGTTCCTGCGCCAGTCGGGCGCGGAAACGCTGGCGCGGATCGGCTACAATCTGTTCGGCGAGATTCACTCCCTCCTCACGGCGGGGCAGCCTGCCGCGAATGCCGGCATTCCGGCTCTCGAACTCCATATCGCCGTACTACGCGACTTGATCGTGACGCACGGCATACCGCTGGTCGAGATTCCCCCGGTTCCAGAAGGCTACCGGTTTGTCGCGTGCTTAACCCACGACGTTGACCATCCTTCCGTGCGCCGGCACAGATTCGACCACACAATGTGGGGATTCCTGTACCGCGCCATCGCCGGTTCGATGGTCCGCGTTTTCCGGGGTCGGCTTTCCGTCCGTGGCTTGCTGCGAAACTGGATCGCTGCTGCGAAATTGCCGCTGGTTCAGTTGGGACTGGCCAGGGATTTCTGGTCCGAATTCGGCCGCTACATCCGGATCGAAAACGGGATACCGTCCACGTTTTTTGTGATTCCGTTCAGGGATCGTCCCGGCTTTTGCGGGAACGGTCCGGCACCCGCCACCCGCGCCGCTCGCTATGGAGCCGCAGATATAGCGGCAGAGATCAAAGAACTGATGTCCGCAGCTTGCGAAATCGGGGTCCACGGAATCGACGCCTGGCGCGACCGGTACGATGGATCTGAGGAGTTCGAAGAGATTCGCCGGGTCACCGGAGTGCGGCCCATCGGTGTCCGCATGCATTGGCTGTATTTTGACAAGAACTCGCCGAAGATCTTGGAGACAGTGGGTGCGGAGTACGATTCCACGGTCGGCTACAACGAGACGGTCGGGTATCGTACCGGAACGACGCAAGTCTACAAGCCCTTGTCGGCCGCCCGGCTCTTGGAATTGCCGCTCAACCTGATGGATACTGCCCTCTTCTACCCCAGCTACCTGAATCTTTCGCCAGGTGAGGCGCGCCAGCAGGTGGGCCGTATCATCGATAACGCGGTCCGCCACGGCGGCTGTGTCACCGTGAATTGGCATGACCGGAGCATCGCACCGGAGAGGCAGTGGGGCGACGTCTACCAAGACTTGGTCACAGAACTCAGGAACAAAGGAGCTTGGTTCGCCTCGGCCAGCCAGGCAGTGGCATGGTTCCGCAAGCGCCGGTCACTGGCGTTTGAGGGCGTCAACTGGGAGTCCGGCACGCTGCGCGCCAGGATTGCCGCCGATGCGAGCGACGTCCTGCCGGACATGCAGCTGCGAATCTATAACGCCCAGTCGCTGCGTCGGAATATACCTGCTGGCGCAGTTGCTGCGCGCCGCACCCCCGGAGACCGTGGTCTCAAGCACACGAGGGAATCCCAAACCGTATCTCCTGTCACTCGGGCATCGATGCACGGGGAACAGGACTAGAGGTCCAGTGATGAGCACCCAAGGCCTGACATATGCTCTGATCACCCCGGCACGCGACGAGGAAGCATTCATCGAGCAAACCATTCGATCCGTTATCTCGCAGACCGTCCTCCCGCGAAAATGGGTGATCGTCAGTGACGGCTCGACAGATCGTACCGACGATATCGTCAGGAAGTACCTGGCGGATCACGATTGGATGGAACTGGTCCGCCTGCCGGAGCGCCAGGACCGCCAGTTCGCAGCCAAAGTTCGGGCGTTCAACGCCGGACTGGACGCAGTCCGGGGAGAACACTTCGACATCATTGGGAATCTGGATGCCGATATCACATTCGGCGCGGACCACTTCGAATACCTGCTCGACAATTTTGCCGCGGACCCGAAGCTTGGGGTTGCGGGTACTCCCTTCGTCGAAGGGACAGAGTCGTACGATTTCAGCTTCACAACCATCGAGCACGTCTCCGGCGCCTGCCAGCTATTTCGGTGGGAATGTTTTGAGGAGATCGGTGGCTACGTACCGGTAAAGGGTGGGGGCATCGATTGGATCGCGGTCACGACTGCACGTATGAAAGGATGGAAGACCCGGACATTTGCGGAGCGCGTCTGCCACCACCACCGCCCGATGGGCACGGCTTCGGTCGGGAAGTTGAGAGCTTGCTTTCGGCTTGGGAAGCAGGACTACTACCTGGGGGGGCATCCTTTGTGGCAGATGTTCCGGGGGTGTTACCAGATGGTAAGAAAGCCCTATCTGGTCGGTGGCCCGTTGCTGATCTTCGGCTATTGGTGGTCGTGGATAACCCGCGTTCATAGGCCCGTTACTCAAGAACTGATCCGGTTTCACCGGCATGAGCAGATGCAGCGATTGCGCCGGATACTGATCAAAACGATCCGCGTAGCAGGCCGTCGCGGAGGAGAAACGGTTACCGCTCTCGATCGGCGCTAAACGTCGCGCCAGATCGCGTATACACAAACATGCGAACCAAAGAGTGTACAAACATCCATCCATTGGACGGCGCGGATTTCATAGTAGGGCCGGACGAACCGATACTGGTAACCGGGGCCACCGGCTTCCTGGGACCGGCTGTCGTAGAGAGTCTTTTCCGCCATGGCTTCCGCAATATTCGCGCGTTTGCTAGGGAGTCAAGTCACACGGCTCGACTCGATGCCATCGCGGAAAGAAATAGCGCGAAGGGACGAATCGAAGTAGTCAGAGGCAACCTCTTGTCCCGTGAAGACTGCGCAAAGGCTGTCCAGAATGTGGCGGTCATTCTACATCTGGCGATGGGAGCGGATAAATCCTTTCCAGGTGCGTTTTTGAATACGGTGGTCACGACGCGCAATCTCTTGGATGCAACCTTGGAGTATACGCGGCTGCGACGCTTTGTCAACATAAGCTCCTTTGCGGTCTATAACAACACTCAGAAGGATCTGTTGGACGAATACTCCCCCATAGAAGAGCAACCCGGCACAGCCGGCGATTCCTACAGATTTGCGAAGATAAAACAAGACGAACTCGTCATGGAGTACGGCGCACGGTTCGGCATACCGTACGTCATCGTTCGGCCCGGATCTGTCTTTGGTCCCGGCAAAGAGAGCATCACAAGCCGGGTGGGAATTGACACCTTTGGTTTTTTTGCCCACATGGGCGGATCGAACCGCATCCCGTTCACGTACGTCGACAACTGCGCGGACGCGACGGTGCTGGCGGGAGTCAAACCCGGAATCGAAGGCGAGATTTTCAATGTAGTAGACGACGATCTTCCTTCCAGCCGGCGATTCTTACGCGAATACAAACGTCATGTGAGGTCGTTCTCGTCGATCTATATTCCCCACCTGGTCAGTTATGTGCTCTGCTGGGGGTGGGAGAGGTACTCGGAATGGTCGCAGGGTCAACTTCCGCCTGCTTTCAACCGCCGCAGGTGGCGAGCGGAGTGGAAAGCGACTCGGTACAGCAACGAGAAGCTCAAGACCCGGCTGGGCTGGACGCCCAAGGTATCGATGGCCGAGGGCCTGCATCTTTACCTGGAAGGTTGCAGGAATAGACTACATGCTTAAAGTCGCCATCGTAGGATGCGGGAAAATCGCCGATGAGCATGCCTCGCAAATCCGGAGAATAAGCGGTGCCGAAATCGTAGGAGTCTGCGATCGGGAACCGCTCATGGCAAAGCAGCTTTATGAAAGGTTTCGTATCAAGCGATATTTCAGCGATCTGTCTGAGATGTTGACTGAAGCCCAGCCCGACGTAGTCCACGTGACGACGCCGGCGGAAGCACACTTTGACATCGCTCGAATGTGCCTGGAACGAGGCAGCCACGTCTACGTGGAGAAGCCGGTCACACTGAACGCCGCGGAGGCCCGCACCCTCATCGCGCTGGCAGAGTCAAAAGGCCTGAAGATGACCGCGGGACATGACGATCAATTCACCCACGTCGCGAGGCGCATGCGCGCCCTCGTCAAGAGCGGGTACCTCGGTGGGGCTCCGGTACATATGGAGAGCACGTTCTGTTACGATCTTAGCGACCCCGCATATGCGCGTGCCCTACTCGCCGACAAGCACCACTGGGTCCGGCGCCTGCCCGGCAAGTTGCTTCAGAACATCATCAGTCATGGCATTGCGCGAATCGCCGAGTTTCTGATTACCGACGCGCCCCAGGTGGCCGCTTTCGGATTTGTCAGCCCGCTGCTCAAGGAGCTGGGGGAGACCGAGATTGTGGATGAGCTGCGGGTCGTCATTACTACGGAGGAAGGCGCGACCGCCTACTTCACTTTCTCATCCCACATGCGCCCATGCCTCCATGAATTTCGGATGTACGGCCCACGAAACGGCCTGATCGTCAGTCAGGACCAGCATACACTGATGAAATTACGGGGTGCCAGATTCAAGAGCTATGCCGAGGCGTTCCTTCCTCCTGTGATCTCCGCGTCACAGAGCCTCGGGAACCTGGCCACGAACGTTCGGCATTTCCTGGCCAGAGATTTCCACGCGAAGTCCGGCATGAAGTGCTTGATCGAATCCTTCTACAGTTCGATACTTCACCACACCCCACCGCCCATACCGTACCGCGAGATCCTCCTCATTGCCACAATCATGGACGCAATTTTTGAACAAGTGGCTATGAGACGATCCGTGCTTCCTTCCGAACCCGATGGGCAGGACGCCATGGCCTTACAAGCCCGAGTACCGCGAAACTGAATTCCGTCGATCTACCGCCGATCGAATCGAAGATGCATAAGTTAGATCCCGGTTTCACTTTCGAGGTCGATGTTCTGGACGAACCTGCATGGTACCGGGTTCTGGATCAGTTCGAAGACGCGAATCTCTACCAGACTTGGTCTTATGACGAAGTGCGATGCGGCCGTAACAACATCAGTCACCTGCTGTTGCGGAAGTCTGGCGAGATCGTCGCAGTCGCCCAAGCGAGAATTGCGAAGATACCATTCGTACGGGCGGGGATCGCGTACATTCGATGGGGCCCTCTCTGGCGGCGTCAGGGCGAGTTGCCGGATCCTGAGATCTTTCGCCAAGCCATCCGCGCTCTACGTCTTGAATATTGCTCCACGCGAGGGCTGGTGTTGCGGCTCTATCCCGCCCTATTTCAGGAGTCCTCTTCTGGCTTTGTGTCGATTTTGGCCGAAGAAGGCTTTGCGAGAAGTGCCGGCAAGCCCGACAGAACGTTGGTGCTTGATTTGAGCCGGCCGATCGAGGAGTTGCGGGCGGGTCTGAGACCCCATTGGCGCCGCTACTTGAAGGTTGCGGAGAGGAACGCGCTGGAGACCATTGAAGGTACCGGCGACGACCTGTTTGAGGCGTTTGTAGGCATCTACAAGGAGATGGTGGGCCGGAAAAGGTTCACGGAGCCTAACGACATCAGGGAATTCAGGTCGATTCAGCGTCGCCTGCCCGAGCACCTCAAAATGAAGATCATGCTATGCAAGGCAGGTGATAAGTTGTGTGCCGGCCTCATTTGCAGCGCGGTCGGGAAAAGCGGTATATACCTATTTGGCGCCACAAGTAATATCGGTCTGAAAGCTAGGGGATCCTATCTGCTGCACTGGAAGCTAATCGAATGGCTGCGAGAGAAGGGTATCACTAGCTATGACCTTCACGGAATCAGTCCGGAAGTAAATCCTGGGACTTATAAATTCAAAGCCGACCTATGCGGCGATAACGGGAAGGATGTCCACTTCCTTGGAAGATTTGATACATACACAAATGTTGTTAGCCGTCTTTGCGTCACTCTCGGAGAGAGCCTGAGAGCGATCTATCGTGAAGTGAGGAAGAAGCTGGCGGATCGGGTGGAGCGAGATGCGAGCCGCAACGCCGCCTACCCTGGAACAGCCTCCGCCCAGACCGAGTAAGGATATGTCATCTTTATGAACAACGGTGTTACTCCGCGCTCCAGCGACACACGCCAGCCCGGTCTCCTCATCGTGAATGCCGATGATTGGGGACGCGACGCCCTGACCACGAACAGGATTTTGGACTGTAGTCTTGGGGGAGCCATCTCGCGCGTCAGTGCCATGGCTTTCATGCAGGACTCTGACCGGGCAGCCGCGCTCGCCCGCGAACGATCGATTGATACGGGACTCCACCTGAACTTCACGACGCCGTTTTCCGCTTCGGGATGCGCGCCGGCGCTCCTGGAGCATCACGAGCGGGTGGCCCGGCACCTGCTGCGGCACAGGCTGGCCCAAGTCGTATTTCATCCCGGGCTTATGCGGTCTTTCGAATACTTGGTTTCTGCCCAAATAGACGAATATCGCAGGATTTACGGTGTCGATCCGGAGAGGTTCGACGGACACCATCACATGCACGTCTGCGCGAACGTGTTGTTCCAACATCTCTTGCCGGCGGGAACCGCCGTGCGGGGAACTTATTCCTTCGAACGGGGGGAGAAGAGCATCTGGAACCGTCTGTACCGGAGGGATGTGAACCGCAGGCTGGCAAGCCGGCACCAGTTGGACGATTTCACTTTCACCCTCAAACTGGCTGAGCCTGCGAGTAGGCTGCAACGGATCTTCGGCTTGGCCCGGCAGTTCGTCGTCGAACTGCAAGTGCATCCTTACGAACCGGACGAGTATCAGTACCTCCAGGGAGGAGAGATATTTCGTCAGGTTGGCGATCTCCGGATTGCGCGGCCTCCCATACTCACCCACGGACGCACAGCGGGGGGAGACCGGTCATGAACATTTGCGGCAACGATGTGAAAGTTCAGGGCTGGTTGGCTCGTATTGGTAGGGTGGCTGCCGAGGGATTTGAGTACCTGAAGAACGCCGAGGAAACGCATATGGTAAGAAGGAGCGGACGGCCTCAGCGAATTCAAAAATAATTGTGGCTTCCAGCGGGGTCACGCCTGAAATGTGCTGATCGTCTAGTCTGCGCGGAGGAGACCAACAACAAGGCGAGATATGCAGCTACACTTCGCCGGAATAGAAGGCCGGCCCAACCATCCGCTCCGGGCGATTCGGGCGATGTTTGATGAAGCGGAAGAACATGTTCGAGCGTTCGACAAGCTCTCAAAGCGACAAGGAGATAACACTTATGTCTTCGGCCTTACTTGATCCGAACTCTACAAGCGGCGTACAGGAAGAACTTGCGATTAGCATCGAGGGCAGGTGGGTCCGAGTCCCGGTTTTCAACATTGCTGGCAACACCATCGTTGTTGCAGGAAGGCGCCTAAAGATCGCCTTCATTCCCGATGAAGAGTACATGGGCAGGGAGCTTCAAAGTCCCAAGCTCTGCATCGAAGAACTAACTCGTATGCAGCATCGGGGAGCGCGGGCAGACCTTCTCACATTTTCGCAGAGAATACCCAATACTGTGCCCAAGTATGACTATCGGACAGAGTGGGACAGCATTGCTATTGTAGGCACCAGGAGCTTTAGAGAGTGGTGGGAACGTCTGCCTCAGGGAGCGCGTAGAGATGTGAGAAGAGCCGAGAAACGGGGCGTAGTCGTTAAAGTGAAGCAACTCGATGACGATCTCATTCGCGGAATAATCGGCGTCAACAATGACTCCCCGGTCCGACAAAACAAAGCATTTGTTCATTTTGGAAAGACATTTGACCAGGTGAAATACGATCAGTCCTCATTTCTGGACCGCAGCGACTTCATTTGCGCGTACGTCGGTGATGAATTGATAGGGTTCTTAAAAGTAGCGTATAATGACGAGGTGGCTTCCTTAGTGCAATTGCTCCCGAAAGCAAGCCATCACGATAAGAGCCCTGCCAACGCGTTGCTTGCTAAAGCGGTCGAGGTTTGTGAAGCCCGAGGCGTGTCGTACCTGACGTATGGAAAATATAACTACGGCAATAAGCGCGACAGCTCTCTACGACAGTTCAAGGTTCGGAACGGCTTCGCAGAAATGTTGGTGCCGCGCTATTATGTGCCTCTATCGTCATGGGGCTCGCTGAACCTAAGGCTAAACACCCATCACGGCCTGCTCGGAATACTGCCTCCCATTGTCATATCATGGGGGCTGCGTGCGCGAACGAAATGGCGTACCATTTGCAACTGATTGGCCGGTGTGCTCAGTAGTAGAGTGGCCGAACAGTAATCGGCTGACGGAGCGTGCAAATCCTCCCACCGGCTCAACCCTTCCCATAGAATTGCCACATACTTTTAGGTCCGACACCAACCCGCGCGTCATGAGAGATGCCAGCGAGCTGCCGCAGAAGTAGCGAATGCCGCCGCAACTTGCAGCTTTCGTGTTCGCAGGAGTGATCCTGGGTCTGTTCTGGCTCGACCGGGATGAGCGGGATCGGTCGTCCCCATTCCTTTGGGTTGCCGTACTATGGATCGCGTTGGCCTGCTCCCGCTCGGCTTCACAATGGCTGAACTTGGGTGTGCCGATGGACGTCTCTGATGCGCTTCTAGAAGGCGACCCGACGAACCGTCTTACCTACTCGGTGCTGTTGCTCCTCGGGTTGGCCGTGCTGGCGGCACGATCACGGCGAGTGTACCGGGTGCTGAGTAGCCAAAAACTGGTCATCGCTTTCTTCGGGTATTGCCTCCTAAGCCTATTGTGGTCGGAGTTTCCCAGTGTGGGGTTCAAACGCTGGACCAAGGCCGTAGGGGATCTGGTGATGGTCCTGATCGTTCTGACAGATCGTAATCCGGCAGGGGCGCTGAAACGACTCCTGTCGAGAATTACTTTCCTACTGATTCCATTGTCTGTCTTGTTTATTAAGTACTACCCCGACTTCGGCAGATCATATGGCCGTTGGGAAGGGGAAGTGCACTACACAGGTGTAACGACGAACAAGAATTCGCTCGGGTCACTCTGTCTCCTGTTTGGGCTGGCCTCGCTTTGGCGCTTACTTGGTTCCAACACATGCGGGGAGGGGCCTGGCCGAAGGCGTAGACAGATTGCGCACGCCATCATTTTGGCGATCGTGGTATGGCTCTTCTGGATGGTTAATTCAATGACCTCACTGTCCTGCTTCCTTCTAGTGGGTACAGTATTGTTTGCGGTCAAGTTCTGGCATGCGGCACGAAGGCCTGCGGTAATGCACAGATTGATAGCCGGCGCTGTGGTCGTTGCGCTCTTTGCGCTGTTCGTCGCCCCAGAGTTGTTAGTATACATAGGGAGGAGTGCGACTTTGACCGACCGGACCGGGATCTGGGGACTGGCCGTCGGGTTGACACCGAGCTCTGTTGTGGGAGCTGGCTATGAGAGCTTTTGGTTGGGTCCGCGGCTCGCGAAGATCTGGAGCGTGTATGTCTGGGGCCCCCTGGAAGCGCACAATGGCTACCTGGAAATCTTCCTCAATCTTGGGATGGTAGGGTGCGCGTTGCTGGGGGCAGTTCTTGTGGCCGGATACCGCTCGGTGATGGCCGGCTTCTGTGGCGGCGGCGTGTCTGGCAGCCTGATGCTTGCATTTTTCGTCTCCGGTGTAATTTACAACTTCACCGAAGCGGCGTACTTCAGAATGATGACCCCGTCGTGGATATTCCTACTATTGGCCCTCATGGGCGCAAGTCTGGCGCCGTGGAGGGTGAGGGCCGATTCCCGGTTAGGTGGCACCGTCCCGCAAAACGTCGTGAACGTAGCGACGGAGCAGCGTGGTCGGACAGTGCTGGAAGGGAATGCCAACTAGATACTTTGAACCTTCCGGTCTTGAGCAGCCGCAGGCATCTCTCATTGGAGATGAGGCGCAACATGAAGCAATACGTTCAAGCGTTCCTCAGGAGCGTGGGGCTGTATCACCGATTCAAGGGGTCGCTACTGTATGATCTCTACTGGTCCATAATGGACCGTTCCGTGATTGACAGCGAGCGGAAGGAGGTTCAGTTCTATCGATGCCTGCTGCGTGGCTTTAAGCCTGGAGGCTGCATCGTTGATATCGGTGCTAACCACGGCAGCAAAACACGAATCTTCTTGCGACTCGGGGCGAGAGTGGTCGCCGCCGATCCGGACGACGTAAACACAGAGATCTTGAGAGGAGTGTTTCTGCGCTATAGGCTCAAGCCGGCGCCGGTGATCGTGCAAGAGGCTGCCGTTAGCGATAAGTGCAGTACGGCGACGCTGTGGATAGATGAGCCTGGCTTTGCAAAAGAATACGCTGACTACAAAGTGGGTTGCCGCATTGCAGCGTGACAGTAAACGGTTCGGTCATTCACTCGAGTTTGGAAAGCAACTGCAGATTCGAACCACTACTCTGGACCAGTTGTTCCGGGATTATGGTGTTCCGTTCTTTGTTAAGATTGATGTGGAAGGACACGAACTGAGTGTATTGCTGGGCCTGCAAAAGCCGGTCCCGGTCCCGTACATCTCCTTTTGAGGTAAATCTCCCGGAGTTTCTTTCCGAAGGACTTCAGTGCGTGGACTTCCTTGAGAAGGTTGATGCAGGCGGACGCTTCAATCTTACGGCGGACTGTAGACTCGGTATGGCGTACCCGGACTGCCTGTCTGCGTCTCAATTTGCATCGGCTCTGTCTAGTTGCATCGCTGACAGTGTTGAGGTGTTCTGGAGGAGTGCTGAATGCACAAGGGCTACGCCCTTAACGACCGTTGAAGGCCGTGGAGGGGTGTAGGCAGGGATTCTGCGGCATGTGGTCAGGCCGTATAGGGATAAGATTCGATACCAGTGCGCTTAGACCCATTTGACGAGAGCGGATCGTTTCGGGCCGTGGAAAGTGGCGGCGAACTGCGCCGGCGCGCGGTGCGGAGCGCCGGGGTGACGGTCTTTGCTCAGGGGATCGGTTTTGCTGTGCAGATGGTTTCCACTGTGGCGCTGGCGCGGCTGCTGAGGCCGGTCGACTTCGGATTGGTGACCATGGTGACCACGTTCAGCGTGCTGATCGCCAGCTGTGGGCAAATCGGGTTTCCGGAAGCCGTGGTCCAACGGCAGAAGATGGATCGGGGACTCGCCAGCAACCTGTTTTGGATCAACCTGGCAGTTGGTGTTTTGCTGACGCTTGGGTTCGCGGGCGCCGGCTCGCTGTTGGCATGGTTTTATGGCGATCCACGCCTGACGTACGTTGCGGTGGGTGTGTCGCTCAGCATCTTATTCACCAGTGCTGGGCTCTTGCACAGCGCGCTTCTGAAAAGGGCGATGTGTTTTTCGGCGGTTTCGGCCAACGACATTGTCTCCCGGGCGTGTTCGGTCGCCGTATCGGTTCTGTTGGCCTGGTTGGGCTGGGGATATTGGGCTTTGGTTGCAGGCATATTGACACAGCCGCTGGTCAACTCGGTTGGGGTGTGGATTCTGTGCCGATGGATTCCAAGCCTCCCGCGGCGTGTGTCGGGGCAGGGTGCTGTGGTGTCGTTTGCCGCGGCGGTTTACAGCCGCTGGAGCCTGGGCTATCTCGCGCAGAACCTCGATAACTTGTTGGTGGGATGGCGCTTTGGCTCTGTGCAGATGGGGCTGTACAAAAAGGCCTACGATCTGTTCAGTCTGCCTTACAGCTTCCTGACGATCTATCCGGTCGCGGTTTCCACCTTAAGCCGCCTGAACGCGGATGCAGCCCAATACAGAAGGTATCTCGCGGCGGGCCTTTCGACGCTCGCCCTGGTGGGTATGGGCATCGGCGGCGCCCTCACTCTGACGGGACCCGACGTCGTCCGCGTTCTGTTGGGCGCGCGTTGGGAAGCATCCGGGAAGATCTTCACTTTCTTCGGGCCGGGGATCGGGATGATGTTGATCTACTCGGCCAATGGCATGATTCATCAGTCACTCGGCACTACCAGGCGCTACCTCACGTGGGGATTCGTCGAGTGCACCGTGACCGGGCTCATGTTCCTGCTCTGTTTGCGCTGGGGGCCCTCGGGAATCGCAGCGGCCTGGACGACGTCGTACTGGGTCCTCACGATTCCGGCATACTGGTATGCAGGCAAGCCGGTTGGATTCGGCGTCGGCTCTCTCCTCGCAGTGGTTTGGCGGTACACCGCTGGCTCGTTCCTCGCGGTAGGGATGTCCGCGCTGATCCTGGGATACCTTAGGCCGCTGGCGGGAATGGTGGGCCCGGTTGGAGCCGCCCTGCGGGTCATGATTGGCTCGCTTCTCTTCGGAGTCCTTTACATCGCTGGCATCGTTCTCCTGTATGGCGGGTTCGGTCCTCTCCGCAAGTTCGCAGGGGCTGTCGGCGAAATGCTCCCCCGGGCGGTCGCCGTCGAAACTTCCACGCCGCAGAGCGAGGCCTGACCCGCCGGCCCTGAGGTCATGATCAGTCATCGAGAAGCAGCCGTCCGAGAGACGCTCAGGTACTCCGTCGATTTTCCGCTTAGGTGACCCATCGCAACTATGGCACAAGCCTTTCCATCCCCCTGCCGGCTCACGCAAGAAGCGCTATCCCCGACCCAGCTTTCCGAGCCCGCCACCGTCAGGGTAGCGCTGCTCACCGGTGGTCTCGACCGGCACTATGCAACCAGCCTGGCACTGGCTCTGGCCTCGAAGAGAGTGGCTCTCGACGTCATCGGGAGCGATGAAGTGGACAGTCCGGAGCTGCGGGCCGCTCCGAATGCGGTGTTTTTTAACTTCTTGAAGAGAAAGCCCGAAAACGCGACCTTTATTGAAAAGGCATCTCGATTCCTGGTCTACTACCTCAAGCTGATCCGGTACGCCGCATCGGCGAAGCCAAAGGTCTTTCACATTCTGTGGAACAGCAAGCTTGAAGCGTTCGATCGTACTCTCCTGATGCTGTACTACAAGGCACTGGGCAAACGCATTACACTCACCGCTCACAACGTCAACGCAGGCAAACGCGACTCAAATGATTCCATGGCCAACCGCCTCACTTTGAGAATCCAGTACCACCTTACCGATCATATCTTCGTCCATACCGAACAGATGAAACGCGAACTTCTCCACGATTTTGGAGTTCAGGAACGAGCAATCTCGGTCATCCCATTTGGCATCAACGATTGTGTTCCTGATACCGGTCTGACGCCCGCGGAGGCGAAACAGCGGCTCGGCATCAAGGAGACGGATCGAACTATCCTTTTTTTCGGTGCAATCCGGCCCTACAAGGGTCTGGACTGTCTTGCTGAAGCCTTTCGAAGGCAGGCCGCCAACCATCCGGAGTACAGGTTGATCATAGCCGGTGAGCCCAAGAAGGGCTCTGAAAAATACCTCAGTGACATCCAACGAAATCTCAGTTCGGAACATGGCCCGACGGTGATTCAGAGGATCTATCACATCCCGGACGAGGAGACGGAACTCTATTTCAAGGCAGCCGATGTCTTGGCGTTGCCCTACACGCATATCTTCCAGAGTGGAGTGCTCTTTTTGGCATATAGCTTCGGACTGCCTGTAATCGCAGCCGACGTAGGCTCCTTTCGGGAGGACGTACTCGAAGGCCGGACAGGTTTTCTCTGTAAGCCGCGCGACCCGGTCGACTTGGCGGCCGCGATCGAGAGATATTTTGAGAGCGATCTATTTAAGACTCTGAGTGGCCGTCGACAGGGGATCCGGGATTACGCGGCCGCGCGGCATTCGTGGGATTTGGTGAGTGAGTTGACTCGAAAGGTCTACGCAACATTAGGAGGAAGTGGAGGAAGTGACTCATGAGACCTTTCGGTGACGTGGTTCGTGGACATGATTCGCTCGGCGGTTGGGCGGATGTGACGACGGACGCGGGACGGGGCAGGGCTTGACTGCGGGGCTTTGAGGATTATTCTCATCTGGATGCACCCAGCGATCAAAGAGCTTCGTTATGCGCCGCCTCCGAGAGATGCCATGATCGAGTGCGAAGCCCATTCATGCGGCAGAGGGGCCGAGGAAGATCGGGAACTGGTCCCTGACTAGCTTGCAGCAACGGCAGGTGAAGACCGGCGGCAGGCTGGTCTAGCACGCGCGGCACTACTGGCGGATGTTCGTCGCGAGCCATCTGACACGGCGGTTGTTCGAGGGAATGGTCCGACGTGGTGCGCTGAAGGTGGCTACTGGGTAGCAAGAGGTCGGTGACACCGGCGAAATCAGGCAGACTAGGACTTGGGGGCCCGAAAGGTCTTTGTAGAAAATTGCTAAAAAGCAACGGCTTCCCGGTTTTGGGCTTTTCCGGCGGGGCGGAATTGGAGCTTGGTGGAACCATAAGACGTCTCCCAAATGAAAAACTGCGCTTCGGAGGATCGCGAGCTGGTGGCTTGTGATCAAATTGCCAGAAATCGGGAGCCCAAACGGAAATCCTGGCTAGCGCCGTACGAAGCGCAAGAAGTAACAGTTCGCCGGGAACTTGACATGGCGCACGCCAACGGTTGAAATATTGCACTATGCGTCCTGCCATACATTGGCGGCTCAAGGCTTGCTATTTACGGTTGTGGGACTGGTGGCATGACGTGGAGACGGCTGCCGGCGAGCGGTTGGAAGACATGTCCACCATCGGCCCGAATCGAGCCTATGCCGTGCCGTATCAGCGATCCTCTCCACGGCGGGTTCGGGAGTTGATTCAAACCCTCGGAATCGCATATTCCACGTATTCCTTCGTGGATATAGGAAGCGGCAAAGGCGGCGTATTGTTGACCGCCGCAACCTTCCCCTTTCAAGACGTGGTGGGCGTGGAGTTCACGCGAGAGCTTCATAATCTGGCAAATCAGAATATTCAGAAAGCGCGGTGGATTCATTGGCGGGCGCCGGTGGTACGCTCCGTCCATGCAGACGCGACCATGTTTGATTTCCCGCAGGTCCCACTGGTAATCTTCATGTTCAATCCGTTCGCTGCGGTCGTATTGGCAAAGGTCCTCGAAAACCTCGGCCATTCTCTCGCAGTGAATCCCCGTGATTGCCTGCTGATTGCAACCGGGAATTGGATGCCGCAATCGGTCCTCGCCGCTACGCGGTGGCTTACTGAGATCCGAGCGACTCAAAATGCCCGCGTATATCAGGCGGATCTCTCCTCCCTGCCGCTCCCAGGACCCGTACCCCGCGGGTAGGTTCGGACGCTATATTACTATCTCATCGCCAGGCGCAACCCCCGCAGGAGCCTGATATCTGGATTAATGCCGGTGAAGCCTGTAGAGTTCGTCCTTTTCGGCGTCGGCCTGCTGGCGCATCTGCTCGCGGCCGTTGCCGAACACATCCGGCAAGCCGGCCAGCGCCTGCTTCTTTCTGCCCCCGACCTGGGTCGGGTGGACGCCGAACATCCGCGCGATCTGAGCGGTTGTCTTGTGCGCCATGGTGGCCTCGACGGCGAATTCTGCCTTCAGGCTGGGCGGGTGACTCTTGCGGCTTCGGGGCATCAATACCTGCGTACCGGTCACAGGCCTGACGCCTGTCGAAGCCAGGCGGAATCTGGGCATTGAAGATGGAGACAAGACGATCCTGTTTTTCGGCTCCATCCGCCCGTACAAAGGGCTGGAATACCTCGTCGAGGCATTCTGCGACCGGGCCCGTGAGCATCCTGAGTACCGGTTGATCATAGCCGGTGAGCCCAAGAACAACTCTGATCGGTATTTAAGCGAACTCCAAGGCAGCTTGAATTCGGAACCGGAGCTGAAGGTCATCCAGAGGATCCATCACGTTCCGGACGAGGAAGCCGAACTCTATTTCAAAGCGGCCGACGTTCTCGTACTGCCGTACACGCACATCTTTCAGAGCGGCGTACTCTTCCTGGCATACTCGTTTGGACTACCCGTAATTGCGGCAGATGTCGGATCTTTTCATGAGGACGTAATGGAGGCCGGACGGGATTCCTCTGTAAGCCGTGCGATTCGCGCAGCCTGGCAGCCGCGATAGATCGATATTTCCAAAGCGAGCTCTACAGCAACTTGGAGCGCACGCGCGTCGAAATCCGTGACTATTCAGCCTCGCGCAACGCATGGGAAGTCGTGGCCGAGGCGACGCGCGAGGCATATCTTGCGGCAAGGTAGGTGCACCTCGCAAGCTGCGTTAACGAGCCGCGTCCGGTTGTTGGCGGAGCCATCTAAGTAATTGATTTCATTGAGGCGCTCGCGCTGTCCGGTCCGGCCGCGAGCTTGTCAACGAAAGATGACATTGCTTTTTGCTATGATTTATCCGTTAGGATAGGTACGAGGATCGACGTGCCTATGATTTCAAAGAGCAGGAGCAGCAATCGGCATATTGAGGGCCGGCATTTCCGGCGTTCGGGCGCCATCCTCGCCTCTGTGGCTTTTTGGGTCGCCTTCTCGGGGTACTCCCGCGCGGCAACCGTTAACGCCTCATCCTGCGCCGCTTCCGCCGTGCAGTCTGCCATCAACTCCGCGGCGTCGGGTGATACCGTGATCGTGCCGTCAGGCACTTGCACCTGGGCCACGGCAACCTCTGGCACTCCGAGCGTTCTGCTCAACAAAGCCATCACACTTCAAGGGCAGACAGCCTGCACCGGACGTGCGTCCACTCTGTCGTGTGCGGATTCGACAGTCATCTATGACGGTACGGGTACCGGATTTAAAGAGGTTCCCTTAGAGATTTCGGCCCCAGGAGCACGACTGACCGGGTTTACGTTCCTCGATACCAGATCCGTTTCTGACTCGAAATCGGCGGTACAGACCGATTCGACTGCAAGCGGATGGCGGATCGATCATTGTCACTTTCACCCGACGAACACAAACCATACTAGGGCGATATCCGCGTTCGGGTACGGCTTGATAGATCACAACCTAATCGAGGATGCCCTGAATGGTGTCGATGCGGAAGGTGACCAAACAGGTGATACCTATCCGGGAGATGCGTCCTGGACCCAAGCAATGGGATTCGGGACGGCCAACGCAATCTATATCGAGGACAACCAGTTCAATTACACGTTGGTTCTTGACGGGGCATTCGATGCCTACACAGGAGCGAAGCTCGTGCTCCGGTACAACGACATAAGAGGGACCAACTTTGGCGGACATGGGCTCGATAGCGGTGGGTTGCGATCCGCGTTGCTGATGGACATTAACAACAATACGGCATCGAACGCGGGATCTGCAATTTACACGTGGATGGGTACGCGCGGTGGGACGGCCTTCGTGTGGGACAATTCGATTAGTGCCGCAGGTGGAAGTTTTGGCTCATTCTTCTGGTTGCAAAACTATCGCTCAGACTCGGCGTATTCAAGCTCTTGGGGGCCGTGCGACGGTACGAACGTGTTAGATCAAAACACCACCGGACAGCAAGGCAATGCCTGCAAGGATCAGGTTGGACGCGGAACCAACCAAGCGCTGTACCCGCAATACTCGTGGGGGAACAACTTCAAAGGTTCGGCTCCGACCGTGGCAGGCAACTTCAATATCTGCGGCTATCAGGAGTGCACGCGGGCCCGAACCTACCACATCATCGAGAATCGGGACTTTTACAATGAGGTCTCCCCATTTACGGGTTCCTCCGGGGTTGGCTTTGGCGCACTGTCCAGCCGTCCTTCAACTTGTAGTCCCGGAGTCGGGTATTTTGCGACGGACCAGGGCCAGCAGGGCGTTCTGTATCAGTGTGCGTCGGGAAATGCGTGGAATGTTTACTATACGCCATACACCTATCCGCATCCGCTCCAAGGCCCAAGGCTACAGCCGCCGACAGCGTTGACGGTCACAGTGAAGTAGTCTTCGCCGCTGACGTCAATCGGCTACGAATGCTCGTCGCGCTTTCGGCGAGTGTGAATTCAGGAGCCCCGCAGGTTCATCTCACGCATGACGCGCGCTATCTTAGACTACTTCAAGTGTCCCGATGAGTTGGTACGCCTGTTCCTAGAAGGAAATTTGTCGGAGAAGGCAGGTTTCTTCCGGTTCGGTACGCAGACTACGTGTTTTGGGCGTACGTCTGGCTCGCTCCCGGCGAGCATGGCGGATCAGAATCTGCCGGACCTATCGGCAGCAGCGGCGGTCTCGGGGCCTCACGGCCTTGGTCTGCGCTTCGATCCGACGGAGGTGGTTGATGGCCTGCGGATGGAACGCTACCTGGAAAGTGCACACACCTGCCAGGCAGAAGCGATCAAGCTCCTACAAGGGGCCTACTATACTTTACGGCCTGTTCTTCCAGCAGGTGTGCGGACAGGCGTTCAGCGGGCATACTATAAGTACTCTCGAAAGAGGTGCTTTCCGGCCTGGCCGGTTGATTTCTCCGTTGATCGAGTCCTTCAGGGCGTCCTGGCGGCGATACTGGGCAATCAACCGGGGGAGAGGGTCCCGTTCATCTGGTTTTGGCCTGACGGGCTGCAGAGTTGCGCCGTAATGACGCATGACGTCGAGACCGCGCGGGGGCGCGACTTCTGTGGCTGTCTGATGGACTGGGACGACGCGTACGGGATCAAGAGTGCCTTCCAGATAATCCCCGAGCGCCGGTATCGCGTTTCCGAAGCATTCCTCGAGTCGATTCGGGGCCGCGGCTTCGAAATCAACGTTCACGACCTGAACCACGACGGGCGCCTGTTTCATAGCCGGAAGGTCTTCGAAAAGCGTGCGGCGAGGATCAATCGATATCTTCGCAATTACAACGCTCGTGGTTTTCGGGCAGGCGCAATGTACAGGCAGCCAGCATGGTTCGGGAGCCTCGAAATTTCGTACGACATGTCTATCCCGAATGCCGCTCACTTGGAGCCACAGCAAGGTGGGTGTTGTACGGTCATGCCGTATTTCATAGGCAACATCCTTGAGCTTCCTCTCACTACCACACAGGATTTCGCCCTGATCAACGTGCTCCGCCATGATACGGTGAAGCTTTGGTTGGAGGAAATCGAGGGAATTGCCTCCGAGCATGGGCTTATCAGTTTTATTGTCCATCCCGATTACATGCTCTCCGAACCCGCACAGAGGATGTACAAAGAGCTGCTGTCGAGGTTGGCGGCGATGCGGTCTGCGGGCAGTCTGTGGATTGCTTCGCCGGGGGAGATCAATGACTGGTGGAGAGAGAGGGCGGCGATGCGTCTCGTACGCTCTGGGGATAACTGGCAAATCGAGGGGGCTGGCAAGGAACGCGCCCGGATCGCCTACGCAGGTTTGGTGCAAGGGCGTTTGTGCTACTTCGTTGACGACCAGAGCCCAACGGACAGGGGCAGGGTGGCACCCGTCCAAAGCGGCCGTGGATACTGATCGAGGTGGGTGCAGTTCCGCCTGCAGGCTTGTCCTGGTTGGACCACCCGCGGGCGTGAGCGAGTACTCCTTAGGCCGGGGCGGCGGGTAGGTAGCGCGATGACCGACCCTTCGGTTAATGAATGTGCGAGGCGCAGCAACACGGAGAGCAGCCGGGAGGCGATCTATCAGATTCATCCGCTACGGGATCCGCGATGGCCTGAATTCGTGGGCAGGCATCCGGGCTCATCCGTCTTTCATACCGTCGCCTGGCTCGAAGCCCTTCACCGAACCTATGGGTATCAACCCATCGCTTATACGACATCTCCGCCGGGTAGCAGCTTGCAGGACGGCCTCGTACTTTGCCGGGTGGCGAGCTGGATCACCGGCCGGCGTCTGATTTCACTCCCATTTTCGGATCACTGCGACCCGCTGTGGAACAACGCCGCAGATGAGAATGTGTTCGTATCCGCGTTGGAACAAGTGCTTCATCGGGAGAAGCTGCGCTACATCGAAATCCGCCCGGCGAGACCCCTCTCCAGCACGGCCAGCCCCTTCCGCACAACACAAAGCTATTGCTTCCATCGGGTCGATTTGCGGCCGGATCTCGCTACGCTCTTCGGCAATTGCCACAAAAGCTCGACCCAAAGAAAGATCGTACGGGCGGAGCGGGAGGATTTGATCTGCCAGGCTGGCCGGTCCGAAGAGCTCCTCGAGGCCTTCTGGCAACTGCTCCTCGTGACGCGGCGGCGGCATCGGATTCCTCCGCAGCCCAAGTCCTGGTTCCACAATCTGATCGCCTGCTTTGGCGAGGCGTTGCAGATCCGGGTCGCCTGGAAGGATAAGGTGCCCGTGGCCTCGATTCTGACGATCCGTCACAAAGACACTCTTGTCTACAAATACGGCTGCTCGGATGCGCGCTTCAATACCCTGGGAGGAACCCAATTGCTGTTCTGGAGAGCGATCCAGGAGGGCAAGCGCGACGGCTTGCTGACCTTCGACTTGGGACGCACCGAGTGCGACAATGCAGGCTTGATCACGTTTAAGGATCGTTTGGGCAGCGCTCGCTCGCTTCTCACCTATGCCCGATTCTCCCTTTCGCCGCCGTCGGATATGTTCGGAACCAACGCCGCAAAATGGGCCGGTCGAATTGCGAAAGGCATGGTTCCTTACTTGCCGGACCGCATTTTAGAGATGATCGGAAGCGCGCTCTACAGACACGTCGCTTAGTACCGGTCTTGCTTATCCGTGTTCATCCGCGTTCATCCATGGCCATTAATATCTTCCGCAAAGCTAATTCTGAGCCGCGGATGAACGCGGATAAACGCGGATAAAACCAAATCGTTTTTCTGTCCTCTGCTTATCCGCGTTCATCCGCGTTCATCCGCGGCCATTCATGTCTTCCGCAAAGCTAATTCTGAGCCGCGGATGAACGCGGATAAACGCAGATAAAACCAAATCGTTTTTCTCTCCTTTGCTTATCCGCGTTCATCCGCGTTCATCCGCGGCCATTCATGTCTTCTTCCCCAATGCCCCGTCCCCACACTCTCTTCACGGCCTTCGCGCTGGCGTCCCTTGCCCTGTTTTGGGTGCCTCTGCATCAGTTGGTATCGTTGTCGCTCGATGACCGGCGATACTCCCACATCATCCTCATACCGGTCCTCAGCGCGTTCTTCATGTACCAGGAGCGGCGCAGGATATTCTCCCGCATCGCCTCCTATCCCCGGGCCGGACTGCCTTTCCTGGCTGCCGCGCTCGCCCTGTACGGCCTCCTTGCGTTGCGCGTCGTCAATCCCTCCCCGAACTACACCCTGTCGATTACCATGCTCGCCGTCGTCCTGGTTTGGCTCGCCGGGTTCGTCGTCAGCTATGGCGTAACCGCCGCCAA
>ODAK010001399.1_pt1 | contig 26471 bp, 11 predicted proteins | sample 1539591 | NCBI WGS metagenome assembly ODAK01 (sample SAMEA3539303, study PRJEB22396) | soil metagenome | biome: tundra; feature: field; material: soil | place: USA | collected 2010-05 | depth 0.15 m
CTGCATCGCAGCGAGCAGTGCGCGAGATGCCAGGGTATTAAATCCCGAACAGGTCCGATGCTCGGCTTTAAGAACTTTGATTGCGCAGCCATCACCATCGCCGGCGTCGAACTGCTCCGCCGTATTCGCAAAGGACAATTCGCCTCGGGGCGTCTACGTCTCAAAAACCAAACTGCCCCCGCAATCTGGAATGCGGTACTCGCCGCATAGTCCTTACTTCTCCCCTGACCTTGCTGTGCCAATCTTAAATATTTGCACCAGAACCACTTATTGGATGAACAGAAAGACGCTCTTGTACAGACGATACGGAACAATTGTTGAGATCCCCGCTCAGATGTCGGCAACAGGATTGTGATGGGCTGGCAGTTTCAACAGTTGCCAATGCGAGTGATTGGCTTGTGTCGCCAAAAATAGCAGTCTGCCCAATCATTTAAAAAGCGATTTCGTGCGCCTCCCCGTTTTCTTAGTGATTCGCGGGCTGATCTGAAAATTTCAAATATCTTTGGCTAGTATTGGTTTGCGCGTTGCTTTGTTGCTACTCTTCGGTCGTAACTTTCATTGCGCGTGCGAAGCGGCCTGCTTCGAAGCCGGCGCGGGCCGCAAAGGCCAGCGTGGTCATCTGGATAGGCAGTATCTCCATGATGGGCAACAGGCGTGTGCAATTGCCGGGAATGCGCATGGCGTCGATCTCCGCGGTGGGACCGATGAGTTCCGCACGTCCGCCGTTTGCGCGAATGTCGCGCACCAGCTTGCAGTTCAGCGCACGCAGATGGGCTTCGCCCTCGAACACCAGCACCATGGTCTTAGGCCCTACCATCTCCATGGGACCGTGCCGGAAGGCTGCGCTGCTCATGCCTTCCGCGAACGACCGTGTCGACTCCTTTGTAATCAGCGCGCCTGTCTCGCACGAAGCCAGTGACCGCCCTCGTCCCACGATGAAGAGTTGCCCGATGTTCTGCATCTCCTCAACTATCGACTCCACTTGTTCGCGCCATTTTGCCAGGTAACAGCTCACCATCGCCCGGGCCGCCTCCAATTCGACATACAAAGCCCCCGCATCTTTACCGCACCACGCAGCGCCCAGAACTTCCAGAGCGGCCAGAGTTCCTACATAGGTTTTTGCGGAGACGGAAAACTCCGGACCGCACCGCGTCGGCACAGTTAGTTCAGCCTGCATGGCAAGCGGACTGTCCGCGGTGTTCGTAACCCCAATCACCGTTGCGCGCTTTGCGTTCTGCTCCAGCAGGCGAACCATCTCTGCACTTTGGCCTGACTGCGACACGGCCACAACGACGGTCCGGCTCCCGAGGAGGCTGGGCATTGAGTGAATCAGTTCGGATGTTTCTATGCGCGCGACGTTTTCGCCCAGGGCGGTGAGCATCAACTCCAACGGATACAACGCGTGGAGTGAGGAACCCATACCCGTGAGCACCACGCGCGTGTGCTCCTGCTGCCGTATCTGTCCGATGCGGAAGAATAAATCTGCGTTCCCGCGGAGACCCTTGAGCGTGGCCTCGAGAGCCTGCGGCTGATCCAGAATGTCGTGTAAATAGGGGCCCTCAACAATACTGTGTGATGTAGAATTCACAACTTCTCCTAAGGCCATCTTTCAAAGCGGTTGTGCCACATCTGCGCGGCGCCTATAAGGCCGACGCTTGCGAAGAGATGAAACAGCGATCTCATCGTCGTCCAACATACTGTCGATCCTGATGCCGGAAGCGGTTGTCGTGAGCGGCACTTCCCGCGCTAAGGTTTCATCCTATTTCCAATCCAGCACAGCGCCATCGTATGGATCAAGTTGCAGCGACCATCCCGATTGCTGTTGGGGCACTGCCATTTTTCCGTCCGCCGTGACGCGGATCAGTGTCCGCACCGGCAACGACGTGTGAATTGTTACCTGTTTGGACTGGGCAGAATGATTCACGACCACCAGGTATCCATGGTCCTTCGCGTTCAGCGCCGAGGCCTCGACGGAGGAATCGTCGGTCCACACCGTCGTCTTGATTCCTGCCCACTCCCGCAGTGCCTGGTAAATGCGGTGGCTCGCGTCTTTGCCTTCAAACGCGGCCGGCTGATTTGCCAGGTACATTTCGATCGGATACGCCGACAGCAGGGTCTTGCCGCGCCCCAGCGAATGCGCCACCAGCGCCGGCCGCCCATCCTGGTCGACGGCGATTACCTGGCCGCCGTCCACCTGCAATGTCGCGGTCCACTGGGTCATCGCGTCGGCAGAGGCACTGTAAGTGAAGGTGTCTCCCGGCTTCAGGCCGCCAAGGGGCGCTACGATCTTCAGCGTAACCTCACGCGCCGGGGCACCATCCACCAGCCGCGCGCCGAAGAGTTCGTCCATGTCCGGAATGGCAGCATCCGCACTGACCGATGCATACACAACTCCACCATTCTCCACGTATGCCTTGGCTTTACTCCAGAAGTCCGAGTGCACGTGCACCATCGCCACGTCGGTACTCGTCAGCGGAGAAGCCATCACCAGCATCGGATACTTCTGCCAGTTGTCGTACTCGCGCGGAAACTCCGCTTTCATGCCCGCGCGCCGCGTCAGGATATACGACGAAAGCCATGCGCCCATCAGCCGCGCGTTGTCGTCGGCATACTTATTAGGCTCCTGCCCGTTGACCGCTCCGCCTTCCACCGTAGACGTGTAGGGCGCATACTCTGGCCCGGTCAACCCAAAGTGCGACGCGTCTCCGTAAGGCTTCGACCACTCGTTCGGCACCAGCAGCCCCACCTCCGCCGGCGCCGGTTCAATCCCTGTCAGATCCATGCCTCCGGTTGTCTTCGAAAACGCGGTAAGCATCTTTGCCGCCGGCCGTTCCTTGCGGTCCCATGTCACAATGCCAAATTGCGTTTCATGTGGCGAGCGCAGATATGGGACCTTCGCGTACTGGGCGGGCGCCGCATCCGTATAGCACCAAAGCAGGAATCCGTTGGCCCCCGCTCCCAGCCCTGAGTACATGGCTGTCCTCTCGTACGCTGCAATCGCCTCCGGTTTATACTGAGCCGACGAGGCCCCCAACTCCTGAATCATCACCGGGTGTCCGGCCCCCCCGGTCAGCGCCGTCTCAAAGGCCGCGCCATAGGTCTGCCGCTCCGACAGCATCGGATCGGGAAACAGCTTCGGCGAATAAATCGTGTAAGGATGAACGCTGAAAAAGTCTACTTCATTCTTCAGAAGGTCCGGCCGGAATGACCCGTGCCCCACGTCCTCCATCGACGTGCCCACTACCAGAGGATGCAGAGTGTCGTAGCGCCGCAGCGCTCCCGTAATCAGTCGTGTCCAGTTGATGGCCATCGAGTCCGTTGTCGTTCCGGCCACAATCCAAAAGGGCGGCTCGTCCGTCAGGTCCCACGAGAGAATCGCGCTCGATTTTCCAAAGTGGCGTGCAAGTTCCTGCGCAAAGTCGGTCTCCAGGCGCAGCATGTACGGGTCCGAGTGCGGATTCCGTCCCTGCCGGTAGGGCACGTCCCAGTACGCTTCGCCTACCTCGCCGCCGATCAGCATCTCCGGATGAAGATAGATCTTGTACTTGTCGGCCAGCGAGATCAGCGTATCCATTTGCCGGAATGCCTCGGGATTGTAATCGTCTGGCCGTGGCTCGAACCAGGACCACACCAGGTCAAGCCGTATGGTGTTGACGCCCAGTGCGTGCATCTGCGCAAAATCGGCTTCAATATCTACCGGGTTCCATTGATAGGGCCATTGCATCGCGGCCTTTGCGGGAACCCAATTCACTCCCACGGGCAGGAATCTCTTCCCGCCCGCGGAAAAGTAATTACCGTCCAGCCTGACTTCGGGAAGAGGCGCGGGCGTTTGGACAGCGGGCGTATCCGTCTGCGCCCGCTGCTGAGCCTGGCCAGCAAAGTTGCTTGCACAACAAACGCCGCACACCAGACTTATCTTGCAAAGAGTCTTCCAATTCATTACGCTGTGTCCTTCTGTGCCGAACAGATTCGGCAAACTGCAAATCCTCAGAACATCACTTTGAGAGCGAACTGAAGCTGCCGGGCATCGTGCGAGGTTGAGGTAATCGTACCCGCCTGCGCAGTATCCACTGTGCCATTCGGCAGCGAGAATTCCGGTGTATTCAACAGGTTGAAGGCCTCCGCGCGAAATTGCACTTTGATGGCCTCGCTGAAGTTGAAATTCTTGAACAACGATAAGTCGAGGTTGTGAATTGCGGGACCGCGCAGCGTGCCCCGCTTGGCATTGCCAAAGTCATGCGCGAGCGATTGTCCTGGAGCAAGAGCGGGAATCGCGTAAGCTGCCGGGTCGTACCAGAGAGCGATGCTTTGATGCATCCCGTCCGGAAGAACGTGCGGGTTGCCAACCAAATCGGGCCGGGGCATGGCGGAACCCGTGTTGGTTGGATCGTAGGATAGACGCGGAGTAAAGGCCTGTCCCGAAAAGAGAGTCAGAATGCCTTGCGTTTGCCACCCACCCGCCACCCAATCCGAGGGTCCCGTCCGATTCAGAAAGTGTTGGCCCCTGCCAAAGGGAAGAGCATACGACGCAGCCGTGCTGAATTGATGCCGGTAGTCAGGACCGTTGTCGCCGCGCTCGGCCTTCAGGTCATGCGTATTCTGCGGCTCCTCGGCTTCGTCCTCGTCATTCTGCCCGATCGTGTGCTGCCATGTGTAGGAATTGAGCACGCTCCAGTTCTTCGCAAATCGCTTTTCGAGTTTTACTTCAAGGGCGTGAGCAATCAGGTTCTGCTCGTTGCTGTCCTCACGAATCGCTGAAATATTGGGGACCATTCCGTAGTAGGGTCGCCCAAAATTGGGCGCAGAACTGAAGTTACTGTCCAGTGGCTGAAACGGCTGATTCACATTGTAAAGAGACGCCAGTTTCACTCCGTGCGTACCTACGTAAGCGACTTGAAGAACGGCACTCTCCGGCAGCGCCCGCTCCAGGTTCAGGTTCCACTCCTCAATATAGGTCGTGCGATGGTTGAAGTCCGTAGCGCTCGCGCGTCCAAACGGGTTTGCCAGTGTCGGATAAACCGGATCAGGAAATCCCAACGAAAGACGCATGGTCGGAGCGACCGAAGTGTTGTTGACCGTTTGACTCAGAAAGTATCCGGTCGGATTATAGGCCAGCTCTGTGTCGCTCTGGTTTCCTTGCAGATCATAGAAGATTCCGTAGCCTCCACGCAGCACGGTCCTGCCCAGCCCCGGAGAATATGCAAAACCGATGCGCGGCGCCACATTGTTCTTATCCGTAATCACGTTCCCCGAGCGGCTCACGCCCGGCATTCCCGGCGCAACAAAAGTGCCCGTTGCGAAATCGAAGTTCGCCATCCGGTTGTGCTCTTCCACTTCCGGCGTGAAAACGTCATACCGGACCCCCAGGTTGAGCGTAAAATGCGGCGTTAGCCGGAAATCGTCCATGGCGAAAGCGCTCACCTCCATCCAACTCATCCCATAGGTCCCTTTCAGCCCGTCTCGGTTGGCAGAGATTGGATAGCCAAGCAGAAAGCTGGCCAGTGAACTCCCGCCGGAGCCATCCTGCGGAGCCGCCGTGAATTGCTGATCGAAGTACAGGTCTCCGCGCGCATTCTGGGTCTGGAACATGCCGTGGGAGCGATGCTTGAAATCCACGCCGAACTTGAGCGCATGGGATCCCCTGAGGTAGGTGAACGTATCGAGCGCCTGGTAGTTGTTCTCGTTTAACAACTCCGGAAACCAGTCCTGGTTTCCGAGACTGCCGAGCCCCGAAATTGCAATGTTCGGAAATCCACCCGTCGCTCCCAGCGGAGACTGGTTGATCCCCGGAATCCCAAGCTGGTTTGCAAGGTCCTGGTCCGAGAAGAAACCGAGTGCCTGCACCGCATAGCGCGCATATCCAATCTTGAATTCGTTGATCTTGTTGGCGGAGAAGGTATGAACCTCGCTGACGCCTGTCGCGAGGGCCAGATCCTGGATGTTTCCAGAGAAAGATCCTCCGCCTGCGGTTCCTGGAAAAGGATCGGGATGCTTCGCATTCACTACGCCCCAATCGAAAGTGGCAAAGGCGCTGTCCTTGTCCGTCAGCTGATGATCGACGCGCACATCGGCCTGATCCTGGTTGTTCACGTAGAGCGGGTTGGACAGATATTCGCTTGTTCCGGCAACATTGGGACTGGGAAACAGTTGCACCACGTTCTGTGCAGCAACGTCCAGTTGACCTTTCGGAATGATGTTCCCAATGAAGGGCTGTCGCGTGTTCGTCACAGCATTGTAGGAAGACGGATCGAAGATTTGGCCCGTGTCATAGCCCGTCGCCGGGTCAATCGTCCCAGTTAACAGATCGGAGAAGTCTCCGTCTCTTTCCGACCGCCCCGCTGCGGCATTTGCCAACACCGGCGGCACAAACGATATGTCCGTCTGCGATTGCCCGATACGCGTCCCCTGATAATCGACAAAGAAAAAAGTCTTGTCCTTTCGGATTGGACCGCCCAGGGTCCCGCCAAACTGGTTCTGCCTGAATGGAGCAATGGGAGTTGATGAACTGTCAAAATAGTTCTTGGCGTCAAACGCCGAATTGCGCACGAACTCATACACATTGCCATGAAACTGATTCGTCCCGGACTTCAAAACCACGTTCACCACGGCTCCGCCCTTGCCAATGTCGGCGCCGAAGCCGTTGGTCTGCATCTTGAATTCCCCAATGGCGTCGATTGGCGGCTGAATGATCTCGAACCCGATCTGCTGCTCGTTGTTGTCGAACCCATCCAACAGAAAGTTGTTATTCGTGGCCGTCAACCCGTTTGCCTGCACCGAGCCGTTCCCCCGCTCGTCTTCGGGAATTCCGCCGCCTTGCACCGCGCCTTGCGGGCCGGCATTCACGCCCGGAGTCAGATAGGTTAGCTGGATGAAATCCCGGCCATTCAAAGGCAGGTCGTTGATCGCTTTCTGCTCAACCACTGCGCCCAAGGAGGATGTTTGCGTCTCCACCAGGGGCTCGACGCTGGCCACTTCCACCGTCTGGCTGGTGGCTCCCACCTCGAGCCTGATCTGAACCTGGATTACCTGGTTCACATCCAGAGCAAATGGCGCCTGCTCGGCCCGCTTGAACCCTTCATGTTGCGCCGAGACCGTGTACGTCCCCGGCTGTAACTGGGTCAGCGTGAATTGCCCGCTGTTGTCCGTCGTCGCAAGATGCTCCGCTCCGGTTCCGATGTTCTTCACGGTTATGGACGCACCCGGAACAACCGCGCCCGAGGTATCGGACACTGTGCCCACAACGCGGCCCGACTCGACCTGCGCCACCAATGCCATCGGCAGTAAGAGACTGAGCGTCAGCACAAAACTGACTTTGCATGCAGAGCGTACTTCCCGTTTTGTCCTTGTCGTCCACCGTGGTAGCGTCATTTGGTCTCCTTTGAGGTATCTTGTCCAAGCCGCCTCAACAATGAGAGGTATAGTTGATCACCATGAAGCTGCATATGTGTAATGGATGTCAAGTATGGGATCGAATTTATTTTTTTCTACGCGCAACCACGGCCCAATCCAAATCGAATTAATAGATCATATCTTATTTATAATCAATTATATAAAGAGCTATAACGGGCCCGATTCAGACTGCATTTCAGCTCATCAAAGATGAGAGTATTTATCAACATATCCTCCTTATATACTATGATTCATGCTGTGGAGGAGATTTCGTGAAGGATAAAATCACAATCGCCGCCAGCGATACCGGAATGGTCCTCAACAGCGAGAGCTATGTTCCTTATTATCAACAAATTGTAGAGCAAATCCGGACGCTCGCCCGCTCCGAGAAGTGCAAAGAAGGCCAAACCTTCTGTTCGGAAAGCGATGTGGCGCAGTATCTTGGCATCAGCAAAATGCCCGTGCGCCAGGCATATCAGAAATTGCGCTCGGAAGGCCTGCTGGTCATCGCCAAGGGAAAACGCCCGGTGATCGGTTCTGGACACATGCCATGGAATTTTCAGGAACTCCGCGGATTCAGCGAGGAAATGCGCCGCCGCGGCCTCGTTCCTTCTGCCAAGGTGCTCTCCTGCAGCACGATCAACGCAAGCGGCGAAGCCGGCAAGGCTCTTCGTCTGCCTGACGGAGAGCCCGTCTATGTGATTAAGCGCCTCCGTCTGGTCAACGGCGATGCGGTCGCCATTGTCGAAAGCTATCTCCCCGAACGGCTCTTTCCGGGCATCCACAAGCAGAATCTCGAAAACCGTTCCCTTTACTCGGTCTATGAGAACGTGTACCACCGCAAACTCCACTGGGCCGAAGAGATCATTGGCGCTGTTGCAGCCCGCGAGGACGAGGCGCGCATCCTCGAAACCTCACCCGGGAGCCCTCTGCTGCTGATTCGCGAAACTACTTACGATAACAGTCGAGTCCCGATTGAATACAGCCGCTCGTTGCTGCGCGGCGACCGCTATACCGCTTCCATGATCTCCGTTCGCAAGCAATCGAACGGTTAGCCGCGTCCGGGACGCGGAGGCCCATGCAACTGGCTCTCGGAGAAAATGCCAAACAGCCATACAGCGCAATGTTTCTTGTGCGGCTTCAATTCGCTCCTTCGCTTCATGTCAGGAGTCGATCTATGGCTTCGAGTGATTCACAGCTCGACCGTGTGAAGACTTCAAACCTGATCTAACCCGAACATGGAAGCAGCGAGAGTGTATTTTTAAAGCCCGCTCTAACCTTTGCTCTCGAGCCAGGAGCGGTAATCCGAATACAATTTGGTTGACGCCGGGCAGCCGGCGAAAGCGGTCGAGCCGGGCTTGTTCATCATTCCCTGGTATTGATAGACCAATATCTTATCCACCCACGGCGAGACTGCTTCCATCTGGCTTAGAACGCGGTCGAATGGGGCTGGCATCAAAGCGCTGTTATAGACTTCACCTTCGAATTCGAAGATCTCCATATCGGCCCAGAGCTTTGCCTTTTGCGAGCGGTCGTGAGCTTTTCTCAGACCCTCATAAAACGCGGAAGTCTCGGTCACCTTCGACTTCTGCACTCCCACCTCATCCTGGTAAGCCACAATGTCAACATCCAGCGCGTCGAGTTGCCGCACATACTTGTCATCCGGGGTCACAATGCGCGTGCCGTAAGGCGCAATCATGATTTGCGCCTTTGGCTTGAGCTGCCGCGCCAGCCGGGAAAGAGTGTTGACGTAATTGATGAATTCCGGCGTGTAGTACGGATTGATGCACGCCTCATCAGGCCAATACCACCCATAGAAGCTGGGGTGATGGCCGTAAATATTGGCGAGTTCTTCGAGCGACTGAAGCCTCTTCTTTGCTGCGACGGGGTCGGTGATGACTTTGTCGCTCTGCCAGTTACCGTAGAACCCTGCGCCGACAAAGAACTTGATCTTGTATTTATCGGCCGCGGCCAGCACTGCTTCGAGGGGATCCGCGCATGCCAATTCCCACTTCGGATAAATCTTCGTATCGTAGAAGGACCGGTAATAAGCCGCCGTCGCCATCAGCACCAGGTATTCCAAACCAGCTTCGGCGATTTCCTTGATCTTTGCATCCCACTGCGCCGCGGTGAACCGGGCGCAAGCAGGATTCCAATCGACACCTTCCACGGTGGCGTGATGTTGAAACTCAAACCAGCTTCCCGCGATTGGTTTAATTGCAGTGTTCGTTGGCGAAGCTTCTGCTTCAGCCGGATTGATAGCCAAGGCGGTTGCCCCAAGACCCAGGGCAACGAGGAATTCCCGACGGTTCAATTCGATCATAAACTTACTCCTTAAAAGATAAGTTGACATAGCTTCTATCGCTGCAAGTCAGGAAACCAGCGACCAAGGCCGGTTTACCCATGCTTCCATTCTCCCCACGGCACTGGCCTGATCCGCAGCTTCGCACAAAATCATCATGCTCAACGAGCGACTCGCAGAAATCGGCAACTTGAGCAGGTTCCCATCTCGTTGCGGGCGGAAGCTCTCATACTGCTTCCATTTGGCTCCTTCGATCTCTCCGATCAGCAACATGGGCTGCTGCCATCTATCGGCCTCTGGAATGCGCATCTCACCCTCTCCCATGGGGAGCAAGAGCAGCGCACGCGACTTATCCAGTGGCTGTTCGTTCATGGAGATTGCCATGAAATGGAGATTGCTCCCAATTAGCAATTCATGGTTCACTCGCACGTCCGCGGAGCTTTCTACAGCATGAATTCCGCCCCCCTTGCCGGCCACCACGGCACCGGATAGCCGAGCCTGCAGGGAGAGACTAACTTCTCCGGCAGATGATGGAATCACTAAGTCATGGACTTCGTCCGTCTCACTGTGATTTACCAGCACAATAATCTCACGGCCGTCCTGGGAGGGAACACGGAAGCAATGCACAGGCGCCTCGACCGGCTCGAGCTTCTCACCGTGCAGGTGAAGACTATTGCACAACGCCGCGTAAAATGCGTGCGCGTAGGGTTGATGGCGTGGATCGCCGTGCAACTCGATGGGATCTGCACTGAAAATGACGCGCCCATTGCCGAGTTCGAATTCAGTAACCACCGGCACTCTGTTATCGCTCTCGACCAGCGAACGTGCTCCTGCAAGGCGCATCACGATTCCCGGCGCGGCCATGTATGCCGGCCAGCCCGGTGCCTTGCCCACCACTGGCAATGCACCTTTCTGGTAGTCGATATTCGCGTAGCGTTCAGAGACAAACTCTACGCCGCAAAGATCCTTGAGCCTCTGCGCTTGTGTCCGCTGCCGTAGTCCGTCGTAGCTGATGTCTCCGGACAAGTAGAGTTGCCCGCCTTGCCTCACAAACTTCTTCAGGCGCGCAATTATTTTCTCGTTGGGGCAATAAGGAAGCGGATACAGAATCGTCTTCACGTTCGCAGGCACTTCGGCGATGAACTCGTCCGCTAATGTAGAGAAAGATACACGCTGGTCGATAAGCAGGCGAATGCCGTTCGAAATACCGACGAGGATGCTCATTCCCTGGCCGCCTTTTCGGTTCTCCCCGGGAATAAGCAAAAGCACGTCACTCGGTTCATAGCGTGGCCGCAACTTGCGGAAGAAGAGTCCGGTGTTGCGATAAATGGACCGCACATCGCGTGCGATCAACTCGTTGGGGTAGTTGATGCCCCACTCGAACGGCAAGTCGGAAGGATACTTCCAACACCAGTTCTGGATCTTCGATGCGCCTAGGGCAAAACCATAGTGCGCAATGCCCAGGAAATACGCATGCTCATAGGCTTCGCTGCGTGCCGCGATATAGTCGCTCGTATCCAGCCAGGCGGGGTGCGTCTTGACCCCGAACTCGCCAATGTTGAGGCCCTTGCCGCGCACCCGTTGGTCAAGGAACTTACATACCTGCGGGAAGCGGTAGTAATCTTCGTTCGTGGAGTTGAAGTAGCCGAAGTTCGCCAGTTCCAATTGCCCGAGCGTGTTCAGCAGATCGATTCCAGAAAGCGGTAGCTGGTAGAATTCCGCGGTCACTGGATGTCGCTGGTCAGCTATGCGAATCGAATCATACAACGCGTTCAGCCAACGACGGACAACCTGGGTGCGAAACTCGAAGTCGTCCAGAGTGCGCACGTCCCGCCAGTCATCCTTGCCGGAGCGAATCGATAGTTTGCCGATTGACGCTTCCGGCGGCGATACCGTCCACGCTTTGCGCAGCGCTTCGTCCGAGCCGTATTTATCGAGCAGATACTTGTTGTACATATCCTGAATGTCCGGCAGATTCGGATCGTGCAATTCCAAATCGCCATTCAGGTAATACATGATTCCTGCTGCGTCTTTGTAGCGCTGGGCAAATGCCTGCACGTAATCCTGCTGCTCGGCAAGATCCTTGTTACTCACGGCCGTGTTGCTAAACACCAGCATGCCCGGGAAAAATGCACCGCCAACGCGTTGCACATTTAGTAACATGGCATCGATCCATCGCCACCACGTCTTGGTGGGGCGCTGCTGCGGTCCGCGTAGTCCCATCAGGTTCTCATACACATCAATGCACGAATCGCGGCAGCCTTGCGCGTCTTCATGCCACGTCAGAGGGTTCTCGTCCTGGTCAATGAAAGTGTGCAGATAGTCGTCTGTGCCCTGCAAAAACAAACTATGGCCGTCTACCTGGAAATAGTTGTCCTTGAATTCAAACGCCAGGCCCTTGTGCAGCGTTTCTGTGCTCCACACCACAAAGCCCGTATCCAATTGGTCGATGACCTGGCGATTCTCAACCAGCTCCACCGTCACGCGATACCGTTCGGCAGTAAATGAAGCCGGATGCCACTCCGCTTCCACTAGTACCGTTTGCCCCGGCGCAGCAGTTACCTTCCGGTTAGCCTGGTACGCTACCTTTTCTGTGGCGCAGTCGACGAAATGCCAGCGTAGTTCCAATTCCGTACTCTTCCGGCCCAGATTCGTTGCCAGCGCGCACACGTGCACCGGCTCACCCTGCTTGTAGGCGGAAAAGTCGGTCTCGCACGCATGGAGGTAGCACTTACTCGCCAGCGCCTTGCTTACTGCGCGCAGGGTACTCTCACCCAACGCCGATCCCGGGGCAAAGATATCGTGATTCTCCACTCCAAAAAATACCCAACTGCTGCGCGCGTAAGGGCCACGTACATTGTGCACCAGAGCGCCCGCGGCGCCGCGTTTCCGCCCCACGCCGTCGTATGTCTGGAGCAGTGGGATCCAGCGTGCCTGGTTCATGCCGACCACGCATGTTGCGGCATAGCCTTCAAATGCTCCGCTCAGTTCCTCGCTGCCGACGATGATCTTTTGACCCGCCGCTGGACGAATGGTGGAGGCGCGCTTCAGGCGGAAGTCGGCGTCAAACATGCCGATTTGTCCGGGTACAATCTGTAACTCATCCTGGGGAAATCCTTGCGCGGTATTGATGCGCACATGGGGCGAGCGATGTTCCAGGCGAAACTGCGCTCCCCATATTGTGCCGGTTGAGTTATTCAGGCCAAAGCCGATGTAGAGTTTGCGGCAACCGGGCGCCAGATAAATCAGGCGCTCTACCTTGTGCCATGGGCGCGAATCCTGGATTCGTTCCAGTTCAAGACCGGCTCCGTAAATCCGTCCGCCCTTTTCGTCGAGTTGCTCGAAGCCTGCATAGGCATAGCCATCGGGCGCGGGCCGGACGTCTGCCGTGCGTATCCATCCCTGCAAATGATACTGTTCGCGTTCTGCACCGACCGGCAATTGACAGAACCAGGCCGAGTTTTGATTCCACGCCGGGGCGGGCACGCTGACTTTGCCTGCCATTTGCTGCCCCGACTCCGGCAGCAGCGCGCTCTCCGCACTCGCATACTTGGGCTCAAGCGCGGCCCATGCGGTTCCTTCCGCTGCAAACGCAGGCAGCAAGTTCTCCCCACTCTCCGCACGTATTGCCTCGTCGTAGAATTCCCACTTGCCGGCCTTCGAGACCAACGGCGCCTGAAAAGCGTATCCGCCGGTGCTCAGCAGGTCGCCCCCATCTCCAAGAAACTTCTCCACTGATTCGCGAGCGGGCAAGGGGAAACTTTCACCGTATGGCAGGACCAGTAAATCAAAATCCGCGCGATTCAGCCGCTTCGTATCGGCAAGTTGATCCGCTGTCAGGAAAGTAACATCGTAAGTCTCGCGCAACACCTTGGCCAGTTGTTCCGGGTCTGAGGCTTTGCCGCGCACGGGAAGTGAGTCTCGAAGGATGGCCGCGGCCGGCCTGTTGCGGGCTCCGCTTTGCAGAGCATCTTTGTGTGCCCACTCGAGCGCGGTCCAGTAGTCCACCGCATTTTCAAACTCTACCGCCTCAGTGCCTTCGACAAAGGTCAGGTCAGTAAACCACGCTGAGCCGGACGCGCGATAAATCCCCACTACTACTTCAAACCATGTCGTGCCTGGCAGGCAGGTGAAGCTCTGCGAGAATCGCCGCCAGTCCGAAGTGCCGGTAAAGTTGCCAAAGCGCTTCTCCGGAATTTGTTTGCCGTCCACGGTGTATTCCGTAGGCCGTCCTTGGAATTCGAACTGTGAAGCCGTCGAATATGCGCCCGCTGCTTCTTCCTGCTGAACAATTCCTTCCGTCTTCACCCAGCCGCTGAACGTGTAAGTCTTTCCTATAACCGGGCCCAGCACCAGGAAGCGTGCGTAGTCTCCCGATTCGGTGTGCACCTGGACCGACCGCCGTCCTTTATGTCGCGATATATCCGCCACCTTCGCGCCATCGGTAAACTGCCAGCCCCATGCCGAGCCCTGGAATCCGCCATCTTCAAGCATCGTGATTGTTTTGCCGGCTCGCGCCAGAGATTCACGAACGCTCTCAGGCAGAGCAGCACTCCATGCCCGGTGCCCAAAGAGCGCGATACCGGTTGCTCCCATAGCTTGCAGGAAAGCACGACGCGACTTTAAGCCGATAGCGGAATCCAATTCCGATGCGATTGACATGTCTCAGAATCCTTTCATTCGTATCCATCTGGATCTATGGTGAAACCGCATCTTTGAGAGGATAAGGGCAAGAAAATGCGCTGCGACCAAGCCGCCCTTTCCGGATTGGTCGCAGCGCATTTGAATTCCCGCAATTCAACTCCTCTTACAACAACTGTTTAGAAAAGGAGGTGAAGGCCTAACTGCGCTGTGCGCGGAAGGAGCGTATTGTTGAGGTGACCGAAAGTCGTGCTGCCAGGATAGAAGTTGCTGTCAACCGAGCTGAACTCAGTGTGGTTGAATACGTTGATGCCTTCCATCTTGAATTGCATGCGGAATCTTTCGAATATTTGGAAGTCCTTGGAAAGCGAGGAGTCCACCTGCGTATTGCGAGGCAGGCGTACGTTGCCCTGTCTGGCGTTTCCAAACGTCGCCTGAGCGGGGACCGTGAATGCGCTTGGGTTGATCCAGTCGTTGAGACCCTTGCCATCCAGCGCACTTCCGGTCTGGTTTGGCCTCTGTGGGCCGTCGATCTCACCGGCATTCGCGTAAACGCCCAAACCGACGGTAACGGGCTCGCCGCTCTTGACATTGAGCAAACTGGACCATTGCCATCCACCTAAGACGCTCCGCATCGCGCGATTGTAGCTAGCGAGGGTCGGCACTTGCCACACGTAGTCGAGAACCAGCATGTGAGTCCTGTCGAACGATGCCGGCCCATGGTCAGCCCTTGGATTCGAGGGATCCTGGACAGTGTTCAAGTCGCCCGATGCGTTGGTGAGTACCTTCGAGTAGGTGTAGGCGGTATTCAACGTAAGTTGGCTGCCCACTTGCGTCTTCAAGGATGCTTGCAACGCGTGATAAGTGGAGTAAGCTTCGGGAGTCACAATCTGGATCGTCCCGTATCCTTGATAGGGCCGAACCGAATCCACGCTGACCTTGCCCTGCGCAACATCCAAGTTGGGAGCATTTTGATTCAGCATTGAATCGTACATCAAGTGAACGCCCTTGGTGCCGATGTAATCCATGGTCACGACCGTGTTGCGGCGAACCTCCTGCTGAATTCCAAGGGACCATTGCTGGTTGTAGGGGAGGGGCTGCTTTGGAGTGAATCCAAACAGGCCTACCGTCGAATTGACCGGTGCTCCGCCGCTTTGTCCCGGCGTGTCCACCGAAACACTGTGCAGCGTCGCAACAGCGTTGAAGGGTGGATTGGCCTTTGAGTAGAGTTCATATGGAGCTGTGCGGTCATAGTACGATCCATAACCGCCACGCACCGCGGTCTTGCCGTTGCCCAAAAGGTCGAAGCTGAATCCAAGGCGCGGTGCCAGGTTCAACTTTCTGACATTGAAGACGGCCTCGCCCCACGGGGAATTTACGCCCGCGGCGATGATTCCGTTATTAGGCATGTAAACGCCATTCGCCAGCTTCTGCGACGCGGGTATGTTTGTCAGATTCCCAGTACTTGGGTCGACGGTCGGAGCAGAACCGAGTTGATAGAGCTGGGGCAGGAAGTTGGTGAGGAGATTGTTCTGGTCGATCTCCGGTCCGAAGTAACTGTAGCGAATTCCGTACGTAAGGCTGAGGCGGTGCGAGATATGCCATTGATCCTGCGCATAGGCCTCATCGTCCCAGTAGCGCAGATGCTGCATCGGGTTATTCATGCTTTCGCTATAGGAATCGGCGAAGTTGGACAGCATATCGGACATGTCGTTACCAGTATGCACGCCGTCGTACGCCGTTCCCGACCAACTGAATGTGCCGTTCAGGTTGTTGGGGGCATTGTTCTCGTTCTTGCCCTGTTGCGTAATAAGGACACCAAAGCGGAGGTCGTGGTTGCCTCTATGCCAGGAGACGTTGTCGGTCCACTTGTGATAGAAGAAACCGTTCAGGAACGGCCAGATCGTGGAGATTCCCGCATAGTGCGAGAGGGAGAGCTGCGGGATGCGGTTGAGCGGATCGATGTGGTCGGGAAAGTAATAAGGAATGTCCAGCCCGCTGGCCAGGTTGCGATTGAGCGAGGGGGAAGTCTGGATACGGATAATGTTGTGGTAGATGCCGAACTGCGTCTCGTTGATCAAATTGGGAGAGAGCGTTCCCACGACGTTGAAGGCGAAGCTTTGCATCGGCTCAAACTCGGTGCTCGACCCGACACCGGGCAGAGAGTTCTCTCCCCAGAGTCCATAGGGAGACGCGATATGGTTTTGATCCTGGATGTAGTGAGCAAACATCTTCCATTTGTCGCTGAGGTTATAATCCATCCGGATCAATTCCTCGCGCTCCGTCAAGACGTTGGAAGCAGAGGTAGAGTAGTTGACGCCGTCTTTATACGCCTTGGCTGCGGGGTAATAGGTCTTGAGCAAAAGCTGCGCGTTCTTGCTCATCACTCCAGCGGGAATCGTATTGTTCGGAAATGGTTGACCTGCAATGCATCCGACACACAGCGGATTGGCCGCGAGGGCATTCGTCACCAGCGGTACACTCATTCCGATTGATGCGGCGTCGGAGAAATCGCCGTTGTTCTTTTCCTGATCGGTAGGTACTCTGGTTCCGACCGTTTGCGTTGGTTCGCCGATTCTGCGGAACTCCTGCGACCACAGGAAGAAGAGCTTGTCCTTGATGATCGGTCCGGAGGCGGTGTATCCAAAGTTGTTGTAGTGGTCGGACGGGCGGATGTTCTCGCCATTTCCATAGTACTTGTTGAAGAAGAGGTTGGCATTGAGGTTGGCGTTGCGGACAAACTCGAAAGCCGATCCGTGCCAACTATTGGTGCCCGTCTTGAGAATGGCGTTCACCGTGGCTCCGGCGCTGCGCCCCTGCTCCGCGGTGTAGTTGCCGCGGTCGATGCGGAACTCGGCCAGCGCGTCCACATCCGGAGTAATGGCGTTGTTGCCGTTGAACACGTCCAGATTGGGCACGCCGTCAATCGTCCAGTTGTTGGCGTTATTGCGCACTCCATTGACCGAAACCGCGAGACTGCTATTCGAGCCGAATCCCGCCGCGCTGCCGATATCGCTCGAAACGCCGGGGGCAAGTTCAACCAACTGGATGAAGTTGCGAGTGACCAGCGGCATCTGCTGTATTGCCAGGGAGCCAACAACCTCACCGACGTTGGCGGTTTCCGTATCCACTCCGATCACGTTGCTGCTGACCTCGATGGTGTCGCTCACGGCTCCGGTGGCAAGAGTAAAGTCATGCCTCTGTTGATCTCCCGCATTCAGGATGACCGAATTGATCTGCGCCTTGCTGAATCCATCCTTCTGCGCCGAAAGGGTGAATGTGCCGACGGGCAGATTCGGGAAAATGTAGTTTCCCGAGTCGCCGGTGGACGATTTCCAATGCCCGTTGGTTTGGATTTGGACCGCAATCACCGTTACGCCGGGCAATAGGGCGCCCGAAGCATCGACAACCTGGCCCGCAATGGAACCTGCGCTGGTGACTTGCGCTGGAACCTTCTGGAAACAAACTGCAATGAACAACAACAATATGAGGGCGCGAACCCGAAACCACATGGTGATGCCTCCGTTTTCTGTCATGCTGTCCCCCCCCTGTTTCGGGGTATCCTGCGTCCCTGCCGGCTAGAGCCCTGGGACGCGACGCTGTATGTCAGTATGGATGTATATACTACAATGCTGAATCCAAAGTCAAGCCCGTCTTTTGACTTTCTTTTAAACCCCCGAGTGAGACGGATTGGGAAGCCCTCCAAGTGGCTCCCTTTGTTGGATAATTGGAAATTCCGAACTGGAGGCAGGTCTGTGCTGTTCCGCGGTGAAGACGAGTGGGCACGACGAAATCTTCGTCGCCGCGAAGAGCAGTCGGACGATCCCCTTGCGTCGGGATCCAAACAAGGGTAAAAGTCCCTTCGCCTGTGAGAGAAGGGGAACTTCTTTATTCCATTGTGGTTGCCGGAATCCGTAACACCGCCCGGTAGCGGTCGCCCCGATAAACAGAATGTGCCGTCTCAACCGGCAGACCGTCTGTGCTCCAGAGCGTGCGAGAGATTACCAGCAGGCTCGACCGCGCCTGGATCTCAAGCAGATCAGCCTCCCGCTTGGACGCCGAGCGCGCCTCGATAATCTCATCTGCGCGGCTTACCCGAATTTCATACCGCTCCCGCAGTGTCTGGTAGAGTGAAAGGCGCGAAAAATCAAGCTTCTCGACTCCCGGAAACCGCTCATGAGGAAGGCGAATCTCTTCGATGGCTATGGGAAGCCCATCACCGAGCCGCAAGCGCAGCAGCCGATACATCGGAGCATTCACCGCGATGCCGAGTTGAGACGCCACTTCCGCCGGGGCCGGTGATACACGCGCCTCCAGCACCTGGGAGGTGGTCTTGATGCCCAAGGCACGCATCTCCGACGTAAAACCGCTCAGGTGCGTTATGTCTTTCTCCACTCGCGGCTGGCTGACGAAGCTCCCCTGGCCCTTGTGGCGCGTCACAAATCCCTGGCTCTTCAAGACCTGTAGCGCCTGGCGGGATGTCATGCGGCTGACGCCGTAAATCCTACTCAACTCTTCTTCGCTCGGCAGTGAATCTCCGGCGCGCAACTGCCCCGACTGAATCATCTTCAGCAGTTGCGACTGGATCTGAAAGTACATTGGCGTGAAGCTGTTCTTATCTATGGGTTGAAAATCCCGATTGCTGCCGGAGGCTAGTGTTAGCGCGGGCCCCTGCTCTTCTCGCGGTTTCTTGTCCTGCATTGAAATACCCTCCAGAGCTTTTGGTCTCTATCGACCGCAAAAGAGTTCTTTCCGGACGAGTGAAGTTGATGCAATGCGTACACGGTAGAATGCGCCTCTGACGCACGCGTACTTGCAGATTGTGGCTCCCTAACTCCGCCTGATCAAAGGTTATCTCATATTGCATCCCTTCCGGCCTGTCGCCGGCATCGCCCGATTTCGAAAATCTTCAAATCCTCGTTTGGCCAGCCCCTGTGCGAGATGTCCCCCTCGGTTATTCCGGGGATGCATCAGTAGCTGGCTCTGCTTAACAAGACAACAGCGACAAGCAACACTGCAATGCCGGAAAACATCCATGTACGCGCGCGTGCCGGAGCATGTTTCCATTCTCCTAAAGCGATACCAATCACGTTAGCAAGCAACAGACCCACGGCAAGGCTCAGTGGCCAACCAATGGAGGTTCCCAGTGAACCCAACTTTGGAGCCGATGCGCCGTAAACAAAGATGCTCCCCCCCCACAGCAGAGCCATCACCGCCGCCAGGCTGTAAAGGCGAGAACCACCCGGCTGTTTGAATTTCTTCATACTGCTGTTTTTGAAGAGCAGGTAAGAGCAAAATCCCAGATTGGCAAGCGCTCCTGCCGCAAGCATGATCCACCAGATGAGGTTGGTGCTGGAAAACTCGCTCAAACCCGCCGCACGGCCACGGTCCGCAATCGGCTGTGCCAAGGAAAACCCGATATTGAACACCGCCGACAGCATGCCCGCCCCCGCCGCCATCAACAGCGCCACTCCAATCGGGCGCGCATGTCCCACCATGCCGCCCCGTTCCTCGCCGACGCCTGCGGCCTTCTCGCGCAACCGTCCTGCCCAGCCGCATAGCGCAATGCCAACCAGTTCCACTGCCACACTGCCCAGGATCTTTAGCCCGGCAGGTCTGAGCAGGTTATTCGGGGCAAGAATTACCATCGGCAGCAGAGACCCCAAGGCGGAGCTAATCGCCAGCACCAGCGTGTTGGCCAACGAAATGCCAATCGCGCTCACGCTCTGGCCGAACAGAACGGCTCCAAATCCCCAGGCAAATCCCGTCAAAATGGCAATCCAGACGGCGTGTGCGGGCGCCTGGGTAATAATTGTCCAGCTTTGGGGGGCGATCACACTGACAATCGCGGTTGGCATAAGCAGGCACGAAATGATTATGAACAGGCTCCATACGTTCTCCCATTCCCACCTTCCCAAAAATCGCATCGGCAGGGTGAAGCTTCCATTCATAAGGCCCGACAAGATCGCCAGGAGTGCTCCGGCAAGAAGCATGCTGATCATTCCGTATCCGTTCCTCCCCACGCCGTGGGGCCTTTTTTGTCCCCATCTCCGCTGATCTCTCGTGGAGCCGGGTTGCTGTCGCGAAGATTCGCTTATACACTAGGTTGACTTCTTATACCATAGTGGACTATACAATAATACAATCTTGCGAATCGGTGCAAGGTTCTTTGAACGCTTGCCGGGCAAAGGAAATGGGGAAAGACGATGTTCGCGATCTTCGAGCAATTAAAAGGCAGGTTGGTCGTTTCTTGCCAGGCTTCTCCCGGCGATCCCCTGGAAAACACTGACGCCATTCGCCGCATGGCGCTGGCCGCGATCGGGGGAGGAGCAGCAGGCTTGCGCCTCAATAGCGCTGAGCATGTCGCCGCCCTCAGACGCGACACAAACCTACCCATTATAGGTATCCAGAAACAATATGGCAGTGCGGGGTTGCGCATCACTCCGGATTTCGCCGCCGCCGCCGCCTTGGCTGCCGCCGGCGCCTCCATCATCGCGCTCGATTGCACCGATCGCACCTGGCCCGATGGCGACCCGTGGCAAAAGCTCATCTTACGGATTCATCAGGAATTGCACTTGCCCGTCATGGCTGACATCGCCACGCTCGATGAAGCGTTGGCTGCCGCAGCCGCCGGCGCCGACTGCGTGGGGACCACCCTCAACGGATACACCTCGCACACCATGGACAATGACGGCTTCAGTTGGACCTTGCTCGCTCAAATGGCGCAGAATCTGACCGTTCCGATCATGGCCGAAGGGCATATCTCTACCCCTGAAGATGCACACCGCGCAGTCGGCAGTGGCGCGTGGTGCGTAATTGTTGGCTCGGCCATCACCCGCCCTGGAGTCCTGGCCGCCGACTTCGCGCGCGCTCTCGAACTTCCCTCATCCTCGGGTCCGGCCATCGGCGTAGACATCGGCGGCACCACCATCAAGGCTGGGCTGGTGCATCGTTGCGGCGAAGTCTGCTTTGCGGCGCAGGCACCCACCGAAGCCGCCAAGGGACGCGATGCAATCTCCACCGTCCTGGAGCAGGTCGTCAGGCAAGTGCTGGCAGCCGCTCGCGACCATCATTTGCAGACGGAGGGCGTGGGCATTGCCACTGCCGGAGCTGTAGATGATCGCGATGGCAGTATCTTTGCTGCGACCGACAATCTTCGGGGGTGGGCGGGCTTTGAACTCCGTGCCTTTGCGGAGGAGCGCTTTCATCTGCCCGTCTTCGTAGTGAACGATGCGCAGGCTGCTGTCCTCTCCGAACAGCATTTCGGACTCGGGCGCGGCCTCTCCGATTTCGTCGCCATCACCATCGGAACTGGTGTCGGGGGTGGCATCGTCTCTGGCGGAAAACTGCTGCGCGGTCAGCACGGTTTTGCCGGGAGCATCGGCCACACTGTCCTCCGTGCAGGAGGCCGGCCCTGCAACTGCGGTCGTAACGGCTGCCTGGAAGCCTATGTCTCCACGGTCGGCCTACTCCGCGAGTACCGCGCGCACGGTGGGGCTGTCCCGGACGGGTGTACCGACGATGCCGCCTTCGCCTTGAAAATCAACCGTCTCGCTCACAGCGGTGATGTTCCCGCACAAAAGGCCTATGCGATTCTGTCGGAATATCTGGCTGAGGCCATCGCGAATCTTTTCAATCTCGTCGATCCACAGGTGGTACTCCTCTCTGGCGGTCTCATTGAAGGGCTTGCGGAATTCGTTCCGGATTTGGAAAGACAGGTGCAGGCAATGTTGCACTTCGGCGCCAAGCGTCAGCCGCAGGTTCGCGCTGCAAAGGCTGGCCGCTTCGCCGGCGTGCAGGGAGCGGCGGCGCTCGTGTTTGAGTCTGGCCTCTAGTTTGCCCCCTGCCGGATGCCGGTGGGCCATTTCTTCCGCAGCCAGCCTCTGAGGTCTCGACTTGCAGAATATATCCGCTCTTTCGCGCGCAATGAAAGCGCCGGCTGAAGCCCAGGCCGGCAGATTCAGAGGGCGCCTGCAATACCCTCGGCTCCGGGGAGTCGATTCTTCTTTTGTTCCCTTCTTCTGCGTGGCATTTCTGTATCTGGTTACAGGCTGGGGTCTCGCCTCCGCGCAAGGGCAGTTGGCCCGGCTTACTTTGATTCCGCCGTCGCCTGTAACCGACAAGATCATGCTCGACATCCGCGGCGCAGTTGAGAACACCGGCGATCACGGCCGCTGGTTTACGGTTTCACTTTATCTCGATCGGAAGTCGCCAACTACTCGCGTCCGCATGCAGCGGGTGCGGATTCCTGCTCATTTGAGTGCCGGGATCTTCTATCGTCGCTCCACGCGAGGCTGGGCAGGCCGGCACAGCGTCATTCTTTTCGCCACCAGTGGACAGGACCAGTTACGTGCAGAGCGCGAACTGCTGGTGCTGCCTTCCGCCATTCGCTCCACGCGGACCATCGATGGCGCCTGGGTAGGCATCGTGCACTGGAGCGAAGAAGAAGGCCGGCACTGGAACGCCGACATTCGCAAGCTCACCGGGGACGACTGGCGCGAGCAGATCCGCGGCATGCACAACCTCGGTATGGACACGGTCGTGATTCAAGAGGTCTTTCGCAACGAGGCCTACTACGGCACGCATCCCATGGACACTGAAGGCTACCACGGGCTCGCCTACTATCCTTCCGCACTTTACTCGGGCCGGGTGTCCATGACTGCTCACGACCCGATCGAAGCTATTCTCTCTGAAGCCGACCGGCTCAACATGAATGTCTTTCTCGGCGTAGGCGCCTACGCCTGGTTTGACTTCAGCCCTGGCGCGCTCACCTGGTCCAAGCAGGTGGCCGCGGAGCTATGGAAACGCTATAGCCGTCATCCATCCTTCTATGGCTGGTATGTCTCCGCGGAAGCTTACGGCAGCCTCATCCCTGACCAGGGGGAGGCGGATAAGATGCACTACCGGCAACAGGTCGTCGACTTCTTCCGCGAGTTCCAGGCTTATTGCCGGCGCATCGCACCGGAGAAGCCAGTTATGCTGGCGCCCAATGCGCATGGCATGCTCAAGTCGCGCGATGTTTGGCCGCTCGTTCTTAAGCATGTCGACATCGTTTGCCCGTTTGCCTTTCATCGCATGCCTTCCGGCGACATTACCGGCGAGCAAGCCGCCCAGCTTTGGCAATCCATGTCTGACAAAGCGGGTGCCCACTTATGGATGGATATGGAGGCGTTTCTCTTTGACGGCAAGGCTCTGGTCCCGCGTCCCATCGACGGGCTCATTCAGGACATGCAGCGCTTTCCCAATTTCGAAAAGATCCTCTGCTACCAGTACCCGGGCATCTTCAACGCGCCAGGATTGCGCATCACTCCCGGCGGCCCACCCACGGTAGTTCTCTACAACGACTACCGGAAATATCTCCAGACTCTGAGCCGTCCTCCGCAGACCACATCGCCCTGAAACTTTCCAAACGCTACGCATACAAAGCGGCCCCACACAAACCGCAAAAAAGGGCTCTTTCGCACTTTCGGTGCAGGTTCACCCTGGCTTTGAGAATTTCGAATCCGGCTCGTCCGTACATCTGGCGTTTGATTGGGTTCTGGTGCAAATATTTAAGATTGGCACCAGAACCGGCCAGAGCATAAGAACAACTGCAGATGAATTCCAATGGAAGATTCCAAGCCTTCCCAAAGCCCACCACTGACCCGATGAGGGCTGCCAAGCGTACGGGATGAGATCGCCACATTCGCATTTCAAGTGCTCTGCATCGCCCATTCTAAGGGTAAATGCAGAGCTTTCCACAACTTTGTGCCGATTCCGGAGTCTATTGTGTTGGATAGGTGAGTGACGCGTCACGGGGTTCTTCCCGCTAACCGCAACACCCAACTTCTCCTCGCGGATTCCCTGCTTTCCCTCCTGTCGCTCGCGGCAGGCTCAAGCTCCGATTTCTGGCGATGCATCGATCTCACCTTGACGCAAGGGGAATTCGTGCGCCGAAACCTTCAACCCTTCACTTTCCCAAGGACGGCCATGAATACAATCCCTGCACTATCCGCCCAAAAGCGGCTTTGGATCTGCGGTTGGATCGCTGCCTGCTCGATGGTTGCCACCTCTGTCGGCGCCCAAACGGTAGCTCCCCGGCTCACCTCCGAGATCACTTCCTCCGAACTCTCCCCCTTGAAAGGTTCGCTTCATCCCCTCGCGCAACCCCAATTCGACGCTGGAAGACTTCCCGCGGATCAAAGGTTGAACGGCATCAGCATCGCCTTTACCCGCACGGCAAAACAGCAGGCCGATCTTGATGCCCTCATTGCCGCCCAGCAGGATCCTTCATCTCCGCTCTACCACAAATGGTTGAATCCCGATCAATTTGCCCGGCGCTTCGGCATGGCCCAGGCCGATCTCGACAAGGTGCAAAGCTGGCTGGAACAACAAGGCTTCTCTATCGATTCGGTGGCCCGCAGCCGCAACATGATCCGTTTCTCCGGCACCGTGCGCCAGGTGGAATACGCGTTTTCAACCCAGTTGCATTACTACAAAATCAAAGGTGACCAGCACTTTGCCGCCTCCTCTGAATTGAGCGTACCCGCTGCGCTTGCGCCGGCCATCTTGTCGATCCGCAACCTCGATGACTTCCGTCCCAAGTCCCAGGCGGTGGTGAACAGGAACTCGCGCCCCCGCAACGCGTTCACCTCCAGCGTAAGCAACAATGTCTTTTTTGTCCCTGGAGATATCGCCACCGTGTACGACATCAAGCCGCTCTACGCCGCAAGCAACAATGGCAACGGCCAATCCATCGCGGTCATTGGCCAGTCGGCAGTTACGCTCACCGACGTTGAAAATTTTCAAAACGCGGCTGGCCTCACCGTCAAGGATCCGAAACTCGTGTTAATGCCCGGCACCGGAGCTTCCACGACCTTCAGTGGTGACGAGAACGAGTCCGATCTCGACCTCGAGTGGTCCAGCGCCATTGCACCCGGCGCCGAAATCCTCTTTGTCTATACCGGCAGCAATGCCAACGTAGGGGCTTTCGACTCGCTTAAATATGCGATCGACCAGAAGATCGGGACGATTATCAGCGTCAGCTACGGCCAATGCGAACAGTTACTGGCCGGCTTCTCGCTTGAGTCGTCTTTTCAACAAGCCGCATCCCAGGGACAGACCATCCTGGCTGCATCTGGCGACAGCGGTTCCACTGGATGTTTTTCTGACGCAACAGTCACCAATCCTCCCCTTGCCACCCAGCAGGAGCTAGCCGTCAGCTACCCGGCCAGCAGCCCCAATGTCACGGGTATGGGCGGCACCGCAATCACGTTGGCCAACGATGTAGTGGGCACTTATTGGGGACCAGCCACCAACAGCACCACAGACAACATCAACTCCGCACTTAAGTACATCCCCGAAGTAGTCTGGAACGACGACTTTCCGAATTGCGGAGCCAACAATTGCTTAGGTGCGAGCGGCGGCGGCGCCAGCACGCTTTTTGCCAAGCCAACATGGCAAACAGGCGTTGCCGGCATTCCCACTGCGGATCATCGATATGTGCCGGATATCTCGCTCTATTCCTCGCCGAATCTGCCTGGGTATCTCTACTGCACAAGCGACACCAGCGCTTGGGCCACAGGCCAGCAAGCCAGTTGCAATAGCGGCTTCCGTGACTCGGCCACCGGAGACCTGGACATCGCCGGGGGCACCAGCTTTGCAACGCCCATCTTTGCCGGCATGTTGGCGCTTATCAACGAAAAGTCCGGTTACACCGGGGGACAAGGACTGATTAACCCGCGGCTCTACACTTTGGCCTCCAACGCCGGCACGTATGCTTCGGCCTTCCACGACATCACAACCGGCGATAACAAATGCAATGCCGGCGCGCCTGATTGCACCGGCACAATCGGGTTCTCTGCCGGAACCGGTTACGACGAGGTCACCGGACTAGGATCCGTCGACCTGAACAACCTGGCAATGGCGTGGCCCGCCAACGCAACCGCCCTCATCGGCACCAACACCGCGGTTACCGCAGCCAACGCCGCTCCAAACGTTAATGTCTCCGACACCTTCACCATCACGGTCACATCCACCACGGGCGCAACCGTCCCCAGCGGCGGTGTAACGCTGGTGGTCGACGGCGGAACTCCGATCACGGGCAAGACACTGGCCGCCAACGGTACGCTGACCTATGCCACCTCCTTTGCTACCGCCG
>ODAK010001400.1_pt1 | contig 26471 bp, 21 predicted proteins | sample 1539591 | NCBI WGS metagenome assembly ODAK01 (sample SAMEA3539303, study PRJEB22396) | soil metagenome | biome: tundra; feature: field; material: soil | place: USA | collected 2010-05 | depth 0.15 m
GGTCTGCTGCCAAGCAGAGTCCAGACCGGCGAAGCGCAACTACCTGCAGCGAATCGTTCGAGCCGGTATACACTCATCCCAAGCTTATGCAGATACGCGCCCTTATCGCATCCTTGCTGGTCGGTGTTCCGGCCATGCTATGTGCCCAAACTTCGGCCAAGCCTTCTCCCAAAATGACCTCAAAACTTAGTCCTGAAGCTGTACATCGCTCCGCCATCGTCATCGACACACACGCGGACACGCCGCAGCGTTTTGTCGATGAGAATTTCGACCTCGCCGACCCGCTTAAAGGCGGCAATTTCAACCTGGAGTCGGTGCGCAAGGGCAACCTGGGTGCGGAATTCTTTTCCATCTGGGTCGATCCCGTCCCCAATAAGGGCCACTACGCCCGACGCACGATGGTGTTGATCGACGGCGTCAAGCAGCAGGTGGCAAAGCACCCCGGACAGGTGGAGTTCGTGGCCACAGCCGCGGGCATCGAAGAGGCCCACCGCAATCGCAAGCTTGCGGTGCTGATGGGCATCGAGGGCGGCCACTCCATTGAGGACTCGCTCGCCCTGCTGCGCCAGTACTACGCGTTGGGCGTGCGCTACATGACGCTGACCTGGTCCAATTCAAATGGATGGGCCGACAGCTCTGGCGATATCAAGGATGCTTCCATTCCCCACACTAAAGAGGGCCTCAGCGAATTTGGCAAAGACGTTGTTTACGAAATGAATCGCCTGGGGATGATGGTGGACATTTCGCACGTGTCGGATCGCACCTTCTTCCGGACTCTGGTGATCACGCGTGCGCCTGTGATCGCATCGCACTCTGCCGCGCGCGCCTTATGCGATGCGCCGCGCAACATGACCGACGATATGCTGCGTGCCGTGGCCAACTCCGGCGGGCCCAATTCCAAGGGCGGCGTGGTGCAGGTCAACTTTTACTCGGCGTTTATTTCGCAGGCGTATCGCGATGCGCAGACCGCACAGAAACCTGAGGTAGAGAAGGCCGTGCAGAGGCTGAAGGAGAAGTACAAGGCCGAGGGCAAGGAGGCTCCGGAGGCCGAAATTTCAAAATTGCAGCGGCAATATGCTGACAGGATCCCGCGTCCGCCGCTATCGGCGTTGGTCGACCACATCGATCATATTGCCAAGATTGCCGGCGTTGACCACGTGGGGCTTGGTTCGGATTTTGATGGCGTGGACGGACAGCTGCCCGAGGGAATGGATTCGCCGGCAGACCTGCCGAAGATCACCGCGGCTTTGATGGAGCGCGGCTACTCCGCCGAAGACTGTCGCAAGATACTCGGCGGCAACCTGCTGCGTGTTTTTCGCGAAGTGGAGCAGGTCGCGAAGGAACTGCAGGCGGAGAATCGCCCGCGCATCTCCGACCGACAGCCGTTTGATAAGCCACAAAAGTAGCTAGTTGAAAACTAAACGGCGACCTGCTCATGCTCGGCACCCTGCAGTGCTTTGGCTCGATCAAGTGCGGCCTGGATGTTGGGCAGAATGTTTTCGCGACCTACCCGGTCAAGAAAGCGGGGGGTCTGCAGCAGTTTTGAGGGCTGCTCCATGGCACCGCACAGAAGCAGCGTGCGGCCGGATGCGCGGAGTCGCATGGCAAAGGTTTCGATCGCGTGGCTCCCCGTCGCGTCGATTGCGGTCATGTTACGCAGGCGCAAAATTACGATTGCTGGGAACGCGTCAAGATTGGCAGTAGCCTCAACCAGCTTTTCGGTTGTGCCAAAGAGAAACGGCCCGTGAATGCGCAGCAGTGTCACGTACGCCGGCACGATGCGCCCTTGCAATACGTGCGGTAGGCCGTCGCGAATGTATTCATCGGTCACGGGGGAGACAGTCGTGGTATCTGCCACTCGATAGATATAGAGCAATGCGGCAAGCGCGAGGCCGATGCCGACTGCGACGGTTAGATCAGCGAAGACAGTCAGCGCGAAGGTGACAAGCCACACCGAGATGGCGGTCAAATCCAGTTGCAGGATGGCGCCGATTTCGCTCCACTCACCCATGTTGAAGGCCACGACGAAGAGCACCGCTGCCAACGTTGCGAGCGGAATGTAACTCGCAAGCGGCGCAGCCACCGCCAGAATCGCCAACAGAGTCAGAGCGTGCACTATTCCCGCGACGGGCGACCGCGCACCGGCGCGAATATTAGTAGCAGTGCGAGCGATCGCTCCCGTTGCCGGAATGCCACCGAATAGGGGCGACATCATATTCGCGATTCCCTGCGCTACCAGTTCAACATTAGAATTGTGGCGATCGCCGGTCATGCCATCAGCAACCACTGCGGAGAGCATGCTCTCAAGTGCCGCGAGCAACGCCACGGTGAATGCGGAAGGAATCAACGGAAGAATGTGCTCGGCATGAAAATCGGGAATGGCAAACGGGGGCAAGCCGCGCGGAATTCCGCCAAATTTGGTGCCAATGGTTTCAACCGACAAGTGGAATGCAGTGCTCACGACAGTACATGTGAGGAGAGCCACAATGGATGCGGGTACCCGGCGCGTGAATCGCGGCAGGATAACAAGAATGGCCAGCGTGGCCAGGCCTAGTCCGAGGGCAGACCAATTGAGGCTTGCGGAGCTGGCAAGGAGTAATTTGATGCGAGGCAAAAACTCACTCGGAACCGGCCCCGTACGCAACCCGAAAAAGTCTTTGATCTGCGTCGACGCGATGAGCACCGCAATGCCGTTGGTGAAGCCGATAACCACCATGCGCGGAATAAACCGCACCGCGGCGCCGAGGCCTGTGAGTCCCATCGCGAGCAGAATGATGCCCGCCATCAGGGTAACCATGGCCAGTCCGGGCATCCCAAAGCGGGCAACGATGCCGGCTACGATGACAACGAAAGCGCCGTGGGTCCGCCAATCTGCGTACGCGATCCGCCCAACGCTGAAATGAGAAAACCGGCCACGACAGCCGTGTAGAGTCCGGCCTGCGGAGTGACCCCGGAAGCGATGCCAAAAGCCATCGCCAAGGGCAGAGCGACAAGGCCTACGGTGATGCCCGCGAGCAGATCGTGGAGAAACTCCTGGCGCGAGTAGGTCCGCAGAGCGGTGACCAGCTTGGGCAGGTTGGGATTGCCAATGGACATGGATGCTTCCTTCATTTTACCGGCAGATCAGGATTGGTGCGTGGCGATTGCAGCCAGGTAGTTACTTCGGTTAACCGGGCGCGATCAGTAAACCTCAAACGACGGATAAGTCTAAAGCGAAGCCGCTATCGTAATGACATTCTGCTATGCGAGCGGCTTTGACTGCAGACTCTTGCGGTATATCTCGGCGGCTCGGCCGCGCGCATAATAATGCTCCTCGCGACCTGCGCTTTGATAGGCATTCACGCGGTACAGCCGAATCGCTGCCGCATTTCTGGCGTCCACATGAAGCCAGATTTCGTCGGCTCCCTCCGCGTTCGCTGATCCTTCGACGCGCCGCAATAGTTCCCCGCCCAGACCTTGAGCACGCTGTTCCGGCATAACTTCAATGGTCTGAATATAGGCAACAATTCCGGTTGACGTTGTTGTCCAGCCCACAATCGCAAAGCCCGTGATGCGTTTGTTTGACTCGGCAATCCACGTGGCTGTCGCGGCAGAATCGACGAGTTGCCGCATATAGGTCCGACTAAACCGGTACGGTGGCTTGAAGCACGCCTCTTCGATCGCGTACAACTCATCGAAGTCTTCGGGAGTGAAGAGGCGATAAACCATAGGCCAACTCTACGCACAAGCAATGCAAAGAGCCACCTCGAAACTTCGGGATGGCTCTCTATGATTAGGCCACTTCGAAATCAACTACACCTTGGCTTCGAGATCCTTGATCACGTTGAAGAAGCGCTCGTCGAGACGACGATTGCTGGCGATTGCCTCTTTGATCGTAATGTCGGTGATGTCGAGGCCCTTGAGGACGGCGATGCGGCCCCACTTTTTCTCGTGGACCATATCGATCGCGTGCAAGCCGTAACGCTGGCCGAGCAGGCGGTCATAGGCTGTCGGAACGCCTCCGCGCTGCGTGTGGCCAAGATTGACCGAACGCGTTTCGAAGCCGGTCTTCTCTTCGATCAGCTTGCCCAGGGCCTCGCCGATTCCTGATAGGCGTGCGTGTCCAAACGAATCCGTCTTCGCATCGCCGATAACCTGCCCCACCTCGGGCAAATGGCAGCCTTCCGCCACAACAACGACGCCGTAATGCTTGCCATGATCGTAGTTGTACTTAAGCAGAGCGCAGACGTGATCGATGTCGATATCCTTCTCAGGAACGAGAATGACATGTGCGCCACCGGCGATTCCGGAGGCGTAAGCGATCCAACCGGCATCGCGGCCCATGACTTCAACAACGATGACGCGATTGTGCGAGTCGGCGGTCGTGTGAATACGGTCGATGGCTTCGGTGGCAATGGCCACTGCGGTGTCAAAGCCAAAGGTTGTGTCGGTGCCATTGATGTCGTTGTCAATGGTCTTGGGAACGCCGACGCTGGGCACGCCATGCTCGCTCAAATACAGCGTGACCGACTGTGTATCGTCGCCGCCGAGAGCGATCAGAGCATCAATCTTGTTGGTCTTCAGGACTTCCTGCACTTTTTCGATGCCGCCGGGGATCTTTTTAACATTGGTGCGCGAAGAGTGGAGGATCGTGCCGCCCTTGAGCTGAATGCCGTCGATGCTCTCGAGGGTGAGCGGAATAAAGTTATTGTCAAGCACGCCGCGCCAACCGTTGAGAAAGCCGATGAACTCATCGCCGTAGGTTTGAATTCCTTTCCTCACTGCAGCGTAGATAACCGCATTCAAGCCGGGGCAGTCGCCGCCGCCGGTCAACAAAGCAACTCGCATCGTAGAATCTCCTGATCTAAAACTTGATCGGCCGTCGCAAATATTGGCGATGCGGTCCGAACTAGAAACTTACTCAGAGCAAAGAGTCAAAGCAAGCAAAGTTGTCGCTTGTGACGCCTTAACCAGTATATTCCGCTGCTTTAACGACAGATCGTGACCGTGCTCACTCGTGGTGAAGTTTGCGGCCCGGCCGCAATTCCACGCTGCAAATGCTGTCTGAGATGGTTCAATAGGGTATGCCCGGATCAGGCGCCCTCTTATTGTTAGCTTTCGCCAGCATCGTAGTGGTGGTGCTGCTGGTCTTGTTGCAGTTGACCAGGCTTGGATTCCTCGTCCGCACCACGATCCCTGATCGGCCGCGCCGCCGCATGTTCATCGCTTCCGTTTCATTTTTCTTCACGTTTGCCGGCGTAAGGTTGCTGGTCAGGCAGGTGATTCACAATCACGGGCCGTGGGGATGGGTGATGGTGCGCGGCTTGCATATTCATCACCTGGTTTGGGGAATTCTCATCCTTCTCTTGGTGGGTTATGGCTGGCTTTTGGATCTCGGCCGATCGCATACCGCGATGGGTATTTTTTTCAGCCGCCTGATGTCGGTCAGCTATGGGGTAGGCGCCGCGCTGACGCTTGACGAATTCGCCTTATGGCTGAACCTCGAGCCCGACGCATACTGGTCGCGCGACGGACGTATCAGCATCGATGCCATCATTCTTTTTGGCAGCCTGCTGGCCATGGGGGCATGGGGCGCGCCTTTCTTCCGCGGACTGAAGGTGATGTGGAGTAAGGGAACATTTTTCGGCAAGAAGGAATTGAGCCGGCTCGGCTCGCCTATACGCCGCGTGCGGTTGCTTCGTCCGCGTAAAGTGCGTCGATTACCGCCCCGTAACGTCCAGTAATCACGCGACGCTTCAGCTTCATCGATGGAGTCAGCTCGCCCGAATCCTGCGACCACTCATCCGGTATTACTTTGAATCGCTTGATGGTCTCGAAATTAGCCAGACTGCCGTTGGCTTCCCGCACGATTTCGCCATAGAGGGCCACGACGCGGCTTTGGGCGACCAGCTCTTCGCGCGTCCTCGCCTCTATTCCGTGATGTTTGGCCCACTCTTCGAGCGCAGCGAAATTCGGCGAGATGATCGCGGAGATGAATTTGTGCTTGTCGCCGACTAAAGCCGCTTGCGCTATGAGTGAGTTGTTTTTCAGCTTGTTTTCGATCGGCTGCGGAGCCACAAGTTTTCCGCCGGACGTCTTGAGCAATTCCTTCTTGCGATCGGTGATGTAGAGAAAACCATCGTCATCGATGTGTCCTATATCCCCCGTCCGAAACCAGCCATCCCCATCGAAACATTCAGCATTGGCCGCGGGCTTTTGCCAATAACCTGTGAACACCGCAGGCCCGCGAACCAGCAGTTCACCGTCCTCTGCGAATTTCGCTTCGACGTTTGGCAGCTTGCGCCCAACCGCCCCCATGCGCTGCGCGACCGGCGTGTTCAGCGCAATCACAGGCGATGTTTCAGTCAGACCATAGCCTTCCCACACGGCGATGCCTGCCGAAGCGAACCACTTGGCGGTATCGATGCCCAGGGGAGCGCCACCGGAGACGAAAATTCTGACACGGCCGCCGAACGCTTCGCCGACCTTGCTATATACAAGCTTGTTGGCCAGCTTCCACTTAATCGAATTGGGCCGACCGCCGCTGTACACGGCGTCGCGATGCTTAGCGCCTGCACCGATGGCCCACGAGAGAATCCGTTTCTTCACCGGCGACAAGGCTGCGCGTCGTTCCACTTCATGGCGAATCTTCTCGTACACGCGCGGTACTCCGACAATCACGGTCGGCCTGATTTCGCGCATAGCCTGCGGCAGCTTGTCGAATTGCGAACAGTAAGCCACCTGCGCCCCGTAACGATACATCACGTAATCGAGAGCGCGCGCGGTGATGTGCGAGAGAGGCAAAAAGGAAATGCACGCGTCGGATGAGTTGAAACCAAAATCCACGGCGGCGAAATTCTGATTTGCCGCGACGTTGCCGTGGGTCAGCATCACGCCTTTGGGCTCGCCGGTCGTGCCCGAGGTATAAATCAGCGTGGCGAGATCGTCAGGCTTTACGGATCGCACCAGCGCATCGAATATGGGATCGTGCTGGGCGCCACGCGCATCGGCTTCAGCAATTACCTCTGCGAAAGCGACCGCTCCCTCAGGCGGGGCGGCCGAATCCATGATAAGAATGCGCTCGAGTGTAGTCTGGCTGCGGACGGCGTTGAGTTTTTCAAACTGCTGGCGGGTCGAGACGACGGCGATACGGCAGCCTGCGTCCTGCACCAGGATAGCGATCTGGTCCCCTGTGAGCGTCGGATAGATGGGCACGTCGACAGCCCCGATTGCCAGGGCTGCAAAATCCGTCACCGCCCATTCCCAGCGGTTTTCTCCGATGAGAGCGATTCGATCGCCCTTTTTGGCCCCCCAACTGAGAAACGTCTCGGCAAGCGCCCGAACACGCTGGTAAATCTGATTGGAAGAAATTGGCTGCCAGTGGCTGAACTCATCCTGCCAAAGAATGGCGCGCGCGTTGCCGGCAGCAGCAACGCGGCAAAACAGGTCATTGATAGTTGCGAGCGAATCGGCAGATGTCATTTGATCGCGTTTGGCCATTTTCCAATGTGCGGCTGGCCAATCGAGAGTGTATCAGCGACGACCCATTGCATGGGTTCACAAGTTACGAAGCGCCGTTGGCCGGTGTTCCGTCTATGCCTGTGGCTTGGGTGTGAGGCGAACAAACTTTTTCGCCTCTGCGTCCCAGTTCGCGAGCAGCCAAGCGGCGCGGGTACTGGCTGTCTTTGTCACGTGCAATTCCACGAATCGTTTTACCGACTGCCGGCTTTCGTCATCAAGCGCTTCCCAACTCTGCGGTTCAAGAAAAGCGGTGTGATAGCAGCCCTTCGCAATGAACGTTCCATCCTCGTCGTAGACCCAGGCGAGCCCGCCGGTCATGCCTGCACCGAAATTGATACCGGTAACGCCAAGCACGACGGCCAGTCCGCCCGTCATGTATTCGCATGCATGGTCGCCCACACCCTCGACAATCGCAAAGGCGCCGGAGTTGCGCACGGCGAAGCGCTCGCCGGCACGTCCCGCCGCGAAGAGTGAGCCACCGGTAGCGCCATAAAGAGCTACGTTGCCGAGCAGTGTGTGCTTCTCGCTATGTTCGGCCGCACGGCCCAATCCGCGCAATACCAATTCGCCGCCAGAGAGCCCCTTACCTACGAAATCATTGGCCAGGCCTCGCAACTGCAGCGTCATACCCGACACTGCAAAGGCGCCAAACGACTGACCTGCCGTCCCTGTCAAATCGAAACACAGGCTAGATCCAGCCGCCGTGGGATGTGTAGTTTTGAAGAGAGCAATCTGCCCGGCAAGACGCGCGCCGATGGTGCGGTCTGAATTGCTGATGTGCGACTCGAGATGAAAGGGCTGATTCGCTTTGTAGGCTGCCAGAGCGGGCTCGACCCACGCGTCGTCGAGCGGCTTGTGTTCTTCGGGACGGTCGTTGCGGCCACCCTCCCAGCGAATTGCGCCCCCGACTTCATTCGCAATCGGGGCAGCGGCCAGCACCGATTTCAAATTGAGTTTGCCATCCCAACGAACTTGTTCAAGCAGGTCGGTGCGGCCGGTGGCGGCAGCGAGCGATGGCAGTCCAAGCTTGGCAAGCAGCAGGCGTACTTCGCCGGCAAGTTCGGTGAAAAAGCGGACTACATGTTCAGGCTTGCCGCGGAATTTTGCGCGCAGGTCAGGACGTTGCGTAGCGATGCCGGTCGGACACGTATTCAAGTGGCATTGCCGAGCCATGTCGCAGCCCAGTGCGATCAGCACAGACGTGCCGAATGCGAACTCATCTGCGCCGAGCAGCGCGGCAACGACGATGTCGCGCGCGGTACGCAGGCCTCCATCTGTACGGAGACGCACGCGGCCACGCAGACCGTTGTGCACCAGTACTTGCTGTGCCTCGGCGAGTCCGAGTTCCCACGGATTGCCGGCATACTTGATGCTCGAGAGCGGCGAAGCGCCAGTGCCGCCGGAGTGCCCTGCGATCACGATGTAGTCGGCGTAGGCCTTGGCGACGCCGGCGGCGATAGTGCCGACGCCGCAGCCAGAGACCAGCTTCACTCCCACAGCCGCGCGTGGATTGGCGCGCTTCAAATCGTAGATCAATTGCGCCAGGTCTTCGATGGAGTAAATGTCATGATGTGGCGGCGGCGAGATAAGCTGCATACCTGGTTGCGCATGACGCAGGCGCGCAATCAACTCCGTCACCTTGTGTCCCGGCAACTGTCCGCCCTCGCCCGGCTTAGCGCCCTGCGCGACCTTGATCTCAAGCTCCTCTGCGTGCGCGAGGTACTGCGCAGTCACGCCGAAACGAGCGCTTGCCACTTGCTTGATCTTGTTGTTGAGCAGCGATGGAACTCCGTCGACGTGCGAATAGACGTCGGGATCTTCGCCGCCCTCGCCCGTGTTAGAGCGTGCGCCAAGCATGTTCATCGCTTCGGTGATCGTCTGATGCGCCTCAGGGGAAAGCGACCCGAAAGACATCGCGCTGGCGACAAATTTCTTTACGATACCCTCAGGAAGCTCAACATTTTCGATTTCAATTTCCGGACCCGCGGGGCGAATTTCAAGCAGGTCGCGGAGATGCGCAGGCTCCGACTCCACCACCTGCGCGGAAAAACTTGAGAATGGCGTCAACGCAAGCGCTGCACCCTGCTTGGTCGAGCCCACTACGGTCTGCAGGGCTCGCACAGTTTGCGGCTGCCATGAATGCGATTCGGCCTCATCCGCTTTGCGAAATCGCACAAAGCCGTAGTCGGGCAGCTCTCGCAATGGAGCGGCTGCCGCGGAGACGTCAGCGGGCGCGTCAGCAAGAGATTCGGCGGGTAGCTGCCCCATCCAAAGCTGGCGCACGTAGTTCTCAATTTCAATGAAACCAAAGCCGCCGATCGGCGCAGGCATACCGGCAAAGCATTTATCTACAACGGCATCCGAGATGCCGATAGCGTCGAACAGGTGTGCGCCGCGATAGCTGTCGACAACGCTGATGCCCATTTTTGACATCACCTTGGCTAGACCAATTTCGAGCGCTTGCAACAGGTTCTGCTCCCCTTTTTCAGGATTCAGGCTTCGCGCTGTTTCGAGGGCGAGCCAGGGGCACACTGCACCGACACCAAGACCAAGCAGCACCGCAACGTGGTGGATTTCGCGGCAGTCGCCTGCTTCAACAGCAAGGCCAACCTCCGCTCGCACGCCTGCCTTTGTCAATGCGAGATGCACAGCTCCAACAGCCATCGCCATGGGAACGGGGATGTTTGCCGCGGTGGCTCCGCGATCGGAAAGCAGCAGGAGGGCCGCGCCATTGGCCACCAGTTCAACGGCGCGGCTCGCCAGAATGTCGATCGCCACTTCAAGCGTCGTGTCTGCGGAGTAAAGGCAATGCAGAATGGCGTGCGGCATGCGGTCCACCTGCTGGTGCTGGCCTTCTTTGAGGGCATGCATCTGTCCAAGGGTCAACAGCGGCGTGCGTAGCGACAAGCCGGGAAGGGGCCGGACCAACTCAAACATGTGCGGCCACGGCCCGAGTCGCGTCTGCATCTTCAACACCACGGCCTCGCGCAGCGGATCGATTGGAGGATTGGTGACTTGAGCGAAGCGCTGCCGGAAGAATGCATAGAGCGGTCGAGGGGCGTGGGCCAGCGGCGCCAACGAAGTATCGTCGCCCATCGACCACACCGTATCTTTGCCATCCGTGGCCATCGGCTGCAGCACCATGCGCACATCTTCGCGCGTAAACCCGAATCGATGTTGCAGGCGATTCAGTTCCAACGGCTCAAGAGCCGCAGGCGGCTGCGATGATTCGAGCGGCGTGTCTAATCGAATCAGGTCCTGGTATGGCCGCTTCTCGTCGAAGAGGTCAAGGATCTCGTCATTCTCGAGAAAACGATGCAGCTCGAGATCGGCCATGATCATTTGACCCGGGCCAAGCCGTCCGCTGTGAACGATGTGGTCAGGATCCATATCGACGAGACCAGCCTCGGAACCCGCAACGACAAGGCCCTGGTCGTCGAGCGCAAATCGACAAGGCCGCAATCCGTTGCGATCCAGGATTGCTCCGACCTGGTGCCCGTCTGTAAAAGCGAGTGCCGCAGGGCCATCCCAAGGTTCGATGCAATCGCCGCTGTACTGCAGGAACGAAGAACGATTTCCTGGGTTGGCGGGTGGCACTACCATGCGGACTGCCTCCGCGACGGTGCGGCCGCTATGGGCCAGCAGTTCCACAATCTCATCGAGCGAGGTTGAATCAGACCCACCCACAGTGAGTACCGGATGCAGGTCTAGAGAAATCGTCGCGGCGCGAGCTTCCATACGCGCACGGTTGCCCCAGATCGTATTGATCTCGCCGTTGTGAGCAAGAGCGCGAAACGGTTGTGCCCGATCCCAGGACGGCAACACATTCGTCGCATAACGCTGATGAAACAGCGCAAAGGGCGTCTTGAATTCAGCGTCAGCCAGGTCAGGATAAAAATCAGCCAGCAGGCGACCGGCGCAAAGCGCCTTGTAAATCATCTTTGTCGACGAAATGCTCACCACGTAGCCCGGCAGTTCGGAACGCTCAAACTGCTTTCGCGCGAGATACAGTCTGCGCTCGAAGTCCGTAGTGTCTTCCGCCGTGATCAGAACGTGCCATATTGCGGGACGTGACGCGTTGGCGATTTCGCCGAGCGCCTCGGGACGGACCGGCACCGACCGCCAGCAGAGAACCTCGAGATCCTGTTCACCGAGCGCGGATTCAATCTCATCGCGCTGTGCGGAATCATCTGCGGGCAAGAAGAGGACTGCTACGCCAAGCGGATTGTCGCCGTTTAGCATCACTCCCGTCTGGGCAAGGAGCCATCGGCGCGGAATGGCCGTGGTGACACCGACACCATCGCTCGATTTACCGTCAGCCGCCACGGCGCCGCGATGCTCGAGGCGCGCCAGGGCGGTAAGTGCGTATGTCAAAATGCTGTGCGATGGCTCCCCTGAAATTTGCGCGACAAACCCAACACCGCACGAATCTTTGTCGAATATTGGATCAACGAGGCTTCCATTCACATAGCCAGGCTGGCGCGCAGGATACCCTGTTTCACCCTGGATGGACGGGGGGAGACACGTAGAACGGGATGAAAATAGACCGGGGAAGTCCATATGTAACTATACGACCTTTGTTGGTAAATTGCGCCAGTCGCGGCAGCAATTACAACACTGTTGACCGGGCAAAGATTGGGTTGGGGAATCTAGAGTCTGTAGAGCTTCAGTAGGCTTTATCTGCAATTGGTATTGACGAAATTGGTTATTTCTTGTGCAGAGCCCTCCACCGATTGCATACTTATACACTTTTATTGTATATTTATGCAAGCGCGGCCGCACCACTGGGAGCGGCGTTTTTTGCTTTGCCTGGAACTTGCTATGAAGGTTGAACGACACGACGCGATACGGGAACTGGTGGCGCAAGCCCTGGTGGCCAATCAGGATGAGTTGCGCCGCAGGCTACGCCGCAAAGGATTTGCGGTCACGCAGGCCACGCTCTCACGCGACATACATGAGTTGCGCCTCTCCAAAGGACCCGGCGGCTATTCCCTGCCCAACGCAAACGGGAACGGCGGCGCTAGGACTGAGGATGATGACGGACCACCATCCGTTGCCGATATGATCGAAAGTTTCGCTTTGCGCGTAGCGCAAGCTATGAACCAGGTCGTTGTAGTTACCGTGATGGGCGGCGCACAGCCGCTTGCCGCAGCTCTGGATCACGAAGGATGGACCGATGTTGTGGGCACGATCGCGGGCGATGACACGGTGCTGGTAATCTGCCCCGATGTGCGCAAGGCCGGCGACGTCGAGGCGCGCTTGAGGGTGATGCTCGAATCATGACGAAACCCATCCAAACAGCCGTTGTGGGAGTGACCGGATATGCGGGCGCGGAATTGGCGCGTCTGCTGTTGCACCATCCCCGGCTTAAGGGCACGCCGCCGGTTTTTGCAGGCCGGCTCGACGCAGAAGACGCGAAGCACGGCGGCATTCCTCTCGGCCAGGTTCATCCTGAATTGGCAGACAGCAAAGGCAGCGGAGCGCTGCTGCTGCAACCATTTTCGTGGGATCTGCTTACGGACCTTGATGTTGACGTATTGTTTCTCGCCACGCCCCACGAACAATCGCGTCAGTGGGTGCCGGAGGCGCTGGCGCGCGGACTGCGCGTAATTGATTTGAGCGGCGCGTGGCGCTTGAGTGAAGCAACCAATCGCGAAACCTACGCATTTGAAGACGAGGGTTCAGATGTGGCGCTGGCCACGCAGGCGCAGGCGGTGTATGGCCTTCCCGAATTGCATCGTGCAGAGGTTTTTGATGCACGGCTCGTCGCCAATCCGGGGTGCTACGCCACTTCTGTAATTCTCGCCTTAAGGCCGCTGGTGGCTGCAGGATTGATTGATTTGGAACATGGCATCGTTGCTGACGCTAAGAGTGGCGTGAGTGGCGCGGGCAAGGCAGCAACGCACAAGACGCACTTCATGTATGCAGCAGACAATCTCTCCGCTTACAGCGTGTTCAATCATCGGCACACTGGCGAATTGCTCGAGCAGATCGGCATCGACGCTGGCAACATCGTCTTCACACCGCACCTGCTGCCGATACCGCGCGGTATTCTCTCCACGATTTACGCGCGTTTCAGCGAGGCGCAAACGCGCCTTGGCGTGGCGCACGCCTATCGCGAATTCTTTGGTGGCAGTCCCATGGTGAGGCTCTACGACAAAGCACTGCCGCAGATTCAACACTCGGTGAGGACCAATTACGCAGACATCGGTTTTCAATTGGCGTCCGACGGCAGGCGCGCAGTTATAGTCAGTTGCTTAGACAATCTTCTCAAGGGCGCATCAGGCCAGGCCGTTCAAAATCTGAATGTGATGCTCGGATGGGGCGAGGCGGAGGGGCTCGAATGAGATACGTAGTCAAACTCGGAGGATCCGGCCTCGAATCTCCTACGCTCCTTGAGGGCTGCACGCGCGCCATCACGGAACTTGTGCGCGATGGGCATCAGGTCGCTGTGGTGCACGGAGGCGGTGTGCAGTTGACGCGCATGCTCAAGGCGCTCGGCAAGCAGAGTGAATTCATCGCCGGCCTGCGCGTGACCGACGCAGAGACACGTGATGTAGCGTTGATGGTGCTGGCGGGCAAGGTAAACAAAGGGATCGTTGCGGCACTCGGATGCCTCGGTCAGCCCGCGGTTGGCATGTCTGGCGCAGATGGTCTGCTTTTTCGCGCGCGCAAGAAGCGCACCGCGCCTGATCTCGGTTTCGTCGGGGAAATTGCGGCCAGTGATCCGCGATGGATTGAAGCCGTCTGGCAATTGAATGGCGTGCCTGTCATTTCATCGATGGCGCTCGGCTTCGACGGCGAATACTACAACATCAATGCAGACGAGATGGCTGCCGCTTGCGCCATCGCATGCCACGCCGATGCACTCGTGTTTCTAACCGACGTGCCCGGCGTAAAGGATGCAAGCGGCGCTGTACTGCGCTGGCTCAGCATTGATCAGATTGCAGAGATGGCAAAGAGCGCCGTTATCTCAGGCGGCATGCTGCCCAAGCTCAGCGCCTGCCGCGAAGCGCTCTTGAACGGAGTGAAGCGCGTAAGAATTTTGCCCGCGGAAGCAGCCGGCTCCCTTCCCGACCTGTGCAGTTCCCGCGTAGCCCACGGCACTGAAGTTATGGTGGCCTGAGGAGATTTGAAGTGACGAAACTCGACCAGATCCGCGCAGCTGAATCGAGGCTGCTGCTCCAAACCTACGACCGCAATCCGATTCTCTTTGTCGGCGGTGAAGGCGTACACATCATCGATGAGCATGGCGACCGCTATCTCGACCTGCTCAGCGGCATTGGCGTAAACGCCCTTGGCTACTCGCATCCGGCAATCGAAGATGCGATCGTAAGCCAGAGCCGCAAGCTGATCCATACATCGAACCTGTTCTACCACGAGGGCCAGGCTGAACTCGCCCTGCGTCTAACGGAGCGCACCGGGCTTGATCGAGTCTTCTTCTCAAACACTGGAACCGAGGCATGGGAAGGCGCGATGAAGCTGGCCCGTGCTCGCGCTGGGTTGTTGCGCAGCGAAGGCAAGCACATCGGCACAAAGTTCCTCGCGCTCGAACAAAGCTTTCATGGTCGCACCTACGGTTCGCTTTCGACTACCTACAAAGCCAAGTATCGCGAACCATTTGGACCCGTTGTTCCGGGCGTGGAATTTGTTCGCTTCAACGACGTTGATGATTTGCGTGCTAAATTCTCCAACGAAGTTTGCGCGATTCTCGTTGAGTCGATTCAAGGCGAAGGCGGGATCCGGCCGCTGACGCAGGAGTTCTTCGCCGAGGCCCGCGCGCTCGCCAGTTCAACCGGCGCACTGCTGGTCGTTGATGAAATTCAATCTGGCATGGGTAGAACCGGCAAGTGGTGCGCCTACCAGCACTATGGCATTTTGCCCGATGTAACGACGCTGGCCAAGCCGTTGGCGGGCGGCATTCCTATCGGTGCGGTGGTCTGCAGTGAAGAAGCTGCGCGCGCCATTCACGCCGGCATGCATGGTACGACATTCGGTGGCGGCCCGTTGGCATGCGCTGTTGCGATCGCCGTTATTGACGCTATCGAGAAAGAAGGCTTGATGGCTCAGGCGACGGAAGTTGGCGATTACTTCCAGTCGCAGTTGCGCTCGCTGGCTGCGCGTCATGAGGCCATCATCGACGTGCGCGGAAAGGGCCTTATGGTTGCTGCTGAGCTTGATTCGGCAGACCTGGCCAAGTACACCGTCGCCGAAATGCTCAAGCGACGCATCGTGATCAACTGCACCAGCGATACTGTGCTGCGCTTCCTGCCTCCCTTCATCCTGGAGCGGGCACATGTCGATACAGCCATCCACGCGCTTGACGAAATATTCACGGAGAAGGCCGCGGCGTTAAGTGGCGCACAGCCCCCCGCACAAGCATCACCATTATCCGCAGGAGGAAACAAACGTGGCTAGCAAAGCTACTATTGAACGCCGGGAATCAATTCCCGTGCACAAGGACAACGATATTCTGGCCGCCGCGGCGCGACTCGCCGGCGAAGATATGTGTTCCATTGCTGATTTATCAAGCGGTGAAGTGCGCGCCATACTCAAGCTGGGCCACGACGTTAAACTCAACCCACGCGAGTACCGCCACGCACTCGATGCCAAGCAGATGGTACTGATGTTTGAGAAAGCAAGCCTGCGCACCCGTCTCGCCTTTGAGACTGGGATCAATACCATGGGCGGCAACGCGATTTTCGTTGATCAGACCAGCTCGCCGCTTGGCGAACGCGAAGCCATAGCGGATATCGCGCGCAATGTTGAACGCTGGGTCGATGTGATTGTGTTGCGCACGTATGCACACGACACCATCACCGAAATGGCTGCCAACTCTCGGGTTCCTGTGATCAATGCGCTTTCTGATTTCGAGCATCCCTGCCAGGCGCTCGCAGATTTCATGACCCTTGAGGAGCACTTCGGATCCGCCGCCGGCCTCAATTTCACCTATGTCGGCGATGGCAATAATGTTTGTCACTCGCTCATGTTGACCGGCGCTCAACTGGGAACGAATGTCACCATCGCCACGCCGCGCGGCTACTCGCCTGACATTGAAATCGTGACCAAGGCGCGCGAAATCGGCGAGGCAAATGGATGCGAGCTTCGCCTGCTGCAGGACCCGCAGGTCGCGGTCGAAGGTGCCGATGCCGTGTATACCGACGTCTGTGTCAGCATGGGCTTTGAGCATGAATCGACCAAACGCGCGCCCATCTTCAGGCCCTTTCAGGTGAATGATGCGCTGATGCAAAAAGCCGCGCCGCATGCGGTGTTTATGCATTGCCTGCCCGCGCGTCGCAACGCCGAGGTAACCGACGCAGTGCTCGATGGCCCGCAATCGATCGTGTTCGATCAGGCCGAAAACCGCATGCACGCACAAAAAGCATTGCTGCTGTTGCTGCTTGGCGGTCTAGCGAATACAGCGAGTTTTCATTGATCTACTCGCGCAAGCAGGCCAGCCTTTCACAGTTGATCTTTGAGGTTTTGTAAGCATGTCTGTAATTCTTGAATCCCTGCCCGTCGGCCAGAAGGTTGGCATTGCCTTCTCCGGCGGGCTTGACACCTCCGCTGCTTTGCACTGGATGAAGCAGAAGGGCGCCATCCCTTATGCCTATACGGCGAATCTTGGCCAACCCGACGAAGCCGACTACGATGCCATTCCGCGCGCGGCTCTTGAATACGGCGCCGAAAAAGCCCGCTTGATCGATTGCCGTGGCCCGCTGGTTCGCGAAGGGATTGCAGCGCTACAGGCCGGCGCCTTCCACATCACCACTGCCGGCATCACCTACTTCAACACCACCCCTATTGGCCGCGCGGTCACGGGCACAATGCTGGTGGCTGCCATGAAGGAAGACGACGTAAACATCTGGGGCGACGGGTCCACTTTCAAAGGCAACGATATCGAGCGATTCTATCGCTACGGCCTGTTGGCCAATCCCGGCCTCCAGGTCTACAAGCCATGGCTTGACGCTGCTTTCATCGACGAATTGGGCGGCCGTGCCGAGATGTCGGCCTTCATGCAGCGCTCCGGCTTCGCCTACAAGATGTCCGCTGAGAAGGCTTATTCAACTGACTCCAACATTCTTGGCGCAACCCACGAAGCAAAAGACCTGGAGCACCTTTCTACCTCCATCAAGATCGTCGTTCCCATCATGGGCACGGCCTTCTGGCGCGACGATGTCGTGATCCCGCGCGAAGAGGTCGCGATTCGCTTCGAAGAAGGCTTCCCTACTGCTCTCAACGGTCAGCAATTTGACGATCCCGTCGCTTTGCTCCTCGAAGCCAACCGCATCGGGGGGCGTCACGGGCTCGGCATGTCAGACCAGATCGAGAACCGTATCATCGAGGCGAAAAGCCGCGGAATCTACGAGTCTCCGGGCCTGGCGCTGCTCTTTATCGCTTACGAGCGCCTCATCACAGGCATTCACAACGAGGACACCATCGAGCAGTACCGCGACAATGGCCGCAAGCTTGGCCGTCTGCTCTATCAGGGTCGTTGGTTCGACTCCCAGGCGATCATGCTCCGCGAATCTGCCCAGCGCTGGGTCGCCAAACCGATTACCGGCGAGGTCACCCTGGAGTTGCGTCGCGGCAATGACTACTCCATCCTCAACACCGAGTCGCTCAACCTCACCTTCCATCCCGAGCGCCTCAGTATGGAGAAGACTGAATCCGCCTTCTCTCCGCGCGACCGTATCGGCCAACTAACCATGCGCAATCTCGACATCAGCGACACCCGGGAGAAGCTCCTCACCTACGCCAAGGCCGGCCTCCTCACCCTCAGCAACGGCAGCGAAATGCCCAAGTTGAATAGCGCCAATGAGAGGAAGTAGCGTGGCTATTTGCAAATATTGCGAACTCGAAATGCACGATGCAGATGGTTGCGTGAAACTGCCGGTGACCCGGACAAAATCTCCCCTTCAACGACAGAAGAGCCATCAGCATCGGCTGATCGAATTGAAGGTTGAGGAATTTAATACCTAATGTCAAACGATCAACAACACGGCAAGATGTGGTCCGGCCGCTTTCGCGAGCCGCTCGACAGCGACTTCGAAGAGTGGCAGCGCTCGATCGTATTCGACTGGCGGCTTCTCCCTCAAGAAGTCGCCGCCAGCAAAGCTCATGCATCAACGCTCTGTGCCGCACAAATCCTCACCAAAAGTGAGACAACGGAGCTCCGCGCCGCGCTCGATAGCATCGCAACCGACCACGCATCCGAAGCGGGTCAGGCCCTCGTACGCAACCACCCCTCCGCCGAAGACATCCATCACTTCGTTGAATTGTCCCTCGTCAATCGCATCGGCTCCCTCGGCCTAAAGCTCCACACCGGCCGCAGCCGCAACGAGCAGATCGCCACCGACCTGCGCCTCTATGTCCGCAAGCAGATTGCGCTCACTCTTCATGCTCTGATTGCATGGGTCAATGCGCTTGCAGACAAGGCTCACAAGGCAGAAGATGCGGTAATGCCTGCCTACACGCACATGCAGCGCGCAGAGCCGGTCTTGGTGGCGCATTGGCTGATGGCGTATGTCGAAATGATCATGCGCGATGTCGGCCGGCTCATGGATTGCAAGGCGCGGCTCAACTATTGTCCGCTTGGCTCAGGCGCAGTGGCGGGCGCAACGCTGGCCCTGGACCGCACGATTGCCGCTAAGGAATTAGGCTTTCGAGGCCCCACCAGCAATTCGATGGACGCTACCAGCGACCGCGATTTCATTTTGGAGTATTTGCAGGCGCTCACCTTCGTCGGCCTGCATTTGAGCCGCTTTGCCGAAGAAATCACGCTTTTCGCAACAGCGGAGTTCAACTTCATCACTCTGCCCGAAGCCTTTTCCACCGGCTCAAGTGCCATGCCGCAGAAGAAAAATCCTGACCTCACCGAGCTCATCCGCGCCAAAGTCGGGCGCATTCACGGAGCGGCCCAGGCAGTGGCGCTACAACTCAAAGGGCTGCCCCTAGCCTACAATAAGGATATGCAGGAGACGCAGGAGCCAGCCTTTGCTGTTGAGTTTGTTCCGCAGATGCTTCGGCTCGTAGCGCGCTTCACCTCTGCTCTCACTTTCAATCGCGAGCGGATGAATGAGGCCGCTCAGTCAGGCTACTTGAACGCAATGGCCGCTGCTACTTACCTTGTGCACAAAGGTGTTCCCTTCCGTACAGCGCATGAGAAGATCGGCAGCGCGGTGCGGTTCGCTATTGAGAAAGGTGTTGAACTCAACGCGCTAACGCTCGATGAACTGCGCAAGTTCGGCGTAGAGTTTGAAGAAGACTTCTTTGCCGCCATTACGCTCAACGCCACGCTCGATTGCCACGACGTGATCGGCGGAACCGCGCGCGAGCGAGTGCGCAAAGATCTAAATTCCCTGCGGAAGCGTCTTGCTACTTTGCCCGAATTGAATAAACACCAGGAGGCTATCCATGCTGGTGCGTAAGGCACTGCTCCAGGACGCCTCCAACGTGTACGACTTGGTGAATTCACTCTCAACCGATGGCACGCTGCTCAAGCGCGCGTTTGCGGAAATATGCGAAAACATTCGCGACTTCACTGTCGCCGAATCAGATGGAGGGGTGTTTCTAGGTTGCGGAGCGCTTCATCTTTACGGCCCGCATTTATCTGAGGTGCGTTCCATCGTTGTCAAGCCGGAGGCCAAGGGACAAGGTGCAGGCGGCCGCATTCTGGGAGCCCTGATTGAAGAGGCCGAAGAGCACGGCATTCATTCCGTGTGTCTCTTCACACGGATTCCCGATTTCTTTTTCAAATATGGCTTTCGCGCCGTCGAAGACAAGACGGAACTCCCGGACAAGATTTTCAAAGACTGCCAGAGTTGTCCGCGGCTGCATCGTTGCGATGAAATCGCAATGGTCCGCGGGCGCATTCCGCGCACGTCCATTCTTGGGCCACGCATTCAGGCTGAACAATTAGTGCGCCTGTCCGGCTAGCGCACATTCCTGCCGCTTGCACTCTCCTCCCAGTCGAAGCATGCAGCCGCAAAGCTGATGACTACGGCTGCGAAGTATATGAGCGTGACACGCGTCATTAGTGTCGCGCGCACCGTCGACAGCAGGCCGCTGCAATAATTCAGTTCCGAGCAGGTTCGCCAATTAAGAGCGGAATAGACTGCGAGGTAGGCGAAAGCAAATATTCCGAGGACGATCGCCCCTCGTCGCCGCGGTCGAATGAGAATAAAAGCCGGAAAACTCAGGATAGGCAGCAGGCAATACAAACCGATCAGCAGGGTGTCCTGCTGCAGGTCCACCGCTAATGCGGAATACACTCCGTACAACGTGACCATGCCGCTTGCTATCCCGGCCAGCACCGTGAACAAAAATAAAGCAGACCGTTTCATCTTCATCGGTTCAGATCGGACCTTACTCGGAGATCACGTTCACCCCTCAGCATCGCGGCCGCGATTGCTACTTGACCATAACTGAGCCCACCATCTCCGGGACTGATGCGGCGATGTTGGAATACGTCAAAGCCCACAGCTTCAAGTCCCATACGAAGCAGTTGCGCAAGGCGTCGATTGTGCATGCACCCGCCACTCATGGCGACGCGACCGATTCCTGTTGCCTCACGCGCGAGGGCACAAGTCTTTACAAACCCCGCGGCGATTGAAGCATGAAAGCGTCCCGCGATGCGTGCCTTGTTCTCGCCTCTACGCAGTTCGTCGATAATGCCACTCCACAGCGGAGCGACACCGAGACGCATCGGCTCGCGCAACGACCAGTTGCCGCCTCGCATTTCGAGTTGATACGGAGGCGTCGATTCAAAGACGCAAGGTTCGTGGATGGCAATCCCTTCCAATTCAATTGCGGCCTGCGCCTCATAGTCCACTTCGCGGCGCTGTAAAACGACTGCTGCCACCGCATCGAAGAGCCTGCCGCAACTTGACGTCAGCGGCGTATTTACACCTCGCTCAATCATCCGTGTGAGCACGCGAGTCTCTTGTTTCGTTGCGCCTAACATCGCGATCGTCGCGGGATCCGCAATATCAAAATCCGCAGCTTGCAGATGACCCAGCGCCATGCGCCACGGCGCGCGAATCGAGGCTTCGCCACCCGGCATCGGCACATTGTCTAAATGAGCAAAGCGCTCAAATGCGTCCAGGCTGCAGATCAATACTTCCCCGCCCCACACATGCCCATCTGTGCCGTAGCCAGTCCCATCCAATGCGAGACCGATGACAGGTTCATCCGCACCATGTTCAGCCATGCACGCCGCGATGTGCGCATGATGGTGCTGCACTGCGATTAGTCGCAACCCACGCTCCGCAGCCCATTCCTTTGCCCACGCGGTCGAAAGGTAACCAGGGTGCATGTCGTGCACAACGACACTCGGCTCGATCTCGAAAGTGCGCATGAGGTGATCGAGCGATTCGTTAAAGAATTGCAAGCCCGTCAGGTTTTCAAGATCCCCGAGATGCTGACTCTGGTATGCGAACTTTCCGCGCGCCAGCGCGAATACACTCTTCAAATGTCCGCCAACCGCCAATAGCGGCGGTGTTTCCACGGGCAGTTCTACACCGAGCGGAACAAACCCACGCGCCCGCCGAATCAACTGCGGTGCTCCATCCACAATGGCCGCGACCGAATCGTCGCAGCGCTGCAGTATTTCCCGATCGTGCATGAGGAATGCGTCTGCGATTGACCCTAGCCTCGCGCGTGCTTCGTCATTATCGATTGCGATCGGCTCTTCGCTCAGGTTGGCACTGGTCATCACCAGCGCCTGCACGCGCGGGTCGGCAAAGAGCAGATGCTGCAGCGGCGCATAGGGCAAAAAGATTCCCAGCCATGGGACTTCGGGGGCGAGTGACGGAGCGAGGCCATTGCTTTCACGCGCCTCTGCCAGCACGATCGGGCGGGCGAGCGCTTGCAGAAGCGCTTCGTCTTCTGCGGTGAGCAGGCAAAGAGCTTGCGCTGCGGTAATGTCCCGCACCATGACGGCCAGCGGCTTGCCGTAGCGATGCTTGCGCTTGCGGAGCAGCATGACAGCCGACTCGTTGGTCGCGTCGACACTCAAATGAAAGCCGCCGATTCCCTTGATCGCTACAACCTCGCCCGCAAGCAATTTATCAATAGTCATCGAGACCGGCGAGACATCCTTGGATTCAATGCCCTCAATCGCTTTTCCATCCGGCGCTTCAAGCCATACGTGCGGGCCGCAGTCCCAACACGCATTTGGCTGCGCATGAAACCGCCGGTTCAACGGATCGTCATACTCCGCCTGGCACGCCGCACACATCGCAAAGCTGGCCATGGAAGTCTGGGGCCTGTCATAGGGAATGCGCCGCGTAATGGTAAAGCGCGGTCCGCAATTCGTGCAGTTGAGAAACGGGTAGTGAAATCGGCGATCGGCGGGATCGAGCAGTTCGCGCAGGCAGTCTTCACACGTCGCTGCATCCGCGGGAATGCCTGTGCTCACGCGCCCTAAAACTTCGCTGGCAACAATTCTGAAACCAGATTCACCGGTTTCCGCGATTTCCCGAGCAGTTATGGAATCGATGCGGGCCAGCGGCGGGGTTTCACTGCGCAGGCGCTTGATGAAAGTCGCAACCTGCGTCGCCTCTCCCTCAATTTCAATTGTTACGCCGTGGGTGTCGTTGCCAATGAATCCAGACAAGTTCCCTTCCGACGCCAAGCGATAAACGAAGGGCCGAAATCCCACACCCTGCACGACGCCAGACACCAAAACAGCTTGCCGAATCACTTCATTCGTCACGCGTTTTGTTGCGGCTTCTTTCGTCATGCAATCAGCCTCCGGATCGCAGTCAAGGATAGCGCAGCAGCATCCAAATGCCCTCATTTGCTCAGCCGCGATTCACAGCCATTGGGTAAGAGGGGCAACCAATCCGTTGTTGCGTCCCTCAAAGTGGTAGTGGCGATATAGAGTCTCAAGCTGCGCCACGCCTCCGCGCAAGTCGCAGAGGAAAGAATTTAACTGGCAATGGGTGATGGTTCCCCCTCCCCCCTGACTTAGCCCCTGAGCGCGCACCCTGCGCTCCGAGGGTTTACGTGAAAGGTAGAAAATTATGAAGAAGTTCCTGGTTATACTCGCAGTATTGAGCTTGGCTCCCATGACCTGGGCAGCTGACAAAACTTCGCGCGAAGCAACCACCGAGCGGCTCGACAAGGCTGGCGCAGTCCTGCACGAGGTCATGGCCGCCCCTGACAAAGGCATTCCAGAAGAAGTGCTTGACCACGCAAAGTGCATCGCTGTAGTTCCCCACATGATCAAGGGTGGATTCGTATTTGGCGCCGAGGGTGGCAGGGGCGTTGCTTCTTGCCGCACCACGAACGGCCATTGGAGCGCGCCTGCTTTCTTCGCAATCACTGGCGGTAGCTGGGGCTTGCAGATCGGCGTCGAGGGCGTCGACCTGGTCATGATTATTCAGAGCGATAAGGGAATGCAGCATCTGCTTGCCAGCAAGTTCCAGGTTGGCGCCGATGCCTCCGCTGCCGCGGGTCCTGTGGGCCGTCACGCTTCCGCCGATACCGATTGGAAGATGAATGCCGAGATCCTCACCTACTCGCGCGCCAAGGGTGCCTTTGCCGGCCTGACTATTTCGGGCGCCGACGTTCGCCGCGATGACGACTCGATGAAGGCCGTTTACGGTCCCGACGTTACGACCCGTGCCGTACTCAACGGCGATGTACCGCCCACCCCTGAAGCGCATGCATTTCTGAGCGCGATCCGGGGCGCCAAGACCGAAGCTGCAAATCGATAACATAGACTGATATTGACCCAAGCCAAGAGCACTCGCCGTGACCGCAAGTCACCCGGGTGCTCTTGGTGCGTCAGGCGGTCGCAACACGACACAATCCCAATAGAACTCTCAGCGTTCGCCCGGCAACAAAATAGTAGCGGGCTAGTCCAACAATGAGATGAAAGATTCTTCGTCGATGATAAGCAGTTCTAGATTTAGAAACCCTACCGCCAGGTGCTTCGTCTTTTTTGGCCTCTGCGCGATGAGCTTTCCCCTCACTGCCCAGCAGCAATTGGATGGCACGTCGATCATCCGTGGCGTCGACGCGGCGGTACAAGCGCGCATTGATAACGTGTCGAGCTACTCCGACACCGAGCACTATGCGGTCTTCCGCAGTCATGATGAGAATCATCCCGCAGCTGAGATGACTGTGAAAACGGTGTACCGCAAAGGGCAGGGAAAGAATTTCACCGTATTGTCCGAGACCGGTTCAGCGTTCGTCCGCAAAGAAATCTTAGGGACAGTACTCGACAATGAGAAGCGCTTGAGCCAGCCCGGCAACGTTGAGACAGCGTTGATCAATTCTCAAAATTACGATATGAAGCTCGATTCAACGGGGCCGCAGCAAATCGATGGTCGCGACTGCCTCATCATTTTTTTGACCCCGCGCAGAAACAGTCCTTACCTCTTCAAAGGCAAACTCTGGGTCGATGCAAAGGACTACTCGATCGTGCAGTTGCAAGGAACAGCGTCGAAGAGCCCGATGTTCCTAACCGGCGCGGCTGAAGTATCTCGCCAATATTCCAAGGTGAATGGATTTCCGATGGCCACGCATGCTAAGGCCGTGTCCAACAGCGGCCTGCTCGGGCAAACGATCGTAAAAATTGACTACAAGGAATATCAAGTCGACCTCCAGGCGGCCAACTAGGGATTCGGCAACCCGGTGGTGCAAGAGCGATTGGCGCATATCCCCAAAATAGCGCTCTCCACTCAGCAGCTGTTCAGCTCCTTGAGTAAATGCGGCTTTAGCCGGTGCGTGCGGAACCGTACCTGCTCTATACTGGGCTCCGTGACACCATTTCTGGGTGATTGGAAACTCGACGCCGCGCTCGGGTCCTGCTTGCTGCTGGGGCTGCGCCACGGCTTTGACTACGATCACCTGGCAGCTATTTCCGACATAACCGCCGTGCAGCAGAATTGGCGCAGCGGCTTGAAGCTCGGAATGACCTATGCACTCGGCCATGCGTTCACCGTGGTTGCTCTTGGCGTCGCAGTGCTGCAGCTGCATATGGGCCTGCCCGAAGGCCTCGACCACTGGACAGAGCGGCTCATTGGCCTGACCCTGATTGTGCTTGGCATCGGCGTCGTAGCCGGCATCCTCAGGAAAGACGCGCATGGGCACAGACACAGCCGCATCGAGAGCCGTCTAGCCATCGCGATCAATGGCGCCCTATGGTTCGTCTGGCGCTTGCGGCGTATGTGGAATAAGGAAACTCCGAAGCCGGAACGGTTTCAATGGATGTACACCGGCAAGTCAGTGTTTCTAATCGGCGTATTGCATGGGGTGGGAGCGGAAACACCCAGCCAATTGGCCCTGTTTTTCCTCACCGCCAACCTGGGCGGTACCTCGCGCGGCATGCTGGGCCTGGCGGCATTTGCAGTCGGTCTGGTCGCAATGAATGCGCTCATGACCGCGTCCATGGGTGGAGCCTTCAGTGCAACGGGACATCACCCTGGCCTGTATCAGGCGATTGCATGGACGGGCGCGGCCTATAGTTGTGGCATCGGGCTGATTTTCCTTTTCGGCATCGCCGACCGTCTTCCGGCCCTCGGCTGATTTTTCTCAATATCCCCAAATCACTGTTTTTTGTATCATTTGCAGCCATGCCACAGGATGGTATGCGCTTCTTGCCGCGTGACCGTGGTCACCGATAACCCTATACTTTCCACGTAAAACTGAACCAGACCCGGAGCCGAGGCAAAACCGACATTCGCTCGGTATCTGACGTCCCCTTATCGGAGGAATCGTGCCAGCATTCACACCACCGCCGCTGCCCAGCGACGACAAACGTTGGAAAATCGTGAACGGCACCATGCGCAAGAATGGTTTTGCCCGTCACGCGCTGATTGAAACACTCCACACGGTGCAATCTTCGTTTGGTTATCTCGACGACGATGCTATCCGGTTCGTGGCCCTTACCTTGCGCGTACCGCTGAGCCAGGCCTACGGCGTTGTAACTTTTTACCACTACTTCAGCCTCAAGCCGC
>ODAK010001401.1_pt1 | contig 26461 bp, 27 predicted proteins | sample 1539591 | NCBI WGS metagenome assembly ODAK01 (sample SAMEA3539303, study PRJEB22396) | soil metagenome | biome: tundra; feature: field; material: soil | place: USA | collected 2010-05 | depth 0.15 m
GCCAGACGGATTCCGACATCCTGCAAACGCGGCTTACCTTCGGCTTCAAGCGGGAACTGACTCCCCGCACTACGTTCGGCGCCTTTGCGCGTTACGGTCTGATCAGCGCCACCAATCAGGATATCTTCAAGTTCACCGGCACCACAGCGGGACCGCTTTCGCGAACCACTTCTCCCGGTCACAGCGCTGAAGCCGGAGTGCGTCTGCGCGGACAGATCTCACCGAAGCTTTATTACGGCCTGGAAGCGGCGTTGTTCGGGCTCTCACTGCGCGACGTTCTCAGTACGAACGGCGCCGCCGCATCACAGCAGAGCGACCGAGCCTACCGCAGTTCAGCCGGCATCGGCGTGGTTTATATGCTGGGCAGGCGGACGATGCTGGCAGCGGATTTTGCGGGCGGCATCTCGGACATCTCGGCGATTCGCACCCAGGCGGGCAATGGCCTGCTGCTGCAGAATGGCAAGTCGGACGGCCGCTTCGCATCTGCGCACATCGCCGTGCAGCAGCGGATTACGTCGCGTGTCTTCGCGCTCGCGTCTTTCCTCAACGTCTGGGAGGGGAATACTCTCGCGTACTCGATTTTTCCGGACAGCAGCGGCAATGCTCAGCCGTTTTCCGATTCGTTATTCTCCACTTCTCCGACCGCCTATCTTTCGCCACGCCGGCTTTCGGATTTCGGCGTCGGTATGGCGCTCACCCGTAATCTTCTGGCGCAGTATATTTTCTCGACCGATTATGGTTTTAGTTCTTCGAGCCACACGTTGATGCTCCGTTATACGTTCCACCCCTCCGGACAATAGCTGAAGTGCGCAGCGGCAAATTGCCGCACTGGCCCCGCCGTCACGTGAAAACACGCTGTATCTACCTTAAAGAATCAGCTACTTGCGCGACCCGCGAGAAGGGTTCTCGTCATGCTGTTTACAGGGAGCAACACGTTCCCCCAGAGCCAAAATTTATGAACATAAGAAATATACTCTTAGCGCTTGCGGTTTTTGCGATCCCCGCCGTCGCTGCTGACTACCACGTCGACCTGAAGCCCGAGAACGCAAAGATACGCTGGGCGCTGAGCGACGTGCTGCACACCGTCAACGGGACCTTCAGCATGAAGCGGGGCGCAATCGATTTCGATCCCGAAACGGGAAAGGCATCGGGGCAGGTGGTCGTGGACGTTCCCAGCGGCAACAGCGGCAGCGAAGCGCGCGACCATCGAATGCACGCCAACGTTCTGGAATCGGCAAAGTACCCGGACGCAACCTTCACCCCGGACCGAATCGAAGGCATGTTATCCGTGCCCGGAACGTCAGACGTCAGGATTCACGGGGTCTTTACGATCCATGGCGCCTCCCACGAAGTAACGATGGCGACACACGCAACGACCACGCCCGATCAACTGCAGGCAACTCTTTCGTTCGATATCCCTTATGTGGCCTGGGGAATGAAAGATCCGAGCAATATTCTGCTGAAAGTCAACAAGATTGTGCCGATGTCCATCGAAATAACAGCCCCGCTGCAGAAACATTGAACTTCCCCGCTCCCTTGCCGTCGCGGCTCTGAAAGAACATATGCTACAGAGCCGCGACGGCAAGGGAGCGGGGTTTACTTATACAAAGCGACAGCGCCACACAACACGAACAGCCCTGCCACAATAGCCACCACATTCATGTCCAGGTAATGCACTGTCCCGAAGAACCTGACCCTTGCCCGCGGCATGCCATTGGGATCCGACAGCGCGCCCCCGTAGCTCCTCATGCCTGCCAGCGCGCCCAGAAACGCCAGAAACGGCAGGAGAGTCAGACCCGCCGCCAGATAAAAACGCTCGGCTTCAAGAGGTCCCGGCCACCAAAGCAGCGCGACCTCCGCGGCACACAACAAGAAAGCACCGACGGATTGCCAGACCACGTGAAAACGAGCGTGCCGCGCCCAGAGCGGGTTCGTGGCGTGCGTCGGGCCCAGATCGATCGCAAGAGTCAAGAATCCCTGAATTGTGCAAAGGCAGGCCAACAGACAGCGGGCGATGAAACGATGATCCAAAGTAGTCTTATCGTAAATGGCCGCTGAGCCACGGTCGCAGCACGATGTCCGCGCCGGTGAAAACGAAATAGACGACGGAGATCAGGCCGTTCATCGTAAAGAACGCGGCGTTCATTCTGCGCAGGTCGCCGGGCGATACAATCAGGTGCTCATAGAGCAGCAGACCGCCAACCAGCCCAAGGCCAAGCCAGGAGAGGATTCCCAGTGCGAAGAGACGGATCAACCAGATCGATAGACCGAGCATCACGATGTGCAGAACGCGGGCGAACAGGAACGCGTTCCGAATGCCGATCGATGCGGGAACGCTGTTGAGCCCCACCCGCCGGTCGTGCTCCGCATCCTGACAGGCGTAAAGCGTGTCGAAACCGCCGACCCAGCAGAGCACGATGCAACTGAGAACCAGAATCCCCGGTTCCAGCGTGCCGCGAACGGCGATCCATGCGGCCGCAGGAGCGGTGCCAAGGGCGAGCCCCAGAACCAGGTGCGACCACCGCGTAAATCGTTTGGTGTACGAGTACAGGAAGATTACGGCCAGATCGAACGGGGCAAGCAGCAACGTCAATCGGTTCAGTTGGGCCGCGGCCAGCAGGAACAGCAGCGACGCGACAAGGGTAAACCCGCCCACGAATTCACGCGAAAGAAGTCCGGCAGGAATAGCCCGCATCCTGGTACGCGGATTCTCAGCATCCAGCGCCGCATCGGCCCACCTGTTGAAGGCCATGCCGGCCGATCTGGCCAACACCATACATGCGATGATCCAGAACACTTTTCCTTCTGGAGGCCAGCCGTTTGCGGCAAGCATGGCGCCAGTGAGAGCAAACGGCAGCGCAAAAATGGAATGCTCCCACTTGATCATCTCGAGCGTGGTTCCGATCTTCCGCCAGACACTCAGGCTGGAAGATCCGGAAATCACCGCGGTTTCGTAGAAAGCACTGCTCTTCATAGTGGATCGCTCGACCAAGACTCCAGCGCATCTGGAATGCCGGGATTTTCTCCTTACGAATTTCCTTTGCTTGCCGAAGCTTGCAACGGCAGCATGGCGGTATCGCGGCGCTAACAAGGCTAATCCCTGGGACATTCGTTACCGGACTGCGGTAACCAGGTGCGGCAAACTGCCACCACGCGGTCGAAAGAGCAGCGACCAGCCTCACATAAGTCCCTGTAATGGCGCGTTGTCATGAAATAACCCGGTGGGCGAACGATTGCACCTGAAATCAGTGAATTGAAATCGGAACGGCATGCTCGGAACAACCGTCAGTCGATGCAGCATCCACCTTCGTATGCGGCGCCTTCCCTATAACCTATGAACGCTTTCGACAACACCAATCTGGGCAAAGATTTCGCAGGCTTCCTGCCGATACCTGCGAAACTCGATCCGCATCTGGAAGAAGCGCTCCGTCACGTTCTGAGCACGCCGGGCAATCTCGTGCGTCCCCGCATCGTGGCGCATATGGCTCTCGCATACGGCCTCGAACCAACGAGGGCCAAAGACCTGGCGATTGCGCTCGAATACTTCCACACGTCATCGCTTCTGTTTGACGATCTTCCCTGCATGGACGACGCCACCGAGCGCCGCGGTCTGCCCTGCACACATACCGTTTTCGGTGAAGCGGGCGCCATTCTGGCCGCTCTCGCTCTGATCAATCGCGCTTACGCGCTGGCATGGCGCGCCGCTGCCGGCTGCGATCAAAGCTATCAGGCCGAAGCCCTCACTTACCTCGAGCAGCGTCTCGGCGTTGAGGGCCTTTTGGACGGCCAAAGTCTAGACCTGCACTACGCCACGCTTCCCCATGACCGCGAAACCAATCAGAGGATAGCTGTCGGCAAGACCGTTTCACTCATCCGGCTCTCGCTGGTATTCCCCGCGATTCTCGGCGGCGCTTCCGCTCGTGAACGGCAGCTTCTGGAGAGGATCGCCATGTTCTGGGGGCTCAGTTATCAGATCGCCGACGACCTCAAAGATGTCCTGCAAAGCCCGGCGGAGACCGGCAAGACCGGCGCGCGCGACGGACTTCTGGATCGGCCCAATACGGCGCTCGCGCTCGGCACCGATGCGGCGGTTCAACGTCTGCAACGCCTGATCCGTCTCGGCGACAGGACGCTCAAACACCTGCTGCTCTCCCGGCCGGCTGTCTATTTTCTTGGAAAACTTCGCGCGGATTTACAGGCTGAGGCCACACGAATCAGTGAAGACGCCTGCGAGTTAGCCATGACTGCGTAGTCATGATCTTTCTCAAACTCATCCTGACAAATCTGCTCCGGCACCGTATCCGGTCACTTATCAGCATCGCGGGGATTGCCTTCAGCGTCGCGGCCATGCTGACCGTGGTGACCATTCTGCAGGGCGCGATCGGCATGTTCTCCGGCATTCTTTCAAGCGACAGCGAGATTATTGTTTTCGAGAAAAACGTCTCGGATCTGTTTTTCAGCAATGTTCCGGCCGCCGCCGTGAAGGATATTGCAGGCTGGCAACTCGTGCAGCACGCCGATCCCGTCCTTTTCGGTATCGTCTCCAGCGCGGATCACCCCATCATCACCTGTTTCGGCGTTACTGCTGCCGATGCCCGCATCAGAAAAGCCACGTGGATCTCTGGCAACCGTGCGGATTTCGCGCGCCACTCTGACGATGTGGTTCTCGGTGAGCGCGCGTCGGAATTTCTCGAGGCTAAGCTCGGCAGTCATGTCCAGATCGGCCACGGCACCTTCCACGTGATCGGCGTCCTCAAAACCACCAACGGTTTCGAAGACGGCGGTGTATTTATGCCACTCGAAGCCTCGCAGAACTTCTTCCACAAGGAAGGCTCTTCGTCCGTCATCACGATTAAGCTTCACGACAAAGATCAGGCAGCCACCTTCAAAGCCCAGGTCAAAGCGAAATACCCCAATCTGGTGGCGCTCGAAGACGAGGAATTCACCCGCTCTTACTCGCAGTTCAGGATTCTCAAAGCGACGGGCTGGGCGATCGGCGCTTGCGGCCTGCTGCTTGGCGGGCTCGGCGTTGCCAACACGATGATCATGTCGGTCTTCACGCGCATCCGTGAGATCGCTATTCTTCGCGTCAGCGGCTTCTCCAACACGCAGATCGCGAGTATGATCTTCGGCGAATCCGCCTTCGTATCGGTCATCGGCGCAGTCGCGGGGCTGCTGATCGGCGTGGGCTTTCTTTTCGTCCTGAAACTCATTCCAGCGCTTCACGGTTACATCGACGTCTCGATCGAGCCGTTAGTGGTTCTGATCGTGATCGTGCTGGCGTTTCTGACCGGTATTGCCGGAGCGCTTTACCCGGCTGTCTACGCCATGCGCGTGCGCGCAGTGGAGGCGCTTCGCTTCGAATGACCGGCTCGGATCGTATCGTCCTCAGCGCCGCCGACGTCTGGAAGAGTTACGACGATGGCGCCATTCAGGTCCTGAAAGGAGTTAACTTTGAAGCCGTTGCGGGCCAGACAGTCGCTCTCTGCGGCCCATCGGGTTGCGGTAAGAGCACGCTGCTCCATCTGTTCGGCGGCCTCGACGAAGCCGACCGGGGCACTGTTACGGTGAATGGCAACAGGATCAAGGGCCATCGAAATCCGCTCCGTCTGCTGCGGCACGAGGTTGGCTTCGTCTTCCAGCTGCATAACCTGATTCCGGATCTGACCCTCGAAGAGAACTGCCTGATTCCCACGGTGGCGGCCGGCGTCGACCGTGCCACCGCCCAGGCCCGCCTTCACGAACTCGCCGACATGACAGGGCTCAGACACCGGCTTGGCCACCGCATCCAGAAACTTTCCGGCGGCGAGCGTCAGAGGACAGCCCTTTGCAGAGCGTTGATGAACAAGCCCGGCATCTTGCTCGCAGATGAACCGACCGGGTCGCTCGATGAAACTACCAGCGCTACGGTGTTCCAACTGCTTCTTTACCTGGCCGCGTCCGAAGGCGTGACGCTGGTCATGGCCACGCACGATCGCGCGCTCGCGGAGCGTTGCGACCGGCTTGTCGAAATGCGAGACGGGAGAATTTATGAGCCTGCTTGCCGCTGAAACTCCTGTTCAGCAGCTGGCGCGACCGGCGGAGCAGTCTTTGCCCGTAGTCGCTTTCGCAGCCTGGCACAGCCTCGCATGGCTCGTCTTCGCCAATGCCGTTGGAGTCCTGATTGCCTTACTGCTCCTGGTACCCGCCTTGAACCAGATACTGGGCGAATGGACTTATGGCCGATGGATGCCGGTCCACATCAACCTGCAACTCTACGGCTGGTGCAGCCTGCCTCTGGTTGCCTTTCTGTTCAGGGTCTACGGAGCAGATCGCGGAGTGGTTTCCCCCTGGTGTCGCCCCGTGCTGTGGATCTGGTCCGGCGCGCTGGCGGTGGGCACCCTCTCATGGCTGAATGGCCATTCCAGCGGCAAACTCTTTCTCGACTGGACCGGCTACCCCCGCGTCCTTTTCCCCCTCGCGCAGCTCACACTCTGGTGCCTGCTCACGTTCGCTCTCATTCGAAGCTGGCGGCACGATGCAAACCGCCCAGCCGTTATCCGCGCAGCGAAAGTCGCGGGCCTTGTTTTCCTGCTTGCCGTGCCTTTTCTGATTTACATCGCGGCGAGCCCCTCTATTTATCCGCCAATCAATCCGGACACCGGAGGTCCCACGGGCGCCAGTCAGCTGGAATCGACGCTCGTCATCGTAGTTATCCTGTTGCTTATGCCTTTCGGGCTCGCGCGACGTAAGCCTGGCCATGACTGGCAGATGAAGACCGCCTGGGCAATCGCAGCCGCTGAGTCCCTACTCTGTCTCGCGCTGGGCCGGTCCGATATCAGCCATCACCGCCCGATTCAATACATGAGCCTCGGCAGTCTGCTCGTGTGGCTTCCGCTGATGCCCGCGTACTACGGCGCGTTCGAATGGCATTCGAATACCCGGCGCTGGCGCCTTGCGTTCCTTTGCTGGTGGTCGGTCCTTGTCCCCACAGGCTGGTGCTTGTTCCTGCCGGGCGTCCTCGATCATTTCAAATTCACAGATGGTTTGGTCGGACACTCACTGCTGGCAATGGCCGGCTTCGTTTCGAGTCTGCTAATCTTCGTCCTGGTTCAGCTTCTCGGCGAAGACAGCTGGATCTTCAACGGAACCTGGTCTTTCTGCGTCTGGCATGCGAGTGTGCTCGCTTACGTGCTGCTGATGTTCGCGGCAGGCTGGCGCGAAGGTTCCGATCCCGCCTTCACAATGGTTCCCGGCGACGCGCGCAACGCGGTCTATGCCCTGCGGCTTGTGCTCGGAATCCTGATGCTGGCAGCCTCCGCAGTCTGGCTGCGCGACGCCTCGCGGATGCTGCGCGAAGAAAGCAAGCGCGCGGAGCAGACCGCATGAAGCGTCAGGTACTGCTCGGCTACCAACTTCTGACAGGTCTTTCGGACAGCCTCACTGGCGTGCTGCTCATAGTCTCACCCGCTCTGACCCTGCGCCTGATGGGGCTCCAGGCGGATCCCACTGCGCTCCCATTCCTGTCATACATCGGAGCGTTCGTGCTTTCGGTCGGCATTGCCTGTCTTTACGGTGGCCTGCTCGCAACGCGCCCCGACAACTCACAGAAACTGGAAGTCGTGTGGCTGCTCACCGCGATCACGCGGGTCCTGGTGGCCCTATTCGTCGCCTCCGGCATTTATGCGGGAACACTGGAGCCCGGCTGGTCCACCGTTGCGATCTCGGACGGATCGTTCGCTCTGGTCCAGACAATAGGGCTTTGGAAAGGCTGGCTAAAAGATGCAGCAGCCTGAAGCGCGCGCGTCGGGTTGGCAGGGCGTCTGCCTGATTGCCATTACTTACATCTATTTCCTTATCTTTGCTCAGTTCGCGTTCCTGCAGCGTCTCGCCGTTTTGGGTATAGCCGATCAACATCTTAAAGCGGTAATGGCTGCGATGGCGCTTGGCGGTATACTCTTCAGCCTGCTTACACCTCGTCTGAAGCAGTTCCCTTCTCCTCAACTAAGGCTTCGGCTCGCGCTTGGCGCCTGCGCACTGGCCGGAATTTGCTCTCTCCTGCAACTTAGCCTGCCCACTGCAGCCGCCGTCGCCCTGCTGATAGGCTGCGGACTCGGACTGCTCACAGTTACTCTTGTGACCTGGCTCAAACTCTGGCTGGGCGACAGGAACCCGCTGCTCAAAGTAGGTCTGGGCACGGGTCTTGGTTACCTGTTCTGCAACTTCCCGCCATTCTTCACCGCTTCGCCGCAAGTCCAGGCGTTGATCCCCGCGGCCTTGTGCGTGGCTGGTCTTTTCATAACCTTTCAGCGCGTGGAAGTCTCACCCGAAGCGCATCCTGCAACCCCGGAGTTTCCTGTCTCTTTCATCCGTGTGCTGGCGTGCTTCACAGCTCTTGTCTGGCTCGATTCGGCCGCTTTCTTCATTATTCAGAACACGCCAAGCCTGAAGGCAGGCACCTGGGAAGGCTCAGTCCACCTTTGGATCAACGGCTTCCTGCACTTGCTCGCCGCACTCGCCAGCGCATGGTGGCTGCGCAGGCGCGGACTGTCATTCGTCCTGTCGCTCGCGTTCATCGCGCTGGCCACCGCTTGCTTGCTCCTGCTCGATCCGAATCGTGCGTTGCTGGCGTCAGCGTTCTATCCGGCAGGCGTATCACTCTATTCAGTAGCGCTGGTCGCTTATCCGTCTCTGCTTGCGCCAGCATCCTCTCCGGAAGAGAGAGGCAGGCAGGCTGGATGGATCTACGCAATCGCAGGCTGGTTCGGTTCGGCGATGGGAATCGGCATGGGCCAGAACCTGGGGCATGTTCCGCCCGCATTCGTGCTGCTTGCAGGAATCGCCATTTTGGCGCCGCTTGTAACGCGTCTGCTGCGCCGCCGCCGCCGAGAGCTGGTCTCCGGGGCGGCGGTGCTCGCCGCGGCACTTGGCATCGACCGGCTCACCCTGTACAGCCATCCCCAACCTTCAGCGAGCGAACGCGGGCGCGCTGTTTACGTCGCGGAAGGCTGCATCAACTGCCATTCTCAATACGTTCGGCCCGATACCGCTGACACGCTGATGTGGGGACCCGCCCAGCCCCTCTCGCAAATTCGAGACCAACAGCCGCTTTTGATCGGCAACCGACGCCAGGGGCCCGATCTCGCTGCAGTCGGCAACCGCCGCTCCAAACTCTGGTTCAAAGCCCATCTCTACGCCCCCTCGCAATTGAGCAGTGACTCCTTCATGCCCTCTTACGCTTACCTCTTTCTGGATAGCAGAGGAGACGATCTGGTGTCGTATCTGCAAACCCTGAAAACGCACGACCCGAAGGACCACTTACTCGAAATTCAGGCCTGGTCTGGCTCCCATGCATCCGGCAATCCTGAGGAGGGAGAATCACTCTTCCTGTCGCACTGCGCGACCTGTCACTCTAATGCCGGATCCGTCAGAAACAAATGGTATACGAGTTTTCGCCGGCTGCCGCCGAACCTTCGAACAGGTCCCTTCGCCCATCTGGATCCGGCTGCGCCTGTCGCCCCGCAGGTAGCGAGGATCGTGAAGTTCGGCATTCCCGGCACCGATATGCCCGGCCACGAATACCTGCCCGACCGGCAAATAGCCTCCCTCAGTTTATGGGTTGACCAGGGGATAGCTAAGAAGACGCCGTGACATTAAGCAAGATCTTCATCCCATGAAACTGCTCGTCTGGAATATCCGGCAAGGCGGCGGGAGTCGACACCCGCGCATCGTTGAAAGCATTCTAAGTCACTGTCCCGATGTCATTGCTCTGATCGAATTCGTTCCGGGCCGGGTCGCATCGCTCGCGGGATCGCTGCGGAGTGCTGGTTTCGACCATCAGCTTTGCACCGCGCGCAAGGGCCTCAATTACGCCGTGTGCGTCTTCTCAAAGACATCCATTCACACACTCCCCTCCGGCATTCCAACCCTGGACGATTCGGGCCTCTACCTCGAAGTGAACGTCCGCGCGTACCAGTTCAAACTGTGTGTGCTTCACGCGCCAGCCCAGGTCCCGCGCATCAGAGCGTTCCTCGATGCCGTCGTTCAGGCTGCCGCGAAGAACGTCCTGGACCCGGTTCTCTTTGTCGGCGATTTCCACACCGGGGTCGGACCAGCCGATGGGCCAATGAGGAACTTTGGCGATGTCGCGCGCTTTCGGGCGATTCTGGCGACCGGATTCACGGATGCATGGCGCCACATCTGTGGCGCTCGGCGCGAATACACGTATACATCCCGTGAAACAGGCAAGGCATATCGAATCGACCATGCCCTCGCTTCTCCCGCCCTCTTGCCTCGCATTCGGGATTGCCGCTACTCACATCGGGAAAGGGACGCTGGTGTTTCCGACCATTCCCTGTTGCTGGTCGAAATCGAAGCCTGACCGCCCGCTCGCCCGCAAGTCAGCGGCTCTGATTCTAAGCCGCGAGAGCGACAGGATTCACCACGATCTCAATCTTCGGCGCATGGAGCAGCGTGTTGTGGATCAGGCAGTTCTTAACCGCACGGAGAACACCGTCATGATGGCGCGCCTCGAGCGGGGCCGTGGTGACGTCTATCTGGAAAGAACCCAGACGGGTCGGTTGCAGCGCCTTCTCCGCCGACGCCCGCACCGCCAGTCCTTCCGTCGAAAGACCGCGCGCTTTCAGATACTCGGCCGCGTAATAACCGGCGCATGTCGCGAGCGCACCCAGCATAAACTCCGGCGGCGTGATCCCTGTATCCGAGCCGCCATGCTCCGCCGGCTGGTCGCAGATGACGCGATGACCGCGGGCCACTACTTCGAATTTCACATCCCCGAGATGGCGGGCTACGACTTCCATAAGTTTGTCTCCTGCCCACGGAGATGCAGTTTTTCCTCCGTGGTGACATGCCGGGAAAACCAATTCCAGCGCCGTAGATATGCATTCCGGAAAGCGCATGCGCGGAATAGCGCAACCTGTGCTCGGTTCGTGCGCTGAGCGGCGCTAAGGGATAAGCGAAATCGACTCCACGTTAATGGTGTTTTTCACCACCTCACCGGTCACTGAGACGACAATGCGCGCTGTCTTGCCGCTCTTACGTACCAGGTCTGCCGCCTTCGCATTTCCCGCGGCATTCAGTCGAAAACTGCGCCCGTCTGCCTGCACCAGAGTAAACACCATTGTATTCGCGCGAGGCGAGCAGTACCGAAGCTCCATATTCATGTCCCGGTCGACAGCTGTCATGGTGTCCGTCGGATTCACATTGCGCTCCTCACTTCCAAAACATTTGGAGTCCGCCAGCGATCCGGACCACCCAGCCACGCTCAGCGCGGCGGATGCAAACGCGAGCGCGGTCAGCCGCTTTATTCTCATATTCTGAGAGATTCGAGACGGCCGCGCCGCGGTTACAGCCCAGGTTAAATGGAAGAGGTTCCGTTTGTTAGTGGAACGACACTCGCTGGTATAAAGGGCTTTGACGCCGCCGCCCACCATGCGCCGCAGTCCAGCCGGCGTCATACCTGCGACCCTGGTCCAGCCCGGCGCATGGCGGTTTTGGCTGGCTGTGCTGCTGACCGGCGTCGGTACGGGCCTCGCCGCCGCAGTTCTCACGCGCCTGCTCGAAGCGGTTCAAAGGTCCGTCTGGCACGGCTCGGGCACCAATCTGCTGGAGGCCGCGTCTCACGCCTCCGCATCACGGCACCTGATCGTTCTGCTCAGTGCAGGCGTCCTTACTGGCCTGGGCCAGTTGGTCCTCAAACGGCTGTCGAGCGGCAACGGTATCGATACCACCGAAGCCATCTGGTTCCACGCTGGACGCCTGCCTGCGTTGATGACCCTGGGCAGCGCCCTGCTGTCCGTGATCGTCGTGGGTATGGGAGCTTCGCTCGGCCGCGAAGGCGCGCCCAAACAAGCCGGCTCCGTCATGGGCAATTTCTTCTCCGACCGCATCGGTTTGTCGGATGAACAACGCCGTCTGCTGGTCGCATGCGGCGCCGGAGCAGGCATGGCGGCGGCCTACGGAGTACCGCTCGGCGGCGCGCTCTTTTCGCTGGAAGTCATGCGCGGCATGCTGGCTCTAAGGTTCGTGCTCCCTGCCCTTTTTGCATCGGTAGTGGCTACTGCTGTCTCCTGGATCGCGTTGCCGGACGCACCAACCTACCTCATTCCGTCTTTCCGAAGCTCGCCATCGATCATGCTGTGGGCCATTCTTGCGGGCCCCGTTGCGGGAGTCGTTTCCGTTGGGTATGTCAGGCTTATCACCTGGGCCGACCGCAACAAGCCGAAATGCTGGGAGCGCATCGCGGCGCCAGTAGTCGTGCTCGGCATACTGGGCGCCGTTTCAATCCCCTTCCCTCAACTGCTGGGCAATGGCAAAGACATCTCGCAGCTCGCTTTTGCGAATCAGGTTACGCCGGCGCTTCTCCTGATACTCTTCGCGCTGAAGCCCCTCGCAACCGCTTTGTGCGTACGGAGCGGCACTCCCGGCGGACTTTTCACCCCATCACTCACCGTCGGCGCTCTCCTTGGGGGAGCGATGGGCCAACTGTGGCTGTATTTCTGGCCCGGAGCGCCTCCGGGACTCTTCGCTCTGCTCGGCGCGGCAGCAGTTCTCAGCGCCACTACTCAGGGCCCCATCTCGACCGCCGTGCTGATGATGGAACTGACTGGCCGCGACCGCTCTTTCATCTTGCCGTTACTGCTCGCAGTTGGCACCGCGACGCTGGTGGCACGCAGCATGGAACGACGCTCTATCTACGATGCCCGTCTGACCGATGAACAAGTCGAAGCCCGCCGGCAGTCGCCCGAAAGTCCTCTGTCCAGGACCTGATGGGCCCTTCTTAACTGCATGCTACGCTGAAGCGACCAGGTCCCTGTTCGATCCAACCCTGCCGCGTTCGTTGCCTAGTTGTTACATGCGGAGGGACACCTTACTCGACACACCACGAATTTCTCTCCGCCTTGTCCATGGGCGCACACGCCTGCGGACAGTTCTTGCACTTGCTTCCCTGCTGGCTCTGACAGCGGTCTTTTATGTTCGGCCCGCCATGCTGCGCGGCGCGAGTTCACTTTCGCCGGCTTCGGTTCGCGCGCGAAGCGCTGTTCGGCACCAGTCATACCTTGCCCGGATGGTATCCGCACGAGGTTCTGGGCTCGCCCTTTCTGGCCAATCTGCAGAGCTTTCCGTGGATTCCGACGCGGCTCGTGCTTCTGCTGCTCGATCCTTCAGTAACCTACGCGGCCGGTGTCTTCATGGCCGCCGCGCTCTCTGCGGTCTTCACATGGCAGGTGCGGGCTTCTTCGCGTCGCGGGTCATGGCCGGGCACCTGCCTCTGCTCGAAGCCTATCCGGCCCTCCCGCAATTGCTATGGCTTGTGGATCGTGCGGTCAAACGCAGCCGGTTCGCCCTGGCGCGCTGACGGTCTGCTGCGCGTTCGTCGTCTCGGCGGGACACCCGCAGCTTCCGACATACGCCGTCGGCTCCGCCTGGTACACGAATCCTGGTTCTGTCGTCCGCCGCCAACGATGTTGCTATGCCTTATGGGCGCCTGCTGGCTCTTGTAATTCCGGGCCTCCATGGTTGGCCCTCGCCCGTGCCGATGGCTGAAGCTCATCCCTTCGACGCCTATCCCAATCCGGCTTACTTCTGGGACACCGCTTCTTATATCGGTATTTTGCCGCTGGTCGCGATTGTGCTGCTTTTGGTTCGGTGTAACGTGCGGAAACGCATGCCTGTTCGCGATGGCTGTTCCCCACGTTGTTGGGCATTGCCACGCTGCTCGGTTCCCTTCCCCTCACCGATACCTTGCGACACCTGTTGCCCGGGACGCTGTTGCGCAGACCTTCGCGCCTGCTGTTCATCTCGACGTTCTGCGCCGCCGTGGCGATGGGTGCAGCCGTGGGCCTTCCAGGGACTTCTGGACCGTGAGTTGGGCGACGGCCGGATCGCTATCGAAAGGGACGTTGCGCTGCTGTCCTATGAAGATCGCTACGACGACGCGGCTCTCGCGGATATGCCCGCGAGCGGTCTCTTTCGCGTTCCGAATCCCGAACCGCGGGCCACCGTACCTTACACACGGCCCTCCAGCGATGAGATCCGGTTGACGAGTTCCCGTGCGGGTGTCGTGCGCGTCCTGGAAGCCTACGACCCCGTCTGGTCGGCCACGCTCGATGGCGCACCGGCGACTGTGGTCGACGACGATGGGTTAGCGATGGCCGTGAAGGTTCCTGCCGGCAAGCATGAAGATTAAGGCCGACCGGCGGGACCGACGAGGTGGTGCACGTCCCGGTTATTCTCCTGACAGATATATTCCATCAGTTCATCTCCAGGAAGAAGCCGGTGCGATGACACGATCGTGAACGGAACCTTGTAAGCGCCTGGATCGTCGATCGTCACTTCTTCGACCATCGTGTTGAGATCGGGCCTCGAATAGCGCTCAATGGTGTGGAGTTTCTCGGTGTGCGGGTGGCCGACGAAGTCAAACCAGAACAGGTCATTGAAACCGATCGTATCGATGACGAGCGTGTCGCCTTCCCAGTGCCCGACGGAGTGGCCGTACCAACTCGGCGAGGGATCGGCGGGATGCTTGCGCCCATCCATGAAGATCTGCCGGTAGCTGTGGATGTTGCCCTCGAACAGGAAATAGATGTAAGGCGGGCTCTCGACCACCTTCCAGGGATAGGGCGCCTGGCGCGGCACGCCGGTGGGCAGACAGTTGGTTTCGGGGTCGTCCTTCGACTGGTGCTTCTGCATGATCGCTTCGGCGGAGGGTGTGAGCGAAATGGTGTCACCCTTCTTCAGGCCGAGCGAGATGTCTTCTATGAGGAAAATGTCGCCGGGCCTCCAGACGCCGGAGAAATCAACGCGCCCGCTGGCAAGGCGCGGGGCTGCAGGTTTCTGGGCAAACGCCGGCGCGATGAGCAGGGCCGCGATCAAGAGAAATCTCAAGCTGTCCTCCTATTTGCCGATCATGTGGATCGAGCTCTTTTCGTTCTCGTTGCAGACGTACTCGGCGAGTTCCAGACCGGGACGCCAGTTCACGGTATTGCTCGTGACCCAGGATTTCGAGTAAGCGCCGGGGTCGTCGATGGTGACTTCGTAGTGCAGCGTGCGGGAGTCGGTCCGCGTGTAGCGCTCGATGATGTGGGCCTTTTCAGTCTGGGCGTGCCCGGCCTGATCGAGCCACGCCAGACCGTTGAAACCGATGACATCAACGACCAGCGTGGCGCCCTCGTAGTGGCCGACGGCGTCGCCCATCCAGGTGGGGTTTACGTTCGCCGGGTGCTTCCGGCCGTCGGTGTAGACGATGCGCCAGGGGTAGTTATCGCCCTCGAAAAGGAACACCACTTTGTCGGGAAACTGGACCATCTGGAAGGCGTAGGGATCGAACATGTAGCGCGGAACGCCGACGGGCAGGCACTTCGCTTCGGGATCGTCTTTGCCGATGGTTTCGACGCGTTCAGTGAAGAGGTCAAGGGCCCAGGGCAGGAACGGCACTTCGACCTGCTTATCGGCGCTCTTGACGCCCTTCCATTTGGTCTCGGCGATGTTGCCGGAGAAGCCCGGGAACCAGGCTCCTTTGCCTCCGAAATCGGGACGTCCGTCGGGAAGGTGCGGGGCGGGTCCGGCAGGCGAAAGCGGGGCGCGGCGGGCGGTGGTGGCCGCGGGCGCTTCGGGATCGAACGCGCCAGGGTCTTTCGCCAAAGGCTTCTGGGCGAGCGCCAGGGGACTCAGGATCAGGAAGACGATGGCCGCTTTGCGCACTTCGGCGATTGTATACCAACGCGAGGAGGCCCACGAGGAGGCCCACGTTTGACTCCGGTCGGGATTCTTTATAGCATCATTCCGATCTGATGCGACGACTTCTCCGGGTTTCCACATTCTGTTTTGTAGCTGGTTCGTGCCTCTGGGGGGCGAAGATGCCCGACGGCCATCCGAACCTCAACGGCATCTGGCAGGCGGTAAATACGGCCAATTGGAATCTGCAGGACCACCCGGCGTATGCGGGTCCGATGTGGGAGACGGGGGCGATCGGGGCGGTCCCGGCGGGACGCGGCGTCGTGGTGGGCAACGAGATTCCGTACAAGCCCGAAGCGCTGGCAAAGAAGAAGGCTAATTTCGAAAATCGCCGCACCGAAGATCCTGAAGCGAAATGCTACATGCCTGGGATTCCGCGCGCCAACTACATGCCCTATCCGTTTCAGATCGTCGAGACCGGGAAGGACATGCTGTTCGTATACGAGTACGCCACGTCGAACCGGCGGGTCAACATGGGCAAGCCGCAGGAGGCCGCGTCCGACACCTGGATGGGCACGAACAACGGGCACTGGGAAGGCGACACCCTGGTGATCGATGTGACCGGGCTGAACGGCTTGGCGTGGATGGACCGGGCAGGCAACTTCGCGAGCGATAAGGTGCATATCGTGGAGCGGTTCAAGCTGGCAGACAACGACCACCTGACTTATACGGCGACGATTGAGGATCCTTCGGTGTTCACGAAGCCGTGGACCATCAGCATGCCGCTCTACCGGCGAGTGGAGAAGGATGCCCAACTCCTGGAGTTCAAGTGCACGGAGTTCGCCGAAGAACTGCTGTACGGGAAGTACAAAAAGAAATGAACATCCGACTACTGATTGGCTTGGTCACGATCGGAAGCGCACTCGCACAGACCGCTTATAAGACGCCTAAGACTGCGTGGGGCGATCCGGATCTGCAGGGCATCTGGCCCGGCAACATGGGGATTCCATTGCAGCGGCCCGCCGCTTTGGGCGAACGAACTACGCTGACCGATGAGGAGTTCGCGAAGAAGCAGGAGCAGGCTAAGAAGCAGGTCGAGGCCGACTCGGAGTCGACGGCGGCGAGTGATTCGAAGGTTGGGATTGGTCCGCCTTCTTACTGGACTGAGCGCGGTAAGCCGACGAGGCAGGCTTCGCTGATCATCGATCCTCCCAATGGACGGTTGCCAGCCCTGACAGCCGAGGCCGAGAAGTACAGGAAGGAAGCGCGGGGCGGTCGCGGGCTCCCAGGCGCATGGAGCGGTTCAGCGGATTCGTGGGAAGACCTCAATATCTATTACCGCTGCATTACGCGAGGCCTGCTGGGCTCGGTGATCCCGGTGGTCTATAACAACGGCAATCAGATTCTTCAATCGCCAGGGTATGTGGTGTTCCGGAACGAGATGATCCATGAGAGCCGCATCATTCCGCTCGATGGGCGGCCGCATGTGGGTTCCGAGATCAAACTGTATCTGGGCGATTCGCGCGGGCACTGGGAAGGCGACACCCTGGTGGTCGAAACGACCAACTTCACGGATAAGGACGCGATCGGGTCGAATGGCGCCGGGTATCCAGGCGATCCCGGCTATCACAGCGACCAGTTGAAGGTCGTCGAGAAGTTCAAGCGGACCGGTCCGAAGAGCCTGGATTATACGGCAACGGTGATCGATCCCAAAACCTGGACTAAGCCGTGGACCATACTCTTACAACTGGACAGAAACGATAACTATCAGATTCTGGAATACGCGTGCCATGAGGGTAATTATGCGATGACGGATATTCTCAGCGGCGCGCGCGAGGCCGAAGCAGCTAAGAAATCGAAGTAAGACTTACACAGGAGATCGAGATCGATGCGAACGAAGTTTCTACATGCTTTCCTGGCCGGCACTTTCATCGTTGCCATGGCTACACCTGTCTTTGCACACCATGCGTTCGAAGCGGAGTTCGATCAGAACAAGCCGGTGATGCTGAACGGCAAGGTGACGTCGATGGAGTGGATCAATCCGCACTCGTGGATCCATATCGACGTGACGGATGCGGAAGGCAAGACGACTAACTGGATGATCGAATGCGGGAGCCCGAACATCATGCTGCGGCGCGGGTTCACGAAGAGGTCACTCGAAGTCGGGACGGAGATTTCGGTGAAGGGTTATCAGGCGAAGAACGGAACGAACCGCGCGAACGGGAGCAGTATAACGTTCAAGGACGGCAGGAAGCTGTTTGTGGGCGGTTCCAACCCCGATGTTCCGGACGATCAGAAGAAGTAGGAGTTCTTATGAAGTACAGACTCATTGTTCCGCTGATGGCGCTCGGGTGTGCTGCTGTTTCCGCGCAGACGCCCGCTTCGAAGGCGACCCCTGCCAAGTCTTATACACCGCCTAAGACGGCGTGGGGCGATCCGGATCTGCAGGGTGAGTGGCCGGCTTTCGCCAATATCCCCATGCAACGTAATGTGAGCTTCGGGACGCGGGCTTATCTGACCGACGAAGAATTCGCGGCACGGGCGAAGCAGGCACAGAGTCAGAACGAAGCGGACAGCGAGGAGTTCGCGCCGGCCTCGGGGAACGTGAATGTCACGATCAATCCGCCGGGCTACTGGCAGGAGCACGGGAAGCCGGATCATCAAGCGTCGTTGGTAGTGGATCCGCCGAATGGCAGGATGCCGCCGATGACTGCGGATGGTCAAGCCTTCGTGAAGAGCCTGCGGGGCGGCCTGGGACCGGGGAGCCATTTCCCCGATAAGGTCGACTCCTGGGAAGACTTCGATGCTTACAGCCGCTGCATTACGCGCGGCCTCCTGAGCAGCATGCTGCCGACTCTGTATAACTTCGGGAACCAGATTATGCAGGCCCCGGGTTATGTGGTGATTCGCAACGAGATGATCCACGAGACGCGGGTGATTCCGACGGACGGGCGTCCTCATGCGGGTAAGGATGTGACCAGTTATCTGGGCGACTCGCGCGGGCACTGGGAAGGCAACACGCTGGTGGTGGAGACGACGAACTTCAACGACAGGACCGGCGCGGGCGGCGGGTACTTCACCGATGCCGCGAAGATCACTGAGAAGTTTACGCGCACGGGGCCGGAGGATCTGAGTTACGATGCCACGATCAGCGATCCCAAGACGTGGACTAAGCCCTGGACGATCCATATGCCCTATCACATGGATAAGAGCTATGTGATTTATGAGTATGCCTGCCACGAGGGGAACTATATGATGACCGATGCGCTGACCGGCGCACGCGACCTCGAGAAACAGGGCAAGAAGACGAAGGTGGATCGGGGTACCGTGGGGAACCCGGGGCCTTCGCCGGCGGCGCCGCAGTAGAGGCTTCGTTTTTTCACGCTAAGACGCAAAGGCGCAAAGTAAATCAAATGCTTATGCCGCTTCCGGGCGGCGAATTCGCTCCGTTTGCTCCGCGCTCATTACGTAGGTGGGAGCGGGTTTGCCAAACGAAGCCGTTTCGGGGTTAAGTGGGGCGGTTTCTGTGGTTTGGGCACCAGCCACTTCCTGACGGTCGTGGTTCGGAAGAGTCCGGATTGCCTGCAGGCGTTCGAGTTCCTTTTGGTATTGGAGTAACTGCTTCGAGAGGCGGGCTTCGTAGCGGCCGAGGATTTCGAACGAGTGGGCTTCCTGTTTCCAGGCGCGGGCCTGCCCCATCATGCGGGCGATGCCTTCATCTTCTTCGAAGTCGGGTTCATTGGGACCCATGTCGAAATTCAGCATGTTGTTTTCAATGGCAGTGATGCGATTGATGCGGAAGTTCAGGTCGACGATCTTCCGGGCGATCTGCTTTTCGGGTTCCGATACCGGTTTCAGGTCTGCCAGCATTTTTACTGTAAGTTGCTCGTAGGCAGCGAGCTCGTGCTTCTGCAGGACCATGTGGTTGCCGGACAGACCGTGTTTGAAGGCGTTCAGGGCGGAACGCTTTTTTCCGTCGGGGGTTTTCGGCCCGGTTGAGTGGAGCGAGTTTGCCTGATTGATCAGGTTGCGAAGTTTCTTTCTCATGCCTCGTATGTAGCAGACGTTTTCGGGGCTGGAGGCGGCCCGACGAGCTAAGTGATTGATTGTCGGGGTAAAAAAGATTCTCTCGGCGCGAACCGAACGCCTTCGCGCGATGGCGAAGATTGATCTGGGCCAGCATGAACGGCTATCGCAGAGTCACAGGAAGCGCCGCGGAAATATCCCGATTCAGCCCCTTGCGTGCAGGATCTGCGGGGCGCTGCTGCCGCACGACGCGATGACCCATTACAATTTCGGTCTCGCCCTGGGGTGCGCCGAGCGCTGAAACTGGATCCGGAAAACGGTACACGCGAGTCTCTGCACCGGCCAGGTAAGTAATGGGTGTGCGCGTGCACACGGCACGGCATGTCTGTGCAGATTCTCTCGCCTGAAGATGTGCAGGCGCAGCGTTCTTCTCCAGACCGAGCTTTCCGGACCGGGCTTTGGAGTCATATTCGCGGCGCGAAGCTGCTGGTCATCCTTTCAGTCCCGCTGATTTACGCACTGATTGTGCCTTTTGCGTTTCTCGATCTTGCCGTGAGTATTTACCAGAGCGTGTGCTTTCCGATTTACGGCATCGCGAAAGTGCGGCGGGGCGACTACCTGATCTTCGATCGCGGGCGCCTGGCGTATCTGAACGGCATCGAGAAAGTCGGGTGCGTGTATTGTTCTTATGGGAACGGGTTGCTGGCTTACGTGGCGGAGATCGCGGCGCGGACGGAAGCGCGATTCTGCCCGATCCAGCACGCGCAGCCGTTACAGAATCCCCATTCGCAATATGACCGCTTTGCGGCATACGGAGATGCGGCAGGTTTTAGAAAGTTGCGCTAAAGCGCGCACTGCGCCCACTCAGAGGCCGTTGCCGGAATAGACGTTGTGGGGATTCCAGAGCATCCATCCGTCAGAGCCGAACTCCTGGCTGGCGCGGATCTGAGCGGCAATTTCGGCGGGTCCGAAGACGCGCTTGTCGAAGGCGTAATCGCGGAAGGCCTGAAGCCACGGACGGAAGTGCACCGGAGCGAGGCCACTGCGCAACGCGGCGCGGTCGAGCGAAAGGCGCACGATCTCGTAAGGATGCGCGACTGGAATCCGAAAACCAGGAATACCGAACTGAAAGCCCGAGGGATAGAGCATGGGGCAAAGATAATCGACGAGCGGCGCCATTTTTTCGATGCGCTGGCCGATATCGGTGTCATTCGTGTTCCAGGGGATATAGCCAAAGACGTCGGCCGCGAGGAAGACGTTGAGGGGAGAGAGGCGGGCGCGCGCTTCGGTGAGAAAGCCGGAGAGTGCGGCGACGCGGTTATGTTCGGTATTGGGTACGGAGTAAGCGACGCCTTTGGCATCGGGAAAGCGGACGTAGTCGAACTGGATTTCGTCGAAGCCATTGTGGGCGGCTTCGACGGCGATGTCGAGACTGTAAGTCCAGGCTTCCTTCTTCGACGGGTCCAGCCATGCGAGGCCTTCGCGGTCGCGCCAGAGTTTATTGGCGGAGGATTTCACTGCAAGATCGGGGCGAGCTTCGGCGAGGGGATTGTCCTTGAAGACGACGATGCGGGAGATGAGGTAGAGGCCGCGCGCGTGGAGATCCTGAACGAGGCCGCGAATGTCTTTTACGGTGATGATCCTGTTGGCGCCAACGCTGGCTGCCAGGGCGACGGAGCTGGGATACGGGATCAAGCCGCGGTCGCCCTTCATGTCGATGACGAGGGCGTTGATGCTGCCGCGGGAGGCGAGCGCGAGGACGGGGTCGCGAAGGGCATGCGAGCCGATTCCGTAGAAGGAGAGGTAGAGAGCTTTGGGGTGGAACGGCTGGAGAGCTATGTCGGGAGTGGCGTTGTGAAAGGCGGCTGCGGCAATGGTGGTTTGCCGGTAACCGGCTGCGCGTACGCCGAGAGGAACCGGGGTTTCGGAGATGTGGAAGGACCCGTCGGCAGCGGTTGTGGAAGTCTCGGCGCCACAAGTCACGATGGCGGCGGGGATGGCACGATGGGTGGCGGCGTCGATCACGCGGCCTTTGAAATCGGCGCGAGCGAGAGCAGAGGCTGCGAGGAGGCAGATGGCAACTTTGAGGGCGTTCATGGACGAGCTTTTCATGGTTTAACCTCGGCCGTGGCACGGGCGAGGAACTTCTCGAAGGCGGCGCCCTGCATGGAGTCCGTCATCAGGTAACGCGGCAGGGCGAGAAGGCGGTCGTGGCGGGTCACTGAGCGGCGCTCCAGAGTGAACGCGGCGCGATACCCGGCGTGTTGGGCAGCGGCGATCAGGGAGTCGTCATAGATACCGAAGGGCCACGCGAGAAGGTCGACCTTCTTCGCGAGTTTCTGTTCGAGGATCTGCCTGGACTTCGTGAGTTGCGAGGCTACGAAAGCTGCGTACGCGGTATCGCCGAGGCGGCGCTGTTCCGTTTTGAAGTTGGGATGCCAGTAAGTGTGGGACTCGATGTCGAAGCCCGCATTCCTGTTTAGTTCCAGCAACTGCGGCCACGTCATAGCCCATTCAGCGTTGGAGATGACGGAAGGGTAGATGAATAGGGTGGCGGGAAAGTTACAGCGTTCGAGGCGCGGGACCATTTCGGTGTAAATGGATTCGTGGCCATCGTCGGCAGTGATCACGAGGGAGGCCGGCGGAGGGATGCCGCCGCTGAGGAGGGTATCGACGAGTTGACGCAGCGATATCACGTGATAGCCGCGATTGCGAATTATCGCGAGTTGCCGGTCGAAGGCGCGCGTTGTGACCGTCATGCTGTCGGTGACGGTGGGGCCGAAGCGATGGTAAACGAGGATCGCGGTGGCGGCCGGGCAGGGGGAGACGGCGACGAGAAGGAACGCGATCAGGATCGGAAGGGTCATTGAGTGGCTGTTTCAGTACAGCTGCTGCATGTACAGCACCAACTGTCCTCAGCCCCTCAATTTCACGCGATTACAGCGATCAGAAAGTCAGTTTGGTTCCGATCTGGATGCGGCGGGGGGCGCGGAACGAAGTGATCTGGCCGAAGAGCGTGCTGGTGTTGTTCGTGCTGCCGAAGCCGTTGGGGTCGGTGTGATTGGCGATGTTGGAAGCCTCGCCGCGCAATTGGAACCTGAGGCGCTCACGGAAGGTGAAGTTCTTCATGAGGGCGGCGTCGAGGTTGCCGTAGCCGGGTCCGCGAATGACGCCGCGGCCGGCGTTGCCTGGGCGGACCTGCCCCTGCGGGACTGGCTGGAAACAGGCGGTGTTGAACCACTCGGCGTAGCTGCGGGTGAAGCCGGTGGTGGGGTCGCAGACGAGATCGGGGCGAGCACTGGCGGCGCTGTTGCCGATAAGGCCGAGACCGGCGGGATCCGCGTTCGAAGTACTTACGGTGAAAGGCGAACCTGTGTAGGCGCTGTAAATGCCCGCCAGCTCCCAGCCTTTCAGGGCGTAAGCGACTAAGTTATTGGTCTTGATCGGTACCGGAATGGTGTAGACGTAGTTGATGGCGAGAACCTGGGTGCGATCGAGCGTGGCGGGTCCATACTCGCCTTCGTGCCAGTTGTAACTGTTCTGCGGGGCATTCGATCGATCCGAGGGGTTATCCGTGAGGTTCTTCGACCAGGTATAAGAGAGCTGAACGAGCCCGGCACTGCTGAACGTCTTACGCGCACTTACCTGGAGGGAGTTGTAGTTGGAATCGAAGGCCGATTCAATCGCATTGATGGCGTTATAGCCGAGGTAGGGACGGACTGCATTAATGCGCGGGTCGTCGGCACTCGTGAAGACGGTGTTGCCGTTGGCGGCGTGCAGGCCGGCGGCGAGGGCAACGCCGGGATAGGCCTGGTTGAGGTCGACCACGCCTATGAGATGAGTTCCTTTGGAGGCCGAGTAGGCGATGTCGAGAATTGTGCCCTTGTAAATGTCGCGCTGGATGCTCACGCTCCACTGCTGCACGTACGGGATGTTGTTGGGCAACTGCGTGGCGCGGGCGAAGACGGTGGAGACAGTGCCGGGAGGAGTACCGGCGGAAATATTGCTGAAGGGCGCATTGCTCAGAGTCGCGCTTTGCACGAAAGGCGGGTTCTGAAAGATGGACTGTTCGTAAGTGCCGAAGAGGCTGGAATCGTAGTAGATGCCATAGCCGGCGCGGAAAGAGGTCTTGCCGCTGCCGGTCGGGTCCCAGGCGGCGCCGATGCGGGGAGCGAAGCTGTAGTACTTATCCGGCGCGACTTTGCTGCCAAAAGGCGAGGTCTTACCGCCGACGATGATGCCGTTGGTGTAAGGAAGATTCGTGGAGCCGGTGATGATGTTGCCTGTGGCAGGGTCGATCTTCGCAGCGGCCGCGGGTGAGTAAAGAAGGGGATCGAAGTTCGTCAATTCGCTGTTCGAGTCATTCGGCTGGCCAAAGTAAGACCAGCGAACGCCGGCATACAGGGTGAGCCGGGGCGTGACTTTGTAATCGTCCTGCAGGTAGGCTTCGGTCTGCCATGCATGGAGGTTGGGCGTTATGTCCATCGAAGGCTGCGTGAAGCTGGCGACGTTGCCGAGAAGGAAGTTCGCAAAGGCCTGATTGAAAGAAGTAGTGCCTGTGGGCGCGCCGGTGCTGGAGAAGCTGAAAGTGCCCTGGTCGCTGGCGGCATTTTCTGTCTTTTGATAGCGATTGACGCTGACGCCCGCGCGGATATTGTGAGCCCCGTGAATGAAGGTGAAGTTGTCGAAGCCGGTGTAGTTTTTATTGGCTTCGTTGTAAGGACCGTAGCCGACGATGCTGGAACCACCCGTGAAGGCAACGGTTGGTATGACGCCCTGCGTATTGGTGTAAGGCTCCGGCACGCTGACATCGGGACTGTTGCCTTTGGCGGTGAGGCCGAGCGGGGTGGAATTGATAGCGCTGTGCGAATAAGAGAAGCCAACTTCGTTGAGGATATTGGCGTGGTAGTTATCGAGCCCGTGAATGACGTACTGCTGGCCGGGCGAATTCGTGCTGGTGATGGCGCCGTTCGGAATGCTGGAACCGGTAAACAGGCCGCCGGGCTCGGTTGTGGGAATGCTGTCGTTCTCAAACTTACCCCAGAGTGAAAAGCGCTCATTGATGCGGTGGTCCACGCGCACGATCTCCTGGCGGCTGTCATAGAGATTGCGCTGGGCGAAAAAGTTGGCTGTGGTGCTGGCGGGATTCAGGGTCACCTTACTGTAAATGTCCTTGATGTATTCGAGAGCGATGGGGTTGATCTGCGAGGTGGGGATCTGTGTAGCAGTCGCCTGGCAAGACGTGGTGTAGGTGATGCAGACGGGCGTGGGGAAGGCGCCGGTAATCATACCGGTGGTGGGAATGGTGGGCTGAAATGTGGTGTAGGTGATGATGCGGCGAGCTTCTTCGGAAAAGAAGAAGAACGTCTTGTTCTTATCTTTGTTGTAGTGGCTCGGGACGTAGACGGGGCCGCCGATGGTGCCGCCGAAATCGTTCCAGTGGAGCGGCGGAATCTGCGCTTTGCCGCTGATCACGTTCACGTTGTTGGCGTTGTTAATGAAGTTGTTGGCGTTGAAGTCGTTGTTGCGAACGAATTCGTAGAGGCTGCCGTGGAACTGCGAGGAGCCGCTGCGGGGGACGACGCTGATCTGGGCGCCGCCGGCCCGGCTGTGTCCGCGGTATAAAGACTGCGTTCGACTTTGAACTCTTCGATCGAATCGACGCTGGGGAAGACCATGAGCGTGAGATTGCTGCCGCGATCGACGTTGTCGGCGCCATCGACTGTCCAGTTGTTGGCGGAATTGCGGTTGCCGTTAATCGAGTAGGGAATGGTGAAAGCCGTGCCCGCCGGCGCGGAGTTACCTATGTAAAGTTCGTCAGTGGAATTGGCCGTGACGCCAGGCGCGAGGGCGACGAGTTGCTCGTAGTTCCGGGTGGGGAGCATGAGTTCGCGTACCTGCGTGCCTTCGATGGTGGAGGAGTTGGCGGCGGTGGCGAGCTCCACCTGATTGGTCTGCTCTTTGACGTCGACGGATTCGGCAATGGCACCGAGCTGGAGGTTGACGTTGATCCTGAGATCGTCGTTGACGTTCAGAGCGATGTCGGAGACGGTGGCGGTCTTGAAGCCCGGCGCTTCGACCTTCACGGAGTAGGTGCCGACGGGGCTGAAGGGCGCGGAGTAAGCACCGCTGGAGCCCGTCGTGATAGTTCGGATCACCTGGTTGCGCAGTTGATTCGTGACTGTGACGGTCGCATTGGCGACGGAGCTGCCGGTCGGATCGAGGACAGTGCCTTCGATGGTACCGGAGACATCCTGCGCGGCCAGCGGCAGAGCAAGAACGGCATTGAACAAAAGAAATGCAAACAAAACCTTTTTACTGGTATTCACGGAGGCCCCTGTCGAGTAAAGTGTAGCCAGAATTCGATTCCGCAAGACTGACCAGAAAGGCGGTCAAGCCTTTGAGTCTGTTAGAATCGACACACAAAATCGGCAACTTCATATTTTTCTGGATGAAATCACCAGTTGGAACGGGGAAGTTTATGGTCATTGAAAATGGGTGCAATGTAAGTAGCCGGCGGGGTTTTCTGGGTAAAGTGGCGGGCAGCGCGGTCGCCGGGACAGTTGCGCTGGCGCCAAGCGCGCTGGGGAATTCCGCACCGGGTTCAGAAAGCGCAAGTACGCCGACTGAAGGCGTCGCGAACAGCCGGGTTGTCCAGGCTTTCAATCTTCGTGTCGGGCTGGCGGCGCAGGATGCATCGATCGGCGTTGCCAGGAACGTAAGCAATGGAGATGACCTTCTGTATGGGGATAGAGGCGGG
>ODAK010001402.1_pt1 | contig 26427 bp, 34 predicted proteins | sample 1539591 | NCBI WGS metagenome assembly ODAK01 (sample SAMEA3539303, study PRJEB22396) | soil metagenome | biome: tundra; feature: field; material: soil | place: USA | collected 2010-05 | depth 0.15 m
TCGCCGATGTCTCGGGCTTCGAAACAGGCGCACTCTGGGCGGTTACCCTTCTGCGGCTCCGCCGCAATCTGCGCCTCTGAACGACTTCGGCGCGGTGCTCTCGCCGTCTCAAGTGCGCACATTCCGCGACTGCAGCGCCAAATGGTACTTCAAACATGCCTTGGGATTGCCCGACCCGTCCAATGGCTCGCTGGTTCGCGGGCGGGTCGTGCATCAGATGGCCGAGGCCTTCTTCCGCGCCAAGCTGGACGGCGGCTCGCCCGATCCCGACGATCTGCAGGCGTGCTTTGAGGATGCCTGGGACCGCGAGGCGGCGGGCGCGGCCTTCGGGGCTGAAGAAGACGTCGACCTGCTCAAGCGGCAGGCCGCCATGCTTACGCGCAAATACCTCGACGAAGTAGCGCCCGAGATCGAGCCGTCCGCGCTCGAACTCCCGGTACAGGGTGTTATCGGCGGCGTGGCAGTGCGCGGGTTCGTAGACGTGCTCGACACCTCGGGCCGGATCATCGATCTCAAGACGGCCGCACGGAAGCCGACGGGCGTCAATGCGGACTACGCGTTCCAAGTAGCCACCTACCGGCAGCTTTGCCCGGGGGCCAACGGGAAGGCCCGCGTGGATACGTTGGTCGCCACCAAGAGCCCCCAGGTGGTTACCCAAGAGTACACGGTTTCACCGGCGGATCTGAAGATGACGGAGAAGCTGTATCCGCTCGTGCGCGAGGCGATGCGCGAAGGGATCTATTTGCCCAACCGCTCATCTAACCTCTGCTCCTACAAAAACTGTAGTTTCGCCGCCGTCTGCGAAACCGAGTTCGGTGGCAGGGTCAAGGGGGGCGAGGACGAGTGAAACGCTGATCGGGCCCGGTTTGGTATACGCGATTCGCACAACGCTACTCCGATCGGATGACTGGCGTGGCGATGACGCCGGAAGGAAAGCGGGCGGTCTCAGGGTCCAGGGACCGCACCCTGAAGGTGTGGGATCTGGACACCGGTCGCGCGGTACGAACTCTGGTGGGCCACTCCGCTCGTGTCTGCGACGGGGCAGTGACGCTGGGCGGGAAGCGCGCGGTTTCCGCGTCTGCGGACAACAACACGCTGAAGGTGTGGGACCTGTACACTGGCCTGCCCATCGCTGCATTCCGTTGCGATGCGCCCGCGTGGTGGTGCGCGTTCGCTTGGCGCCTTTCATTCGAATAGTGTTGCCTTCCGTGCACGACGTTTTCTGTGCCGCCAGGCGCAGCGTTCAGAACAGTACACCGCCTGGTAGGCGGAAGAGACGAACACACCGCCACATGCTGGACAGCGGAGGCTTGTTCCCCCTCCTGAAAGGTCTTGGGCGGCCATGTTGGCAAAAGCGGAAAGTAACGAAGGACAACACCAGCGCTCACCAATGCTTCCATCTTCCTTCCGCTCCAGCGAGATCCCGACCGGTTCAAGAAGCGCCTGGAGGTATTGTGGGCATGAGGAGACGGCACACAAGAATATAAGCGCGTGGCGAAGGAATACTTCCAACGGTTCTTCGTAGATTCGCCAGAAGTCGGCAGTTAGAGGTTGTGGATACGTATGCGTCAGACGCTTGGATTTGGGTATGCTTGGAAAGAAGTCGCACCAAGTTTCAAGTAAGTCCTCCTCAGTCAGCCCTGACTCCTCGCCGTATATCTCAATATGCCGCATTCGCGCTCCTGGGCACCGAGGGAGGTATCCGGGCGCGCGCGGCAACGGTTCACCCTCTTTTGGTTTTCCCAAATTCTCAGTATCATCAAAGGAGCAATGCAGGACTTTCGTGAACCAGCGCCCGTGGGCGCGATAGTGCTGTATTGTTTCAGCCATGAACTGCAGTTCTGGATTATAGCGCTCTCCCAGCGTCCACCTAGCGCAATGCGTAACTGACTCAGCTACATGGGGAAGAACGCCCAACAATCCAAACCTGGCACACCACGACAGTATCAGTTCGCTCGTTTCAGGAGGCAGTGGAGCACGTTTGCGGAACAACTTCAGGTCTTTGGGTCCTGGTTCGAAAATGGTGCCGCACACTGATAGAGGTGTCAAACCAATTCCCAGCCTAGGCCTCAGCGATCTAAGCTTTCTGCGAATGCTGTTAAAATCGCTCATTTGAATATCGTAAAGGACGGAGTCTCGGGTCATTTCAGCGTAGATTTTGTCTTCAAACGGTGATCCCTCTACCTCGGCGACGCCCTCGGCGACAGCCTTGGCTTCTTCGTATTCGGCTGTTTCTGGGATGACGCCTATGGCGAAGCGGTGATCGTTCTTGGAGGCATCCGCTCCGAGGTGGGATAAGAGGTCCAGCAGAGTTTGGTATGGTGGCTTTCCTCTGGATTCCTTCTTACTGCGTTCGTACATCTCAAATGGGTCGTACGACTGCAGCCTCGCCCCTTTGGCAGGTCTGATGAAGCCATTTTCCAGCTCGTAATGATCGAAACGAAACCACCGGCCCGCGATGAATTGTTCTCCTCGATCCCCTCTCTCCACCCGTTCCCCGCTACCTCTCGCCCGCCCTCTGGAACCCATTCCCACCCCGAAAAAAAGTCATCGCTGATTATTATCGCATGTCCCGCCATTTTCCTGTTGTGCCTGGAAGCCACAGGGGTGTATTAAAGAACTATGCGGACCACACGGGATCACGGTGGACAGCCCACCGCAGCTTCTGCGGATGGCGGCAGAGGCCACCGAGGAGCTTCAACTTCGCACAGCCGAGGCGTATCCGATGATTGCTGCCTGGACGCTTCCGTTTTTGTCCGGCTGGGCCGCGTCGTGCATGTAAACATACAAAAAGCGTGCGTAAGGCAGGCAATGGCGGGCCTGCAGCGATCACGGTGACCGATCGAGAGTCTAGGAGGACGTTTGCTGCGTGTGCGCGGCGTGAGGTCCGACTGCGCAGGAGGCTGGTCGGGAGGCGGACCATTACTGAATGCATCTCGTGATCACCATTTGAAACAGGGTCCACGAAAACGGCCGATTGTACGTGAGGTGAAAGAGCTGTCACGTTTTGGAGACAGGCTGTTCCCAGCAGCCCTAAGCAGAAACGCCGCAGCAGCACCCTACAGCATTTGAGATTGAGGTTCAACGAATGAAGAACGATCCAAACAGCGCAGCGGAGACCCTCATTTTGCCCGAGACAGCCAAGTTCTTGAGGATATCGCGCTCGCATCTGCTGAATATCTTGAAGGGCAAGGTGGCGGGTGTACCCCTTCTTCCATACAGCCGTGTGGGGCGCCGACTGCTGTTCCGGCGAGCCGCACTAGAGCAATGGCTTCGGGAAGTCGAGGCCGGCACGTCCGGCGGAGAGTTGCCGCTGATCGGCAACGAGCAAGGTGCTAACATGCTTGGCGGACCAGTAAGAACGCCGGAGACGCCGGAAAGGAAACCGTGCGTCGAAAGCGATTTCAGCATGGCTGCGTGCGAGAGGTGAAGCACGGCAGCAGACGAGTATGGATCGGAGAGTATTACGAGAACGGGCAGAGCCGAACACGGGTTCTCGGCCACGTTGCGCAGATGGGAGAGGGAGAAGCATGGGCGGAGTTGCAGAGGAAGTACTTGAACCCGGTCAACGAGGGTGTAGGCTTCCGGCAGACCCTGCCCAGCAACTTCAGGGAATACGTGCAGAGAGTATTCATTCCCCAGCGCCGGGAGAACTGGAAGGAGGACTCAACCGAAAAGACGACATTGGAGCGGTACAAAAACTATCTATTTCCCGCGTTCGAGAGGTTCGAGTTGCGCGATCTCACACGAGACAAGCTGCAGCAGTTTCTAAAGGAGCGCGCAACGTCGGGGCTTTCCAAGAGCGTGGTGGACCACCTGAGATGGGATTTGAATGCCATCTTCAAGATGGCCGCCGAGGATGCGCTAGTAAAGGGCAACCCGGCCGGCTCGCTGGTGACGCCAAAAGAAGCGAAGAGGCACCAGAAGCGTAACATGACGAAAGAGCAGTACAACTTGGGGCTCTCGGTGCTGGATGTCCGGGAACGGCTCATATATCGACTGGCAGGCCTGGTGGGCATGCGCCCAGGCGAGATTTTTGCGCTCCGGTGGGCACGGATCAAGTGTTCCATTGCTGAGATTGTTGAACGGGTATATCGCGGCAGCCGCGGTGATCCGAAAACCGATCGGAGCCGAAGAGAAGCGGCGATTCCACCGGAGCTTGCGGCCGACATCGACACATGGCGAACGCTTTGCGTGGACGTCAGTGACGACGCGTTGGTATTTCCGTCCGAACGGGGCACCTTTCTGTCCCGCGACAATTTCTTGCGGCGGAACATCAAGGCAAAACTGGCCCCAGTGGGCCTGCGTTGGGTGAATTTCCAGGTATTGAGGAGAACGCAGGCCAGCTTGAGCCATGACCTTCGAGTCGATCCAAAGGTAGCCGCAGACCAGCGCGGCCACACAATCGGAGTGGCGATCGACACGTATACCAGAACCGATAACGAAAGCCGCCTGCAGGCGGTTACGAAACTTGAAACTGAGCTGATGAACAGCGAGGGGCTCGCCGGCGCGGTTGCCGCCGCGTCGAAGGGCAAATGAGGTTTTCGAGGTAATCGAGGTACAGCGGGAAAAATGAAATCCGCTATCTCATTGAAAAGATGGAGCGGGAGACGGGACTCGAACCCGCGACGTCCAGCTTGGGAAGACGACTGTAAATTGGAAACAAAGACTTTTGCGTTTCCAGCATCTCGTTCTGGCGATACAGATTAGCCTGTTTTCGCCCTGTGCCTCCGCGCGGCTCTTAACGGAGCACAAACGGAGCACACGAAACTGAAAGCCCCCTGCCCTGCTATCCTTCCGCCCGCCGTGGTTCCACGAATGTTTCACGTGTACCGATTGGAATGATCCTGAGTAGTCAACGTAGTCTCATCAGACTGTGTACTCATCGGAGTTTATGCTGTTTCAGCCTGCCATCCAGTTCTGAGGCTTTCCGGTAAGCTTGGAGGAGTTCCCCACCTGTTTTCGCCGTGCGGAGTGCGGCGCGGATCACCATGCTATCGGTAGGGCGAAGCCCCTGCCCTGCAAGCCAAGCCGCCAGTTCCCGTAACAGTCGCCTGTCTTCTTCGTGGAACCAGAATTGAACCGGGCTTCCTATGCGGCTCTTGCGTCGTTCGACCCTTTGCTGGGAAACTTGTTGCTCGTTAAGCTCGGCATTCGCTGCCCCAATAGGCGGAGGCTCCGGGTTCGGTGCGACTGCGGGACTGACGGGAACCTTGCGTTGAATCGCCGCTAAGAGACTGGTTTGAAGGGCGCTTGATTTTGGTTTGCTGCTCATGCTGTTTAGTCTGTTGAGACTGTGTTGTTTGTTGAGACTGTGTTTACTAGGTTAGAGAAAGAAGCGCAACGGCAAATTGAAGCACTTCTTCACGGGCGGCGGCGTCAAGCGCCTTCCAGCCTTGCGCGCCAGCATGCTTGTAGCATTGGCGCTCGCTAATCATAACGGAAAGGGCGGGTGCGCTTACCTGCTTGAGGCTGTCTTGGATAAGACGCCCTAAAACGGTCACTTTTTCGAATTTGTTGACGAGTATTCGAACTGCCGCCTCGGAGTTCTTGTGCTGCACGAATTTCGCAGCCTCATCTGCTTCCCAGATATCGACAGGGGCGGGGGTCGTTACTGCAAGGGCTATATCGGCGCTTCGGGCCGCTGTCGCCGTCGCGGTATGATCCAAACTTGGCGGCGTATCCCAAATAACGATATCGGCCTGCTGACGTGTGATTTTTTGCTCACCGATTATGAGCGCAAGCGCCTTCGTGCTGGTTCCCTGCGGGTCCCAATCCTGCACGTAAACGGTTTTCCCGGCCTGCCGGAACGCTTCATAAAGCATGAGGGAAAGGGTGGTTTTGCCGACGCCGCCCTTTTTGGCGAGCAAGGTAATGTTCAATGGCGCATTCATGGGGCATGTCTACACACTCTCCCGAGACTATGCAAGATGGCTTGTCTGTTTAGACTATGTAGACTGAGTTGTTTCAGGCGGGCCGAGGCGTCCGTCTCTCGCGGTAGGGGTCGATCTCGACGGATCGCGCGGCGCTGCTAGCGGTCTCGGCGGCGTAGGCTTCGCCGTTTTCCTTGGCCTTCGTGCTGACTTCCATCAAGTGGCTCGCCGTCGCCTCCACGCTCCATCCCCATTCAATCGCCGTCCGGCACCATGTGAAATCCGCAAGGCTGCGCTTCGGATTTCCGCTCGTTCCCTTGGGCGCTCCGTTGAGACACATTTCGTAACTCGGCCATCTTCGCCAGCCCGCGCGTTTGACCGGATAGCGGGCGGGCCGCGAGGAAAGAGAGGGCAGGGGCGGGCGCGGTTCCTCGCGCGGGGCCACGAAACCCGCCTGCTCAAGCGCGGCCATGCTGGTTACGCTGCCGCCGTTCGTGCGCGCGATGTCCACGCGCGGGAATGCTGGCGCGTACTTGCTCTTGAAATTCAGGCTCCCCGCGATACGCGTCGATCCGCTGGCGGTCGCGTCGGCTCCGGTGCCCTTGCGAAGTCTCCGGCTGAAATCCTCCGGCGCTCCCGGCTCCACGGCAACCCAAGCCTGATAGTTGGCCGGCGAGGTCTGAAACACGATGAAGCTGTGCGGCGCTATCCGCTCGGCCTTCGCCGCGTCGAGGTCGTCAAGCTGTATCAGGGTGGCGGCTGTCGAGCGCGGGCGGATGATGACGTTATGCCGGTGGCGCTCGGCGTCCTGCAAAACGCGGCCTATTGTCCGGCGCAAGTCTTCAACGGGCCGGTTCGGCTTGTAGCCTCCGGGTACTTTCTCGCCGGTTATATCGGTGAGCGTCAGATTGAACGCTCGCGCGCCCACGGATGCGAAAGCCGAAAGCATGGCAAGGGCTTTGGTGGTCGGTGTCTCGCTCGTCTGATCGCCCATCATGGCCCCGCCCGTGTTTCTTCTTTTACGGATGTTGGAGTTGATTACAGCGTTTCGGTTGTGTGTCGTCAATTCCCTTTGGATGGTTGCGACGCCGTAGGCGGCGCTCCGCTTGTTGCGAGCGTAGCGAGCCTGAAATGAGTATCGCCGCATTAGCGGCGATTCCGCATACGCTTCAGCCCTCTGACGGTGTCCTTTGATAAATAAGATTTGTAGGTGGTTTCATTCCATCTTGTAGACTCCGGTAAAACAGGGATTTCAGAGGCCGATGGCGCGGCCAAGGCTCGCAAGGGCGGACGCCACGGTATCACCGGGGTCGGAATCAAGACGCCTGACGATAGCGGGCATGCTATCGCCGTCTGTCGCATCGGTGGCCGCTTGCTCAACAAGCGAGGGCAGGGGCGGACAGGCTCCCCATGTTGCCGGGTGCGGCGGCTCCGGTATGTCGGTGTCCATGTAGTCGCGCCATTGCGACGGCGGGAGGATCGCGTAGGCGTTCGTTTCCTGCCGGAGCACGAAGCGCCCGCATTCGTCGTGGTCCTCCCGGCAACGCCGAATCCAGTTGATGATACCGAGTTGCTTGAGCCGTGCGAGCGCGGTTGCGACCGTCTGACGGCATAGCCGCGTCGTCCTCTGCAAGGCGTTATAGGATGGGTCCAGCCGTCCCGTGCTGTGGTTCAGGAAGTCGAATATCAGGCTGTGGAGCACAAGCAAAACATGGCTGCCGATAAGGCCGCCATGACACCCGGCGAGCTTCCCGCGCCGGTTCCATTCAAGCGCCTTGTGATAGAGGCGAATGGCGACCTTCTTCGGTATCGGCACGAAACGCGCGTCTTTGGTCGTGCTTCCGGACCACACCGGCCACGGGGCATAGCTGGTGCCGTTCTTCCAGTCGGCAATGAAGGGCAGGGCGGCGGATAAGTGCTCGGTTCTGGATCTGCGCTGTTCGGCGTGGCTGGTGGGGCGGACAAGGCTGTTGTGCATAGGTATCTCCTGCTGGTTGCATAGCAACCCGCCCGGAAAGGGCCGGAAATCGGCGCAAAACAACCCGTTGCGGAAACATTGTTTTTTCCGCTTGACTCGGGGCCTGATTTCGGGGAAATTCGGTTTTGCGAAGAACACGAAATTCCCCGGTTTCGACCGGCATCACGGCCCGCCACTGGCGGGCTTTGCTGTTTCTGGGTTCTTGATTTCTCCAGATGGTTGACAGAACGGCGCGGCGAATCAGTGCGCCGGTCAGTAAGGGTGCCTGAAAATCAATCCACAGTCGAGAGTCTGCGAGCAACACTCAACATCTTGTAGCGCGACTACCCGACAAATTTGAGTGTCCGGCCTTGGAAGAGTGGATAGCGTTTACGTTCCGCCGTTACCGGCTGCCGTCTTGTTTGAAGGGCCGCTCCCGGAACACCAGAGGCGGGCTGTGAATTCGTCTATTGGGGGATTGTTCGGGATACGCAGGTCTTCCCTTATTTCCCACTCCAAGCGCGATAGTAATTCATCGTGTCTTCTGTCGTCGCGGCTTGTGTTCGATACTCCGATTTCATCTTGAAAATGATGTAAGGCGTCCAGAACACCTTTTGAAGCAATGAGGTGCAGCGTGTTGGAGGCAGAGGCGAAGCGCCTGTTTCCGTCGGGGGTCGAGTCGGTTCCGACAATGCCGCTCAAGGACTGCACGAGTTCCTTGTAGAGTTCGAATTTGTAACGCTGCCAGTCGGCTTGCCGTTCCTTGCTCTTGGTGAGCGCGAAACTAAGGGCGGAAACAATGATAGCGGCGGCGGCAGAAATAATCGCGACGGTTACCGGGGTATCCATAAGCAGGGGAAGTCTACGCCAATTCCAGCCTCTTGAGCTTGATGCGGTCGCGGCGGACTTGGCCAAGATCATACTGCGCCTGTTGCACAAGCCAGCCGTCTTCCGTACCGCCAAAAACCTTCGATAGCCTGACGGCCATCTCAGGAGAAATGCCGCGCTTCTCGTTCACCAGTTCCGAAAGCGTGTTGCGCGTGACGCCGAGAGCTTCGGCGGCGTCCGTAATCGTCAAGCCCAAAGGCTCTATGCACTGGCGCAAGACAACGCCTCCGGGGTGCGGCGGGTTCTTCATGGTCATGGGTCGTTCTCCCTGTTTAGTGGTAATCGACATAATCAACGTCCTCGGCGTTGCCCTCGGCAAAACGGAAAATCACCCGCCAGTTGGCCCGAACGGTCACGGCCCAAAAACCTTTCATCTGCCCTTTGAGCGGATGCAGCCGAAACGCCGGTAAGTCCATGTGGGCAACTGTAGGGGCAGCATGAAGCGTTACCAAAATATCCCGCAGCTTGCCTGCATGTTCCGCGTTTACGCCGCTCGGGTCATCCTGTTCAAAAAGCCGTTTCAGCCCCTTGTGGCGGATTGTCCGTATCATCCCGTACTGTAACGTGCAACGTGGCGCATGTCAAGAACGATCTTGGAAGGAACACGCGGACCCGGCCTCGGGTATCGGGTCCGCGTGTTCTTTGGGCGGGGTCCGGCTATGGCGCGTTACACACAAACGCGACAGGTGCCTTGAGATTTGCGCCGACGCGCTTCCATGCGACTGTGCCGAACAACCAGACAGCCTCTTGCATCGCGCGTCTTTCGGACGTGAATGAACGCTGGCTGATAAACACGAATGACGGCTTGGTTACCGTTTGGGATCGGTGGTGGAATGGCCTGAGGGCTATCGTGAACCGACGCTCCTTCAGCTTCACCACAAATACCCAAAACTTCTGTACTTTGGAAGTTGTTGCCATAATCAATCAAAATCTTCCGGTCTCGAACAACTCTCTAATATTCTCGATATCCGGTCCACTAATGCCAAGCTTGTTAGCATAGTCCATAATAGTTAGCTTCGTTCCTTCATTAGCAACCTTGATTTGTATCATTCTCCTTTCCAACACCTTCTGATGCAATTCATGATTAACTGTTCCGTCCATTAACATTGATAATTCCTTTCTTGTCTATTTAACTGATTTCTATAACATCCGTTATATCAATACTTTATGAGGCCTTACAGTCACGCGGCTGGCCTCGATTACAGGGTAACACAGACACGCAACGCCCGCTCTTGTTTTTGAAGCGGAAAGTGCGGGTGTGCCTTTCCGGCCTATTGCGGGAGAGTTACTTCGCCTTGGCGAGCGCCGCACGTCGGGCAGGGCTTCCCATTCGGGATGGGACGCAATGAGCGGCCCCGGTGCGGCTCGATGTAGGTACAGCGCGGGCAATGCCAGCATGGGCAAATTTGATCGTAGCGAATGATGCTCCGGCAGCCGCTACAGAAGTGACAGCCCATGACGCAATAGAAAGCCCACGGACCATCAGGACGAAAAAGAATTGGGTCCATAGGAACGCCGCAAGTCCGGCAAGGCGGCCGTTCAGTAGGCGGGGGAAGGGGGCTTGTCTTGGCGGCTAGCAGACGTTCGCGGGCAATCGCCGCAAGGCTCCTGCATCCGTCACAAAGCTCGTCTTGCTCGGGTTCGAGTTCGCGAAGGCAGACACGGCATTTCACATCACCTATTTTGATACGCAATCGCGCGGTAAAGGGTGGTCCGGCCTACGTGAAAGCTGGTCGCAACATCTTCGGGGCGTTCGCCTTGGGCGATCAGCTTGACGGCCTGATTGATCTGCTGTCGGGTGAGTTTGGGCTTGCGTCCGAATTTCACGCCACGCGCCTTTGCTGCCGTCACTCCGGCGCTGGTGCGTTCGGATATAAGGCTGCGTTCAAGTTCCGCCAGTACGCCTATCATCTGCCACATGGCACGGCCTGTCGGCGTGTCGGTGTCGATTGCCTCCGTGAGCGAACGGAATTTCACGCCGCGATGTTTCAGGTCGTCGAGCATGTTTATCAGGTCGCGCAAGCTGCGGCCCAGCCGGTCCAGCTTCCACACCATGAGCGTATCGCCGCGCTTGAGCTTCTTGATGCAACGGCGAAGGGCAGGGCGGTTGATCGTCGCTCCTGATAATCCGTCGTCCGTGAAAATCTTCGCGCATCCGGCTTTCTTCAAAGCGGCGCGTTGCATGTCCGCGTTCTGGTCGTCAGTCGATACCCGCGCGTAGCCGTATTTCACTTGCGCCGCGCCTCCAGTTCATCAAGGGCGCGTTGAAGCGTGGCCGCGACAACCTGATAGCCCATTTGCTCGGCCCATCTGCGGATGATCGTTAGTTGGTGTTCAATCGGAAGATTGTCGTTGATGTTTTCAAGGTCCGGGGGGCGGGTTTTCATGCCCTCAATTTGGGACAGAGTTTCGGGACTGGCAAGCCCTTATTTTACGGGCCTTCGCAAACCGTCCCGAAACTTACCCATTTCGAGACTGACGGCAGGGCAGGGGAGGGACAAAAAAGCCGGGGCACGAGGCCCCGGCTATTCAGTGTTCGAAGGGGAGTTTTCGGATGGGGCAGCACTACCAGCTCTTCATCACTTTCTGTTGATCGTGATACGTTGCTGCCTCCGCCGCCCGCCGATCCTCGTCCTTTAAGGACACCTCCAGAAGTATGTTTTCAGAAAACACTATTGTCAGTTGCTCATGGGGTATTTCAGCTACATCCACAACAGTTTTCCCAATCAACTGACACAATGCGTCGCGATAGCCGGGCGTCTGTTGGCTCAATGTTTTCCCACCAAGTTTAACGCGCGGCCATGTAATTAGGGTGAACCCGGGTCCATCAAGGGAAATTTGAAGGTAATCTCTTACGAAGATGATTGAACCTACTTCTAATCCCCTCACGGAACTCGGAAATGTGTCTTGAGTGTCAGGCTGATACATTCGGTCACCTGCTTTTTATTGGGGAGTGCCTTCTCGTGAACCAGTTCATTTTACCATATCCTACTTTGACGGGATATGCCACGAAGGATCAGATGGCGGTATAGTGCGCCCCGTAAGAGGATTTACAGTTTGAGGCGGAATGCTTGAGTTGTTATAGGAACCGTAGCCGTTGGGGTACAGATATGCATACGGACTACCACTAGGCTGATCCATGAAACGGAATCCCGTGGTGGCCGGGCTTAATCCATTTTCTCCACTTCCGCCTTGATACTGAAAACCCGAACTATCGGTCGGAAAAGGTCCGAAAGCCCCATTTGGGACGGGGTAAGTCGTGCCGCCGGGCGTAACAACAAAATCAGGGGCAGGACGGGAGCATTGTCCCCCTTGCGGTGAAGGCGGAGTTTGAATTGGAGGCGCTGCTGCTGCTGCCGCATCCGCTGCGAGAGCTTCGGTCTGTGCTAACTCTTCCGCTTGCGCCGCCTGTTGTGCTACCGCTTCCTCTGTAGCCAGCTGGCTCGGGTCAACCGGTCCAAATTGTAACCCGCTCCTATCCGTAAACCTGAACGGATTACTTGCTGCATAGGCGTAGGTGTTGGTGGTGCCGGATTGCAGGATGTCCAGTTTGTCGCTCTGGAGGAACGTGCCGGTGAGCGGGTTGTAATAGGGGGGTCACCTCAGAAAACGGAATCTAAAGTACGTTAGGCCGAGGTGGAGCAATAACCGAAGTTTTTGCACTGTCGCATTGTCGCCAATGAAAACAGACGAAACAGGCCCAAAAGGCGGTGCAGAACTATGGTTCAAAACTCAAGGTGCAAAACACAGGTGCAGTTTTGGTTATTGCACCTGTGTGCAATCCTGTTTTTCCAATCGTTTCAATGGGTCGCTTCCGCTTAGCGTACTTTAAATTCTGTTTTCCGAGGTGACCCCTAGAAACACGGGGGGGCTTGAAGGGGTCACCTCGGAAAACGGATTATAAAGCACGTTAAGACCGGGCATGGAAAAGGGGGGACAAGAAACGCCCGCCGGCAAAACCGACGGGCAGAGCAGGGCATACTCGCCAGTCAAGTTAGCAATGTAAAACCATGCGAGAAAGAACACAATGCTCCCAACGGCTAAAGAACCGCCGAGCGCCACAACAAGACCTTTTGTTGGCCTTATGAGATAGAAGGCTAAGGTTGCTGACAGGAATACACCGCCCACAAAACCGTACAAGGTAATGCTGCGAAACGAATGAAATGGCCAAGCATAGAGTGCCCCAATAAAAAGGGGTATTGCGAATACTATCGCCACCAACTTGGCCAAAAGAGCGTTGGGTTTATTCATCCGTTACCCCTATTTCTCTACTAGAGTGGCGCGAGAAGGATCAGGTGGCTGAAGAACGGTATTTATATGCCTCAAGCTCTTAGCCATGTCTATAAGATTAGACGCCTCCGTCTTGCAGTTGTTTGTAATTATCAAATTTACGCGGGGGCGGGGGCGGTTCTTCACCGAAAGGGACGACGCAAACATAGCCGCTGTCGTATCCGTGGACCTTGGCGTATTGAAGAACCTGCCCGGAAAGCACCTTGCCGTTGCCGTCCATGTCAAAGCAGCCTGCGCCGACTTGGATCGAACGGACGAAATTTCCGTCCTGATCGAAAAACGGGGACCATGCGGCATGGGTGGCGTGCTTCTCAAGAAACTCTCTCGGGGGGAAGTTTTGAAAGGTCATACGAAATCCTCCTCTTGGGCGCGTTGAGTGGCAAACTCGCACGGAGTGTATGAGAAAAGTCGCGAGAGGGGAAGGGAATAGAACAAGGCGTGTTGCTCATCCCAACCAGAGAAGTTTTCAACTGTTACCGGAAGGGTAGGCCCGCGCCGCAAGGATGCGGTCGCGGGTTTCGATGAATTGCCGCTCCTCCTCTTCGGACATGTAGACAGGAAGCTCAAGAAAGTTTCGCAACGCGGCAAGCAGTAGTTGCTTGGGGCCAGTGAACCCCTCGGCGCATCTGATCTCTTTGGCACGTTCGGTCGAGGCGGCGGCCAACAATTCCGCGTAGTCCTCTAAAGACATCACGGCGGTTTTCAGGCTTCGCATCTGCGCCTCGATCTGCTCAAGGCGGCGATAGATGAGGCTCAGATAATCCGGTTGCTGGCTCAAGGGCTGCGTTCCGTCAGGTTTGTTGAGAGTAGAGGGCATTATAAAGAGCTTCGTCTTGCAGGGCTTCATCGTCTTGTTTTTGCGGCGTGGGTTTTGGCTGCGGGCGCGGCGGCGGCGCGGCGTCAAGAGGTATGCCAAGTACCAAACCGTCAAAGCCTCCGACCGGCATCATTTTCATGATGGCGCGTGAGGCAAGAACAAGGCCGGTTTGCGGGTCGATTTCGTAGGTGATGCGTCCAGCCGGTTCCAAGGTGAAGTTTCTGCGGAAGCGATAGCGGGCATAAAGCTGGTGCGTGACTGCTGGCGGGAATGGAGGCATGGGAAAACAACCGGCTGTCAGAGGTCGAGGGTAGGGTAATGCTGCGCAACGCTGGCGCATTGGTCAAGCTGTTCGTGTTCGTGCGGATGCGGCTGGTTGAAATTGGATGTAGGGTTAAGCCAGTCGAGAACGTCCCAAAGAAAATCGGTCGCGCGTTGGACAGGCGCGGGCAGGCGTTCCGCGATTGGCGCGGCGTACATCCTGAAACCGCGTTCGCCTTCTTCGCGGCGTTTGCGCCGTGCGACAAGCGCGGGCGTAGGCTTGCCTGTGATGGCTTCCGCCAACTTGCCGAATAGCTCCTTGATCGCAGTGCCGAAAGAAGGTCGGGGGGCGGGCTGCTCGATTTTGCTGCGTGGTTCTGGCCGGGGGTTCATTCCTCCCCCGGCAATTATCGGTCCCTTTCGCGTTCCTGTTCCCGCTGCCGGTCCCGCGCGGCCTGCTGGTCCTGCTCGTTGCGGCGCTGCTGCGCTTGCTCGCCGGTATATCTGGCAAGGTCGATTTTGTATTCAGCTTCGGCGTTGGTCTTATCCGTGATCCTTTCGCCCTCGCGGTTGTCGCGCTCCTGCTGCCGGGGGGATTTCGGTGTGTCGAGGGCGGAAAAGAACAACCCGGTAAGCTGCATGCCAAGATCAAGCGCACCTGCGGCGGCGCGGGTCGCTGTCTTGCCGACGGGCGGAAGCTTCGGCGGAAGGGTCGGGGCGCGGTCGTGAATGTCGGTCGCCCGCTCAAGCCGGATATCGCGCCAGTAGGCGGCGCGTTCCTCGGCGCGGCCGTCGAGCATGGCTTTGGTAGCGTCAACGCCTTGCAGTTTCGATTTATCGACAGACAGGTACGCCAGATATGTTTCGGCGCGGTCTTGGTCCAGCTTGTGAACGCGCGCCGGGTCCGTCCATTCGCCCGCGCGGAGACGTTCAAGCCGCGGCTCGGTGACCATGACGATTTCGCCTTGCGTGAACTCGGGCGCGCGGCGGTTGATCCCCTTCGCGAACTCTGCCTCCCGGTGGCTGCGATAGCTCTCGTCGGCATTGGCGAGGGCGAAGGCGATACCGCGCTTTTCAAGCTCGTCGGCGAACGCGGCGGCATTGGGCAGAGGGTCGCCTACCTTGGCTCGCGGATCGAGCATGGCGGCCTTTTCGGCTTCGAGGATGCGCGTTTCCGCATGGTAAACGTAAGGCTCCGGCTGCTCTTTATCCTGCCGCCCGCCCCGTGTTTCTTCCCGCGCCGGTTCCGTCGGCGCGATGAATTGCCGCTCGACCTTCTCTTTCTCGATAGCGGCCTTGGCTAACGCTTCCTGCCAGGCGATTTCATCCCGCACGGTCGCGCGGTCGGCTTCGAGCGCGTCTATCTTCCGTTGCTGCTGCTGCTCCTGCGCCTGCCGGATCGTCGGCAGGGCTTCGCGGTCCACATCGCGCATGAACTCGTTTACCTCCCGGCTGTTCATGCCCTTGATGCGGCGCGGCAAGTGATGGTCGTCTCCGGCAGGGTCGATAATCATCAACGCCGGTTCGCCCGCTATGATCTTGTCGCCGCGAGCCAGAATGTAGCCGTGGCGGTCGAGCGCGGCCTGAAACTCGATGCCGCTGGCACATTGCTGGCGAAGCTCGGTCACCTCCGCCGTCACGTCGCGCACGTCGATTTCGGAGTTCATGCCGCGCAGCATTTCCCACGGTTTCGGGGCGCGTTCCGGGCGCGGCGTTCCTTCGTCGCGGGTCAACGGGCTGATGACTTTTTCAAGCCCGAACTCGGCGGCGATTTTCTCCCCTGCGGTGTGGGCTATGATCGCGTCGTGCTTGTCCGAAAAGGGCCGTCCCTGTTCGTCCAGCCGGTACCAGATCACATGCCAGTGCTTCCGCCCGTGCTTCACATGCTCCATGACGACGCGGGCGGCGTTGGCCGGTATGCCGCGCTCGTTCTCGAAAATCTCAAAGGCCCGGTCGCGCTGCTCCTCCGTCAGATGCTCATTCAGGCGGGGGTTGAAATCCGCGTGATACATGAAGTTTTTCACCCGCGGGTTTATGCGGGCCTGCTGCTGCATCTCCTCAAGGGCTTCGCGCAGGGTATCGGCCCGAAGCCCGCGTATCTGCTTCAGGTCGGCGCGTTCGTTCTCCTCGGTGTTCAGGAGGTGCTTGGTCCAGAAATCAACATCGCAACGCGAAGCGGCGTTGTTGACGATCATGGAAGTTTCAGGCTCCTCTCAGGACGGCGCGCGCCGTGTCCAGAAACGCGCGGGCTTCGTCGGCAAGCTCGGCGAGTGTTTTGACTTCCGGCAGATCCCCGAAGTTCATGCGCCGGACCACCTGATACAGATTGCCCTCATAGCGCCCGACGCGGCCCAGAAATTCATTGATCGCGGCCCGGTCGGGCGAGACGTGCGGCACGGCTCGCGTGGTCGGCTTTCGGCAAGCGAGGCTCCGAATGAAGGAGCCGAACTTCAGACCGGCGGCGACGGCACTAGCCCGCATCTCGGCGCGTTCCTCTGGCGTGCTGCGAAAAGTATTCAGCACGTCGCGGCGGCGCTTCGCGCTGCCGCTGCGTTTGGATTTGGGCTTATCGGTCATGGCGGACCTCGGCGAGTGATGGAAGGGAGGAAACCGGCCAAATAAGCGGCGGCATGGGCTGATAGCGCCGTGCCGGGCGAACGCGCGGCGCGGGAAGCGCAAGGCCACGAAGGAATGAACCGACGGTAAGGCCAGCGGCGGCGCGGGCCTTGATCTCGTCGTGTTCGTCTACGCTGACGCGAAAGACGATGCGCGTTTGGCGGAAGCGGTTTTCGCTGCCGCTGCTGCGGCGGCGGTTCTTCGACGGGTGCTGTTCATCGCTCATGGCTGCGGCTCCTTTCGAGTTTCTGGGGGAGTCCAGCAGGGGGCTTGCCCCCTCTGGTGGGGGTCCAGCGGGGCAACGCCCCCGGCAAGCGTCTTGGTATTACCGGGCAACCGAAGGATGCGCGGTAATACCAAGACACAGCTTGTCCAGCGTCTACACTGCGGGCTGTTCTCATGGCCGAAAAATGAATCCGAGAATCACGGCGGGGGCAACTGATTCGCGGCGTTCCGGCTGCGGAATAGTCCGGCAGCGCAACGCGAGCAAGAGCGGATGCTGTGCATCCGGTCTTGCGGTTCCCAAAAATTACGGCGAACGTCGCGGCAAGCCGCGCCGTGAGAAACACGGGGCGGGGCTGTGGTGCTGATGAAGGATCGAAAGAACCGCCTGCCGGAATTCTGAGGTCCGGCAGGCGGTCGCGGCTGTTACTCGTCGGTCTGCTGCGCCTGCCGGTCGCTGGCCCGGAGCTTGTAGATTTCGCTGTGGGCGCGGTCGGCAACCTTCGCCAGCAAGAGCAAGTCGCCAGCGTTGAAGGTGCCGGAGCTTTGCCAGTTGTCTGCGTCGTCCTTGTAGCTGCGCTCAAAGGTGACGTTGTAGAACGCTTCGCCCTTCGCGTTCTCGTTTCGCCAGATGGCCGCGCTGACCGGGTACAGCGTGACTTTCGCGGCGGGTTTTTTGTTGTTGGACATCGTAGGTTCCTTTCGTGGTCTATCTGGCGAGCGGGATTGCTGCCAGTGATGAAAACCGGCCACAGACGGCGGGCTGAAGGGGCAAGCGGAAAAGGCGAAAGATTATTGTCTTTTTCGCCTATCAGAAAAAGCAAGAATCTGTTCGCGTTTTCTGCTTGGACAAAAATCGCGCACCCTTCGCGCGATTTTCGTACCCCTTCGGCACGGCGGCTGTAGGTTTTCTCATCACTGGCAGCATTCACTTTCCGCGTCCAGATAGACCACGAAAGGAACCGGCCAGACGACAACAGACCGGCAATCGAAATTTCGTACCGGCAGAGTGGATGGATAGAGAAACACGACGGGGGGCTTGCATGAGGCTGAACGATGCGGGCCGGGATGGGCCGGGGCGTCACATCTCAATAATACCACCTAAAACGATTGTGACCAAAACTGGTAATTACCGGGGCTGTAGCGTCCCCGGTTGTGGACGACGGCCAGCCCGGAGCCCGGATCGAGGAACGTACTTTTTGAGGGCCGCAACATCTTTCTGCCGGATGTAGTACTGATCGGACGCGGGGCATTTGATAACGTCGAGTTCATCTATCGGCGCTGTTCCCTTGGTCGTCCATCGCCACATCGTGTGATGATCGACACCGAGCGTTTGGGCCGCATCCGTCAAACCGATATAGCCGCTCTGGTCGCGTTGTTCACCGAGGGTAACGGGTCCGGCTGGCTCCTGCGAGGGCCAGTTGATGAAACGGTTGGTTGCCCTGTCGATGGATTCTTCGCTGATGAAATATTGGTTCGCGGGTGCGAAATAGTAGCCCTGAAGGGGCTCGCCGTCGAATTTGGTCTCTTTCTTGATCCAATGCAAAAGCGTCGAAGCGGGAGCCTGAATGACCGGCGCGGCTGCGGACAAGGGGAAATAACGGACCCCGTCTTGAATGAAGCTTTTTTCGTAGTCGAGCATCCGCCGCCGCTCACGGTCTGGTGGCTTCGTGGCCTCGATAGTAGGCAAAGTTGGTGTGGGAACGCTAGGGGATAATTCGGCTGCTGCATCTTCTTCCAGTAAAAACGCCGCAAGGCGTTCCGGGTCATTAATCAGCCTCAACCTTTCCGCTTCAAGGTAGGCTTTAAGGTCGTCAATCACTTCTTGGCGCTCGGCGGGGGATACGAGAGCGAGTCCGGTAGCGACAAGGCGTTCGTACTCTGAAGGGGACAAGGCAGCGAGAGCCTTCCTTAGCCGCGCTTCTAATTGCTCAGACGTTAGGGCTTTAGCTTCGGCCTCCGAAATGCCGAACCGTTTGAAAGCATCTTTTCGCCACGCCTCATAAGCGACCTTCTGGGCAGTATGTGCTTGAGAGAGTAGCGCCGCTAGAATCACGTTCACGTTCGCTGCGTTACCTGTCGCGGTCGGTGCCGGTCGCCGATGGGACTTCCGGGCTGCGGATCGTTTGGGCATCTAACTACCATTATCGGTCAATCAACGGAAAAAGGTGAAACGCGAACCCGCGACCGCGCATCTGGAATTAACAGAAACGGTAGTAGCAAGGATGTTGGTAGTTAAAGGCTAACGAACATATGGACAACGGACTGATTGAAGCCCTGCGCGAGAGGGAAAAAGCTCTCCGGGCGCAAATAGCGGCGGCGACGGCGGATCAGCGAAAACGGGAGGCGAAGAACCGGAAGCGCCTCGCGGAAATCATCGGCGGCGCTCTCATCGACGCGGATATCCCCGCGGACCTCAAATCCTCCATCAGGCAAATTCTCGCCGGGGCCGGTCTTGAGGATCGCGCGAGACGCTTCCTCCAAGAAAGGGGCTGGTAATGGCGCAGCTTTGGGAACGAACAAAGGATGTGGTGCTCGGCGGAATTCTGGCCGGGCTGGTGTGGTCCGCCGTTCTGTACGGCGTCGGGTCATGGCATGCGGGGCGGCCTCTGACCTTCGGCGAGTTCGCCGATTATGAGCGGGCCTTGGATGAGAGCGTGATTTCGCTCGGGCAATAAGGAAAGGAATGCCGTGAATTTTATGAAACGAAAAACTGATGTGGATTGGGCGCGTGTCGCCCGGTGGGGCGTAGCTGCCGCCGTTTACATGGCTGGATGCATATTTGTGCCGGACATTGACCAGACAGGGTGGTTACCGGCTGGAATGCTGCTCTTAGCGATAGCCGTTTTTTGGTTGCTGAAGCTGAAGGCGGAGCGGGAGCGAAAACGCCGCACTGACGCGGCGGAGTTGCGAGCAGAGGTTGGGCGATAGAAGAAAGGAATTTATGGAATGGTTCTGGTGGTTAATGGCGATTTTCTTCTTGCTGTGGTTGATGGAGCGGCAGGCCGAAGTCAACCGGATCAAGAAGCGCCGGAAAGAAGCTGGGAAATTCGAGCCGGTCATCCGGGCGAACCCTAACAGCGCGGCGTCGTCGCGTTGGGCCTCCGACAAGCTGCTGCGGGCCGGGGGGTATTTCAAGGGAAAAGGGTGGCGCATCGGGCTTTCGCAATCGGGCAAGCCCTTGCATTACGGCGGGCCGGGGCATATCTGCCTTACCTCTCCGGCGCGAACCCTGAAATTCGTATCCATTCTCGGCGGCGCGATGCTGGAGCGTCCGAACCCGATGGCGTCCCGTTGCCTGATAGACCCCAAGGGCGAATTGTGTGCCGTAACGCATGCGAAAGCCGCCGAATTCAGCGAAGTGGTGGCGGTTGATCCGTTCGGGACGCTGAAAAAACTCGGCGTCAAGGGCGTCAGGATCGTCGGGTTTAATCCGCTCTCGGTTCTCGATGCGGCCAGCATTTCGTTGGGCGGCGATGTGGACAGCATCACGGATGGGGTGTTCGCCCGTGAAGCTGGCGGCGGCGAAAACAGCGCGTTTTTCGATGACAGCGCGGCGGGGCTTCATTCGGTCGGTATCCGGGTGCTGGTCAAGTACGGGCGGCAGGAAGAAAAGAACCTTGTGGCGGTGCGGGATGCGATTTGCCGGGACGTGTTCGGCTTCGCGGCCAAATACGCGTATTGCGGCGATGCGGTGGCCGAAGCCGAATTCAGCCGCTACACCAGCCGGAAGGCGGCGGACAGCAAGTCGATTGACGATATCGTATCGACCTTCAGGACGCAAACCGCGTTCATCGGCATGGAAGGCATACGCGAAAGCTTGATGGCGGATGGGCTGCGCTGGCGGGATCTGAAACGCAAACCCATGACGGTGTATCTGATTTTGCCGCTGGACAAGCTCGGCACGGGGGCGACGAAATGGTTTAGGCTCTGCATGTCCACGGGCCTCAACGAATTGCTAAAAGCCGGTCCGCGCGGGTTGCCTGTTCTCTGGGTCATCGACGAGTTTTTCAGCGTCAATAATCCTCCGCTCAAGACCTTCCAAGCGGCGATGTCGCAAGCAGCCGGGGCCGCGAAAATGCAAGTCCTCGTAGTCCTTCAGGATTTGGCACAACTTCAGACCATGTACCCGCATGGACAAGGTTGGAGAACTTTTCTTTCAAACAGCGCCGTAAAAATCTTCTTCGGCGGTCCCATGCTGGACAAGGAAACCTCCGAATACATAGCGCAAATGTGCGGTGAGCAAGAGGTCATCGTGTCGTCGCGCAATGTCAGCGATGACAAGGCGCGGCGCGTGGGCGATCTTTATGACGTGAATATCGGCGACGGCGCGGCGGTGGCGTGGCAACCGCTCATCAGGCCGCATGAGGTCCGGCGCATGAGCGCCAGCGAAATGATCGTGTTCGCTGAAAAAGTCGGTGCGCCGATTTTCGGCAAGCGCAAACCGTATTGGGAAACGCATCGCGGCTACCGTCCGAACCCCTATTACAACGGCGGCGGCGGCGGTCTGTTCGGAATCTTCAGGTGATCTATGCCAGTGACACAACAGCAACCGACATTCGAGCCGCAAGAGGCGGAACGCTTCGCGGCGCTGGTGGCAGGCTGCGATACCGGCAACGGGTCCGAGGCGGAAGCTATCGGCAAGTTTCGTCTTTTGCGGCGTATGGCGGATGAAAAGAAACTGCGGATCGTCGATGCGCTGGAACTGGCCGAAATCCGGCAGGCTATCGACGTTCAAATGCGGCCGCAACGTCACGGCGGCGGGGATAGCGCGTTCCTGCAAGCCGAAATCGAGCGGGTGAAAGCGGCGCTGGCCGAAAGGGAACATCAGACGGCGCTGATTATCGACGATTACGAAAGGAAGCTGGCGGCGCGGCAAACTCAGTCTCACCGCACCGTCCGGGAGTTTCTGGCCTATGCGTGGGGCTTCGCCGGGTGGCGCATGGCGTGCCTGCTCGCGATTTTGGGCGGGTGGCTGGCGCTGGAAAGGCATCTGCATCTCACCGGCTGGAAGCTCTATGCGTCCGGCGTTGCCGGTCTTTGGCTCCTGCTGCTCTGGTGCGCGGCGGAAATCGACGAAACCGGATGGGGGCAACTGCTGATGAAACTCGCCCTGTTCGGGGGCGGCTGTGCCGGTGTTCTCGCGCAGCATGATTACCGGGTGCTCATTCTCTGCGCCGTGGCGCTACTGACGGCGACAAGGTTTGTGGCGAATGCTTGTGAGCGTCTGAAGGACATACCCGCGATAGCGGCGGTGGTCGCGTGGTTCATATGAGGTGGAGCTTATGACGGACGCGGAAAAGATAGAAAGCAAGCTGGCCGAATTGCGAAAGGCCGGACAGACGGAAGTTGCGCGGCAGCTTGACCCTGCGGGCCATGAGCGGAACCCCCCGGCGTTTCAAAGGCAACAGGAGCGGGAAGGCCGGAGCGAATGGAGTGGCGGCAGCATGGGCGGCGGGACATGGGGAGGGCGTTCAAGATGAGCAACAACGCTTTGGAAAAATGGCGGGCCGGGGCTGCAAGCGGCGATGCCCGCAAGATCGAAACGGCGCTGGCGAGGCTCGGGCAGGCGCAACCGCAACAGAGAAACACGGGCGGGGGGATTGTCCGTCATGGGCGGTTGATCGTGGTTCTTGATCTGACCGCTAGCCGTGAGGGAGGGCTTACACAGGCGCGGAAGGCGACGGCGGCGATGTTCGAGGCTATTACGTCTTTCGGCTCGGTCGCTGTCAAGCTGGTGTTCTTCCGTGGCCGCGAATGCAAGGCGGGCAAGTGGGAACGGAACGCCGAGGCTGTCTGCGGGTCCATGCTCGCGCTGTCCTGCCGCTGCGGTCATACCAAGATCGGACGCGTATTGCGGCTGGTGGCGGATGAGCCGGGGCCGGTGTCGGGCGTGGTCTATATCGGGGACCATTGCGAAGAGGACGGCGACGAACTGGCGGCGCTGGCTGGTCGGCTCGGCGAAAAGCATATCCCGGTGTGGATGTTCCATGAAATAGACCACGCCGACGAAAGATGGAAGCTGGCGAAGCCGATATTCGAGGCCATGGCGGCGGAAAGCGGCGGGGCCTATTGCCCCTTCGGTGCCGCAAGCGCCGACACCCTGCGCGAATTGCTCTCGACCGTAGCGGCCTTCTCGGCTGCGGGCGCTGAAGGCATCAACGGGATCGAACAGGCGCGAACGCCGGAAGCGCGGCAACTGCGAAACCGGCTTTTGCTCCCCCCTGCCCCGAAGCGGCTGAAATGTTGATCGTAGCCCATTTTTCCCTGCTGCCCCCCTTCGGCTGTGGGGCGCAGGCTAGAGCGCTGTCGTGTTGGTGATCGCTTCCCGGGGGGTGCGCCATGAATGGCCTAAGTGATTTTGATCTCCTTACGCTTTCCGAAGTCGCTGAACTGCTCCACGTCTCCAAGGCGCACGTCTCCAAGGCGGTCGCCGGTCTGGTGGCGGGGTGCCCTGCTATTCCGGCTGTCTCCCTTGGCCGCCGCAAGCTGGTGCGCCGCGCCTCCCTGCTGTCGTGGATCGAACGCAACGAGCGGGCCGCCGCAAATGATACCCTCGAATCATCGCCAGTACGGGGTGCCGTGAAACGCGCATAAGGAGAAATTCGAATGCGTAAACGGTACCAGACAGGAGGTATCAAGAAACAGCGTGGGCGCTGGGTCGGCATGTGGTGGGTCGATGGCAGGCGGAAAAGCCGCGTGCTCGGCTTCGTCAACAAAATGTCGAAATCGGCGGCGCGCGAAGCGGTCAACCGGATCGTGGCCGAAGAAAGCGCCAAACGTGAAAGCAACAAGACGTGGCGTTTCGGGGAGTTCGTCGAGCTGGTCTATTTCCCCTACTACAGCCGGAAATGGAAACACTCGACGCGAGCAAACAACGTGAACCGAATTAGTGTGCATGTGGTCGCGGCCTTCGGCGAACGGGAGCTTACTGGCTTCCGGCGCGATGAACTGCAAGACCTCCTCGACCGCAAGGTGAAAGACGGGCTGTCGTTCTCGGTCGTGGATCATCTGCGGTGGGACATGAAACAGGTTTTCGATATGGCCGTGGCCGAGGGGCATATTCAACGCAATCCGGCGCTGCTGCTGTTCACGCCGAAGGAGGCGAAAAAGCCGGTGCGCCGGGTGATGACAATGAAGGAGGTGCAAATCTGTTTCGGCGCTCTCGATCAGCGGGAGCGGCTGATATCGAAGCTGGCCGTAATTGCCGGGATGCGTCCCGGTGAAATCTTCGCCCTGACTTGGGGCCAGATGACGGCGGCATACGCGGATATTCGGCAGCGGGTGTACCGGGGTATGATCGACACGCCGAAAACCGATAACTCGATGCGGAAAGCGGCCCTCTCCGAAGGGCTGTTAGCCGAAATCGAAACGTGGCGCATGATGGCGGTGGAAACCCGCGCGGATGCGTGGGTCTTTCCTAGCGAGCGGTTCACGCCGTTGAGCAAGGACAACTGCTGGCGGCGGTCGATGGAACCGGCCCTCGCCAAAATGGGCCTCGGGTGGGCGAATTTTCTGGTCATGCGAAGAACGCATGCCACGCTCATGCGGGCCTTGGGGGTGGAAGGAAAGACGGTCGCGGATCAGCTTGGGCATACGCTGGACGTGAACCAGAACGTCTACACGCAAACCTCGGTCGAAATCCGCCAGGCGGCGGTTAACCGGCTAGAGAAGTCCCTGCAAGTGATGTAAACGGAGCACAAACGGAGCACAGGGTGGGACGGGTGATTGAAGGTCGTTCTAACTTGTTGAAAAGATGGAGCGGGAGACGGGACTCGAACCCGCGACGTCCAGCTTGGGAAGCTGGCATTCTACCACTGAATTACTCCCGCTTGCCTTTTCTTTCAATGACTTCCAAAACCAGTTTTCATCCTGAACACTGTTTGAACACCGCTATTGTACCATCAGGCTTTTCTCTAGTTGGTTCACCATGTCGAGCCTGCTTTCAACTGGTGAGTGCGTGTAGACGTTCTGGTTTACATCAAGCGTGTGTCCGAGCTGATCCGCCACCAGCTTGCCGTCGACGCCCAAACGCTTCATTAAGGTTGCATGTGTTCTCCGCATCACCTGAAAGTTCGCCCAACCAATACCAACCTTTTCCAGCGCCGGGCGCATGATACGATACCAGCAATTGTCCTTCGATACGGGCGTCATCCGCTCGGAGGGGAAAACCCAGGCGTCATCACTGGTGACGACCGATACCATGCGCCACGCTTCGATGTCCGCCAGCAAGCCCTCGGAGAGCGCTGCCTGCCGGGTGGAATTGTCTGACTTCGGGGTGTCGATCTTGCGCCGGTAAACCCGCTGCCGGATATCGGCATGTGTGGCCGCAACCCTGCCCCAGGTCATAGCGAATATTTCCCCCGGACGCATCCCGGCGAGTATCGCGAGTTTCGCGATTAACCGCTCCCGCTGATCGAGAGCGCCAAAACATAGTTGAACCTCCCTTATCGTCATCGCCCTGTGTACGGGCTTTTTCGCTTCCCGTGGCGTGAACAGCAACAGAGCAGGGTTAAGCGTGATATGCCCCTCCGCCACGGCCATATCGAAAATCTGCTTCATATCCCACCTGAGATGATCGACAACAGAAAAGGACAGCCCATCCCGCTTTGCCTTCAGGTCCAGCAAATCCTGAAGCGCATCACGCCGAAAACCTGGAAGCTCCCGATCCCTGAACACCGATATGAGATGAACCGTCATCCTGTTCACGTTGTTTTCCCGCGTGGAGTCCTTCCACTTCCGCGTGTAGTACGGAAAATAGACGTTCTCCACAAAATCACCGAACTTCGGAGACCGGCTCGATTGACTCGTGGCGCGTTCCTCTGCCACGAGCTTTGCGACCGCTCCCCGTGCTTCTCCTTTCGTCATGTCCTTGATGAAGCCAAGGACTCTGCTTTTCTTTATGCCGCTTTCGTACCACAGGCCGATCCAGCGGCCACGTTGCTTTCTGACACCTCCCGTCGAGTGCCGTGTACGCATAATTTCTCCTTATGCGCTTTTGCGGCCTCGTTCTGGCGATGTCTGAATCTTACCACTGGAATGCTCGTTTTCGCTGATCCATGAGAGCAGGCTTTCGCGTCGCACAAGTTTGCGTCTGCCGAGGCTCACTGCGGGAATCGGTGGGCAGCCCCTCACCCGCCCCGCCACTGCGTTGCAGATGTGCGCCTTGGAACAATGCAACAGCTTCGCTACTTCAGCCAGTGTCAGCAGACCAAAATCGTGAAGTGCGTCCATCGGGTAACCTCCAGCGCCGATCTCTTTCAATTCCTCCCGCTGCCTACGCGAGACGGAGCGCCTTTGACCGCGATAGGCGGCGTCCCAGGCTGGACCGGGTCCATAGGGATCATCCTCAAAGAGGATGTCACGGTTCACCGGCCACGGCCTCGCTCCGGAGTTTCAAGAATCGCCTTTCCTTGGCTGAGGCGTATGCGCACGCCGGCGCCTACCGCAATATCGCCTCCGGAACCGTTGAGTTTACGGACCATGAACCGATTGCCGGCCGT
>ODAK010001403.1_pt1 | contig 26408 bp, 18 predicted proteins | sample 1539591 | NCBI WGS metagenome assembly ODAK01 (sample SAMEA3539303, study PRJEB22396) | soil metagenome | biome: tundra; feature: field; material: soil | place: USA | collected 2010-05 | depth 0.15 m
GGCGCAGTCGTAGTCGAGCCGCTGGGCGCAGTCGTAGTCGAGCCGCTGGGCGCAGTCGTAGTCGAGCCGCTGGGCGCAGGGGTTGTCGACGCGAACGTGGTCGGGTCGCTGGGCGCAACGGTCGTGGACGTGATCGCGGCGGGGTCGCTTGGCGCCGACGCGCCGGAGCTCTCGGTGGTCGGCGCTATCCGCTGGCTAGCGGACGCGATCGGGATCGCCCGAGCGATCGCCGGGACCGGAAGGAGGCGGGCCTGGTGGGTGGCGTGGCTTACTCCGGCGACGCCGGTTGCGATGGCGGCTGTGGTGAGGATCTTCGCGACGATCCCTGTTGCACTCAGTCCAGCGACCCCGCCGGCGGCATAGTCCGTACCCATTACCGCCAGCCCGGTCGCGACCGCCGCGGCCGGAGCACCAGCGACCACGGCGGTGCCGGCAGCACCTGCGCCAACCCCGGCGAGGCCACCGGCTGCGCCGACGCCCGCGGCGGCTGCGCCAGCGCCGGTCGCGCCACCGGCGAGGGTTGCGCCACCCGCAACGACTACACCGCTGCCGCCCGCGGTTGCGCCACCCGCAACGACTACACCGCTGCCGCCCGCGGTTGCGCCACCCGCAACGACTACACCGCTGCCGCCGGCGCCCGCCCCGACCGCGACCGAACCACCGCCTCCCAACACTGAGGCCAGCACCGAGGCTTTGAACCCGCCGGTCAGCGTCACGGGCAGAATCAGCGCGAGCGCGGTCCGCTGACGGCGGACGTCATGCTCGAAGGCTGCGCAGCTCGGGCAGCGATCGATGTGGGCGCGTGTCATGCTACGGGGCAGGGCCCTGCCGCGGAGCGTTGATAGCCGCTCGCGGATCTCGGCGCACGGACGATCCCTAGCCTGCCGGCTACGCACGAGCGCCTCGCGCGCTTGGAAGATGAGCGCCTTTACCTTCTCCCGGCGAACGCCCAACACGGCAGCGATCTCATTGTGCGAGTGGTCGCCGAGCTCAAAGAGCACCAGCGCGGCACGCTGGTCAGCCGGCAGCCGCTGCATGTCCTCCAGCATCTCGCGTAGCTCCTCGCGCCGCTGGACTTGGTCTGCAAGGCCGTCGAAGGGGCGATCTACCACCATTCCGTCGGCATCGACGGTATCGCGGCGGGTGCGCAGCTCGGACAGGCAGCGATTGCGAGCGATGGTGTATAGCCACGGCCGCAGCGAAATCTCGCTGTCCCCGGCACGCAACGCCCGATATGCGGAGACAAAGGTCAGCTGCAGCGCGTCCTCCGCCGCCTCGCGACTTCCGAGCATCTGCACGCAGAACGCGAGCAGGCCGCGAGCGTATCGATCGTAGATCGCCTCGAAAGCGCCCGTGTCGCCAGCACGAACCTGGGCGACGAGACGGTCGTCGGGTTGGCCCATTTCAGGCCTACAGACCCCCGCCTGGGGGAAGCCAGAGAGTGCTGCGGGCACCTGCATCGGCATAGTGTGCGCTATCTGGCCGCGACAGTCCAGTCGAGAGCTCAGCTACACGCTGCGCGGTAGAGAACGGCCGCCCCTGAAAATACTCGAAAGACGCGGAGGCGACGCGTTGCGCGCAGCTCGCGCGAGTCCTGTCTCAACCAGTGTTGCACCGGGTCAGAGCACACGGCGCGCGGTGGAGCATCCGGCCGACCCGACGGCGCCCCGGGTAATCCTTACCCGGGGCGCCGTCGCCCCCAAGACCGTCACGTGACGACTGGCGATGCCGAATCGTCGGAGCCCCACCTATATCAACGCGAGGCGAGCCGAAAGGTTGGTTCGACTATCACTTCCCACTGGGTTCTCGAGCTGCAGTTGCGCGGGAGGGTCACGTCTCGTTCGGCGTTGTGGGTTGCTGCTCGAGGGTCTCGGAAGTTTCGAGCCAGGCCGTTTCGAGCTGCTCGCGCTCTGCGGTTAGCGAGTCGAGCTGGGTGTGCAGCAAACTCAGCCGGACGTGGTCGCTGGAGTTGATCGCGATTTCGTCGTGCAAGGACGTCTCGCGGGTGTCGAGCTGGTCCAGCGCTCCTTCGATACGCCTGATCTCCTTACGCGCTGAGCGCAGCACCGCTCCCGGTGTCGCGCTCGCGCCCTGACGTGGGGGGCTGGGTGGTGACTCGCCTTCTTCGGAGCGCCGCTCGAGGTATTGCTCGACGCCGCCGGGGAGATGGCGAAGGCGTCCATCAGTTGTGATCGCGTAGATCGAGTCGGATACGCGCTCGACGAAGTAGCGATCGTGGCTGGCGATCACTAGCGTGCCGGGCCAGCCGTCGAGCAGGTCCTCAAGCGCAGTGAGCGTGTCGATGTCGAGGTCGTTGGTCGGCTCATCGAGCAGCAGTACGTTCGGTCCTCCGATCAGCAGGCGCATCAGTTGCAGGCGCCGCCGCTCGCCGCCGGAGAGGTCTCGCACCAGGCTCCGGGCACGGTCGCCGCGAAAGCCGAAGCGCTCGCATAACGAGCCGGCGGTCAGCTCCCGTCCGTCACTTAGTGTGGCGATCCCACGGACCTGCTCGAGCGACTCGAGTACTCGCAGGTGACCAGGGATCTCGGCAGTGTCCTGCGAGAGGTGCGCCAAGCGTACGGTCGCACCGCGCTCGACCTTGCCACGCGTCGGCTCGAGCTCACCTCCGAGCAGCTTCAGCAACGTCGTCTTACCGGATCCGTTGGCGCCCAGCAGCGCCACCCGATCGCCTGGCCCGAGGCGCAGCGTCACCGCGCACAGGACATCCCGGGCGCCGAACGCCGAGAAGACGTTCACAGCCTCCAGCACCTTGTCTCCCAGACGGGCGCTGGCGAACCGCAGCAGCTCCGCACGGTCACGCGCCTCCGGCTCGTCCCCGATCAGCGCGTTCGCGGCTTCGATCCGGAACTTTGGCTTTGACGTCCGCGCCGGAGGACCACGACCTAGCCACGCGAGCTCTTTGCGCAGTAGTTGCCGGCGCCGGTCCTCCCGCGCCGTCGCCAGGCGGTCACGTTCGGCGCGCGCGAAGACGAACGCCGCGTAGCCACCGTCGTACCGGTAGACCGTCCCGTCAGCGACCTCCCAGGTCACCGTACAGACCGCGTCGAGAAACCAACGGTCATGAGTCACCACGAGCAACGAGCCCTGTCGCGCCGCGAGATGGCGAGCAAGCCAATTGATCGCATCAACATCGAGATGGTTTGTCGGCTCGTCGAGCAGCAGCAGCAGCGGGTTCTCAAGCAGCACTCTCGCCAGAGCGATCCTTCGTCGCTCACCGCCCGACAACGGCCCGAGCGCCGTGTCCAGTCCTGCCGGGAAACAACGCAGCTCGACGCCACCGAGCAAACCGTCGAGCACGGCGCGAAACGCAACGTTCCCCGCCCACTCATGCTGCGCGCGGTGCCCGATCAGCGCCTCGCGGACGGTTGCGAATCCCCCGAGCTCATCGTCCTGTGCCAAGAGCGCCCCTTCCAGGTCCCGCGCGCGCGTCGCGACCCCAGAGTCCGGCGTCTCACTGCCCGCAATCAACCGCAGCAGAGTCGACTTACCACCGCCGTTGCGACCGACGACCCCTACACGATCGCCGACGCTGACCCCGAGCGTGATCTCGCGCAGCACCGATCGGCTTGCGTACCCCTTCTCGACAGCATTCAGGTTGACCAGATTGCGCGCAACAGCCATCCGCCCCATCCTGACGCACCGCGCGCCGCAACCGCCAACAGCGATACAGGCCCGCTGACCGACCGGAAACCCACTCGACGCCATTCGGCCTCGATCGCGATCAGCGCTAGGTGCTCGACAGCCCGGGCCCGGCGGCGATCCCACGCTCGGTCTTCCCACGCGACGTGCCCGATTAGCTGTCCGCTGCGGTGTCTCGTTGACCGGCTCGACCAGTTCCGCGGCTCGCAAATCGAGCTGAAACGCATCGTCCGTCGGCTGGCCCCCCGGCTGACGGTTATCTGAGTTGGACTCTCAGCGAAAGCCCGGGCACTGCGGGAACACAGACGGCGACACGTACGAGAGCTGGCCTTTGTCCGAAACGCCCAGCAGCGCCAGGTTGGGGTCGACGCTCTTGGTGTAGAAGCGGGTCCCCGAGAACGACAAGATGCCGACGTAGAAGCCCGCAGGGGGACGGCGGACTTTGACCGTCGCACGACCCCTGGCATCGAAGCGCCCCCTGAACGTTCCGGCCGTCTTCAGTACCAGGCGCGTGCCCCTGCAGCGGGCAAGCCGCCGCAGCTCGAGCTTGCCGGTCTCGCCGGAGGCGGCCTCCGGAAACCCCGCAGTGAAGCGCAACAGAGGGTGCTTGGAACGCGGCTTGAAGATCTCGCGCTTCGAGCTCCGGAAGTCGCTGCGTACGTCGAGGCGCACGGGGGCCGACCATGGTGTACCGAAGACCACGTCGTTGAAGTTGTCGTCGAGGCCCCCCACGGACCCGCGCGCCACGCACGTCCAGGCGCCAGGGCGCATGAAGTCGCTCTCGGAGATCTGTGCCCTCACCCCCCCGAGCGCCGCCGGGGGCGCCAAGAGCCGCCCCGTGACCGAGCCGTCCGGCTTGATGGTCGCATCGCGCGCGCAGCGCGTGTCCGCGTCACCGCCGGGCACAGCGGGCGTGCGCACCCCAACGAACCGCGAGCCGGCCAGCGGCTTGGCGCGAAAGATCAGGGGATGACCGAAGACCGCCGGCGAGACAGGAACCTCGAGGGTGAACGAACCGGTCGAACTGGACTGCGGTTGGCGCAGGGTGTGAGCCGTCAGCAGGTTGACGAAGCGGTGGCGGACAGGCACTCGCCGATCACGCTGCCGTCGAGCGTGTTCAGCGCCGCGACCAGCGTGGTCGTGCGGTTGCGCTTGTAGTCGTGGGTCATCGTGCTCGCGCGGCCAGGCGCCACGGCGGACCCGCCGTCCACAGTTCGTCCAAATAGGACCCCAGGTATCGCGCGGCGATCTTCGCCTCGGACGCCCACGTCGGAGTCTCGCTGATCCGCGAGTCAAGCGCGAGGCCTCCCTCGATACGGGCAGTGAAATACAGACTCCCCTGCTTGCGGCCGCTTAGCAGGACGCCATGCACGATCCCATCGAAAGGCCTCGGCTCCGTGGGTGCGCCGGCCATGGAAGCGATTGATGCGGCGGCGGCGTCGGCCTGCTGCGCGGCGATCCCCCCGAACTTGATGGGGAAGTCAGTGGCATCCCCAGCGGCATACACGCGCTCGACCCCAGACACCTCGCAGTACGAGGTGACCGGCAGGAACCCGTCAGCGTCCGCCGGCAGCCCGGTGATGGCTGGCCCCGCCAGCCGCGGGACCGCCACCACGCGGTCGAACCGCAGCTCGCGCTCGCCCGGGTTCACGATGAGCTTGCCCGAGGACGACTCAACGCAAGCGCCGACCATCATCTGGATGCCGGCGTCGGCCAACAGTCCGGCTACGCCGGCGCTGACGCTCTCGCCGAAGACGGCAAGCGGCTGCTGCTCTGCGGTGATAATCGTGATGTCGAGATGGACGTTCTGCTCGCGAGCGTGCCCCTGGGCTAGAAGTGCGACCTCGTAGGCGGGCAGCGGCCACGTCGATCTGGGAGCCACGAAGGCAAGGCTGCGAAGGGAGCCGCTGTCGATCTCCTCGATCAACCCATGCAGGCTCTCGTCCATGTGTGAGACGTCCATGGCGAGGACGCCTGGCAAAACCTCGCTGGTCCTCGCCCCGACGGCGACCACCAAGGCGTCATAGCGAAGCTCGCGCTGCCCGGCGGTGTGCAGCAGCCGCCGGTCGCACTCGACCGCGGCCACACTGTCGTGCTCAAGGGTTGCACCCAGCTCAGCCGCGACCTTCGCCAACGCCAGCCGGCGAGGAGGGATGCGGACGAACGGCTCGAGCACCGCAACCGGCCGATAGATGAATTCGGCGGTCGGCGCCAAGAGCATCAGCCTCACCCGGTCGCCGGCCAGCTCGTGCAGCGCCAAAGCCGTCTCCAGCGCCGCCACACCGCCGCCGGCGATCACAACCTCCAGCGCAGTCCCGCCGGGCTCGGAAACGGACTTGCGAACAAAAGGAGATTTCCGACCGAGCACGGCGCCACGCTACCGGCTCGCTTGGCAGGCGCCGACGGCAGCGCCCCGCAAATCCCCCGCGCAAACTACGGATGCGGCGGCTGCGAGAAGAACTCAGGAGCTGTGAACGGGCTCGCCAGCGGGGACGCGAACCATCTCATCCCCCAGCGCAGCGATCGCATCGGCCAGCATCAACAGAGGCTCATACGAGAGCTTGAGACGGCTCTGCACGTCGAGGAGCGCCCCGTCGAACAGGAACCTTGACGACTGTCGTCTGCGAGTCATAGGTGCCTTTGAAGGTGTACGTGCACCTTTGTAGCCAAGCGATTCCAGTTGGCGTTGTAGGCGTCGTGCGCGGTGGTCGGGTGAGTAGCGTTTGCGCTGCTCTGGGATACGTTTCCCCGAGGCAGTCACGACAAGTGGTCGATGCGAACCCGACGGGGTATCCCTGCGTCAATCCGCTATCGACAACGAGCAGGTCCGCCGCGGACAGCTTGAGGCTGGCGCGGTACCGGATCATGTCCCCCCGCGTCCACGACCTCAACAAAACGCTCCTGATCGGGCCCGGGTCAAGAACCCCCGAGCGGCCCGATCGAGATCGGCGTGCGCCGGGCTTTTCAGCAAGCTCGCCGTCTACGGACGTGCGTCGCCGTCGTCCGGGTCTCCGGAGAGCTCTGCGGGCGGAGGTGCGGACTCGCGGCTCTCGGACATGCTTTGCTTGACCGAATCGAAGATCGTCAACCCTTGGCCGACGAGACCGGCGGCAATCTCCCCGAGACCGTCGGCACCGTTTAGCACGTTGATGTTGGCGTTGGCAAGGCCATTGGCCGCCTCCCTGACGATCTGGGGCAGTTGGTCGATCAGCATCCGGTCGAGCGCGACGCGGTTATAAGAGGCTGCCGCCTCGGCCTGGATCTTCATTCGTTCAGCGTCCGCCTGCGCGATGACGCGCGTCTTCTCCGCGTCGGCCTCGGCGGGCTTGACGACCTCCGCCACCAACTGCTGCTGACGTAGCTCGGCTTGGCGTTGAGCAAGCTCCGTCTGCGCGGCGATGACCTCACGTTGAGTGCTGGCCTGGGCCAACGGTCCCGCCTGCGCCGCCTCCGCCTGGGCCTTATCAACTTCGGCCTTGTACTGCGCCTGCACGATCGCGGTCTGCCGTGCGTACTCGGCCTGCTTGCGCTGCGATTCCTGCTCGGCCTCGGCGGCCGCCTGATTGGCCTGCGCCTGCGCGATCTTCGCCTGGCGCTGGATCGCCGCATTGTGCGGCGAAGCCATCGCATCGATGTAGCCCGCGCCCAGATCATCGATCGATTGGATCTGCAGCGAGTCGACGATCAGTCCCATCTTGACCATCTCGGCTTTGGAACCGTCCAGCACCTCGGTCGCCAGCTTCTGGCGTTCGGTGACGATCTCCTCGACGGTCATCGAGCCGACGATCGAGCGCAGGTGGCCCGCGAAGATCCGCCCGGCGAGCACGGTCATCTGATCCTGATCAGACAAGAACCGCTGTCCCGCGTTGACGATGCTCTCGGCGTCGTTGCCGACCTTGAACGCGATCACTGCCTTGACCTCCAGCGCTATTCCCTGCTTGGTGACGCACTGCTCAGCGACCTCCGCCTCCCGCATCGCCAGCGTCAGAAAGCTGGCATGGCGGAACAGCGGAGCGACGAACGCGCCGTGCCCCGTAACCACGCGGAATGGGGTGCCGTCGCGTCCCGACTTTCCACCCGAGATCAGAAGCGCCTCGTCAGGCGCAGGCACTCGATAGCCAAACATCACTGCCTCCTCCCAGGGACTACCTGATCGCCGTCCCGTCGGAGTCGAGAGAAGGCTCGGGCCATTCCATCACATCGACTGTGCGCTCGCCGCGCGAGTTGAACACCAGGACGGCCGTTCCCTTCATGAGCGGCTGCTCCGACCAGGCCAGATATGCCTCCGTACCGCCACGCATCGCCACCAGCACTTCACCAGGTCCGCCAGACCCGCGGGTAGCGACAGTCAGCCTACCGGGACAGCCGACTGCCGAATCGTTTCGGGCCACCGGGATGTTCTAGCAGTCGTGAGGCATCGACCAGATCAGTCGCCACGCGCGCTTTCTTTTCCGGGGCGCTCGGCCCGCCCGCCCCGCGGGGGCGTACGTCGCCGCACCACACCACATCCTCAAAAAGAAGGCGAGGAAGTCGACCCGCTCCGCGTCGACCTTCAAAAGGAAAGGCGTCGTTGCAGCGCATTTTGGCACGAACGTTGGTCGCGACCGGGAACTCACACTTCAGCATCTCGGCCTTTCTGATCGTGAGGTTCAGGAAGTCGGCATCGGCTGCGTTGCGGCGCGGGTCGCTTTGCGCTTACGCGCGGTCGGCACCAGCGCCTGGAGCTCAGCGAGTGACTCGCGGATGCCTTCGGCCAGTACGTCGAGGTCGGGCACGCTGGCCCGGTCGGCGTTCAGGCCGAACACCATCTCACCCGTATAGCTGACAGCGGCGATTCCAACCGAGTGGCGAGCGAACAGCGGCACCAATGGCAGAACCTCGCACATCTGTGCGCCGAATGCGTAGAGCGTCCGCTTCGACGCTGGGACGTTCGTGATCGTGATGTTAAACAGGCGGACGTCGAACAGCGATTGCGCCAAGACCGCGTGCAACGCGGGTGGGGCTAGGTTCGTGATGTCGACGATCGTCCTGCTGCCGAGTCCCTGGGTCCCGTGCTTGCGATGGTCGGCCTCCTCGAGTACGCGCTGGTAGCGCCGGGCCGGATTGCTTTCGTTGACGGGTAGATGAACGTAGAGCGATGTGAGCCGATTCCCCAAGGAAAGGCGTTCGCTCGCCGACCTGATGTTGACGGGGACCTGACCCCGGAGTCCGTCGGCGGGCAGCTTCTCGCCGCGAGCCTGCAGCAGCCGGCGTAGTCCACCCGTGGAAAGCGCTAGCACGACGTCGTTGATCGTGCCACCGAGCTCGCGCTTGATCGCCTCCAGCTCTGCCAGTGGGACGCGGACTACGGCATACCGACGGGTGCCTCCAATCGGCTGGTTCAGGCTGGTCACCGGCGCGGCGATCAGCTCATCGCGGATCAGCATCTCGACGACCGCTCGCGTTTGCGTGAGAACCTGGCGTGGATGCATGGCCGCGGACAGACCTGCTCGCGTGCCGCGCAGCAGGATTCCTGGAGGGCTCCAGCCGTTGCCTTCATGCTCGGCTGCCGCGCTTGTCGGAGGGGACGCGTGACCATCAACGGGCGGGGAAGGCTCGGAGTCCATCAAGACATATCCCACGTCCACCGAGCTGATGCCGTCGACCAGGCAATGGTGACTCTTGGAGGCGAGTGCCCAGCGCCCATGCTCGAGCCCGTCGAGCAGCACCGTCTCCCACAACGGCCGGCTGCGGTCAAGTCGGTGGGAGTAGAAGTCCGCGATCCATTCCACCAGCTCCGCATCACCGCCAGGCGCCGGCAGCGTTGCGTGGCGGATGTGATCGCGAACGTCGTAGCGCGGATCGGACTCCCACGTCGGCCACGACAGGCCGCCTGTCCGAACGCTCGAGAGGCGCTGGCGGAAGCGTGGCAGCGAATCCAATCGCTCTTCGAGTCTCGTGCCTAGCTCCGCGAGCGTCGGAGTCTGACCGCTGGGCGGCGGTTCGAACACCGTAACCGCGCCAATGTGCATATGGGCGCTCTCGTCCGCCTGCTCTAGCTCAAGGAACATCGCATCGAGTGGACTCAGATGCTCAGCCACGATCCACCTTCCTGTTCGCCAATCGACGCTAGCGCGCCACCCACGGGCGAGCATCCGGGTAAACCCCCCCGCCGATCGGGATAGAGCCGCAGCACGCGCGCACCGCTCTGCTCATCGACAAGTCGGTACCGCGCCAGCGTCAAGCAGGGCAGCGATCGGTCCATCGCTTGCGCTCTCGCATGCGAGCAGTTGGACTGGCAATATGTTTTCGGTTGCGGGCTTCTTGGCGATCCTCCTTCACGCTTGCGGTGGCGGCGTTCGTGCTTGCGGCGCTCGCGTCCTCGCCGGTTGCTGGCGCGAGGCAGTTGTTGATCGGTCGTTCGGTCCAAGGGCGCCCGATCATCGCGAAGGTCCTAGGCGCTAATAGCGCGCCGCGGAAGATTCTCCTGGTGGGCTGCATCCACGGGAACGAGTGCGCCGGCCTGGCGATCCTGTCGGCGTTGGCGCGCCTACCGGTCCCGAAGGGGATTCAGTTGTGGCTGGTGGGCGAGCTGAACCCAGATGGCACCGCTGCCGACACCCGCCAGAACGCGGACGGCGTAGACCTGAACCGAAACTTCCCGTACCAGTGGGAGCGGATCACCGACCCTACGTACTACTCGGGGCCGCGCCCACTTTCAGAGCTTGAGACGCGCGCGGCGGTCAAGCTCATCCGCCGTATCAAGCCAGCGGTCACGATCTGGTATCACCAGCACATGGACCTCGTCGACATGGCTGGCGGCGATCGTGGCATCGCCAGACGCTACGCCCAGCTTGCGGGTCTGCGCGCGACGTGCCTCCCGTTCTTGCCCGGTACCGCTCCCGGGTGGGAGAACCACACCTTCCCGGGTTCCACAGCGTTCGTGGTCGAGCTTCGCGCAGGCGCGGTCGACTCGCGCGCGGTTGCCCGGAACGTCCGAGCGATCCGGGGCGTGGAGAGCGGCGAGCGCGTCGGCTCTAGAACGGGCTGCGGCCCGTGAGTGCCACACTTCTCCGTCAACGGCCAATGATGGTGGGGACGCGAACGATCCTCGGTCGCTATGGTGCCAGGCGCTGCACTCTCCAGTGGTCGTCGTCCCCGCGCAAATAGCGCAGTCGATCATGAAGACGATCCGCGCGGCGCTGCCAGAACTCGAAGCTGTCTGGCAACACGCGGAAACCACCCCACGCATCCGGCAGCGGCAGATCGGCGCTTTCGTGCAGGACCGCGAGTTCAGCCACGCGATGCTCGAGCACCTCGCGACTGTCAATCGTGCAGCTCTGCGGCGACGCGAGCGCGCTCAGCTGGCTCGCGCGCGGGCGGCTGCGGACATACGCGGCCGACTCCTCGAAAGTTGTGCGTTCCGCTCCGCCCTCGATTCTGACCTGCCGTCCGAGGAGCTCCCAGTAGAAGAGCAGCGCGGCCCTGGGATTGGCCGCCAAGTCGCGACCCTTGCGGCTATCGTAGTTCGAGTAAAACACGAACCCACGCTCGTCGTAGCTCTTCATCAGCACCATGCGCACCGACGGACCGCCTTCGGTCGAGGCGGTGGCCAGCGCCGCCGCCTCAGGAGCTCGCACGCCGGCGCTCGCGGCGTGCTGGAACCAGACACCAAACTGGTGCAGCGGATCGGGATCTAGATCCTCCTCCCGAAGCGGCGCGAAGTCCGACACCACCGAAATTATGTCTGCGCGGGAAAGTCTCGCTCAGAGCCCGAACCAGCCACCTGGACTGGGCGCTCGGATCGCGCGCTAACTTCTTCCTCATGCCAGGTAAGTTCCAGCTCGGCGGAGTAGATCTTGCTGGGCTGCTGTACCTCGTGATTGTCTTGCTGCTGGTGTTCTTGCCGGTGCTTCTCGGCCATGGCAGCTCGCCGCCGGAGGGACCAGATTCGGACTCGGACGACGGCTGGGGAAAGGGGCCTGGGCAGCCTCGTATCCCACCCAATGCTCCGCGCGGTGGCATGCCGCTGCCCGATGCCGACCCAGCGCGGGTGCGACTCCGCAACCACGACCGGCTCACGGATCACACTCCAGCGCGTGATCGACGGCCCGCGCGGGAGCCTGACCGCAGGCCGGTGCGAACGTAGAGCCGAGCTAGCGCCGCGAGGGGCAGACTCCTGATCGCGCTGGCGCTGCCGTTGCGTACGCGGACGACTCCGAGCGCTCACCCCGTGAGACCATCGACTCGGCCCTTGATCGTGCGGGAGAGCTTGGCACGCACTGGGCCGAAGGTTTCCGCATCCTGCGGTGGCTTCCCGCGCGTGGGCGTGTGCGCCACTAGCACGGCGAGGGCGCAGGACGCGACGCGCTCGAGCGCGCTGTCGGCTCGGCTGGTGAGGGCGATCGGCACGCGCCCGCCGAGCACGATCCCGGCCGAGTCCGAGTCACCCAGATAGTCGAGCTGCTTGACGAGCATGTTTCCGCTCTCAAGGTCTGGGACGACGACGATGTCGGCTTGCCCCGCCACTTGCGAGACGATCCCCTTCACGCGGGCGGCGTTCGGGGAGACCGCGTTGTCGAACGCGAGCGGCCCGTCGACGACACCGCCGCAGATCTGGCTGCGCTCTGCCATCTTGGCCAGCGCGGCCGCATCCAGGGACGAGCGGAGTTTCGGGTTGACCGTCTCGACGGCCGACAAGATCGCGACCTTGGGCGTCTCGACGCCGACTGCGAGGGCGAGTTCGATGGCGTTCTGGACGATGTCGCGCTTGGTTGCGAGGTCGGGTTCGACGTTGAGAGCCGCGTCGGTGATGAACAGTGGACGGGGGTAGGTTGGCACGTCCATGAGGAAGACGTGGCTCATTCGGCGGTCGGTGGCCAGCCCTCCGCGGAGGGCGACGGCGGCGTGCATGAGCTCGTCGGTGTGCAGGCTGCCCTTCATCAGCGCGTTCACCTGACCGCTGCGGGCGAGCGTCACCGCGATGTCGGCAGCCTCGTGGCTGTGTTCGGTGTTGATCAACGACAAACCCGCGATCTCGAGGTCGTGTGCCGCGGCGATCGAGCGGATGCGGTCCTCGGGGCCGACGAGGACGGGGATGATCAGCCCCTCCTGGGCGGCCTGGACTGCGCCCAGCAGGGCGTCGCGGTCGACGGGGTGTACCACCGCCATGCGGATCGGCTCGAGCGTCTTGGTCTTGGCGAGCAGCTCGCGAAACAGGACGCCGTGCTCGTGCAGGTGGACCTCGGGCAGCGCCACCCGTGGACGGCGGACCTTCTCGGTTGGGGCGATCACCTTTGCGATGCCTTCGATCACCGCCTCGCCGCGCTGGTTCACGCAGGCGCAATCGAACGAGATCCGGTGGCGTTCGGGGTCTTTCGCCGCGGCCGTTACCGAGACGGTAATCGTCTCTCCGATGCTGACCGGGCGGCGGAAGCGCAGCGTCTGTTCAAGGTAGATCGTGCCCGGTCCGGGCAGCTTGGTGCCGAGCAGCGTGGAGATGAGGGACGCGCCCCACATGCCGTGCGCGATGATCTTGTGGAACGTGTCGCTGTGGGCGTACTCCTCGTCCACGTGCGCGGGGTTCACATCGCCCGACATCACGGCGAACAGCTCGATGTCCTCGCGGCTCAGGGTACGGGCGAGCGTCGCCGTCTCGCCGACCCCGATCTCGTCGAAGGTGCGGTTCTCGATGAACACCCGTGGCTCGATCAGCGCCATCGCCGTCTCCATGTCCTCGCAGTGCCGCGCAGCTGGCCGCGTGGTCTCCTCATCGCTGCAGGACGTACGTTCCGGGAGCGTCGGCGAGGGGTGGGTATCCGCGAGCTACGGCGCCCACCCACCAAGCCCTGTTCGTCCGCTTCAGAAGAGCACGCGGCACCTTCAAGGACGTCCGCTCGGTGTGGGCGGCGGTTGACGGCCCGCAAGCTCGGCGCTTGCGGGCCGTCTGGTAGTTCCGTCGCGTGTATTCCGAAGACGTGGAACTACGCCTCAACGAGGATCACCAATGTGTCGCCCAGTACGCCGTCGTGTGCCATAGCCTCGGCCGCCGCTTCGTCCTCCATTGCGCCCATGACTACATCCATGTCGGCAACGTCCATGAGCACAGCCACGCGGGTCGGGTTCTGCGGGTCGACGAACGTCCGCATGTTGGTGACGCCGAGCGGTCCGAAGAACTCTTCGCGCTTTGACGAGGCAAGCCAGTGATCCTTGTCCTTTACGTCATGGTGGGCAATAACGGTGGGCATCGGTCCCCTCCTGCGTCATGGGCCCGGCTCGCGTGCCGGACCCGGCGCGTGAAAGCGTAGCCCTCGTACCGCATGCTTGGGTGGCCGCTGGCTAACGTGAGCCGAAGGGCGTCATCCGCCGCCGGGCCCGGGACGCCGCCGAGATTGGCCAGCACCTGGCCGGCGGCGTGCTCTCGGTGGTGGACTATGAGATCTTGTGCTGGTGAGCGTCAAGTTGCGATAGGGCAGATCGTTTCGGATGATCGAGCCACCGGACCAGGCCGAGTTAGAGCCACGGTTGATAAGGGGAGTCCGTTCCGTCCTAACTTGGAGCGAGGAGGCGCTCTACATCACCGTTGGCTTGCTGCTGCTTGCGGCGGCGGTGCTGGTGTTGGTGGGAACCATCAGTGGGCTTATCGACTCGATCAGGACGCATCAAGGCGCAGTGAATATCGGTGTCGTGCTCCTGGACCGGATCTTGCTGACGCTGATCGTCGCCGAGTTGCTGCACACGCTGCGCTTCGTGGTGCTGCGCGGCGAGATAGTGGTCGAGCCGTTCCTGTTCGTTGGTCTCATCGTCGTAGTGCGGCGGATTCTCATCATCACCGCCGAGCTGGAGCGCCAAGCACCCGGCGGGCGCGCGCTCACCAACCAGCTACTTGAGCTCGGATTGCTCGGCGTTCTCACCCTGGCGCTCGCCATAGCGATCTACCTCGTGCGACGAAGCGGCCCAGGAGGCTACGACCCCGCGCGACCGCGCGCAATCGAGCCACCCACCAACTCACCGATGTGATTTGGCATAACTCCGCCATCCCGGAGCACGAGGCGCGGCCGTCTCTTCTGGAGCACGATGCCATTGTCGCCGTGGCGACCGCAGCAGCGCGACGAGCAACCGGCCGCCACCGCGATCGCCACGGCGGATGGTGCGATGGGACGTGCCTGGGGTTCCCTCCGCCCTCCCGCTGATGGGATCCTCTGGTCTCGCGCAGCGCTCGCGGCTACGCGGCGATGCGCTGCTTGTCGCCGAGCATCTGGTGGGGGTCGAACACGAACTTCTTGGCCGCGCCCTTGTCGAAGTCCTGGTAGCCCCGGGGGGCGTCGTCGAGCGTGATCACGGTGGCGTTGACGGCCTTCGCGATCTGCACGCGGTCGTTCAGGATCGCGTTCATCAGCCCGCGGTGGTAGCGCATCACCGGGCACTGGCCGGTCGTGAAAGACTGCGACTTGGCCCACCCCAGCCCGAGACGCAGCGACAGGCTGCCGACCTTCGCCGCGTCGTCGATGCCGCCCGGGTCCTCGGTCACGTACAGGCCCGGGATGCCGAGGCGTCCGGCGGCCCGGGTGACTTCCATGATCGAGTTGAGCACGGTGGCCGGCGCCTCGTGCGAGGCGTCCTTGCCGTGCCCACGCGCTTCGAAGCCCACGGCGTCCACGGCGCAGTCGACCTCGGGCACGCCGAGGATCTGGTCCAGCTGGTCGGGAAGCGACGCGTCCTGGGTGAGGTCGACCGTCTCGCAGCCGAAGCTCTGCGCCTGCTTGAGGCGCTCGGGGTTCATGTCGCCCACGATCACCACCGCGGCGCCCAGGAATTGCGCGGAGTGCGCTGCCGCCAGCCCCACCGGCCCGGCGCCCGCCACGTATACCGTCGAGCCCGACGTGACGCCGGCCGAGTAGCAGCCGTGATAGCCGGTCGGGAAGATATCCGACAGCATCGTCAGGTCCAGGATCTTCTCCAGCGCCTGCTCCTTGTCGGGGAACTTCAGCAGATTCCAATCGGCGTAGGGGACCATCACATACTCGGCCTGGCCGCCCACCCAGCCGCCCATGTCGACATAGCCATAGGCGGCGCCGGGACGCGCGGGGTTCACGTTCAAGCACACCCCCGTGTGACCCTCCTTGCACATCCGGCAGCGCCCGCAGGCGATGTTGAACGGCACCGAGACGAGGTCGCCCACCTTGATGAACTCCACGTCGCGTCCTGCCTCGATCACCTCACCGGTGATCTCGTGCCCCAAGACCAGGTTCTTCGGCGCCGTGGTGCGACCCCGCACCATGTGCTGATCGGAGCCACAGATGTTCGTCGAGACGACCTTCAGGATCACCCCGTGCTCGCACTTGCGCCCAACGTTCGCCGGGTTCACCCCCGGACCGTCCTGCAGCTCGAGCTTGGGGTAGTCGATCGATTGGACCTCGACCTTCCCCGGCGCGAGGTAAGCAACAGCCTTGTTACCTGACATATCTCTCTCTCATTCCTCGATTGGAATATTCATGCGGCTCGGGCCAGGCGAAAGAAACGTCACCCGGGACTCGGCCTACGCGCGCTCACTTCGTTCGGGACGCGCCCACCTAGCCGGTGGGGTAACGCCCGTAGAAGTACGGCACCGGCCCCGCAGTCAAAACCAGTAACCCATGCCTCCCGCCTCGTGGCGCAGATCTGCGCCGTCGGTGGCATCAGGGCTTGGGCGGAGAATCCTGGCCGCAGGGCCAGCGTACTACCGACACTACTCCTACCGCAGGCGTTTATGTGAATCAGACCTCAAAAGTTTGCTCGGGCTCGTCCGCGGCCGCAGGCATCGGCTGATTCCTCGCCAGCGGGCGGTCCCTTCTACGGCCCAGCTTCGCCACGCAAGAGCTAGCCGTTCGGTCGGCTTCGTCGTGCGCGGTCCCCGAGGCGTCGCCGATCGCGTGTGCCGTCTGATCTCTTGCCGAGCGCGATGGACTGTCGCATCTGAGGTGGTTTAGCGTTTCCGTGGTGCCCCGGGCTGCGGCCTGTTGCGGCGTTGTTCGGCTCGGAGGGCGCCGCTGGCGGGCGTGTAGATGCTCTCGTGGCCGTCGTCCCAGCGGATCCGATAGCGAGGCGAGGGATCGGGGCGGTGGGAGGGCTACGCGCTCGTTGCTCGTGTGAGATAGTGGGCCGGTGACCGCCTTCGAGCAGTCCACCGCCCGGCTCGTCGCCGTCGACGACCTCGGTGCCTCACAAGTCGCCGTCGTGGAGAAGACGCCGCACGGCGCTCTAGCCGTTGGCATTAGCGCGGGCAAGCCGTTCGCTGTCTCTAACCGCTGCCGCCACCTGTTCGCCTCACTCGGGAAGGGGCACGTGACCGACGATGGGTGCCTCCAGTGCCCATGGCACGCGGCACTGTACGACGTCGGCACCGGCGCGATGGTGCGGGGCCCCCAGGGCGCGTTCAAGCCGCTGGCGGGCGCCGTCAAGGCGACGACCGGCACCCGACCGCTGAAGACATTCCCGGTCGAGGTGCGCGACGGCGCAATCTGGTTGGTCGGCTGAGCAACGGTTCCGGGCGCGTGCCGACCGGTCGGTCGTGGCGCTGAGCCTTTGGCTCAACCAGCCGGTGGCGCGGACCCCCCGCGCCCGGTCCGGCTGCGTTCAGCAAACGAGACGTGTGCCGATCGGTTCTGTGAGCGCCCGGGGCGCGCTCCTCTCGCCGCCGACGACGGTTATCACCCACTCCGGTTCTCGCAGGTACCAGCCGTAGTCGCGGTCGGAACCCCAGTCGACGCGCAGCGGACGCCAGTGTCCCGGACGGCCTGCCGGCTCGCCGAGCGCCACCTCGGCGTGACGGACGTCGAGGCGCAGACCTTCGCCGCGCGCCTTGGCCGCGGCCTCTTTCGCGCTCCAGATCAGGTTCGCCAGACACGCCTGCTCGTCCTCGTGAGCCCCGTTCACCAGCGCCTGCTCGGTGGGCGCGAGCCACTGCTCGACGAACGCTGCGCTGCGCGGCTCGATCAGCTCGATGTCGCAGCCGACTGTCGTCCCAGGCGAGGCGAGCACCGCCAGCGCTCGCCCAGCGCGGTGGCTGATTGACAGCTCGAGCTCCGCGCGCACGCCGTCGACGCGGGCGACCGGCGCGCCGCTCGGCGCCGCCAGCACCTCAACGCGTCCGCGCTCGACGCCGAGCCAGGCGCCGATCGCGGCCTTCGCCGCGTAGCGCCCAAGCCGCCAATCGGCGCGGCGTTTCTCGATCCGAAGGGGCGCGAGCGCCGCACGCTCGGAAGGCCCGAGCCATAACTCCCCGGCGGGGACGTCACCGAGCGAGCGGGTTAGCCACCAGGTCATCGTCCTCCTGGACTGAGCTCCGCTCGGTTGTGGAGCGGATTCCGCGCTCGATGGCGTCGATCAGGTAAGGGCGCAGCGCCGCAGGTGCGATCGTCCGTCGCACCGAGCCGACGCGCACCGCTCGCTGGACGCTGTGGGTCGCGTCGAACTGCGCCGCCAGCTCGCCTCGCTTCTCGGTCACGACATCGGCGAACAGCGCCGCGCGGCGCACGCGCAGCTCCTGGCGCCCCACCCCGTCGGCGGCTTCGATTTGGGCGTCCAGCTCTGTGATTCGCGGATCCTCGCGGGCGGTCTGCTCGACCTCTCTGGCGAACACCACACCGGCGGCCGGGGCGCCGCCGATCACCGAGGCGTGGGTGCCCTCAAGGGCGACCGTCTCGAGCTGCTCGTTGAGGCGCTGGGAGAACACCACGAATGCGCCGCCGTGAAAGCGTGAGATCACGCAGAACACGATCGGTCCGTCGAAGTTGACGACCGCACGTCCGATCTCGGCACCGTACTCGAGCTGCCGTTCGCGCATCGACTCGGGCGAGCCGTCGAAGCCGGCGAGGTTGGCGAGCACGACGACCGGGAGGCGTCCGCTGGCGGCGTTGATCGCTCGCGCAACCTTCTTCGCTGATCGCGGGAACAGCGTGCCGGAGGACCACTGCTGGGGGCCGTCGGCCGGGACGAACCCATGGCGGGCAAGCGGACGGGACTCGATCCCGAGCAGCGTCACCGGCCAGCCACCAAGATGCGCGTCCCATACGACCGCCGCCTCGGCACCGCGCATGTCCGTCCAACGCTCGAGCGGCGCCCGGTCTGAGTCGATCGTCGCGCGCATCACGCTGCGGATATCGAACGGCTGCTTGTGGCCTGGGTTGGTCTCCTCGGAGAGCACATCACCGACGCGCACGAGAGCCGAGTCCGGGGCCGCGTGGGGCGAGTCGCGAACATCGCGGTCAGGCGAGTCGCTGGTGGTCGCGCGGCGCGGAAAGCGCTCGCCCGGGGCGACGTATGCATGTTCGTGATGCGTCAGCAGGATCCGGCAGGCGCTGGCCAGGTCACGCGCCCAATACTGACCCTCGCCGTTCGGGCCCATGATTCGCTCGTACCCGCCGATGCCGAAGTTGTCCTCCGCTGAGACGGCACCCGAGTAGTCAAGTGCCTGCTTGCCGGTCAGCACCATCGCGCTAGCCGGCGTCATCACGAGGATGCCGCGCGTGTGCATCAGCATCGTCGCCTCGGCATTCCAGTACGGCTGCGCGCCGACATTTATGCCGGTGACCACGACGTTGATCTCGCCGCCGGTCTGCGTGAACTCGACGATCCGCCGCAACACCGCGGCAATCCAGTCCATGCTCTCGGTGCCGGAGTCCATCGCGATCTTCGCGCCGGCCGAGAGCGCGAACCAATCGACCGGGAGCTGCTCGCGCTGCGCCTTGTCGAGGGCGGCGATGATCCGCCGGCACTCTGGCTCGGCCAGCGAGCCGAGCGAGAGGGACGGGTCGCCGAACAGCGCGACGCGTGCCATGCCCTCGGGGTAGCGCGGGGTGAAGTTGCGCAGGACACCGACCACGATGCCGACCGTGTTGGTCGCCGGCATCCGGTCGACTGGCGTCAGCTCACCGCGCTCGTCGAGGTCGTGCTCGGAGAACTCGCCGGCATGCGCCGAGGTCAGCAGCTTGACGATCTCCGCGGGGTGCATCGTGCCGCGCCGGCGCGCTGCGATGATCCGCCGCGCGCCCTCATCGAGCGGTTGCACCGGTCGAGCCGGCTGGTCGTCGATCTCGATCGTCGGCTCGCCCCCTTCGCTGGCGAAGATCCGCAGCACGCGCGGGCGCGCGCGCCCGCCGTGCTCTCGCACTCGCCCGCTGAGGAGCAGCACCTCGAGCCCGAGTCCCGTCGCCGCCGGCGCCAGCCGAGTGAGCAGTCCTTTGACCTCTCTGGGTGAAAGGTCGATCTCCGGCCACACGTACAGGAACAGTCGGTTCCAGTACAGCCGGCGGCTCGGGGGGCGGTGGCTCTGGAAGGTACGGATGCCCTCGAGCCCCTCGACCAGCATCTGCTCGAGCTCCGGCAAGGCGACCACGCGCCCGTCCTCTCCGCGCACGGGAGTCAGGTCGCGCACCTCAGCGATCGCGAACAGCCGCTCGTCCTTGGGATTCTCGTGTGCGACGCCGTGGAAGACGTAGATGTCCTCACCTGAGGGGATGCGCTCCAGCGCGAACTTCTCCAACCTCCATAGCGCCAGGCGCTCGCCCATCGTCGGGTGCAGCCCGCGTAGCGGCTCGTCCTCGGTCAGGCCGTCGGGGCCGGGGCGGAACGTGAACAGGTCGACGGCCGACATGCCGCGGCCGCGGGTCACCGCCGCGATCGCTACGACGATCCGGTTGATCGCCGCCGGGAACTCAACCGCATTGAGCGCGCGCCGCAACGTTTGCGCCAGCTCGGCGGGGGGCAGATCGGCGTGCTCGGAGTACAGGTCGACCATCACCGGCTCGCCATCCGGCAGCGAGGCGGCGTGATCGGCGCACGCGCGCGCAGCGCTGACGAGCTCTGACAACTCGACGAACGCAGTCAGCACATGGTGCCGGCGCCCGGCGCGGTCGTAGGAGGCGGTGAGGATCCGCTGGCCGTCGACTTCGATCTCCTCAAAGCCGCGCAGCTTGCGGGTTCGGTAGTAGCGCCGCGTCATTGCCTCCAGCAGCGGTCGGCGCAGCCGTGGTGGCGAGGTCGACAGACGGCGGCTGAGCAGCGGCGCCAGCGGACGGGGAAAGGCGACCAGCGCCTCGATCCGCCGCTCGCGGTCCAACGGATCGTCCGGTTGCGCGAACGCATCCAGATGCTGCTTCATCGCGGCGTACGCCTTCTCGGTCGTGGCGGCGATCAGCGGCCGGTCGAAGTAGACGAAGCGCGTCTCGCGCGCGAGGTCAGCGAGCAACTGGTCTCGGCCCTCTGCGGCGGCGATCAGTCGTGTCAGCACCTCGCGGAAGTCTTCGCCGACGTGACTCACCAGTTCGCCGGCCTGCTCGAGCCGGCGGTCGAGGATCGCGAGCATCGTGCCGCGTGCCGCCGCGTCGCGCTGGTGAGACAGGAACAAGCGGTAGCAGGCATCCTCGAGCGCGGAGGTACGCTCGAGTCCGGTGATGCCGTAGTGCGCGAGTGCGCGCTCCAACTGCACGACAAAGTGCCGCGGCAGTCCTTCGGCGCGGACATCGAGCGAGCGCAGGTACTCGTGCAGGTGCTCCTGGGCGCTGCGCAGCAGGTCCTCTCCCGGCTCGGCGAGCTCGCGCTGTGGGCGCGTGAGCGCGAGCAGGTCGGCGTACACCCCGAGCAAACTGTGCTCTCCCGGGATCAGAGCGGGGTCGCAGGTCAGCATGTCCGAGCAGGCACCGTGCAGGTCGGCCACGATCCGCGTGACCTCGGCGGGCTCGATGTCGTACCCGAGCGCCAATCGCTCCAGTCGCTCGAGGTTGTCCCGGCAGCGAGCCGGAGTGTCAAGGTCGGTCGCACGCTGCAGAGGCGCGAAGTCGAGGTCCGCGCCCGCGCGCTGCACCTCAGGGCCGTCGAGCGGCTCGATCCGCACAATCGGAGACTGTGCGCCGATGTGCACGTTGGGTGCGGCGAGCACCTCGCGCACGCGCCCGCGGAACGGGGCGACGTAAGAGGATTCCATCTTCATGCTCTCCACCACCGCCACCACGTCGCCCGCGGAGACGATGTCGCCGGCGGCGACGGTGATCGCAACCACGACCGCTGGGGCGCGGCTGCGAACGATCCCGCCCTCGTCGCGCGCGATCCGGTGCGAGACGCCGTCGACCTCGACCAGCAACTCTGCGCCCTGTTCCGAGATCACGGTCCGGTACACCCGGTCACCGACCTGCAGGCGCCGCTCGTAGCGCCCAAGGCGCTGCACCTCGACCTCGACGCTCGCGTGCTGGACCTTGAGACGGTAGGAATTTGGGCCGATCTGGTTGACCGCTACGCGGTGAGGACTACCGCCGTGGCGCAGTTCGATCGTGTGCGAGCTGCCGGTGTCGATCTCCGGGCGTCCACGGCGGGCGAGCGCGTAGAAGCGCGCCCGGTCGTTCGCCGTGATCTCGTCCGCTATCTCGATCGCGGCGCCGAGCACCGCCACCTCACCGTGGCGTGCGGGCACGGTGTCGCCGTGCAGTTGGAGTCTGTCGAGCCAAGCGGTGTCGACCTCACCGGCGCGCAGGTCTGGGCGCTGGAGGAGGTCGAGCAGGAACGCCTGGTTTGTCGTGCCGCCGTCGATCACCACCGTCGTCTCCGACAGCGCGAGGCGCAGGCGTGCGAGCGCTTCGGTGCGGTCGTTGCCCCAGGCGATGATCTTGGCGATCATCGAGTCGAATTCGGCCGGAATCAAGTCGCCCTCGCCCACGCCGGTGTCGATCCGCAGCCCCGGCCCGGTGGGTAAGCGCAGCAACTCGACACGTCCGGGTGCGGGCGCGAAGTCGAGCGCTGGATCCTCGGCGTTGAGTCGTACCTCGACCGCGTGGCCGCGCGGGGCGGGCGGCTCAGCGCTCAGGCGCCCGCCCGCGGCAATGTGCAGCTGGAGCTTGACCAGGTCAACGCCGGTGGTGACCTCGGTGACCGGATGCTCGACCTGAAGGCGCGTGTTCACCTCCATGAAGGACAGCCCGCCGGTCAGCGGGTGGTAGAGGAACTCGACCGTGCAGGCGCCGCGGTAGCCGGCCCGGAGCGCGAGACGCACCGCAGCATCGCGTAGCGCGTGGTCCTGCTCGGGCGATAGGGCTGCGCTCGCGGACTCCTCGATGAGTTTCTGGTGACGGCGCTGAACCGAACAGTCACGTACGCCAAGGGCCCACACGGCCCCGTGGCCATCGGCGATCACCTGCACCTCGACGTGGCGCGCCGGACTGATCAGCCGCTCGAGCAGGACCGTTGCGTGGCCGAACGTCTCCAGCGCCTCGGCCTGGGCGCTGTGGAACGCCGAGAGCAGATGATCGATCGACTCCACCTGGCGGATCCCGCGCCCGCCGCCGCCCGCCGCGGCTTTGATCATCAGCGGGAAGCCGATCCTGGTGGCGTGCTCGAGCGCGTCCTTGACGTGCTCGACGCGCCCGCCGCTCCACGGCGCGACCGGTACTCCCGCCTCTTCGGCGAGCAGCTTGGCCTCGATCTTGTCCCCGAGCCTGCGCATCACGGACGCATCAGGGCCGACGAATACGACCCCCAGCCGCTCGCAAAGCTCGGCGAAGGCGGGATCCTCGGCCACGAAGCCCCACCCGACCCACGCCGCATCGGCGCGCGTGGCCACGAGCGCGCGCTCGAGCGCGGCGAAGTCCAGGTAACCGCTGCGCCGGTGGCCCTCGTCATCGACGGTGATGGCCGGTCCCAGCCGATGGGCCTCGTCGGCCTCGCGCACGAACATCGCCCCGCGCTCTGGGTCCGTGTACAGCGCGATCGTCCGGATCGGACGCTCGCCGGCGGCGCCCAGCTCGCGTACCGCATGGATCAGCCGCATCGCGGCCTCTCCGCGGTTGACGATCGCGAGCCGCTCGAACGAACCGACGAGCGACATCAATCCAACCGCGGCGGTGCCAGCGCAAGCCGGATCGGCTCGAGCGCGGCGGGCTCGACAGCGCCCGGCAGCGCCGTGGTGCTGTAGCCCTCGAGCCGGAGCAGCACCCGTCCCTGCTCGTCGACCACGTTGGCGTCGACCTTCGCTTCAGCATCTCCGAACTCGCCACGTGGGCGCACCAACGCGAAGATCGCGCCGGGGGACTCTGCGCCGTAACACAGGACCCGGTCGACGTGCGTGGGCAGCGCCAGCCGACCAACGTTGCCCAGCTCCCGCACGCCCGCGGTCTGGAAGCACAGCTCGATCAGCCGCGGTCCGATCTCGGTCGGCTGCTCCGCCGGTTCGTGGTCGGGCGGGAGATCGGCAGCCAGACGCCCGACCAGCATCCCATCGTGGCGGTAGGCGTGGTCGAGCACCTGGTAGGCGGGGCCGTGGAAGTACACGCGGTAGACGTCGTCGTGGGCAACGCCCGCACGGTCGGTCGGTGGGGCGTCCGCGCTGGGGCCCACCGGCACTTCCCGAGCAAGCCTGACGCGGCCGGTGAAGTGCACCGTTTCCTGCTCGCTCTGCCCCACGTGCTGGCGCCGGCCGAGCAGGCAGCAGTCGGCGAGCAGCGTGCCCTCGCCTCCGTCGCGCACCAGCGCTCGAAGCTCAAGCACGCGGGGCTCGTCCCGGTAGAACTTGAACGGCGCCAGCAGCTCGAGGTCCTCGATGGCCACCACGGTCCAGTCGGGCAGGAGTGCACGCGCGGTCTCGGCGAAGCCCTCGATCCCCATCACGCCTGGGAGCACCGGCGTGCCGTCAATCCGGTGGTGATCGAGGAAGCTTTGGCTGGTTGGGTCGAGCTCGGTCAGGATCCGTAGCCCGCCGCCGACGGTCATCGCCTCGATCCGACCGCTCATCGGGCCGTGCGGGTCCCCAAGCCGCCGCGCTGCCGCGGCCGGGTCAAGCCCGCCGGTGGGGTGGCGCTCGATCTCCAGCGCGCCGAGTGAGCCGGCGACCAGCACTTCGCCGCCCGTGCCGGCGGACTCGAGCTCGTGCCGCAGGGCCGCGATGCCGACCTGCGGTGGCAGCATGTCGATCCCCGCCAACTCCATCATCTTCGGGATCGAGCCGCGGCTGGCCATGCCGATCTGTGCCCACGCCGTCCAATCGACCGCGATCGCGCGCGTCCGGCCGTCGGCGCAAAGGCGTGAGACGCTCTTGCACATCAGGTCGTTGGCGGCGCTGTAGTCGGTCTGGCCGGCATTGCCGAACCGCCCGGCGATCGAGCTGAACACGGCCGCGGCGCCAAGCTCGACGCCGCGCAGCGCACGCAGCACGTTGAACCAGCCGTCGGCCTTGACGTCGAACACCAGGTCAAACTCGCGCTGGGGCTTCTCCGGCAGGTAGTGGCTGATCTCGACACCCGCGCAATGCAGCAGCACGTCGAGGGCTCCGTGCTGACGGACGGGCGTAAGCGCCGCCGCCACCTGTTCGGCGTCGGTCAGATCGACCTGATGCCAGACGGCCCGGGCACCGCTGCGCTCGATCGCGACGATCGCCTCATGCGCTGCGCGCGCCCGCTCGATCTGGGCCAGCTCACGCTCGACGAGTTTCGGCGTCGGGCGCTCGCCCGCCGCCTTGAGGCGCGCCGCCAGCTCGCGCGCCAGCCCGTCGCGGTCGGAGACGAGGCGCTCGAGGTCCGGGTCGGCTGGGTCGGGCGCGGGCGCGAGGTCGAGCAGGTGGAAGGTTCCGCCGCCGGCGTGCGCCGCAAGGTCGGCCGTGATCGCCGAGACGATGCTGCCCGCCGCGCCGGTGACGACGAACGTTCCGTCGGCGGGCAACCGGCTTGACGGCGCGGGCTCCACCGCACGCTCCAGCAGACCCACCGTCCAACGCATTCCTCCAGCATGGCCGACCTCGACCGCACCGGGGTCGCGCAGCGTCTCCTCGATCAGCAGCTCGGCCGGGGCAGCGGTCTTGCGGCCGGACTCGAAGTCGACGACCTTCACCAGCGCCCCCTCTCGCTCCCGGGCGAGCGCTTTGCAGAAGCCGCTGACCGCCCCGCCCATGACCGAGGTCGCGCCGCGCTCGTCGTAGCCGTGCCGGCCGCCCATCCGGGTCCCGGCAATCAGGAACGTACTCGCGTTGGCATCGCCGCCGAGCGCTCGCATGGCCGTCGCCAGCAGCTTGACGCGTACGTGCAGGCCCGCCCGCCAGGCACTCGGCTCGAGCTCCTCAAGCCGCCCCTCGTCGTCAAGCGCCGCCAGCCAGTACACCCCGGCGACCGGGTCCTGGGCCGTCCACGCGGCAAGCTGCTCCTCCAACTCGTCCGCCGCCGGCTCGCCGTCGATCGTCAGGACCTCGACCCCGCGCTTGCGCAGTCGACCCGCGAGTGCCGCAGCGACGCCGCCGCGATCTGGCATCAGCACCACGCGGTCGCCCGCGCTGAGTTCCACGCCTGTGTCCACGCAGCAGTCGAGCGGCGGTCGCATCACCGATACGGGGATCCGGCGCGGGAAGCGGCTGACGTCCTCGGGCTCGGGCTCGGGTTGGTCCGCGGCCTCGGGCTCGCCCGCCGCCGGGGGCGTGTCGGCCGGCGCCGGCGCCTGCGGTGAACGCTCGATCACGAACTGCACCACGTGACGCAACGTCGGATAATCCCGCAGCTTGAGCGCATCATCACGCTCAATCGAATACTGCTCACGAATCGCCGCGAACACCTCCGCCTGCTTGACCGTATCGATCCCCAGATCCGCCTCCAGATCCAGATCAGGATCCAACAGATCAGTCGGATAACCCGTCTGCTGCGCCACCACCTCAAGCACCCGCAGCGTAATCTCATCCTCGGAGGTGGAGGATGGGGCGGCCAGGGATGGAGCGGGCTCAGTCGCGGTCGCCGGCGCGGGCTCAGTCGCGGTCGCCGGCGCGGGCT
>ODAK010001404.1_pt1 | contig 26404 bp, 20 predicted proteins | sample 1539591 | NCBI WGS metagenome assembly ODAK01 (sample SAMEA3539303, study PRJEB22396) | soil metagenome | biome: tundra; feature: field; material: soil | place: USA | collected 2010-05 | depth 0.15 m
GCCGAGTTCAAATCGACACCAAACGAAAGCAGCTCTAACGTATTGCTCTCCAAGGATTATCCAAGCTACCCGGTTCGCTTAACCGGACAGTAGTGATTGCTCGATAGAAAATACGGTCATCTTGCCTTATGTCGATGTCGCCCGCTCGGCGCGGCTCTTAAATGTGGTGGTCGATCGTGGCGTGAAAATACCCGAAGGTCTCGTCGTTGGCGAAGACGAAAAGGCGGACGCCGCGCGGTTCCGGCGTACAGAAAATGGAATTGTGTTGATCACCCAGCAAATGATCAACGGGCTCGGCGCATGAGCGGCATTACCGTTCTGTCGGTCGCGCCGGAGATCTATCCGCTGATCAAGACCGGAGGCCTCGCCGATGTTACTGGAGCGCTTGCCGGGGCGCTCGCGGCCGAGGGCATCGCGGTGGTGACGCTCGTTCCGGGTTATCCGGCGGTGACGAACAAAATCAACGCCGCCGAGCCGGTGCTGACAATCCCAAACTTATTTGGTGGCGATGCCAGGGTGTTGCGCGCGACGGCCGCCGGGCTCGACCTCTTCGTGCTCGATGCCCCGCATCTCTTCGCGCGTCCCGGCGGTCCCTACGCGGGACGGGACGGGCGCGATTGGCCGGACAACCCATTCCGCTTCGCGGCGCTTTGCCAAATCGCCGCACGCCTCGCGCTTGGCGAATATCCGCGATTCAGGCCCGACGTCGTGCATGCGCACGACTGGCAGGCGGGGTTGACCGCCGCCTATCTCGCCTATGACGGCCGGCCGCGTCCGGCAACCGTGATCACGGTCCATAACCTTGCCTTCCAAGGTCAATATCCGGCGGCGCTCCTCGCCCCGCTTGGACTGCCGCCGCGAGCTTTCGCGCTCGATGGGGTGGAATACTATGGCATGATCGGTTTCCTGAAGGCGGCGCTATGTCTCTCCGACAAGATCACCACCGTATCTCCCTCCTATGCCGCCGAAATATGCACCCCCGAGAATGGCATGGGGCTTGATGGGCTGTTGCGCGCACGCTCGGATGCGTTGATTGGAATTCTCAACGGAATCGACGAGGCCATATGGAATCCGCGCGAGGACGCATGGCTTGTGGCGCCTTATTCGATCCGGACGCGGGCAAGGCGGAGCCTGAACAAGGCCGCGTTGCAAAAACACTTTGGGCTTGCGAGCGAGCCGGATGCGCTGCTCTTTGGCGTGGTGAGCAGGCTTGCCTGGCAGAAGGGGGTCGACCTCATTCTCGCCAATCTCGATCTCATTGAGCGTCTGGGCGGCCAGCTCGCGGTGCTCGGGTCCGGCGAACCCGCGCTCGAAGAGGCTTTCCGTGCCGCCGCGAAGGCGCGGCCGGGCTGCGTGTCAACTATTCTCGGCTATGATGAACGCACGGCGCATATGATCCAGGCCGGCGCCGATGCGCTGCTTGTCCCCTCGCGCTTCGAGCCTTGTGGACTGACCCAGCTTTGCGCCATGCGTTACGGCGCGGTGCCGATTGCCGCGCGCGTCGGCGGGCTCGTGGATACGATCGTCGACGCAAACGAGATGGCACTCGCGTCAAGCCTAGGTACCGGCATCCTCTTCTCGCCGGTCACGAGCGGCGCGTTTGGCGCGGCGATCGAGCGTGCTCGCAAACTCTGGGACGCGCCCAAGGTCCTTGATCGCATCCGCGCGAATGGCATGAAGACCGACGTCTCCTGGCGCCGTCCCGCCGCCGCTTATGCGCGGCTCTTCCGTGACCTTGCCCGGGGGGCCGCCCGGTGACAGGCTAACGCTGCTAGCCTCTAAGCTGAATTGGGGAGATCCATGATCGAAATTGTTCCAACCACCCCTTTCGAGGATCAGCGGCCCGGAACGTCGGGTTTGCGCAAAAAGACCGTGGCCTTTCGCAAGCCGCGCTATGTCGAGAACTTCGTTCAGTCGATCATGGATTGTCTCGAAGGCTTCGGCGGCGCGACGCTGATCGCCGGCGGCGACGGACGGTTCTTCAATCGCGAGGCGATCCAGATCGTCTTGAAGATCGCGATCGCCAATGGGTTTGGCAAAATTCTGGTGGGGCGCGGCGGCATATTGTCGACGCCGGCGGCTTCGAATCTGATCCGCCGCCGCGGCGCCTTTGGCGGTGTCATTCTCAGCGCGAGCCACAATCCAGGCGGCCCTGGTGGCGACTTCGGGATCAAATATAATGCCGGAAACGGCGGTCCGGCGCCCGAAAAACTGACCGAGGCCGTGTTCGCCCGTTCGAAAGCGATCACCCAATATAAAATCGTCATGGCGCCCGATATCGATCTCGATAAGCTTGGCACCGTGCGCCTCGGGCAGGGCGAAGTCGAGGTGATCGATCCGGTTCATGACTACGCGGAACTGATGCGGGAACTGTTCGATTTCGACAAGATCCGGGGCTTGTTCAAAACCGGCTTCCGTTTTCGTTTCGACGCGATGTCGGCGGTGACCGGACCTTATGCTGGGCGAATCTTCATTGACATGCTTGGCGCGCCGCCGGATTCGATTCTGAATGGGACGCCGCTGCCGGACTTCGGCGGCCATCATCCAGATCCCAACCTTATCAATGCCAAACATTTGTTCGATCTCGCCATGGCCGCCGGCGGCCCCGATCTCTGCGCGGCGTCGGATGGCGACGGCGACCGTAATCTCATCATCGGCCGGGGCCGCTTCGTCACGCCCTCGGACAGTCTCGCGATCCTGGCCGCGAACGCGCGCCTGGCGCCAGCCTATGCCAAGGGCATCGCCGGAATTGCGCGCTCCATGCCGACGAGCCGCGCCGCCGACCGTGTCGCCGCGCGGCTCGGGGTCCCGCTTTTCGAGACCCCCACGGGATGGAAGTTTTTCGGCAATCTGCTCGACGCGGGGCTGGTGACGATTTGCGGCGAGGAAAGCGCCGGAACGGGGTCCAGCCATGTGCGCGAAAAGGATGGGCTCTGGGCGATATTGCTGTGGCTCAATATCTTGGCCGCGCGCGGCGAGAGCGTCGCGGATATTACCACCAAACACTGGGCGGAGCATGGGCGGAACTATTATGCCCGGCACGATTATGAGGAAGTCGATGCCGATGGCGCGAATGCGCTCGTGCAAGCTTTGCGCGACTCGCTGCCGCGTCTGAAAGGCAAGCTGGCTCCAGGGCTCGACCTTACGGGAGCCGACGATTTCGCTTACCACGATCCGGTGGACGGCTCGGACTCGGAGCACCAGGGCATCCGTCTCCATTTCGAGGATGGCAGCCGCATCGTCTATCGCCTCTCGGGCACCGGCACCTCCGGGGCGACGCTCAGAGTCTATATCGAGCGGTTCGAACAAGATCCCGCCCGGCAAAATCGGGAAACAGAAGAAGCACTCGCTGATTTGGCCGCGCTGTCACGCGATTGCGCGCGCATCCGCCATTACACCGGGCGTGAAGCACCCACGGTGATCACCTGAGCGCCGGGAGCGAGCCGGTGCCACCGCCGCGCACCGGCGCCGGCCAGCCCGAGCCGCTTGGCGCGGCCCCTGACGGGTCCGGGGTCAATTTCGCCATCGCGTCGAGCAGCGCCGAGGCGATATTCGTTTCGCTTTTTGACGCGGCCGGGTCCGAGACGGCACTGGTGCAACTGCCCGGCCGGTTGGGCGATGTGTTTCATGGGCATATCGCGGGCATCGGCGCCGGCGCCCGCTACGGCTTGCGCGCGCACGGCCCATACAAGCCTCAATCCGGTCACCGTTTCAATTGCGCCAAACTGCTGGTCGATCCCTACGCGACCCGGCTCGATCGTCCTTTCAAGCTCGACACAAGTTTGTTCGACGCGCGGATCCATGGCGCGCCCAAGGACGAAATCGATAGCGCGCCTTTTGTTCCAAAGGCCATTGTCGAAGCGCCGGAGTTATTCCAGACGCCTAGGCGTCCGATCGCCGAATGGCGCGGCCTCGTGATTTACGAAATGCATGTCCGCGGCTTCACCAAGCGGCAACCAAAAATACCAGGGTCCATTCGGGGCACTTTCGCCGGGTTGGCGCATGAGGCTTCGGTCGAATATCTGAAAAGGCTAGGCGTGACCGCCGTCGAGCTTTTGCCGGTCGCGGCCTGGATCGACGAGCGGCATCTGCCGCCGTTGGGGCTCGGCAACTATTGGGGATATAATCCCATCGCCATGCTGGCCCCCGATCCGCGTCTTGCGCCGGGCGGCTGGACGGAGGTGCGCGCCGCCGTTGACGCGCTGCATGGCGCGGGGATCGCCGTGATCCTGGACGTCGTGTTCAACCATACCGGCGAAAGCGACGAACTCGGTCCAACCGTGTCGATGCGCGGCCTCGATAATGCCGGATTCTACCGGCTGCGGGGCGACAACCCGGCGCTTTATGTCAACGACGCCGGTTGCGGCAATGTGCTGGCGCTGGAGCGTCCACACGTCATGCGCCTCGCACTCGAAGCGCTGCGCACGGCTGTCTTCCGCGCCGGAGTCGATGGCTTCCGCTACGATCTCGCGCCGGTGCTGGGCCGCCGCGAAAATGGCTTCGATCCGGATCACCCGCTGCTCGCGGCGATCGCGCAGGACCCGTGGCTGAAGGATTTGATCCATATCGCCGAACCCTGGGATGTTGGCCCTGGTGGTTACCGGCTCGGAGCCTTTCCAGCGGCCTGGGGCGAGTGGAACGATCAATCGCGCGACGGCGTCCGGAAATTCTGGCGCGGCGATCCCGGCTCGATTGGGGCACTTGCGACACGGCTTGCCGGATCGGCGGATATTTTTGGGCGTCGTCACCGGCCGTTGTCGCGGTCGATCAATTTTGTCACCGCGCATGACGGTTTCACCCTCGCCGATCTCGTTGCCTTCGAGACCAAACGCAACGCGGCGAACGGGGAGGAAAATCGCGACGGCAGCAGCGATAATCTCTCTTGGAATTGCGGCGCCGAAGGCCCAACCCAAGATGCCAAAATCTTGGCGCGGCGGGCCGCCGATGTCCGGGCCCTGCTCGCGACTCTATTTGCCGCGCGCGGCACGCCAATGCTCAGCATGGGCGATGAATTGGGCCGCTCCCAGGCCGGCAACAACAATGCCTACGCCCAGGACAATGAGCTTGCCTGGATCGACTGGGCCAGCGCCGATGCGCCGCTTTTTGATTTCGTCGCGAGACTGATCCGTTTGCGCCGGTCGCACGGGGCTCTCAACGCGGAGGCGCCATTGACCGGCGCGCCTGTTGATGCAACCGGCATTCCCGATGTCGAATGGCTGACGCCGGAAGGCCGGCCCTTCTCGCCACGGGACTGGAACGATCCTGGCACAAAATCGCTTGTCGCGATGTTCCACGATCCCGGCGGCCGTGATGCCGTGGGCAGCCGCGCGGCAAACCGCGCCGCCGTGCTGATCAACGCGGGCGAAGCCGCGATCGCCTGTGCGCTTCCGTGGCTACGCACGAACCACGTCTGGCGGCTTGCAATCGACTCGGCCGGGCCGGACCGCGCGCCTTTTATCGTCGAGGCCGATCGTTACGCGCTCGCCGGCCGCTCGGTCGCGATCCTCGTCGAGCAGCCGTCCCGCGAAATTCGGCGCCAAGCACCGGCCGCCGCCGGTCACGTCCTCGATGCCTTGGCCGTGGCGGCTGGAATCGCGCCGCGGTGGTTTGACGTGAATGGCCGGCAACACGAAGTTCCCGCGGACACCAAACGCGCTTTGCTCAAGGCCCTCGGCCTGTCCGCGTCATCGGCCGGCGAGGCACGGGCGAGCCTTGCCTTGCTTGCGGAGGAACGCGAGCTTCGCCCGCTTCCGGTGGCCACGACACTCCGCTTGTCCACCGGGAAGACGATCCGCCTTGGCGGCCATCTCGCCGGACTTGCGCGGCGCATCTGCCTGACGATCGCGCTTGAGGACGGCTCGACGCGGCGTGTCGAGATTGCCGCCGGGGACGGGCAGCGCGGCGAAGCCGCCGCCACTGACGGACGCCGGGTGGCGGGCCGCGACGTGACCCTGCCAACATTGCCACTTGGGCGGCATCGGATTTGGACAGACGAGGCGCCGGAGTGCCTTGCCCATCTCGCCATCGTTCCCGGCATGGCGTTTTTGCCGGAAGCATTGCGTGGAGATTCCCGCATTTTTGGGATCGCCGCGCAGCTTTATGGGTTGCGGCGCGAAGTTGTTGATGGAATGGGTGACCAGGGTCTTGGCGATTTTACCACATTGCGCCTCCTGGCCGAAGAGGCGGCTGCCGTAGGCGCCACAACGGCGGGGATCAATCCCTTGCATGCGCTATTTTCGAGCGATCCGGATCGCGCGAGCCCTTATCATCCCTCCGACCGGCGCTTTCTCGATCCGCTTTATATCGATGCGTTCAGCCTGCCCGCGCCGCTTCTGACCGCGAGCGTGCGCGCGGCCATCGCGCGAGCCTTGCCGGAAGCCTCACGTTTAGCGGTGAATCCGCTCGTTGATTATGCCAAGGCCGCGGCGCTCAAAAGTCCGATTTTCGATGCCGCCCACGCGGCGTTTCGCGATCTCGACAGAAACCGCCCGAGCGATTCGCTGGTCGAGGATCATGCCGCATTTGTGCGCACGGGCGGCGAGACGCTGCGGCGCTTCGCGATCTTCTCCGCGATCGAAACAAGTTTCAATGGCGCGGGTGAGAAATTCCCCGAGCGGCTTAAATCCTCACGGAGCAGCGGCGTCCCGGCCTTCGCGGCGACGCATGGGGACGCCATTTCCAGAGCGATGTTCCTGCAATGGCTGGCGGACCGGCAGTTCAGGGCAGCGGCTGAAGCGGCTCGCGATAGCGGGCTGAAGCTCGGATTTTATCGTGATCTCGCGGTCGGTTGCGCCCCCGATGGGGCAGAGGCGTGGGCGGAGCCGGATCATTTCATGCGGGGCGTTTCGATCGGAGCGCCACCGGATCCCCTCGGCCCGAACGGTCAGGTGTGGAATCTTCCGCCCTATGATCCGCGCGTGCTCGCACGCGGCGGCTTTGCCGCTTTCGGCCAGCTGATTGCCGCGAACATGACTCATGCCGGGATATTGAGGATCGACCATGTGCTTGGGCTCAAGCGCCTCTTTCTCGTGCCCGAGGGGGCCGAAGCGCGGGAGGGGGCTTATCTTGCCTATCCGTTTGCCGATCTCCTCGGTCAACTCATGCTGGAAAGCAGGCGCGCGGAAACGGCTGTCGTCGGCGAGGATCTCGGCACGGTGCCGGAAGGACTCCGCGAGGAACTGATTGCAGCTCATATTCTTTCCTATCGGGTGATGCGTTTCGAGCGGGAAGGGGAGGGGTTTGTACCGCCCGATCGCTATCCCCGCTTGGCCGTGGCCTGTGTCGCGACGCACGATCTGCCGCCGCTGGCCGGCTGGTGGGAGGGCAACGATCTCTCCGAGTCAGCAAAGCTCGGCCTTCTTCCCGATCCGGCGGCGGCCACCGCCGTCCGCGCCGCCGAGAAGACCGCCTTGATGGAAGCGGTCGCGAGACAAGATTTCCCGGGGTTGATGCCAGACCCCAAGGCGCCGCTCAGCGAAACGGCCGCCGCTTCCGTGCATGGTTATGTGGCAGGCTCGAATGCCCTGCTGGCACTCGTGCAGGCCGACGATCTCGCGATGGAAACGGTCGCGGTCAACCTTCCTGGAACCGACACGGAGCGGCCGAACTGGCGCCGCAAGCTCCGCGTGCCCGTGCAATCGCTCTTCGCGCTTCCTTCGGCAAAAGCAATCCTCGACGAAGTCCGGCGCAAACGTCAAAAACTGTCCCAAACCTTGAGCACATTTGGAGAGCTCTGATCGGCTCTCTTGCTCTCGGTATGCCGTGGGGCCGCGTGATCGAGCGGCTCCATTCCGTGTGCTTGGCCATCGCATCGGTGACGCTCGAGATTTGCTCGCTTTGGTGTGCGTCGTTCAAGGTCTCCATAGCGTCTCGCAGGACCTATCCGGCAAATTCGCAACGCTTTGAGGTCAGGCTCCTCCGCATAAACAGTTTCATGGATGAAGGTTAAGCTTGCGCGGCGTCCAATTCACGATGACGAGCCGGGCATGGAACCATGCCGTTGCCGCGAAGTTAAGCGGCCGTCTCGAAACACTAGCGAGGTTCACATGGATAAGGAACACATCAAGGGCGCCGCTGACAAGGTCAAGGGCGCCGTCAAGGATGCGGCCGGAGCCTTAACTGGAAATGAAAAGCTTCAAGCCGAAGGTAAGATCGACAAAGCGGCGGGTGCTGCACACAAGGCGGCGGGTGATGTTAAGGATGCCGCGCGCAAAGCCGCCGACAGCATCAAGCGCTAATAAGCAGGCCAAGCATCATAATTCGGCTGGTCTTTAGAATTCCGGATGGAACCCAACGGTCCGCATCGACCGTTGGGTTTTCCTGCATAAGCACAAGATAGCGCTTCCATCTTCGCTGGGCAGAGGGTGAATATGTGTCGGCACATTATTGCGAAAACACATAGAAAAACACATAGAGTTGAAGAACTATTGCGCCGTGTTTGCCGTAGTTTTGTCGGATTGTGTTGCGATCCACGGCGCTGGCCGATGATTAATTCCGCGCGCCGGTTTCGCTGCGGATGGGGATGTTTGGGAGCCAAGCTCGGGGCTGAGCGCTTGCCGATCTTCTTAGATTAAGAAAAGTTCCCTTATCCATTGGGAAAAACCACATTTCGAGTCGCGCGGGACTATCAGAGTAAATAGCGTTACGAGTTTTGCAGCAGGCCAGGGATTCCTATTTGATTCTTGCATGCCCATTGACGTTTTGTCATCACCGATTGCCCCGAACCTCTCTTGAGCTGTCCTGGCCCGCAAACATGAAGCGCAGCATTATCTTCATTGTCGTTTTGCTAAGTCTTATAGCTCTTGGCGGTGGCCTTGGGTATTTCCAATTCGTCGTCAAGCCAGGGATGATAAAGTCATTCATTCTCGCGGCGCCTCCGCCTCCCGCTTCGGTCGCGGTCGCCGCGCCCCGTATCGAGACCTGGGCGCCACATCTGCCAGCGATTGGGACTTTGCGGGCTGTGCAAGAAGTCAACATCGCGCCTGAAATCGGCGGGGTGATCGTATCGGTCCGTGTCAAGTCGGGTCAGGACGTTGAAAAGGATGCTCCCCTCTTTGAAATCGATAATTCGGTCGAGCAGGCAGACCTCAAGAACAACCTGGCGGTGCTTAAAAACGCTGGGCTGGTGCTTGAGCGGCAGCGTCAATTAATCCAGGGCGGCAACACGGCCAAGTCAAATTTCGATGCCGCCGAGGCCGCGCGCGATTCAGCCGCCGCCGCCGTCGAACGGGTTCGCGCCATCATCGACCAGAAAATTCTCACCGCGCCCTTCGCCGGGCGGCTTGGCATCCGGAAATTGGATCTCGGCCAATATGTTTCGCCGGGGACGAGCCTTATCACACTCCAGCAACTTGATCCGATCTATGTCGATTTCCCCGTTCCAGAGAAATCGCTCGGGGTGCTGAAACCGGGTCAGGAGATTGATGTCGAGGTTGACGCCTATCCTGGCCAGATTTTCCGCGGTGTGATCGAGACAATCGATGCGCGGGTCGCCCAGGACAGCCGCAATATTTTGGTGCGGGGTCAGCTTGACAACAAGAAGAAACAACTATGGCCAGGAATGTTCGCCAATGTGAACGTCATCGCGGGCACGCCCGCCAAGGTCGTGACACTTCCCCGGACGGCGATTGCTTACTCGCTTTATGGCGACAGTGTTTTCGTCGTGAAACCTGTCCTGTCCGATGCGGGCGGTGTGCAGGCGGCCCCGGTCAATGAGGATGCGGCACTGAAAGTTGAACGCCGGGCGGTGCGTACGGGTGAAATACGAGAAGATAGGGTCGTCATTATTGATGGCGTCGAGCCTGGCGAAACAATTGTGGCACAAGGTCAGCTGAAACTGCAGTCCGGTGCGCGGGTGCGCATCGACCCGGCCGCGCGCCTCGATGCGCCAGCGGTGCGGCCGAGGGAATAAGGGATGTCCTTTACCGATATCTTTATCCGGCGGCCGGTCTTGGCCAGCGTGGTGAGCCTGTTAATTCTGCTGGCGGGCATTCAATCTTGCCTCAAGCTGCAGCTCCGCCAGTTTCCGCAGCTATCCTCGGCCACGATTACCATCACGACGTCCTATCCCGGTGCCAACGCCGAGCTGATCAAGGGTTTTATCACGACGCCAATCGCGCAGGCGGTGGCAAGCGCCGAGGGTATCGACACGCTGGTTACGAATTCGCAACAGAATACCTCGACGATTACTCTCAACCTTCTCCTCAATGCCAATGCGGACCGCGCGGTCGCCGATGTCTTGGCCAAGGTAAACCAGGTCAAATACGTTCTGCCGCGGGAGGCGTTCGATCCCGTCGTCGTCAAGCAGACGGGCGATTCGACCGCGGTGCTTTATATGTCCTTCAACTCGAAGGTTCTCACGCCACCGCAAATTACCGATTATCTCAACCGCGTGGTGCAGCCGAGACTGCAAACGATTGATGGGGTCGCCAATGCCCAGATCCTCGGCGGCCAAACCTTCGCGATGCGGGTCTGGCTCAATCCGGACCGGATGGCCGCGCGCGGCGTAACGCCATCCGATGTCTCGGCTGCCCTGACCGCTAATAATTTCACGACGGCGGCAGGACAAATCAAGGGCGATTTTGTTCAAACGAGCATCAATGCCGAGACCTCGCTCAATTCGGCCAAGGCTTTCGGTCAACTGGTCGTTTCCGCGCATGGCGACGCGATGATCAGGCTCGGCGACATTGCCGATATCGAACTCGGTCCTGAATCGGTCGATTCGTCTTCCTCTTTCGATGGATTGAAAGCGGTCTTTATCGGCGTGTACGCGACGCCAACGGCGAACCCGCTGAATGTGATCGACGATGTTCGCAAGGCTTTTCCGGAACTTCAATCCCAGCTTCCCGCCGGACTCCACGCCTCGATTGCCTATGACGCGACGAAGTTCATCCGCGCTTCGATCCATGAGGTCGAGAAGACGCTCGGCGAAGCGGCACTCATTGTCCTCGCGGTGATTTTTCTGTTTCTCGGCAATTTGCGTTCCACGATTATTCCGATCGTGACGATTCCGCTTTCTCTCATCGGCGTGATGACTATTCTTTTGGCGCTTGGCTATTCGCTAAATCTCTTGACGTTGCTGGCACTCGTTTTGGCGATCGGGCTCGTCGTGGACGATGCGATCGTCGTCGTTGAAAATATCTACCGCCACATGGAAGAAGGGATGCCGGCGCGCGACGCGGCCTTGCAAGGGGCGCGCGAAATCGCCGCCCCAGTGATTTCGATGACAATCACGCTCGCGGCCGTTTATGCGCCCATCGGTTTTGTTTCCGGTCTGACTGGTTCGCTGTTTCGCGAATTCGCCTTCACGCTGGCCGGCTCTGTCGTCGTTTCCGGGATTGTCGCGCTCACTTTGTCGCCGATGATGTGTTCCCTCCTCCTGAAACCACCACGGGCCGAAGCGCGCGGATTCCCGGCTTTCCTCGACTGGCTGTTCGAAAGCTTGCGGCAGCGATATCAGAGGCGGCTGCACAAGACCCTGAATTTTCGTGCCCTGACCGTTTTGATCCTGATTGGCGTTTTGGCCCTCACCGGAATTATGTTCGTATCGACACCGGAGGAACTCGCGCCCGATGAAGACCAAGGGACGATTTTCGCTCTCGTCAAGACACCGCAATACGCCAACCTCGATTACATGGAGAAGGCGACGGAGCAGGTGGACGCGGCCGCCAATGAGATTTCCGAAAAGGAACATGTTTTCGTTATCAACGGTTTTGCCGGCGTTCATCAAGGATTTGGCGGCCTGATCTTGAAGCCATGGGACGAGCGCAAACGCACCCAAAAACAGATCATCGAGTCGCTGCAGCCGAAACTCGCGCATGTGACGGGAGCCGAGATTCTGGCCTTCGGCCGGCCATCCCTGCCGGGCTCTACAGGCGGGCCTCCGCTCCAATTCGTGATCCGCACCATCGCCGATTACCGTCAGCTCGTGGACGTCATGGCCGAGATCGAGACGGCGGCACGCAACAGCGGACTGTTTATTTTCGTCAACAGCGATCTCAAATTCGATATGCCACAAATTGATTTCAAGATCGATGCGGACAAAGCGAACCGGCTCGGCATTCGCATGCAGGAAATCGGCTCCTCGCTCGCCACATTGCTCGGCGGCAATTATGTTAACCGTTTCAGTCTCAATAGCCGCAGCTATCAAGTCATCCCGCAGGCGCCGAGGGATTTCCGGCTCACGCCAGATTGGCTGACCCGCTATCAGCTGCGCACCAGTTCGGGCGCCTTGGTTTCCCTATCGACGGTCGCGAGCCTCTCGACGAGCGTGCAGCCGAATGGACTGCCGACCTTCCAGCAATTGAATGCGGCGACGTTGCAAGGCGTGCCGTTTCCCGGTCACACCCTTGGCGAGGCCATCGGTTTTCTGCAACAGAAAGCAAAGGAGCTTTTGCCGGAGGGCTATAGCGTCGATTATCAGGGAGAGAGCCGTCAGTTCGTCCAGGAAGGCAATACGCTCGTGATCACTTTCGTCTTCGCGCTCATCGTGATTTTTCTGGTGCTTGCGGCGCAATTCGAAAGCTTCCGCGACCCGTTTATTATTCTCATCGCGCTGCCGACATCGATGTTCGGCGCGCTTTTGCCTTTGAACATCCTCGGCGTGGTTGGCGTGGCGAGCATGAATATCTATTCGCAGATCGGCCTCGTCACGCTGATCGGCCTCATCTCCAAACACGGAATCCTGATGGTGGAATTCGCCAACAGGCTTCAGGTACAGGAAGGTTTTGGCCGCCGCGAGGCGATCGAACATGCCGCCTCCGTGCGGCTGCGCCCGATCCTCATGACCACCGCCGCCATGGTTGCCGGGATGATTCCCTTGATCGTCGCCGAGGGGGCCGGCGCGCGGAGCCGCTTCGCGATCGGTATCGTCATTGCGGCAGGGATGAGCATCGGCACGCTTTTCACGCTTTTCGTGACGCCGGCGATCTACACGCTGATCGCGCGGGATCACAATAGAATCAAACAGCAACAGCAGCCGGTAAGTGATGTTCCCCCGATTCGCCAGGCCCAGGAGCGCTCCGCCGCCGAATAATGGCTTTGCACCAGCCACTCGGTTGACATTTCCTTCCTCTTGCGGCGAAGCATCGGCATGAACGCTCTCGATCCGGTCGCCCGGCGGCGAACCTTCGCCATCATTTCCCACCCTGACGCGGGCAAGACCACGCTCACCGAAAAGCTCCTGCTATTCGGCGGCGCGATCCAGCTCGCGGGCGAGGTGCGCGCCAAGGCGAACCGGCGGCAGACCCGCTCGGATTGGATGGGAATTGAACGCGAGCGCGGGATCTCCGTCGTCACCTCGGTGATGACCTTTGAATATCATGAGTGCGTCTTCAATCTCCTCGACACGCCGGGCCACGAGGATTTTTCGGAAGACACCTATCGCACGCTGACCGCGGTCGATTCGGCGATCATGGTGATCGACGCCGCCAAAGGCATCGAGGCGCGCACCCGCAAGCTCTTCGAAGTCTGCCGTTTGCGCGATATTCCGATCCTGACATTCATCAACAAGCTCGATCGCGAGACGAGGGACCCTTTCGATCTCCTCGACGAGATCGAAAAAACGCTCGCTCTCGATGTTGCCCCGATGACCTGGCCGCTGGGGCGAGGCCGCGCATTCGCTGGCACTTTTGATCTGCGGCGCAATCTCGTGCGCTGTCTTGACCGCGACAGCGAGCCCGTGCCGGTCGAGGGTCCCGCCGATCCGTTCATCGCGGGCCTCCTGAATGAGATGGATTTTGGCCAGGTTCGGGACGAGATCGAACTCGCGCGGGAAGGTTTCAAGGGTTTCAATCGTCAGCCCTATTTGGAAGGCCATTTGACGCCCGTCTTCTTCGGCAGTGCTTTGCGGAATTTCGGGGTGCGCGATCTCATCGACGCGCTGAAGGACTTCTCGCCGCCGCCGCGAGGACTTGCTGCCGATTTGCGAACCGTGGATGCGCGCGAGCCAAAAATGACCGGTTTCGTGTTCAAGATCCAAGCGAACATGGATCCAAACCATCGCGACAGGATCGCTTTTCTGCGGGTTTGTTCCGGCAAACTTACGCGCGGCATGAAAGCCAAGCTGGTCCGCACGGGCAAGACGATCTCGCTCAACGCGCCGCAGTTTTTCTTCGCGCAAAACCGCCAACTTGCCGAGGAAGCCTATGCGGGCGATGTCGTCGGCATCCCAAACCACGGCACCTTGCGCATCGGCGACACCTTGACGGAAGGCGAGGATCTTGTCTTTCGTGGCGTTCCGAGTTTCGCGCCCGAGATTCTCCGCCGCGTCAAGACCGGCGATGCCATGAAAGCGAAGAAGCTGCGCGAGGCGCTTGGACAAATGGCCGAGGAAGGCGTCGTCCAGCTGTTTTTGCCGATCGACGGCTCGGGCGCGATCGCGGGCGTCGTCGGCGCCTTGCAGCTCGATGTCCTGGCGGGGCGGCTGGAAGCCGAATATGGCCTTGGGGTCAGTTTCGAGACAAGCCGGTTCGAATTCGCCCGCTGGGTTGCCGCGAAAAATCCGGTTGAGCTGGACAGATTTGTGCACGCGCACCCGGCGTCGATGGCACGCGACCTCGACGGCGCGCCGGTGTTCATGGCCGCATCGGCTTTCGACCTGAAATACGAGCAGGAGAGATGGCCGGAGATCGTCTTCTCGGACATCAAGGATTACCAGATGACAAACGGCTAGCTCACCTCGGGTGATGATAATATACATTATTTATAGTCTTTATATTGAATGCAATAAAATAAATAAAGAACGCCCCAGTTGTCGTGGATCAAGACCGGAGAACGTTCTATATGATCACCGTCCGCGAAGTCGTTCATCTCCAAAAGGTGGGCGCGGCGGGATAACTTGAAGGAGGAATACTCATGGACCGTCGTGAATTCATTGCCGTCGCTGGTACCTTTGCCGCGGCTGCCTCGGCTTCACCGGCCTTTGCGCAAATGGCCGAAGAGCCAGATATGCATCCGCCGAAATACAAAGCACTTGAGGAAGCCACCGCGCATTGCGTCGCGACGGGCAACGATTGTCTCCGGCATTGCCTCGGCATGTATAAGATGAAGGACACGAGCATGTCGGATTGCGCCGACTCGGCCTTCCAGCTCGTCAACGCCTGCGCCGCACTGGCGGCACTGGCGGCGGTTAATTCGGAGCATACCGGCCATTTAGCCAAAGTGGTCGCGATGGTCTGCAAGGACTGCCAGAAAGAATGCGAAAAATTCCCTAAGATCGCCGAATGCAAAGCCTGCGGCGAGTCATGCAAGGCCTGCGCCGCGGAATGCGACAAGGTCGCCGCCTAATAGCTGATCGCGGAGCGCGGCGGATGCCTTGCCGCGCTCCAATATGGCCAAGAACGCTGATCTGGCCGCCGCCCGTTTCGTTGGCTGCCCGGTGTCAGGTTCAGCCGGCTTGCGCGGCGCCCGATTTCACATAAAACGGCCAGACCCTCCTCCTTTCGGGGCGTTAGACCGGAGCGCGAGGGACCACCTTCGAAATTTGCATTAGGGCATGCGCGGGCATAGATGAATTGCATGCTCAATTTCGCCAGTCCCACCCATTTTCTGCGGCTTGCCCGTGTTCTCATCCCTTTATCGGCAACGCTGACGGCGCTGCTTTTGGGTATTGGCCTTTATCTCGCTTTCTTTGTCGCGCCTCCCGATTACCAGCAAGGCGAGACAGTCAGGATCATGTATCTGCATGTGCCCGCCGCCTGGCTTGCCATGTTGATCTATCTTGTCATGACGTCGGCGGCGCTCGGCACGCTCGTGTGGCGCCATCCTCTCGCCGACGCGGCGCAAAAGGCGGCGGCGCCGCTCGGCGCCGGCTTCACCTTGCTCTGTCTTGGCACCGGCTCGCTCTGGGGCAAGCCCATGTGGGGCGCTTGGTGGGTCTGGGATGCCCGGCTAACCTCGGTTCTCGTGCTTTTCCTGATCTATCTCGGCCTCGTGGCTTTGTGGCGAACGATCGAGGACCCAGGCAAGGCGGCGCGCTCGGCGGCGATTTTCACCTTGGTCGGCGCGGTCAACATTCCGATCATCAAATTTTCCGTCGATTGGTGGAATACCTTGCACCAACCGGCCTCGGTATTCCGCTTAGGCGGTCCCGCGATCGCGGCTTCCATGCTGTGGCCTCTCGCCGTGATGGCGCTGGCCTTCACCTTTCTCTTCGCCACGCTCTATCTCATGGCGATCCGCAACGAGATCCTCCGCCGGCGCCTGCGCCGTCTGTCGATCCTGGCGGCGGATGCGGAGGAACGAAGCGCGGCGAGCGCACCCTCCGCATGGAACGCCGCCTATGAGCCATGATCCGCATCTTGGCTTCGTCATCGCGGCCTACGCCCTTGCCTTGGCGATCGTGGTGGCAATGGCCGTGACGATCATGACCGATTACCTGAACTTGAAGCGGGCGCTTTCGCCATTTGCCGAGCAAGCGAAAGACCAAGCTTTGGAACTACCGCGAAATCCGGACCCGGAGAGCTAGGATGCCGGCGCGCGCGCCACGGCCAGAGACGGATAGGGATGCCGCGCGGCGGCCGCTTCTGATTTTTCTACCCTTGGTTCTTTTCGCCGCGCTGATGGCGCTGTTCCTGGTCCGGCTCTATTCGGGCGATGCCGCGCTTTTACCGTCGGCCCTAATCGGCAGGCAAGTTCCAGCCTTTGTCTTGCCGCCGGTCGAGGGGCTGCCGGGTAAACAAGGATTTTCGGATGCCGATCTCCGGCAAGGCAAAGTGACGCTCGTGAATGTCTTTGCTTCCTGGTGCGTGCCTTGCCACCAGGAACATGAACTGATCATGCGGCTTTCGGCCGACCCTGTTCTTATCCGCGCGGGTGTCCGCCTGTTCGGGCTCGCCTATAAGGACGATCCCGCGAACATCAGGCGCTTTCTCGCCGAGGCAGGCGACCCTTTTGCGCGGATCGGCGCCGACCGCAAGGGGCGCGCCGCGATCGACTGGGGCGTCTATGGCGTGCCGGAAACCTTTATCGTCAAGGGCGATGGCACCATCGCCTATCGTTATGTCGGGCCGGTCACGGAGGACTCGTACCGGGAATCGGTTTTGCCGGAAATCGAGAAAGCGCTGCGCTGATTAAATCCGCGGACGAGGTCAAAACGGTCATAGGGCCAGGCTTCCCGCGGCTCCCCACGCTTGCAGGATTTTGCGGATCCAAGGCAGTTGTGGCCCGGCGAGCACCGCCTCGGTCACGGCGCCGCAAGCATATCCATTGTTGCCCTTGGCTCTGATCGCCACCGCCACCAGCGCCGGCCGGCCGATGGTTAGGACCGGCGCGCCGGAATCGCCGGTGCAGCCGCCTAGCCCGGTGCCATCCGGGTCGATCAGCCGTACGAGAACTGGCGATTTGGGTCCCCTTACGGTCAAGACAGCGGTCCGCAAGACGCCCGGCGTGTCGCGCTCTTCCTCATCGGCATGCCCGAAACCCACGATCCGCAGCGGCTGCCCCGTCTCGATGGAAAAACTCTGCTGAAGTTCGACGGGTTGGAATGGCGAGGGAAGGGGCCTTGCGAGGCGCAACAGCGCGAGATCGATGGACGCCAAATCCTGCCCGGTGTTGGGCCTATATTCCGGGTGAATGGCAAGCGCCGCGACGTCAAAAAAAACCAATCTCGCGGCAACACGCGACTCAACAAAATAGGCTAGGGCGCTTCCTAAGAGAACCAAGCTCAGGCCGGCTTGGATGCCGGCGCGCGTGCGGACGCGGCCAAATCGTATCAACAGCAGGGCGAGCATCGCCGAGGCCAGGATCCAGGCGATCCAACCGGCAACGACAAAAACCAGTTTGCCTTCGCCGCCCCGAAAAAAAACCCGCGTCTCCGAACGGCCGGAGACGCAATGGGCGGCGGTCAGGACGACATCTTGAGCGATAACGCTCGCGGTACAATAGCTTCCGTCGCTGCTGTCCAGTACCATAACGGCATAGGGCGCGAACTCCGGGGCCTCCCGGGCAGGCCCAACCAACGCAAACACCGGCGTTGTTAAAACGATACCGGACAGGCAGGCCAGTATTGTGCCCAAAGCCGCGCGCCAGACAGGCAAAGTAGCCTTCGCGTGAAAAACGATTCGAAAATATCCGCGCATCCTTCGAATATTCATGGACCATTCATTGTTGCCGCGCCAGCCTTGGACCATGATTTTTTTCATCGTGGCCGTTGTCTCGGCATATCTGGGCTCGGGCGCCGCCGCGCGGACGGAACCAGCGGAGCGCGTCTGTTTTTCGGCTGCCGAGACGCGTGACAAAATCCTCGCGCACGAGCTTTTCGAGCCATTTCATGCCATTCGGAGCGAGGCGGGCCGGTTGCAGGCGGAGACGATCGGGATCAAGCTTTGCCGCTGGAGTGAGGAACTCGTCTATGAGCTTAGCCTGTTGCGCCACGACGGCCGCGTCATCCACGTTTTTATAGACGCCAAAACGGGTCAGCCCATTGGTTCGAAGAATGAACATTGAACGGGATTGGGTTCGGGATTATGGCAGAGTTCCAGTTACCTAGTTTGAGGCATTTTTGGACAGCGAAGTAGCACTGTTTCAAATGATACTTTGCCTTTACATTGAGGAATTAAAGCGTGCGGCTGCTCGTCGTCGAGGATGACAAGGACCTCAATCGTCAGATTGTCTCGGCGCTTTCGCAAGCCGGCTATGCCGTCGACCGGGCCTTCGACGGCGAGGAAGGGTGGTTTTTAGGCGACACCGAGCCTTACGACGCCGTCGTTCTGGATTTGGGGTTGCCCAAAAAGGACGGTGTTTCCGTCCTCGGCGAATGGCGCCGGGCCGGGCGCGTGATGCCGGTCCTGATTTTGACCGCGCGCGACCGCTGGAGCGACAAGGTTCAGGGTTTCGATGCCGGGGCCGACGACTATGTCGCCAAACCTTTCCATATCGAGGAAATCCTTGCCCGGTTGCGCGCCCTCCTCCGGCGCGCCGCCGGTCATGCCACGAGCGAATTTCAGTGCGGTCCGGTGTGCCTCGATGCGCGCATGGGCCGGGTCACGGTCGATGGGAGCCCTGTCAAGCTTACCTCGCACGAGTACCGGCTTTTGTCCTATTTGATGCACCATGCCGGGCGGATCGTGTCTCGCGGCGAGATCGTCGAGCATCTCTACGAGCAAGATTTTGACCGCGATTCCAATACGATCGAGGTTTTCGTCGGCCGCTTGCGCAAGAAACTCGGAGTCGAAATTATCCAGACCGTGCGCGGCCTTGGCTATTTATTGGCGATGCCCGAAACAGCGGATAAAAGAGCCACGGGCCGGGCCGATCCTTCCGCCAGAAGTTGATGCCACGGCAAAATCTGACCTTTTCGCTCGCAAACCGGATATTTCTTGAAAAATTGGTGGTGTTCCACACGCGCCGGCACGCATGAGTTCCGGCCAAGACCATGAGCGTTTCAAGTTGAATCGCTCCGGTTTTTATCACTATGTTTTGTCGCGTGATCTTATCCAAAAAGTCCGTGGCTTTTTGGGATCATGCTCTAGCAAACATTTTGCCGGCGGCGGCTAATGACAAACGGCGAAGAGGGAAAGCGGCGGTCCGGCCTGGCGTTGCGCGACAGCGTTCCGGCACGGCGAAGGCCACACTCAATCGTGAAACGGCTTTTCTTTTCCGCCGCGCTGTTGAGCTTTGCCATCCTTCTCGCCGCCGGTCTCGTTCTCTCGACGATTTACCAGCGCACGGCCGTGGCCAATTTCGACGAGCGCCTCGGCGTATATTTGTATGAGCTTGTCGCCGATATCGCAACGCCCGGGGAAGATAGCCGTGTCGCGCCAGACCAGCTTGGCGAACCGCAATTCGAAATACCCTTGTCTGGCTGGTATTGGCAGCTCACGCGATTGGATGTGCCAAAACCCGTCATCAGAAGTTCCCGCTCGCTGTTCGCGGCAAAGCTTCCACGACTATCCGATTCTGGCGTGGCGGCCGGTGCCGGGGGTGCCCGCCGAGGCGACGTGAAAGGGCCCGACGACCGGGTTTTGCGAATGGCCGAACGCATCATCGATGCGGGAGATCAGGGCATTTATCTCGTTCAAGTTGCCGCGACGACGGACGAAATCGTCGCGCAAATCTCCCGTTTCGAGTTTGATCTCGTGCTCACCTTCGCGGCCCTCGCGCTTGCGCTCGTTGTCTCGTCCGCGGCACAGCTTCGCTATGGCCTGAAACCGCTTTGGCAATTGCAGGAAGGGGTTGCCGCGATCAGACGTGGCGAAGCCGAGAAAATCGAAGGCGATTTTCCGCAGGATCTCGCGCCGCTTGCCAGCGAACTCAATCTGTTGATTGGCGCCAATCGCGACGTGGTGGAGCGCGCCCGCACCCAGGTCGGCAATCTCGCCCATGCCCTGAAAACACCGCTCAGCGTAATCTTCAACGAAGCGGCGGCCGATCAGAGCCCGCTCGCGGCAAAGGTTAAGGAACAGGTGGCGATCATGCGCGATCAGGTTTCCTATTATCTCAATCGCGCCCGCGTCGCGGTGCGGGCGCGGACACTCGGGGATGTCACCGAGGTTGCTCCGGCCACCGAGGCCTTGGTCCGCACTTTCGAAAAAATCTATGCGGAGCGGGAAATCGGCTTCACTTTCGCGGTGCCGGGGACCCTTCGCTTTCATGGGGAGCGCCAGGACTTCGAGGAGATGGTTGGCAATCTCGTCGATAACGCGGGCAAATGGGCCCGCCACGCGGTCACGATCACCATTGAGCCGGAGGCCTGGCGCACCCTCTCGGAGCGGCGTTTCTTTCGCGTCACCATCGATGACGATGGGCCTGGACTTGCTCCCGAGCTGCGCCAGGCCGCGCTGTCACGCGGCAAACGCCTTGATGAAACAAAACCAGGCTCGGGTCTTGGGCTTTCCATTGTTGCCGATCTGGCCTCGCTCCATGGCGGCGCCTTGACCCTGGAAGATAGCCCGAATGGCGGCTTGCGGGCGGATTTAAGGCTTCCTCTAGCGTGAGATTCAATCCATCTGCCGATTTTGTAATTCTCACAGCCTTGCAAGAACCCCCGCAATCACTATTAAGGCTCCATGTTGTGGTTGATTTTCGCACTTCTCACCGCCGCCGCCGTGATCGGCATTCTATGGCCGCTTGCGAAAACCCCGCGCGGGGCCGGGCGCGGCGAGACCGGTGCCGCATTGTACAAGGCCCAACTCGCTGGGATTGAACAGGACGAAGCGCAAAGCCTGGTGGCGCCGGAAGATGCGCAAGCCGCCAAGGCCGAAGCGGCCCGCCGCCTGATGGCGGCCGCGGAAGCCCCGGCTGAACCAGCTCCGGCGGCATCTCCAAGAAGAGTCTGGCTTGCCTCCTTGGCTGTTTTGATTTTGGTTCCGGCGCTTTCGATGTCCCTCTACGCAACGATCGGCCATCCAGGGTTGCCCGATGCGCCGCTCGCGGCGCGGCTCGAAACGTCCCCCGCGCGCATGGACATGGCCTTGGCGATCGCGAAGATCGAATCGCACCTTGTGCAACATCCCGATGATGGGCGCGGCTATGAGGTTTTGGCGCCGGTTTATCTCCGCATGGGCCGTGCAAGTGACGCCGTCAACGCCGCGCGCGAGGCGTTGCGCCTGCTTGAGCCAACCGCCGAACGGCATGCGCTTTACGGGGAAGCCCTGGTGAGTGCCGCCAATGGCGTGGTGACGGCGGAAGCGAAACAATCCTTTGAAGCGGCGGCGGCGAAAGATCCCGCGGCCGCCAAGCCTCGCTTTTTTCTCGGTCTTGCCGCCGCCCAGGAAGGGGACACCGTCCGCGCAAAGGAAATCTGGGGGGAGCTCGCCGCCAATGCGCCGCAAGACGCGCCTTGGGCGCAAGCGCTGCGGGGAAGAATAACCGCGCTCGACGCTGGGCAAGAGGCGCCGCAAAATCGCATGGCGGCCAAGATCGAGGCCCTGCCGGACGCCGCGCGGATGAGCGTCATTCGCGGCATGGTCGAGGGGCTTGCCGCGCGCCTGGCGCAAAACGGGCAGGATGTTGAAGGCTGGCTTCGCCTGGTTCGCTCCTATATGGTGTTGCAGGAATCCGATAAGGCCCGCGCGGCGCTCATCGACGCAAAACGCAGTCTTGCCGGCGATCCAAACGCCATCGCGCGCATCGAGGCGCTGGCGCGCGAACTTGGGCTGGAAGGCTAATCTTGATCATGACGCGGAGAAAACGCCGGCTTGTTTTGATCGCCTCCGCGCTCGCCGCGATCAGTCTCGCCCTGGGACTCGTCCTCTTGGCGTTGCGCGACAATATCGTCTTTTTCTATGGGCCAAGCGAGCTTGCGCAAAAGGCGCCGCATGAAGGCCAAAGGCTGCGCATCGGAGGGCTTGTGAAGCAAGGCTCGCTCAAGCACGAAGGCGAGAGCACGGTGCGCTTCGCCGTCACCGATACAAAGCAAGAGGTTGAGGTGACTTACACGGGGCTGTTGCCCGATCTTTTCCGGGAAGGGCAGGGCGTTGTCGCCGAGGGCACGCTCAGAGGGGACAAAATCTTTCTTGCCGACAGCATTCTCGCCAAACATGACGAACGTTACATGCCGCGCGAGGTCGCCGACGCCTTGAAAAAACAAGGGGTTTGGCGTGAGGGCGCGGAAGCAACAGGCATGGGCAAATGAGGACGCGCAGTTGAGAACACAAGATGAGATTTTCCGAAAGAGGCACGTATGATCGTCGAAACCGGCCATTACGCGCTTGTCTTGGCTTTGGCGCTCGCGCTCGTGAATTCAATATTGCCGGTATGGGGAAGCATCGCGCGCGACGAGCGGCTAATGGCCGTCGCGCCACCGGCCGCGTTGATGGGATTTTGCCTTGTGGCCTACGCCTATGTGGCCTTGACGATTGCCCATGTCGTCTCCGATTTCTCGCTCGTCAATGTCGTCGAAAATTCTCATTCCGCCAAACCCTTGATCTACAAAATCACCGGGGTTTGGGGCAATCATGAAGGCTCGATGCTTTTGTGGGTGCTCGTTCTTTCGCTGTTCGCGGCGGCGGTCGCCTTGTTTTCGCGGTCCATGCCGGAAGATCTCCGCGCCAACGTGCTCGCCGTGCAATCCTGGATCGCGGCCGCATTCATTCTGTTTATTCTCCTGACGTCCAACCCCTTCGCGAGGCTCATTGACGCGCCGGCGGAAGGCAATGATTTGAACCCGCTCCTTCAGGACCCGGGTCTCGCCATCCATCCGCCGCTGCTTTATCTTGGGTATGTCGGGCTTTCGATCACCTACTCTTTCGCGGCGGCCGCCTTGATCTCTGGGCGCATCGACGCGGTGTTCGCGCGTTACGTGCGGCCCTGGACACTGATCGCCTGGATTTCCTTGACGCTCGGCATAGCGATGGGCTCCTACTGGGCCTATTACACGCTTGGCTGGGGCGGCTTCTGGTTCTGGGATCCGGTCGAGAATGCCTCGCTGATGCCATGGCTTGCCGCCACCGCGCTTTTGCATTGCACGGCGGTGATGGAAAAGCGGGAAGCTCTCAAAGTCTGGACGATCTTCCTTGCGATCCTCGCCTTTTCCCTGTCGCTTGTCGGAACCTTTTTGGTGCGTTCCGGCGTATTGACTTCGGTCCATGCTTTCGCGAGCGATCCCACGCGAGGGGTCTTCATTCTCCTTATTCTGGTGATTTTTATCGGCGGATCCTTTGCGCTTTTTGCCTTGCGCGCGGGCGGGTTGAAACAAGGCGGTCTCTTCGCCCCGGTCTCGCGGGAGGGCGCCCTCGTTCTCAACAATCTGCTTTTGACGACCTGCTGCGCCACGGTTTTCACCGGCACGCTCTATCCGCTGGCGCTGGAAGCCGTCACGGGAGAAAAAATCTCGGTTGGCGCGCCCTTCTTCAATCTGACTTTCGTCCCGCTGTTCATCCCTCTGTTTATCCTGATGCCGTTTGGCCAATTGCTGCCGTGGAAACGCGGCGACCTCGCGGGGGTCGCGCAACGGCTTGCCGCGGCTTTCGGGGCCGGGCTCATTTTCATGGCACTTCTGGCGGCATGGCGTGGCGGGCCCGCCATCAGCGTGATCCTCTCGGGCGTCGCGCTTTATGTGATCGCCGGTTCATTCATCGATCTTGGCAGGCGCGTTTTTGGCGGCGGCTTTTCCGCTGGCATTGTGAGCCAGCGTGCGCGAGGCGTGCCGCGCCACGCCTTCGGAACGGCTTTCGCCCATGCGGGGCTCGGGGTGACCTTGCTCGGCCTCGCCGCGACCGGCTGGGGCGCCGAAAAGATTACTTCGTTGAAGCCTGGCGAAACGATCGGCATCGGCCCTTATGAATTGACCTTCGAAGGCGCCGCACCGCGCAACGGCCCGAATTATTCGGAGCTTGTTGGGCGAACGGTTATCCGCGCCAAAGGGGCGGTGGTGGCCACGATTGAACCGGCGACGCGCTTCTATCCGGCCCGCGGCATGAATAGGTCCGAGGCAGGCATCGCGACGCTTGGCTTTGGCCAGGTCTATATGAGCATCGCCGATGTCGCCGCCAATGGCGTGGTCAATGCCAGGATCTTCTGGAAGCCGCTTGTATCCTTGATTTGGATCGGCGCCTTGGTCATGGCCTTCGGCGGATGCCTGTCTCTCTCCGACCGGAGTTTTAGGGTTGGCATCGCGCGCCGCGCCCGAAAAGCACAAGTTCCGAGCCCGCAACCGGCGGAATGACCGTGATGTTTTCCGCGCGCAATATTACCCTGGCTGGTCTGTTGTTTCTGTCGCCGCTCGCGGCCATGGCGGTTCAGCCCGGCGAAATCATGACGGACCCGAGGCTGGAGGCAAGGGCCCGCGCGCTCTCGGCGGAATTGCGCTGCATGGTTTGCCAGAACGAATCGATTGACGAATCCAACGCGGACCTTGCCCGCGATTTGCGGCTGCTCGTGCGTGAACGGCTACAGGCAGGCGATAGCGACGATCGGATTCGCGCCTTTCTCGTTCGCCGCTACGGCGATTTCATATTGCTAAAGCCGCCGTTCAAGCCTGAAACCTGGCTGCTTTGGGGGGCGCCATTCCTCGTGCTTCTCGCGGGTGGCTGCGTTATCCTTATCGCCCGGCGGCGGCAACGGAGTTTCGCCCCGGCAAATCCCTTGTCCGAAGCCGAGCGCGCGAAGCTTGCTTCCCTGCTTGGCGAGGATGGATCTTGAGGGCGCCTTAAAAAGGGAGATTGAAGACGCGGCCTGGAATCAACTCCCCATTCTCGACCGCGCCAATGGCGACGACCACGCCACCGCAGGCGGCATAGGCAGAGCCATCGAAGGGCGCGTCATGGCCGCGCAATAGCAATGGTTGACCGCGCCGGAGTTTGGCCGCGGCGCTGGAATCGACCACGACGCGCGGCACTTCCATGAGCCCTGCCTCGACACGGCGCAATGCAAGAGCGCGGCAGGCGGCATCGTCCAAATCCGGCAAGGTCACCGCATCCGTCTCGTAAAATGGCCCGACGCGCGTGCGCCGCAAGGCACTGACATGGCCAAAGCAGCCAAGGCTTCTGCCGAGATCGCGGGCGATCGCACGGACATAGGTTCCCTTGCCGCAGCGCGCCTCGAATATCGCCTCGTCAGCTCCCGCGTCGATGAGATCGAGCGCGTGGACCGTCACCTGGCGCGGCGACAAAACCGGCGCCAGGCCATCGCGAGCCAGATCGTAAGCGCGCTCGCCATTGATCTTGATCGCCGAATAGGACGGCGGGAGTTGCAAGATCGTCCCGATGAAACCCGGCAACAGCGCGAGAATCCCAGCGGCGGCCGGCCGCAAGTCCGATTGCGCGGCAACCTTGCCATCGGCATCGTCGGTGTCCGTCTCCGTGCCCCAGCGCACCGTGAAGCGGTAGGCCTTTTCGCCATCTTGAACGAAAGGCACGGTTTTTGTCGCCTCCCCAAAGGCCACCGGCAAAACGCCCGTGGCGAGAGGGTCCAATGTGCCAGCATGACCAGCCTTTTTGGCGTTGAAAATCCGTTTCAGACAAGACACGGCCTTCGTTGAGTTCATGCCGGCCGGTTTATCTAGCACGACCCAGCCGTGAACATCCTTTCGGCTCGAAGCGCGAGCATTCATTCTGGCTTTTCCTGTTTTTCGGCCAAATCGCGTTTCACTTCAGGCAATTCGAGCAATGCGTCGATCTTGGCGCCATAGTCGAAGCTTTGGTCGGCCTTGAAGCGAATGTCGGGCGCGAATCTAAGGTTGACGCGTTGGGCAATCTCGCCGCGCAGGAATTTCTTGTGCCGGTCGAGCATGGCCAAAACGTCGGCGATGTTCTTGCCGCCGAGCGGCATGACATAGATCGTGGCGAGCTTCAAATCGGGGCTCATGCGGACTTCCAGAACCGTCACGGCCTGTCCTTCGAGCAAGGGCTCGCCGATCGCTGCTCTGACGAGAAGCTCGGACATGGTGTGGCGGATCAATTCGGCCACGCGCAACATCCGTTGCGATGGCTCGCCGCCCTGTTGCTGATGAACTCTGGACATGGTT
>ODAK010001405.1_pt1 | contig 26399 bp, 28 predicted proteins | sample 1539591 | NCBI WGS metagenome assembly ODAK01 (sample SAMEA3539303, study PRJEB22396) | soil metagenome | biome: tundra; feature: field; material: soil | place: USA | collected 2010-05 | depth 0.15 m
GCCTTGGCTACCGGCGCCTCGCCGTTGCCGAGCACGCGCTGCGCGGCCGTCTCATCGACCGACGAAGACGCGGCCTTGACGTCGAGGCCGGCCGCCTTCAGGCGGGTGAGCACCTCCTTGGCGGGAAGCCCGCGCTCCTTGGCGATCTCGTGCACGCGCTTGTTCATCCGTTACCAGTCTACGTCGCTTAGGACGCGGCGCCTTCGGGTTCCTGCGCACCGGAGTCGTCGGCGGGCGCCAGCGTATCCCCGTTGCTCTGGGCGTCGGTGCCCTCGGGCTCCCCGGTGCCCTCGCCGTCGGGCTCGTTGACCGCCTCGACGTGGTCGGTGTCCTTGCCGGCCAGCGCCTGGTGAGCATCGATCCCGCAGTAGCGCGAGGCGGGCAGCGCGGCGTTGGGACAGCGACGGCCGTTGGACAGGATCGCCGCGCAGCGCCCCTGGGCCTCCTCCTGCTCATAGCCGTGCTCAGCCTCCTCGGCGGCGAACTCGGTCTCGGAGCGGATGTCGATCCGCCACCCGGTCAGCCGGGCGGCGAGCCGGGCGTTCTGGCCCTCGCGCCCGATCGCCAGCGACAGCTGGTCGTCGGGGACGATCACCGTTGCCTGCTTGCCGGCGTCATCGACCAGCACCTCGCGCACGCGGGCGGGCGAGAGCGCCTTGGCCACAAACCGGGCCGGCTCGTCGTTGTAGGGGATGATGTCGATCTTCTCGCCGCGCAGCTCGGAGACGACCATCCGCACGCGCGAGCCTCGCGGCCCGACGCAGGCGCCGACCGGATCGACGCCGTCGACGTGGGAGACGACCGCGATCTTGGAGCGGTAGCCGGGCTCGCGCGCGACGCCGGTGATCTCCACCAGGCCGTCGGCGATCTCGGGCACCTCGAGCTCGAACAGGGACTTGATCAGCTCAGGGTCACGGCGCGAAACGATGATGCTCGGGCCCTTGGTCGAGTTGGAGACGTCCTTGATCACGGCCTTGATCCGCTGCGAATGGTCATAGCGCTCGCCGTCGACCTGTTCGGACTTGGGCAGCAGCGCCTCGACGCGCTCGCGCAGCTGCACCAGCGTGTAGCGCGAGTCGGACTGCTGCACGATGCCGGTGATCAGCTCGCCGACACGGTCGCGGTACTCCTCGAACATCATGTCGCGCTCGGCCTCGCGGATCCGCTGCAGGATCACCTGCTTGGCGGTCTGGGCGGCGATCCGGCCGAAGTCGTGCGGCGTGACGTCCTCGACCTCGATCTGGTCCTCGTATTCCTTGAGCTTCTCAAGATCGATCTCGGGCTCAGGCGGCTCGCGCATCTCCCCCGTCTCGGGGTCCACCGTCGGCTGCTGGTCGGTGGTGGCCTCGACCAGCAGTTGCTCCTCCAGCTCAGGCGGGATCTTCAGCTCCCAGACGATGAAGTCACCGCTCTCACGGTCCATCTCGACCTTGGCGTAGGGCGCTGACCCCGGCGTCTTCTTATAGGCCGAAAGCAGCGCGTCCTCGAGAGCTTCCATCAGCTTCTCGTGGGAGATGTTCTTCTCGGCGGCGAGGCCCCTGACGGCCTCCACGATCTCCTTGGACATGGCTCAGTCTCCGGGTACGAGGTTGGAGCGAACGATCTGCTCGTAGGGGATCGTGACGACACCGTCGCCGGCCGCGATCGTGACATCCCTTTCCGAGGCGCCGACCAGCTCGCCGGTCAGTTGCTTGTGGCCGTCCCGTGCATCACGCAGGCGCACGCGCGCGTGGCGGCCGAGAAACCGCGTGTAGTGGCTCGGCTTGGTCAGCGGCCGGTCCTGGCCGGGCGAGGACACCTCCAGCGAATACCGCTCGCGATATTCAGTGAGATGCCCGGAGACCTGCTCGCAGAGCGCGAGCGTCACGCCGTCAGGATGATCGATGAACAGACGCAGGGTCGAGCCTGAGACGACCTCCAGCAGCAGCACCTCGACCTCTGGCTGCGCCGCGGCGAGCCTGTCCTCGATCTCAGTCTGGAGTGCACTCACGATCTCCTCCGTCATAAATCTCATAAAAAAAGCGGGCGAGCGCCCACTTTCTGTACTACAACCGGGACCCGCCCGATGCGAAAGCTGTGGATCTCAGGGTAGCACCGCCCGCGCCGCGTCGACGGCGTCGCCGTGACGTCTCAGCGACCCTGTGCCTCCGACGCTCGGGCTCGGGCTCGGTCACGATATACGCGGTAGTCACGCCGTCCCGGCTGCAGACAGGCGGCCAGCGCCAGCGGCTTGCGAGCCTCGGCGTGGCGGCCGAGCATCTGCAGCGAGCGCCCCAGGCAGAAGAGCGCGAAGTCGTTGGTCGGCGCCCGGTCGATCACGGCCTGGAACTCCTGCGCGGCCTGCTCATAGCGCCGGGCGTGAAACAGCGCGCGGCCCAGAGCCTCGCGGATCGAGCTCTTGTCCGGTGCCAGATCGCGCGCGCGCGACAGCGGGACCGTGGCCTGGTGGTGATGTCCGGCCTCGAGCAGCTCGGTGCCGCGGCAGAAGAGCTCATAGACGTCTTCCATCCGGGTCAGTTTAATCGGCGCCACCGGATCCTGGTCAAGGCCGGCGGGGCCCGGCGGGACCCTGGTCAGGCCGGCGGGGCGCGGCGTGCAATGGCGCGGGCCGCGGCGGCAACGCCCACAGCGCCCGCAGCCGCCCGACCGTGCCCAGTCCGAAACGCAGCTGAGCGCGCAGCGCGCGCCGCTGGGCGGCGGTGGGCAGCTCGGTGTGGCCGCCGAACCTGGCCAGGCGAATGGCGCGGACATACTGCGCCGCCGAAGGCGAGGAGCGAAGCCGCCGCTCCAGCGAGGCCAGCGTGGCCCCGTCTGAAACCGGGCGTCCGCTGCGCGCCAGCGCGCGTTCTAGCTCGGTCACGAGCTGCTCAGCCGTCCGCGCTGGGCGCATCAGCATCACGCCGAACCCGCCCCCGGCGGCCAGCAGCGCGACGGCGAGGACGATCCACAGCGGACTGAGCCCATGAGCGCCGGAACCGTGCGCGGCGCCCGTGACGGTGGGCGCCGGCGCCGCGGGGCGGCGGACCGGATGTCCGAGCGCCGAGCTGGCGCCCGGGAGTTTCTTGAGGATCGGCAAGATGCCCTGGCCGCCGCGGGCCGGCGCCGCCCTGGGCGTGGGGTCGAAGCGCACCCAGCCGTAGTGCGGAAACCAGACCTCCACCCAAGCGTGCGCGTCGAGGTCTGAGACGATCCACTCGCGGTCAGCCTGGTCGTAGGTGCCGGAGGTGAATCCGGCCGCGACGCGCGCGGGTAGGCCGCCCATGCGCAGCAGCAGCGCCATCGCGCCTGAGAATTGCTGGCAGTAGCCGATCTTGCCCTGGAACAGGAAGCTCTCCAGCGGATAGCGCCGGACCGGCGGGTTCTCGTTGTACTGAAAGCCCTGGGACAGGTAGTTCTCAACCCTGGCGACGAACTCGTAGGGCGTCGACGCGCGCTTGGCCAGCGTCCGCGCCAGCGCGTACGCGCCGGCGTACGGCGACGAGGTGATCGCCGCCTGGCCCTCGGGCCCGTAAGGCGTGATCGCGCTCTGCACGGCGTCGGCGGAGTGAAACGGCGCGAACTCCACCTCGGGCGCCGGCCCGACCGAAGGCTCCGGGTTGGGCAGCGAGATCGTGCGGTAGTCGGCCAGCAGGCGGTTGGGGTAGCGGCCCACTAAGTGGGTCAGATCGGCCGCGGTCGGGCGCGGGGAATAGGTTCTGACCCGGTAGCTGGCGCCGGGCCCGAGCGCCTGCCCGGCGACCCAGGTTCCGGCGCTCTGCCCGGCCGAGGTCAGGTCCGCCAGCCCGGTCGGCTTGGACGCAAAGCCCGCAGCGATCACGTCGGTGCTCTGCATCCCCTGGATCGTCACGCGCAACTCTTGGGTCCACATCCTCGTCGCCTGGCGGTCTGGCCGAGGGAGCCCGATCGCGTCGGTCTGCGCTCCCGCCTGCCAGCCGTAGCCGTTGAACACGTCGAGGTTCTCGGCCTTCCAGTAGTCGGCCCGAGCGGCGCGCACGTAGAGCACCTCGTGTCCCGAGCGCGGCCAGTTCAGTGGTCCGTAGCGCTGGTTCCAGTCAAACGTGTCGAGCTTGACCGACACCAGCGTGCCGGCCCAGGCGCGGTAGTCGAGCCACGGCCGGCGCTGGTCCAGCGAGGGCGCGGCGATCGTGGCCACGACCCCGGCCAGGGCGACGAGGGCCACCGCCCCTCCGGCCGCCGGGCGGCGAACGCGCTCGCCCCACATGAACGCGGCCAGCAAGACGAACAGCACCAGACCCTGCATGTAGGGCAGCTGGGGGCGCACCAGAGCGCTGGGGACGACCGCCAGTGCGGTCAGCGGCAGGGCCACCGCCGCGCGCCGCAGATCTCCCAGCACGCGCGGGGCGAACGCGAGCACGATCGCCCCGTCGAGCAGCAGCACCCCGGCTCCGAGCACGATCACCACCCGGATCCAGTGCCCGGCGCCCACGTAGGGGACGAGCATGGTGGGCAGCGCCGACAGCCCACGCCCGATCCCCCGGGCCGTGACCGCGATCCGCACGTGCACGATCCAGGCCAGCGGCACGCCGGCGATCGCCAGCGCGCCGAGTCCGGCGACGATCGCCAATGCGGCCACCGCCGGGCCGCTGACCTCGCGGAGGAGATAGCCAACCGCCGCCAGCGCGACCGCCACCGCCGCCAGCCCGAGCAGCCGCCACGTCGGAGCCGGATCGAACAACGTCGCCCAGCGGGCGAGGCCGTAGAGCGCCAGCGCGGCAAAGGTCGCCAGACGCAGCCAGCTGCGCTGTGCGACGGGTGCGCGAGGCGCGCCCCACGCCGCAGATTGCGGCGTGGGGCGAGCATCGAGCACCGCGATCCCGGCGGCGGCGCTCATGCCGCGCTCGCCGGGGCGCGGAAGCCGGGCGACGTCGCGCGGCGCGCGCCGAGCACGAAGCCGCGACAGCCGGCCACCTCGAAGCTGGCCACCGGCGTCTTGCGCATGCCGCGCAGCTTGCCGTCGCTGAGGCTGTCCGCCGGGACGACCAGGGTGGCACTGCCACGGGTCATGCTGGCCAGTTGCGCTGGCAGCCGCTCGAGCGGCTGCGCGGCGACATAGAACACCGGTCCGAGGCGACCGCCAAGGACCCCGAGCGCCGGTGGCCGGGTCTCCGGACCGCCCTGGACCAGCGCGAGGCGGACGTGCGCCGCCGGCCAGCCGGACAGGTTGCGATCGATCGCGGTCACGCGCCGCTCGCCGGGGAGCAGCAGGCCGCAACCGCCCAGCCGAGCCAGCTCCAGCGTCAACGATGCCGCCGCGCGCACGGCGGCGTCGAGCAGCTCGATCGGCCCGGGGCCTCGCGCGTCGAGCAGCACCAGCGGACGCGCGTCGCCGTCTGCCTGCAGGCGGCGCTCCAGCAGCCCGGCTCCGCGGGCGACCGCCGGCCAGTGAATCCGGCTGGCCGGAGTCCCGGGCCGGTAGGGGCGCAGCCCGTCGATGTCGACCGCGGCGAGCGCGTCTGAGTGTGTGTCGCCGTCGGGCTGGTCAGAGCGCTGGCCACGGTCGCCGCGCAGCCACCGGACCCGCTCGGTGCGCGGGAGCACCAGCAGCCTCTGAGCGGGTGCGGGGTCAACCCTGACCGCGCACGCCAGATCCAACGGATCGCGCACGATCAGCGACGGCGGCGCCAGCGTGTGCAGGCCGCGGCGAGCGAAGCTGGCGACGATCCGCACATTCGCGCGGCGGCCGCCGACGAGCGGTGCCAGCGGCCCGCTGAGCGAGATCGGAGTCCCCGCCAGGGGATCGTGCACCTCCGCACCTGGCAGACCCAGGCGGCCCCGGCGCACCTGGATCGTCGCCTCCAGCAGCTCGTCCTCGATCACGCGCTCGGTCTGCAGACTGCGGCTCGCTGCGGCACCGTGCGCGCTGGCCCACACCCAGGCGGGGGCGGCGAGACCGATCGCCGTGAAGGCGACCCCGGCCACGAACAGCGGCGCCGCGTCGAATACGAACGCGATCAGCGTCAGCGCAGCGCCGAACGCGGCGACGGCCCAGGCCCGGCCGGCCGAGCTTGCCGGCGTGGGCATCAGAGCGCCCGGATCGAGGAGACCGCGTCGGCGATCACGTCCTGCGCCCCGTCGCGCGGGGTCTCCGGGGAGAGCACGAGCCGGTGGGCGAGCACGGGGACGGCCAGCGCTTGGACATCGTCGGGCAGGGCGTGGTCGCGGCCGTCCAGCATCGCGTGCGCCTTGGCGGCGCGGAGCAGCATCAGCCCCGCCCGCGGGCTGGCGCCGAGTTCGACCCGGGGGTCCTCACGCGTGCGCCACAGCAGGCGCACGATGTAGTCGCGCAGCGGCTCGGAGGCCTGTACGCGGGCGGCGGCGTCCTGGGCCGCCAGGACCTCCGCGGCGGTGGTCACCGGGGTGAGCGTCAGCACCCGGTCTCCCGCCTGGTGAGCGGCGAGCATCCCCGCCTCGGCGGCGCGATCGGGATAGCCGAGCGAGATCCTGACCATGAAGCGATCGACCTGCGCCTCGGGCAGCGGGTAGGTCCCCTCGTACTCGATCGGGTTCTGCGTGGCGAGCACCAGGAAGGGGCGCGCCAGCTCGTGGCTGTGGACGTCGACGGTCACGCGGCGCTCCTGCATGCACTCCAGCAGGCCCGACTGCGTCTTGGGCGAGGCTCGGTTGATCTCGTCGACCAGCACGATGTTGGCGAACACCGGCCCGGGGCGGAACTCGAAGCGCTGTTCGCGCTGGTCATAGACGTTGGTGCCCACCACGTCGGCGGGCAGCAGATCCGAGGTGCACTGCACGCGCGCGAACTGGCAGTCGATCGAGCGCGCCAGCGCGCGGGCCAGCGCGGTCTTGCCGACGCCCGGGTTGTCCTCCACCAGCACGTGGCCCTCGGCGAGCAGCGCGACCAGCAGGAACTCCAGCGTCTGCTGCCTGACCTCGACCGCGCTCGAGATGTTGGCCGCCAGGCGCCGCGCCAGCGCGACGAACGCGTCAGACTCGTGCGGCGCTACGGGGGTCTGCTCGGGAGGTTCGATTCGCTTGCTCCTTTCCGGCTCGCAGGCGCCCGACTTCCTGCAGCACCGCCGCCGCCACGAGCTCCTTGGCGGCCTTGGGCACGTTGCGGGCGCCGCCGTCGGCGGTGAGGATCGTGACCTCGTTCTCCCCGGCGTCAAAGCCGATCCCGGGCTGGGAGATGTCGTTGACGACGACCGCGTCGAGGCCCTTTCGTTCCAGCTTGTCCCGTCCGTAGCGCAGGGCGCCCTGGCCGTGCTCGGCGGCGAAGCCGACCAGGATCTGCGTGGTACCCATACCACCCACCCGCCGGCGGCCGGCCAGGCCGCTGAGCACGTCCTCGGTGCGCTCGAGCTCGATCGTAGGCGCGCCGGCGTCCTTCTTGAGCTTATGCGCCGCCGGATGGCGCGGGCGGAAGTCCGCCACCGCGGCGGTCATCAACAGCACGTCGCAAGCGTCGAACTCCCGTCGGCAGGCGTCGGCGAGCTCGGCGGCGGTGCTGACCGGTAGCACCCGCACGCCCGGCGGGGCCGGCAGCGACACGTTGGCGGCCACGACGGTGACCTCGGCCCCCAGTTGCCGGGCGGCGCCCGCGAGGGCGAACCCCATCCGGCCTGAGGACCGGTTGCCGATGTAGCGCACCGCGTCGATCGGCTCGCGCGTGCCCCCGGCTGTGACCAGCACCCGCACCTCCGACCACTGCCCCGGCGTGCCGATCCGCGGCGCTTGCGTTCTGGCCGCCGCGGCGGGTCCCAGCAGCGCTTCACACGCCGCGAGCAGCTCGGCGGGCTCGGCCATCCGGCCGATCCCGTGCTCGCCGTGAGAGGCGAGATCCCCCTCCCCCGGGCCGATCACGCTGACGCCTCGGCCAGCCAGCAGCTCAAGGTTGGCCGCGGTGGCCGGGTGCAGGTACATGCGGTCGTTCATCGCGGGGGCCACCGCGACCGGGCAAGCGGCCGCGAGCGCGGCCGTCGTCACCAGGTTGTCGGCGTGGCCGTGCGCGAGCTTGGCCAGCGTGTTGGCGCTCGCCGGGGCGATCAGGTAGACGTCGGCGCGCTGCACGAGCGCCAGGTGGCTGATCGGGGCGCGGTCGGGTGCCGGCTCGCCCGGATAGGCGCCGCGCATCGGGTCGGCATCGAACTCCCCGCACAGCACCGGCGCGCCCGTTATCCCGGAAAACGAAGCGACCCCGACGAAGCGCCGGCTCGTCGGGGTCTGGATGACGCGGACCGCGTGACCGGCCTTGATCGCCAGCCGCGCGGTCTCCAGCGCCTTGTAGGCCGCGATCCCGCCGCTCACGCCGAGGAGCAAACGGGACACGCTGGTGCCTACCGGTAGTGGTACTTGATCTTGCCCTGAGCGACCTCCTCGAGGGCGATCGTCAGGTAGTTCTTGGAGCGCGTGTCGACCATCGGCGGCGGGAACTCGTCAAACGTCCCTTCGCCGAGGTTGTGGTAGTAGGAGTTGATCTGGCGCGCGCGCTTGGCGGCCACCAGCACGCTCGCGTAGTCGGAGTCGACGTGCTCGAGCAGCTTGTCGATGCGGGGAGAAATCAAGGTACGTGTCCTTGGTTGGGTCCATCAAGGTTAGCGGCCCTGGCGGTGACGATCTGCGCCAGCTCGCCGGTGGCCTGCTCCAGGCGGTCATTGACCACCACGTGCATGAACTCGGGCTGGGTCTGCAGCTCGCGCTCGGCGGTTCGCATCCGCTCGTCGATCTGCTCGGGCGCGTCGGTTCCGCGGCCGACCAGCCGCGCGCGCAGCGCCTCGCGCGACGGTGGCGCGATGAACACGGCGACCGCGTCGGGCATCGCCTCGCGGACCTGACGCGCGCCCTGGACCTCGATCTCCAGCACGACCGGGGAGCCGTCGGCGATCCGGCGCTCGAGCTCTGATCGCAGCGTCCCGTAGCGGCGACCCGAGTACGTCGCGTGCTCGACGAACTCACCCGCAGCCGCGCGGCGCTCGAACTCCTCGTCGGTCATGAAGTGGTAGTCGGCGCCGTTGCGCTCGCCGGGACGCGGCGCTCGGGTGGTCGCCGACACCGACAGCTCCAGGCCCGGCACACGCTCGAGCAGCCCGCGGATCAGCGTGCCCTTACCGACGCCCGAGGGCCCGGTGATCACGAACACTTTGGCCACCTGGCGTTAGCGCCGGGAGCACCTAGCGGCGGCGCATGAACGCCACCAGCTCGCCCCGCTGACGCTCGGAGAGCCCGCCGAGCGTCTTGCTCGGGGAGATCCTGCACTGCGACAGGATCTTGTTGACCTTCACGCGCCCGTATTTGGGCACGGCCAGCAGCAGGTCGAACACCTTGGCGGTCAGCAGATACTCCGGCGGCTCCAGCAACAGCTCGTGGATCGGCTGGCGCCCGGCCTTCAGATCGCGCTTGAGCTGGGCCCGCCGGCTGCGGACGTCGTTGGCGCGCTGCAGGGCCTCCATACGCTGCACCAGCGAGCGTTCGGGTGCGGCAAGGGCCTTGGCAAACGTTTCACTGACCGGCGGCATGGGCGGCGACTATACATCTTGCAGCCGAGCGATCAAGCCAAATCCGCCTAATTCGACTCGACCTCAACCTGAGCTTCAGCATTGTCGAGACTGGTTGCGGGAAATTCGAGTGTTTGCAGGGCCTTTTATGTGCTGTTCGCTACTTTACGCGTTTGTGGTCGATCGGTCCTGAACCGGGCTTGTGATCGTCATCATTTGCCAGGCGCAGACTCAGATCCGCCGCCACCTTCGAGCCGGCCGCGGGATCGCGAAAGCTCTCGGTCCCGACGGCGACCAGCGTCGCGCCCGCTCGCAGCATCGCCAGCGCATCGGCGCCGCTCTGGATCCCGCCGATCCCGATCACCGGAACCTCGACCGCGTGGCAGACAGCGTACACCTGCGCCAGCGCGACGGCGCGGATCGCCGGACCGGAGACGCCGCCGGTCACGCCCCCGAGCCAGGGCTCACCCGAGCGCGGATCGAGCGCCATCCCGCGGATCGTGTTGACCAGCGACAGCGCGTCGGCACCAGCCTCCTGCGCGGCCCGGGCCACCGCCACGACATCGTTGGCGTTCGGCGTCAGCTTGACGATCAGCGGCTTGGCGGTCAGCGGCCTGACGTGATCCAGCAGTCGTGATACCTCGACGGGGTCGGCGCCGATCAGGAGACCGGTCTCGACGTTGGGGCAGGAGACGTTGAGCTCCAAGGCAGCGACCTCGTCGCGCGCTGAGAATGCGGTCACGAGCTCGCCGACCTCCTTGCGGCTGAAGCCCATCACGTTGACGATCAGCGGTACCGGGAGCGCGGCGAGTTCCGCCAGGTCGTGGGCCAGGTACCCGGACAGCCCCTTGTTCGGCAGTCCGATCGAGTTGATCATCCCGCCGCCCAGCTCCCACAGGCGCGGCGGCGGGTTGCCCTGCCGGGCGGCCAGGGTCACCGTCTTGGAGACGAACGCGGCGAACGGAAAGCGCTCGGTCAGCGCCGGGCCGAACGCCACCCGGGCGGCGATCGCATCGAACGTGCCCGAGGCGTTGATCACCGGATGCTCCAGCGTCAGCCCGCAGAACTCGACGCTCAACTCCTGGCCCCAGGTGCCGCGGCGCTATCGAGCCGCGCTGCGTCGAGCACCGGCCCCTCGACGCACAGCCGCACGTAACCGTCCCGGGTGGAGACCACGCAACCGAAGCACGCGCCGAACCCGCAGGCCATGCCCGACTCGAGCGCCAGCTGGGCCGGGACTTCGTGCCGTACGCACCGCCGGCGTACCGCTTCCAGCATCCCCGGCGGGCCGCACGCGTAGACCTCGACTGCAGGGTCGCGGCCCAGCTCGGCCTCCAGCAGGTCGGTCACCAGGCCCTGATGGCCCACGCTGCCGTCATCGGTGGCCAGGCGAGCGCCGGTGAGCAGCAGACTGCCCTGGGCGTGCGTGGCATCGCGGAAGCCGAGCAGCACGCTGGTGTCGAGCCCCAGCTGGTCTTGCCAGATCGCCAGTGGGGCGATCCCCACCCCGCCGCCGACCAGCAGCGGACGCCGCTGCCCACGCGGGGCGGCGAAGCCGACGCCGAGCGGTCCGACCAGCCGCAGATCCTCTCCGGCCTGCAGCTCGCACAGCCGGTTGGTCCCGGGCCCGACGTCCTCGATCAGGAACTGCAGCTCGCGGCCTGAGGCCGACGCCCGCATGACGCTGAACGCCCGGGGCAGAAACGGTCGCTCGTCCTCCCCCGCCCCCCAGCGCGATCCGGCGCTGAGCATGTAGAACTGGCCGGCCTGCGGTCGTGGCCCAGCGCTGTCGTTGCAACGCAGGACGACGTAGGCGCCGTGTTGCTCGCGCGCGGCGACGCGGGCGGACCGGCGCCCGAACGGCGCGGTCACGCGCGCCTGGCTCACCGTACCTCGCTGCCGTGGATCTCCTGCAGCGAGATCACCTCCGGCTCACCTCGCCGGGCCGAGGCGATCGCCCGGGCGGCGGCCATGCCGCCGGCCATCGTCGTGATGCACGGGACGCCGCGGGCGATCGCCGCCGAGCGGATCTCGTATCCGTCGGTGCGGGCTCCGGTGCCGACCGGCGTGTTGATCACCAGGTCGACCTCCCCGCGCTCGATCCAGTCCACCACGTGCGGCGAGCCCTCGCCGATCTTGTTGATGTCCCGAGCCGGGATCCCCATCCGGCGAAACGCCTGCGCGGTGCCGCGAGTCGCGACGATGGCAAAGCCGAGATCGTGCAGCATGGTGGCGATCCCGGTCGCCGCCGGCTTGTCACCGTCGGCGACGGTGATGAACACGGTGCCCCGGTCGGGCAGCCGGAATCCCGCCGCCGCCTGCGCTTTGGCGAACGCGGTGGGGAAGTCACGCGCGATGCCCATCACCTCGCCGGTGGAGCGCATCTCGGGCCCGAGCAGCGAATCGGCGCCGGCGAAGCGATCGAACGGGAGCACGGCCTCCTTGACGCACACGTGCCCGTTGGTCGGGTCGGCGGGCAGGCGCAAACCGGCCAGGCGCTCGCCGAGCAGGATCCGGCAGGCGAGCTTGGCCAGCGGCAGCCCAATCGCCTTGGACACGAACGGCACCGTGCGCGACGCCCGCGGATTGGCCTCGATCACGTGCAGCCCGTCGTCGCCGTGGATCGCGAACTGCACGTTGAGCAGCCCGACGACCCCCAGCGCGCGGGCGATCCCGACCGTCTGCTCACGGATCTTGTCCAGCATCTCCTCGCCGAGCGCGTGCGGTGGCAGCACGCAGGCCGAATCGCCGGAGTGGATCCCCGCCTCCTCCACGTGCTGCATGATGCCGCCGATCCAGACCTCCTGCCCGTCGCACAGCGCATCGACGTCGACCTCGATCGAGTCCTCCAGGAAGCGATCCAGGTAGATCGCGGTGCCGGCCTCGGCCCCGACGCGATCGAGATATCCCCTCAGCCCGTCGACGCTGTAGACGATCTCCATCGCGCGGCCCCCGAGCACGTAGCTGGGGCGCACCAGCAGCGGGAAGCCGACCTCCGGCGCGCGCTCTAGCGCCTCCTGCGCGCACGAGGCGGTGGCGTAGGACGGCGCGCGGTAGCCGAGGCGGTCCAGCAGCGCTCCGAAACGGGCACGGTCCTCGGCCAGGTCGATCGCGTCGATGCTCGTGCCCAACACGCGGACGCCGGCGGCGTGCAACCCGGCGGCGAGCTTCAGCGGCGTCTGGCCGCCGAACTGCACCACGACACCTTCGGGCCTTTCAATCTCGCAGACCGCCAGCACATCCTCCAGCGTCAGCGGCTCAAAGTACAGCCGGTCGGAGGTGTCGTAGTCGGTGGAGACCGTCTCCGGGTTGCAGTTGATCATCACCGCGTCGCGATCCTGCTCGCGCACGGTCTGCGCCGCGTGCACGCAGCAGTAGTCGAACTCGATCCCCTGCCCGATCCGGTTGGGCCCCGAGCCAAGGATCACGACGCTCGGGCGCCGGCCACGGCGGACCTCGTGATTCGGTCCCCCCCCCGCGCGCCCGGGCCGCTCCCAGCCGGAGTAGTAGTACGGCGTCTGCGCGGCGAACTCCGCCGCGCAGGTGTCGACCGCCTTGAACGTCCGGACTCCGTGAAACGGCGCCTGCGGGTCGGCGACGAGCTCTGAGAGCTCACGCAGGAACCACGGATCGATGCTGGTGACGCGATGTAGGTCTTCGATGCTGGCACCCCGGCGCAGCGCCTCCAGGAGGTGATCGAAGCGCTCGGCGCCCGGCTCGCCGCTGCGCTTGAGCAGCTCGTCGTCATCGGCGGGGAACACGGCTCGGGTGTCGAGCTCACGGGAGCGCAGCGCCTTGGCGAACGCCTGCTGAAACGTGCGGCCGATCGCCATCGCCTCTCCGACTGACTTCATCTGCGTGGTCAGGCCCGCCTCGGCGCCGGGGAACTTCTCGAACGCAAACCGCGGCCACTTGACCACGCAGTAGTCGATCGCCGGTTCAAAGCTCGCCGGCGTGGCCAGCGTGATGTCGTTCGGGATCTCCTGCAGGGTGTAGCCGACCGCCAGCCGGGCGGCGATCTTGGCGATCGGAAAGCCGGTCGCCTTGCTGGCCAGCGCACTCGAGCGCGACACCCGCGGATTCATCTCGATCACGACGATCTCGTCGGTCTCCCGGTTGACGGCGAACTGGACGTTGGATCCCCCGGTCTCGACTCCCACCGCGCGGATCACGGCGATCGCCTGATCGCGCAGCGCCTGATACTGCTGGTCGGTGAGCGTCTGCTGGGGGGCGACGCAGACGCTGTCGCCGGTGTGCACGCCCATCGGGTCGAGGTTCTCGATCGAGCACACGATCACCACGTTGTCGGACGCGTCGCGCATCACCTCGAGCTCGAACTCGCCCCAGCCCAGGACCGATTCCTCCAGCAGCACCTGTCCGATCGGCGAGGCGGCCAGGCCGCCGCCGACCACCCGTTGCAGCTCTGACTCCTCGCGGACCACGCCGCCGCCGGTGCCCCCGAGCGTGAACGCGGGACGCACGATCGCCGGCAGGCCGATCTGGGCCAGCGCACCGAGGGCGTCCTGGACGCTGTGGGCGATGGCGCTGCGCGGGACGCGCAGGCCCGCCTCGGTCATCGTGTCGCGAAAGCGCTCGCGGTTCTCGGCGCGATCGATCGCCTCGTAGTCGGCGCCGATCAGCTCCACTCCGTAGCGCTCCAGCGTCCCGTCCTCATGCAGCCCCTTGGCCAGGTTGAGTGCGGTCTGCCCGCCGAGCGTGGGCAGCAGCGCATCGGGGCGCTCGCGCTTGATCACCTGCGCCACCGGGCCGGGCAGCAGCGGCTCTATGTAGGTCCGGTCGGCGACCTCGGGGTCGGTCATGATCGTGGCCGGATTGGAGTTGACCAGCACGACCTCGTAGCCCTCCTGGCGCAGCACCCGGCAGGCCTGCGTGCCCGAGTAGTCGAACTCGGCCGCCTGGCCGATCACGATCGGGCCCGATCCGATCAGCAGGATCTTATGCAGGTCGTCACGTCGGGGCATCAGAACGACCTGCCGATGTCGTCGCGCCGGGGCATTACAGCGGTGCGGTCGGCGCGCGCGAGACGAAATCATCAGAGGGGCTTGCCCCCTCCTTAATCTCCTCGATGAACCGGTCGAACAGGTACAGGGAATCGTGGGGTCCAGGGCCCGCCTCGGGGTGGTACTGGACCGTGGCTCCAGGAACATCGCGCAATGTCAGCCCCTCGACGGTGCGGTCATAGAGGTTGATGTGGGTCAGCTCGGCGGCGCCGAAGTCGGTCTCCCAGCGGACCGGCTCGTCGTTCTCGATCGTCTTGGCGCGGCCCGGGCCCAGGACGGCGAACCCGTGGTTCTGGCTGGTGATCTCGGTCCGGCCGGTGGTCAGGTCCTTGACCGGGTGGTTGGCACCGTGATGGCCGAACGGGAGCTTGTAGGTCTCCAGGCCCACCGCCCGGCAGAGCAGCTGATGGCCGAGGCAGATCCCGTACACGGGGCGCTTGCCCACCAGCTCGCGGACCGTCTGGACGATCTGATCCAGCGCGGCGGGATCACCGGGGCCGTTGGCGAGGAACACCGCGTCGGCGCCGCCGGCGAGCAGCTCCGCCGCGCCGGCCGTGCACGGATGCAGCTCGATCGTCGCCCCGCGCCGGCGAAGGTTGCGCAGGATCGAGAGCTTGACCCCGGTGTCGATCATTGCGATCCGTGGTCCCGGGCCGTCGCCGTCGAGCACCATCATCTTGGACGGGCTGACGGCGCGGGCCAGGTCGCGGCCGGTCATCGGCGGCTCGGCGGCGATCACCTGTCGTGCGCCGTCCTCAGGCACGCGCGCCGGGAACACGCCGCCGCGCATCGCCCCCTGGTCGCGGATGTGGCGGACCAGGGCTCGGGTGTCCAGATCGGTGATCGCCGGGATCCCGCAGTCGGTCAGCCAGCTGCACCAGCCGGCCTCGGCGCCGGGCGCATCCTCACGGTCGACCGCGGCGCGCATGATCGCCGCGCGGGCGTGCACCCGGTCTGACTCCATCGCCTCGGCGCTGACACCGTAGTTGCCGATCATCGGATAGGTGAAGGTGATCAGCTGGCCGGTGTAGCTGGGATCGGTCATCGCCTCCTGATAGCCGGACATCGAGGTCGTGAAGACGATCTCGCCGACCGCGTGCTGGTCGGCGCCACAGGCCAGGCCGTCGAACCGGGTCCCGTCCTCGAGCAGGACGTAGGCCGCCCGCTCGCTCACGCGAGCGCGTCCTGCCCACGCCCGGCGCGGCGGCTCGAGGGGTGGCCGACGAGCATCGGCCGGCGGAACGCGATCGCGCCGGCCGCCACCGTCAGCAGCACGCGGCCGTGCAGCGAGCGGCCGTGGAAGCACGAGTTGGTGGAGCGGCTGGCGTAACCGTCCTCGCCGACCTCGAACCGGGCCTCCAGATCGACCAGGCAAAGGTTGGCCGGCTCGCCGACGGCGATCCTCGGGATCGCCAGCTGATACAGGGCGGCGCCGGCCGTCATCCGCTCCACCACCGTCGCCAGATCCAGCTCACCGGGCAGCACCAGCCCTGTGTAGAGCGCCGCGAAGGCCGTCTCGAGTCCGGTGGTCCCCATCGGCGCCTGCTCGAACGGGACCTCCTTCTCGTGGCGCGCGTGCGGGGCGTGGTCGGTGGCGACGCAATCGATCAAGCCGCTCTTTAGTCCCTGCACCAGCGCCTTGCGGTCCGTCTCGGTGCGCAGCGGGGGGTTCATCTTGAAGCGGCTGTCCAGTGTCCTGACCACGTCGTCGGTGAGCGTCAGATGGTGCGGGCAGACCTCAGCGCTCACGCGGACGCCGGCGGCCTTGGCGGTCTGCAGCGCCTCGATCGACTCCACACACGACAGGTGCTGAAAGTGCATCCGGGCGTCCTCGTAGCGGGCCAGCGCCGCGTCGCGCGCGACCATCGTCGATTCCGACACCGATGGGATCCCGGCCAGCCCCACGCGCGCCGACACCGCGCCCTCGTGCATGACCCCGTCGCCCGACAGCGCCGGATCCTCTTCGTGCAGCGCGACCACGCCGCCGCATAGGCGCTGGTACTGCAAGGCCTTGCGCAGCATCCCGGCCGAGACGACCGGTTTGCCGTCGTCGGTGAACCCCAGCGCCCCGGCATCGCGCAGCTCGGCCATCTCCGTGAGCTCGCCGCCGTGCAGCCCGCGCGTGATGCAGGCCAGAAAGCCGATCGGCACCCGCGCCTCGGCCCGGGCGCGGGCGACCAAGCTGCCCAGCGTGGTCGCCTCGTCGATCACCGGCGCGGTGTTGGGCATCGCGATCAGGCCGCAGAATCCGCCCGCGGCGGCGGCGGCGGTGCCCGTGTCGATCGTCTCCTTGTACTCCTGCCCGGGTGTGCGCAGGTGCACGTGGGGGTCGAAGAATCCGGGGAAGGCGTGCTTGCCCCCGGCATCGAGCGCCTCGCCGTCGTCGGGCGCGGGCAGCGAACCCGGCGCTCCCAGCTCGGCGATGCGGCCGTCGCGGATCAGGATGTCCAGCGGCTCGTCGAGCTCGGTTCGCGGGTCGAGCACGTGGGCGCTCTTGATCAGCAGCTCGGCGCCCGGGCTTTGCCGGTGGAACAGCCGCTCGGTCGGTGTCATCGGCTCACTCCGCGATGATCAGGGTCACGGTCAGCCGGCCAGCCGTTGCTGATCACGCCACCGCCGCCAGCATCGGGGAGCCGACCAGCAGCTCGTAGAGCACGGCCATCCGCACGGCCACGCCGGCCTTGACCTGCTCTCCGATCAGCGCCTGGGGCGAGTCGATCGCGTCGGCCGACAGCTCCACGCCGCGGTTGACCGGACCGGGGTGCATCAGCAGCTGGCCCGGGTTCAGCCGCGCGGCGTTGATCTGGTAGCGCATCGCGTACTCGCGCAGCGACGGCACGAAGGACTCGCGCATCCGCTCCTGCTGCATCCGCAGCACGTAGACCACCTCGGCCTCGTGCAGGCGCTCCAGCGTCGGCGTCGCCTCGCAACCCAGCGTCTCGATCTCTCGCGGGATCAGGGTCGGCGGCCCGCAAACCGTGACCTTGGCGCCCATCCGCGTGAAGGCGAGGATGTCCGAGCGCGCGACGCGGGAGTGCAGGACGTCGCCGACGATCCAGATCCGCCGCCCGTCGAGCTCGCCGAGACGCCGGCGCAGGGTGAACACGTCGAGCAGCGCCTGGGTGGGGTGCTCGTGCTTGCCGTCGCCGGCGTTGACCACGGCGGCCGTGGTCCAGCCCGCCACCAGCTGGGCGGCGCCGGCGTGCGGTGAGCGGATCACGATCGCCGCCGGGTCATACGCCGACAGTGTCTGCACCGTGTCCTTGAGCGATTCGCCTTTGTCGACGCTGGAGCCGACCGAGCGGATGCTGACCACGTCGGCGGAGAGCCGTTTGGCGGCCAGCTCGAACGAGGAGCTCGTGCGCGTGCTCGCCTCATAGAAGAGGTTGACGACCGTGCGCCCGCGCAGCGCCGGGACCTTCTTGATATCCCGTCCCGACACCTCGGCGAAGGACTCGGCGCGGTCGAGGATCCGCTCGATCCCGGCGCGGTCGAGATCGTCGATCGAGATCAGGTGGCGGGGCATCCGGTCGGTCGCGCGGGTGCTCATGCGGCACGCTCCCGTGGCTGGGCGCGGCGGGCGGTCATTCGGCACGCTGCCGTGGCTGGGGAGCGGGGCCGACCGTCACCTCGTCGTGACCGTCGATCTCCTCGACGCGGACGTTGACCCGCTGCTGCTGGGAGGTCGGGATGTTCTTGCCGACGTAGTCGGGGCGGATCGGGAGCTCGCGGTGGCCGCGGTCGACCAGCGCCGCCAGCTGCACGCGCGCCGGGCGGCCGTAGTCGAAGATCTCGTCGACCGCCGCCCGCACGGTCCGCCCGGTGTACAGGACGTCGTCGACGATCACGATCGTGCGGCCGTCGACCGCGAAGTCGAGTTCGGTGGCGTGCACGATCGGCGCGCTCTGGCGCCCGTCGCTCTGGCGGATCGAGAAATCGTCGCGGTAGAAGGAGATGTCGGCGTAGCCGAGCGGGACCGCCTGCTCCAGCAGCTCGCTGGTCAGCGCGTGCAGACGCTTGGCGAGCACCGCTCCGCGACGGTGGATGCCGACAAGCGCGATCGCCCCGTCGGGGTTCTTCTCGACGATCTCGTGGGCGATCCGCACCAGCGTGCGGCGCATATCGTCGCGGTCGAGGACGACCGATGTGGCTGACAACGTGCTCCTTCCTGGCCTCTCGGGACCTGGTTAAAGGGGCCGACGTCAGGAGCGTAGCAGCGAGGGTGGGCGACTCACCTTGACGCGCGGGCACGTCGGGTCAGGCGCGCGGGCGGACCGCGCGCGTGAGGCGCGGGCGCATCGGACTCCGGCGCGTGAGGCACACCACGGCGACTTGCACCGTTTGCCGGGCTGGGCGTAAAACCGGAACATATGGCCGGTTTTACGCCCAGCCTCGGGTGTTTGCCCCGCGGTCAGACCTCTGTTCGGCGCGCGTAGAGCACGTGCGGCAGGCCGACGTGGAAGATCTCACGCTCGTAGGCGAAACCGGCCTTCTCCATCACCCGCCGAGAGGCGGTGTTGTCCGGGAGCGTGACCGCGATCAGTTCGGGCAGCTGCATCTGATCCAGCGCGACGGCGGCGGCCGCACAGGCCAGCTCGGTCGCCAACCCCTGCCCCCAGCGCTCGGGCACCATCGCCCACGCCACCTCGACGGCGCTGATCCCGGTCACGTCGGTGTACTGCAGGCCGCCGCGTCCGACCATCTCCCCCGTCACCCGATCGCGCAGCAGCCAGATGCCGAACCCGTGGCGCTCCCAGTGCTCGATCTCGGCCGCCAGGCCCAGCTGGACGTCAGTCTCCGACGTCGGCTCAGGCCACGGCCACAGGGAGCGCGCGACGACCGGATCGAGCAGCAGGCGCAACAGATCGCCGGCATGATCCGGGCACAGCCGCTCGCACTTCAGCCGCGCGGTCTGCAGCCTCTCCGGCGCGATCAGGCTCACGTTGCGGGATCGACCCCCGTCTGCGGAGCCGCCGGAGCAGTCGCGGCCGGTTGCGCAGTCGCGGCCGCCGGCGCGGTCGCGGCCGGACGCTCGTCCCAGCGCACCAGGGTCGGCTGGCCGCGCTCGGGCAGCGGGAGCTCAATCGTGTCAAAGTCGCGTGGCAGCACGGTGTTCGCAAACAGCGCGCGCGCCTCGTCGCGCAGCAGACCTAGCGGGTGACGGGTCGAGACGTGGGTCAGCGCCAGCATCGTCACCTCGGCCTCGCGGGCCACGGCGGCGGCCTGGGCGGCGGTGGAGTGGCCCGTCTCCCGCGCGCGCTCACGCTCCTCCTCGGCGAAGGTGGCATCGTGGATCAGCAGGTCAGCCCCGTGCGCGGCGATCCGCAGCGCCTCGCAGGGCATCGTGTCGCCGGAGAGCACAAGCTTGCGGCCCGGGCGCGGCGGTCCGAGGACCTGCTCGGGGACCACGCCGCGGATCGTCTCCCCGCGCTGGACGCGGCCGAACTCCGGCCCCTCCTCCAGTCCGAGTGCGGTGGCCACCTGGGGATCGAAGACGCCGGGACGCTGATCCTCGAACAGCACGTATCCGAGCGCCGGCCCGCGATGGGCGACATCCACGGGCGCGATCCGGTAGCCGTCGCGCTCGATCACGTCGCCCGCGGCCAGCTCGACGAGCTCAAGCTCGAAGCGGACCCGGCCGGCGAGCCGGAGCGCCTGGGCCAGCAGGTTGCGTAGGCCGGGTGGCCCGTGGATCGCCAGCGGGCGCTCGCGCCCGCGCAGATCGAACGTCTTGAGCATCCCCGGCAGCCCCAGCCAGTGATCGGCGTGGAAATGAGTCAGGAACACGTCGGTGAGATCGGCCAGGCCGACCGTGCCGACCAGCTGGCGCTGCGTGCCCTCGCCGCAGTCGAACAGGATCCGGTCAGCGCCGCGACGCACCAGCACGGCCGGCAGCCCGCGGCGGGCGGTCGGGATCGAACCGGCCGTGCCGGCGAAGAAGACCGAGAAATCCATCGGCGCGTCAGTCTGTCAGGGCTCCACGTTCAGCCTCGCGCGGGCCCAGGAGTTGTTGACATATCCCTTGGGATTCCAGAGCTGGGCGGCGTCGCGGGGCTGGGTGCCGGCGGCGCTGTCCCACGCTCGGGCGACGATCTCGGCCGATCCGGCTGGGAGGTCGAGGTCAGCGCGCCACCGCCGCCAGGCCCAGCGGCTCGGCTCGTCGAGCAGCTCGGCCTGCTGCCAGCCGGCTCCGCCGTCGGTGGAGACGTCGACGCGGACGATGCCCCCGAGGGCGGGCGTGAACCGGTGGCCGCGGGTCACCGAGCGGCGGGCCATCAGTCCAGCTCGACGAGCTCGAAGGTGATCACGCCCGCGCGGACCTCGGCCAAGCCCATCGTGTGGCGCGGCGCGTGGCGGCGCTCGGTCGGACTGCCGGGATTGAAGATCTGAAAAGACCCGTCGGCTGATCGCTCGTGCAGCGGGATGTGTGAATGGCCGAACACGACGGCATCCGCCGTGCTGAATCGCCTGCGCAGCCGCTGGAGACGGCCGTGGGCGGTGCCTCCGTCGTGCAGCAGGCCGACCTGAGCGCCATCGGCCTCGATCGTACGGCTCAGCGGCAGCATCCGGCGAACGGAGGCGTCATCGACGTTTCCGTGCACGGCCACAACCTCGCCCAGCGCACGCAGCTCGCGCAGGACCGACGGCGTCATCAGGTCCCCGGCATGGATGATCAGATCCGCGCAACGCAACCGCGCGACGCACGCCTCGGGCAGGCGGCGCTCGCCGCGTGGCATATGGGTGTCGGAGATGATCGCGATCCTCACGGTAAGCTCGTGCTCATCTTCCCCGTATCCAGAGCGCCCGTAGCTCAGGGGATAGAGCGTCCGCCTCCGGAGCGGAAGGTCGCAGGTTCAAATCCTGCCGGGCGCGTCTCACAAGATTCCCAGTCCAGACGGGAGTTTTCGTTTTTTACGCGCCACTGGACGCCAACGCCGTCGCCGCCTGCTCCCGTCACGCCCCCGGCGACCTCATGAGAATCCGCCTCGCAGCAGCGACGATCGTTCTTCTGGCGGCGGCGCTCACGATCGTTACGCGCGGCGGCAACCCGCCCTCCGCTCGTGGCGCGCCATCGGTAGCGCCCACATCGTTCACACGCCTCGCCAACGGCAACCCGGTGGGCCCGGCCACAGCCCCCGTCGTCGGTGAAACCCTCACAGCCACGACCGGAATATGGACGAACTCTCCGAGCTCATTCGCCTACAGGTGGCAGCGGTGCGCGGTCGCCTGCTCGAACATCACTGGGGCGACTGGCGCGAGCTATACGGCAGCCGCCGCCGATCAGCACGACAGGCTGACCGTGACCGTGACCGCATCCAACAGCGCCGGGTCAGCGTCGCAGAGGAGCGCTGCGACCGGGATCGTGGCCGCTATCGCCGGTCGACTGTCGTTCGTCGGCAACTTCGACAACGGCACCAGCAAGCCCTTCGCTGGCGTCCAATGCAGCAACACCGGCACGCCGTCCAAAGCTCCCCGCTACCGCGGTACGTTCAGTCTCGACACGAGGATCGTCGGCCAAGGCACCGCTAGCGCCAGGATCACTCTGCCGCCCACTCCAGCCGGCTACAGCCTGACCGCCTGCGATCTGCTGACGCCGACCGCCCCTCTGGGCCTGAACACCGACGGCTACTACGGCCTCATGTTCTACGTCCCGAGCGGCTGGACGATCCCCAACGACGACTTCACCGGCGTCGAAATCGAGGAGTTCCACTTCCAGAACATCTACGGCGCTCCGATCGCCTGGCAGCTGCATCCCGATCACTTGACGCTCGCGCTGGAGACCGGAGCGTGCGCGAGCCACACGACGGCGGCACCCGGCTGCACGGATCGAAGCAACGCTGACAATCCGAGCGCCAACCCGGGCAGACTGCCCGCTGAGTATGCGATCCCGAATGGCGGCGTGTTGCTCGGCCAGTGGAACGAGATCGTCATGCACGTTCACTGGGCCAGCGACAACTCCGGCCAGATCCAGACGTGGTACAAGGTCAAAGGCGCGACCACCTGGAATGCGGGCACGTCCATTAGCGGCATCCCGACCGTCCAATGGGACATAACCCAAGGTTGCTGTGCTGCCGGTGCGCTGCAGGAGACGGAGGCCTACACAGGTGCGGTGACGGCTCCGGTCTCGATCTGGCTTGACAACGATGTGCAGAGTGAAGGCGCCAGCTCGAGCTTGGCTGCGGTCGAAGCCACGATGCCATGAGTCCTACCCTGGGCTCTCCTGAAGTTCGCGTCGCGTGGCCGCCGAAATCCAGTAGCGGTGTCCGAGCAGTCGGCGTCCGGGTCCCGTTCTCGCGGCATTGGTGAGCTTGTTCGATCAATCTGCGGAGAATTTCTATGTTCTCCGACAGGCTTGACCTGTCCTTCGCAGGCGGTATTCTGCTGCAGGCCGACGGCGCACTGGCAGGACCGGCCGAGGGCTGCGCAGGGGGTGCTAACCGGGAGGAGAGATGGATTGACCAGACAGGCGAGTGCCCAGCTTCCAATGCGTCACGGTGTCAGATGCTCACCGTGACCGCTGCATCGACCGGGTGGATAGTCGGACTCGTGCTTGGCGTGGTGGTGATTGCGGTGGCCGCGGTGATCGTGATCGTGATCGTCGCTCTCGCGATGAGGATCGCCAGGCAGGCCAAGACGGCCGAGCAGGCGGTCGAAGTGGTGCGCGCGCAGACCGCCGAGCTCGGCGGAGTCGCGCGGATCAATGATTCGGGAGTGCGGATCCTGCACGCCGCGCGAGCGCTTCGAAAGGTGGCGGTCGGAAGATGACGCTTTCCCTGGCTGCGGTGTCAGGACATACATACTGGGGAATCGCCCTCGGGATCGGCTTCGGCGCGGCGGTGATCGTCGCGATCCTGCTGACGTTGCTGCTGCAGTCGGTCGGCAGCATCGAGAAGTCAGTCGACGGCCTGCTGGAGATCGCCGGCAACGTCGCCTCGAACACGACAAACATTCCGCAGCTCGAGGCGACAGCGCCCGTGCTGTCGAAGATCGTGGAGGAAGCTGTGGTCCAGGACGGCTATATGAACGCGCTCACCGACGGGTACGGTGGGGTATGAGCAGCACGCACGTACTGATTCTGCTGAGCGTGGTGCTGGCGCTGGGCGTCGTGCTCGTGCTGGCGGTCGCGCTGATCGAGGTGCGCCGGGGCCTGTCGAGGATCTCGCAGGGACTCGCGACGCTGGCTTCTGCACTTCAGGGCGTCGAGTCCGAGCACCTGCGTCCGCTCGAGGGCGCCGTCAAGGCGATCAACGCCCAGTTCGACGTCATCCTCGGCGCGCTGCCCGGGATCGCCAGCAAGGCGGCGATCGTCGCCGAGAGGAGGCCAAAATGATCCTCTGGTGGCTGGGGGACCTGGTGCTGCTGGTGGTGATCCTTCCAGTCGTGGTCTACCTGCTCCTTGGCGTGCTGGACGCCGCCAAGAGCATCGTTCCCAGCGTGCAGGAGATCGCGACGGTGGCGGCAGCGGGCTCGAGCGACCTCGACGCCGCGGCGCTGTTGCTCACCACGCAGGACCAAGTGACCAAGACGGTTGACGGTGTCGCGAACTATGGCGGCTCCCTCAACGTGATCCTCGACGACGCTCGATAGGAGAAACCGATGCCCGCAGCAGGCGTGGTCATGATCATCGCCGTCCTACTGATCGTCGTAGCGCTCGTCTTCTACCTCGTATCCGTGATCCTCCAGCTGCGAAAGATCACCTCGGGTCTGGACGAGGTCATTGCCGGCGTGAGCGGAATCGTGGCGAAAAGCGCGCCGGTCAACGACGTCGTGACGTCGATCAACCAGCAGCTCGACGCAGGCGTGGATCTGCTCGAAGGCCTACTGGTGCAGAAGGCCGGCATGGCTGATGCCGTCGGCCTCGTGGAAGGCCTGTACGCGGGGTCCGCGGCCGACGGATTCCGGAACTTTCCCGAGAGCCGCACGATCAAGGCTCCACGGATTGCCGAGGTCTACACGAAGGGCACGTTGACGCTCGCTCGGCTCGGTCGCGAGGCGCCGATCGCAGCGGCCAACCCGGCCGGTCCGGTGCTGCGCCACGTCGAGGCCGGAAGCCTGGCGGCGCGGCTGCTCTACCCGGACGTCCGTCAGTCCAGGCCGAAGGACCTGCCGAGATCTCCGGTCATCGGTGCCAACGCGCCCGTGCAATACGAGCAGCGGGAGGACATCGGGGCGCCGCGCAAGCGACTGCGCGACCGCCCAACGCCGGACACCGCTGCCGATCCCGAGGACGGGAAGGGCTCGTCGAAAGGCCCGGCCGGCTCGACCTTCCGTTGGAATCCCGCCGGCTGACCAAAATCGATCGCAGGCCTGCACCGTGCTCAACCGACCGAGAGCCGCCTTGGATCAGAATCATCGACCGAGACGATGCATGACGCGGGACAGCCGGCCGGAAGCTGCAGCTGGCCTGTGGCCCACCACCAGCTCTCGACTGCGACGACGGCCGCGCTGGGCACGTCCAGTTCGATGACCGCGCAGGCGTCGGCGCCGTGCGTCATAGCTCTGAGCCACGAGTACTCGGCCGCCAGCGCACGACTCTCGGAAACGAACGAGTTCGGCCGCAGGCCGCCGCGCCGGATCGACCCCAGACAATCGACCGTCGTCCCGTGAAAGACGATCACGCCGAGATCGAACGACTAAAGTTCGGGTTCATGGAAAGATCGATCGTTCTCCCTTCTGACACCAGTATGCCCGCTGTTTTCTGACCAGAGAGGAGCTCCGATGCAGACACCCGCTTCATTCGAGTACGAGCGAGCGACCAGCGTCGAAGGCGCAATTGCGTCGCTCCAGCGGCTCGGCTCCGAGGCGCGCATCATCGCCGGCGGCCACAGCCTGCTGCCGATGATGAAGCTCCGGCTGGCCAACCCCGAGCATCTGATCGACATCAACGATCTGGTCGAGCTGTCCTACATCCGGGAGCAGGCGGCGACATCCGGTTCGCCGAGCGCGACATCCGGTTCGCCGAGCGCGACATCCGGTTCGCCGAGCGCGACATCCGGTTCGCCGAGCGCGACATCCGGTTCGCCGAGCGCGACATCCGGTTCGCCGAGCGCGACATCCGGTTCGCCGGGCAAGGAGATCGCCGTCGGCGCGCTGACCCGACACGTCGACCTGCTCGAGTCCGACCTGCTCGCCGAGCACTTTCCGCTGTTTGCCGACGCCGAGCAGGTGATCGCCGATCCGGTCGTGCGCAACCGCGGCACGATCGGCGGCTCCCTGTGCCAGGCGGACGCGGCCGAGGACCTCTCCGCCGTCTGCTCGGCCGTCAAGGCCAAGGTCGTGATCCGCAACGCGCAAGGCGAGCGGGTGGTCGGGATGGAGGACTTTCACATCGGCCCGTACATGACCGCCGTGGGCGAGGGCGAGATGCTCACCGAGATCCGTCTCCCGCTGCGTCCGGGCGCCGGCAGCGCGCATGAGAAGGTCGAGCGCCGTGCCGGGGACTGGGCGATCGCCGCCGCGTCGGCGGCCGTGTGGATCGACGGCGGCACGATCGTCGACGCCGGCATCGCCCTCAGTGCGGTCGGGCTTACGACGATCCATCTCTCGCGAGCCGAGGAGCTCCTCCGCGGTAAGGCTCCCTCGGAGGAGCTGTTCGCCCAGGCGGGCGAGATCGCTTCGGCGGATTGCTCTCCCGGCGCGGACGGCCGCGGTCCGATCGACTACAAGCGCCATCTGGCCGGCGTCCTCACGAAACGTGCACTCCGCCGCGCGGCGGCCCGCGCCCTGCATCAGGAGGCCTGATCATGCAAGTCTCGATAACGGTAAACGGCGAGCCGGTTTCCCGTGAGATCGAGCCGCGACAGCTGCTCGTCCACTTCATTCGCGCAACGCCCGGCCTGACCGGCACCCACTGGGGCTGCGACACCTCCAACTGCGGCGCCTGCGTGGTGCTGATGGACGGCAAGCC
>ODAK010001406.1_pt1 | contig 26395 bp, 22 predicted proteins | sample 1539591 | NCBI WGS metagenome assembly ODAK01 (sample SAMEA3539303, study PRJEB22396) | soil metagenome | biome: tundra; feature: field; material: soil | place: USA | collected 2010-05 | depth 0.15 m
GCTGGCCGCGATCAGCTACCCCCTAGGTCCCCACGCCACATCAAGCCGGCGGCCGCGGATCCGGATTAGACGCCCGATCTACGCGCCGATGGCCCGTGCGATGAGAGCACTGCGCGAGCGAGTTGCCGGTCTCGACCGCGGGCGAAAGGTTGGCAAGCCGAAATCTGGTGTGCAGGCCTCACGCGCAGACGTGTTCCAACGCCGTCTGCGCCGACGCGTCGAGTGCATGGGCCATTTGCCCGGCCAGCGCCGGCCAGCTCCAGCGCGTCACGGCACTGTTGCGTGCGGCGAGTCCTCGCCGCCGGCGCTCGTGATCATCCTCGAATGCCGTGATGATCGTGTCTGTGAGCTGGTCGATGTCGTCAGGCTCGACGAGCCAGCCGGTCTGGCCGTCGTCGATGATCTCGGAGGGGCCGAGGCGGTTGACCGCGATCGCGGGCAGGCCGCATGCCATGCCCTCGACGAGCACTAGGCCGAATTGTTCGCGCACGGATGCGAGCACCTGCACGTCGGCCGCGTTCAGGAAGCTCGACACCTCCGATTGTTCGTGCCAGCCGGCGAGGAACACATTTCGTGCCCCGCTGCGTCGTACGGCGTCCCACGGGTGTTCGCCCTCCCATTCGCCGGGATGACCGCCAACGATCACCAGGGCCGAGGCCGGCTTCGCCGTTCGCTCGGCACGCGCAAACGCGTCGATCAACATTCCGATCCGCTTGACAGCCGTATAGCGGCCGACCGCGATGAGCACGACCCCGTCTTTCAATTCGGCGATCTGCTCGGGTTCGTACGCGACGCTGCCAGGTCCCGCGCCGGGTCGCCAGCCGTGCGGCTCCTCGACAAGCGCTCGCCGCCAGACAGCGGTCCGATTGACCGTCCGAGGCGCAAACAACACAGGATCGAAACCATTAGCGACAACGACGCACTTCCGGCGATCGACGCCGAGCAGGCCGACCGCCCGATCGACATTACGCGGCGTCTGGACCACGATGCGCGTGCAGAGCTGTGCCCAGCGCCGCATCCGGCGAGCCCATGCATCGGCATGCGTCCAGTGGGCCGGAGCGCCGTCGTCGATCTGCTCGAGCATCATCAGTTCAGTTCCGTGTAGGTGCCCGGCGATGGGGACCTCTGGCGCAACCCGTGCGGCGGCCTCATTAAGCGGCGTGAGATGGTTGAGCAGGAACACGTCAAACGAGCCGCCCTCGGCCTCGCGCAGCCGCCGTTCCCACGCCGCTACGTGAAGGAGATACTCGGCGTCGCCGACGAGGGCGAAGCAGCGGTCCGGTGCGCCCGGGCGATCCTCGTAGGAAGGATGCATCGGCGCCTCGCCCGCGAGGAAGTCCACCGCGTGGAGGTCGAGGCCGCGGTAGAACATCGCCGCGTCACCGGGGCCGCCAGGCAGCGAACCGCTGAGGATCCGCACCGTCCATCCGTGCGCGGGTAGTTCCCGTGACAGCGATCTCGCGACGTGAGATGAGCCTCCACGCGGGAAGAAGATAATGCCATTGAGTACGCGCACCCACCCACCTTACGGTGGCCGCGCGGCCGAGCCCGGACTCAGCGTGGCGCGAACACGAGCGCAGTTGCGACCGCCCGACCACCCGGCACCAGGATGCCATGCGCCTCGCGCGGCGTGTTGCGCAGACCACCGCCGCAGACGATTGAGGTGGACGCGCCGCCGTCGAGGTTGAGCGCCTCGCGGGCGCCGAGGTCCGCCATCGTCGCCGCGAGCTCGGACAGCGTCAGGCCCGCGTCATCGTCGGCGCGACCGTCGCACGCGAACGCGACGAGACGCTCGCCATCACACCCAAGCGCAGCACGCGGATGTCGCCCGACGGTGATATCCGAATCAAATTGCTCAGCGCCCGCGGAGAATCCCTCCTCGTCACCGCTGAGCGCTCGTCCGTCACGGACGAGCAGCGGACCGGCCTGCAGCAGATCGCCCGATGGCCTGGCGGGGAGATCGTCGCGGCGCGCGATCCGAACCTCGCCGCGCACCACGCTGACGCAGGCGCGGAGATCTCCCCACGGGTGCGCGAACGGGACGAACGGCTGCTCGGTGCCGTTGACCCTAAGCTCGCCAAGCGGAAAGCCAGTCAGCGTCGGCTCCGGCGGCGCACCGGAACAACGAAGATAAAACCCGCCGACGAGCGCCTCGGCGACACCGCGCTTCGCGCACCACGCCGCCAACGGAGTGAGGGCGGGGAGCCGACGCACCTGCAGCGTGGTCGCGGCGAGCGAATAGCTCGCGACGTACGCAGTCGTGTGAGCGCCATCGTCAAGCGCGAGACGCAAGCGCTGAAGCGACGGCGATGCCGTCTGCTTGACGATGGTCGGCCGAACGGTCATCGCGCTCACCCATGCTGACAGCTTCGGTCGTGACCATGGCCGTACATCACAACCTGGCTACATGGCGCCTCGCGTCTCGGGTTCTGCGCACCGCCGGAAACGCATTGCGGTCTACGCACAGTGGACGTCGCGCGAAACACTCGAGGCCGCGATCTCCGACCGGGAGGCCGTGCTTATCCCTCGCCCGAGATGATCTCCCAGGCACGACGAAGCTTGTGCTCGAGCGGGCTCTCCGAATCCCCGACGCCGTGACTCTCCATCACTGCGGGGTTAGGCTGCGGCTTCGGGAGCCGTTCAACCTCAGTGGCCGAGATCACCAGCGCGACACCGTCCTCTCGGATTTCAGCAACGTTCCGCGCGTCGACAAAATGAAGCCCACCCGGACCGAAGCTCACGTCGATCACCAGCCCGTCGAAGATGTCAGCGTGCTCGTCCGCGAGCACGTGCTTCACGACGCCGACACGGTGACCATCCGCGCTGATCACATCCGCGCCACGCTCAAGCGTCCGATACGACACTGGCCTCTCAGATGCCACGCCGACGAGCATAACGTTCGAGTCGCTGGGCCGTCGCAGAACACATTGACCAACGACCCTTGCCGTCGTTGGCCACTCGCGGCTCCGTCGTCCGATTCTCAAATGGGGCGCGACTGTTCGCGGGAAGCGGCGAAACGACCGTTCCCCTAAGCGACGGCAGCGTCTCGTAGCTCGCGCCATGCTGCGAGCTGCTTGTCATCGGTTGCCGGCGTCACGAGCAGGGGGCACGCCGAGTGGCGGGCAAGATACTCGCTGGTGCTGCCGAGCAGGACGCGCTTGACGGTTCCCTCGTGTCGTGAACCACACACCAGTACGTCGACGTCCTCGCTCAGCGCCGCGAGCTCCTCGCGAACGAGTCCGACGGCCACATCGACGTCGGCGCCATTGATCAGGCCCAGCCGCTTCCGCGCCGCTGCGATCTCGGCCTCGGGATCCGCGACAAACATCGCAGCAGCAGTCCACGCGCCACCGCCATACACGTGCGGCGGCACCACGTTGCGGGCGACTAGCTTGGCGTCGAGATCGGCGGCGAGCAGCGCGGAATGGGCCAGCGCGACTTCGCTCGGATCTGAACCGTCGTAGGCCACCGCGATTGTCTCGATTCGCCTTGATCCGTCCGCGTATCCGGCAGGGGCTACAGCCACCGTGCAAGGCGCGCGGTGCAGAACCGACCGCGTGTCGTCACCCATCACGGCCCGGCCAACAGCCGACCGATGACAACCGCCAACCACGACCAGATCAGCCCCCCGATCCTCCGCGACATCGTGCAGGCCGGTACCAACGCTCGTTGCGGCAACGCTGATCATCTCCGAATCCGGGGCGCACGAGCTGTGCTCACGCTGCAGTAGCTCGATCGAGCGCTCGTGCTCGGCGAGGTCGTACGGCCCACTCGATCCTCGTGACGGCACTGCGTCACGCAACCGCACGTGCACGAGCGTCAAGCGAGTCAACCGCGGGGCTAGATGCTTCGCGAGCGCTGCGGCGTCCCTGCCGCCGGCAAGCCCGTCGATACCAACCACCACATTGACATACACGGCGAACTCCTTTGACGAGCTTGGTCAACCGCGACGTTACGGCAACAATCAGCTCCCGCCATCAGCACCTGCCACGGGCCGCGCTACGGCAAACCACGGCACTACAACCGGATCACTCAGACGCGACAGGAAGTTGTTGATACCTGCAGCTTCCGCCAGGCCGGCGCTTCTACGACCTCCGGTGGGCCGCTGGACGCCCTGCCACGGTCTGAGCCGTCGAGACCTGCTCATCGGTCGAGAAAGCCCGCAGACTGTTCAGGGAACCGTTGAGCGGGTCGAATCGTTCTTTGGGGGCGTAGGCGCCTCGCGTCCCGGCGGGGCTTGGATGCTCGCCGGGACGCGCGCCGACCACCCAGCTGAGCTGTACAACAGCCGGTTCGGTGAGAGCGATGTCCGAACCCTTATTGAGGCTCAAGTTTCCGGGGCAAAACGCCGATGGAAACGGGATTATGCAAACGATCCTCAACGTTATTGCGCAACTTGAAAGCGAGCGCGGTCAGACGATGGCCGAATACGGGATTCTGATCGCGGTGATCGCTCTCGTTGTTGTCGTGGTCGCGGTCACACTCGGATCCAGCATCGCTCACCTTTTCGGCTCCGCAGCCAGCCACTTGTAAGCGAGCGTCACGGTTCGGGGCGCCGACCGGAGCCACTGGCGAGCGGTCGGCCAGATCTCCGCCCTGGGGGTGATTGACAGCACGCCGGGAGCGCCCCACAGCGGATGATCGTCGGGCAGCGGCTCGGGATCGGTGCGTCGAGCACCGCTCTCAGCCGACCTCGCGCTCGCACACGCGCACATGCGCCAACTGCCCGTCTCGGGGTAGACCCGTCAGGGCGTGGCGCTGAACTCCGGCTTTCGGTCCGGGGTCGCCTGGGCCAGCGCCCGGCGCACGCCGTCGGCGTCGAAGTCCTTGGCGTAGACGGGGGTGGCGGGCTGCTGGCGCCAGGACTCGTCCAGGCCGCCGGCATCAACGGGATCAAACCCCAGTTCGTCGACGAGCCCGAGCACCACGGACTTGGCCGGCTGGTCGTCACCGGCGACCGGCAGCGCGATCCGCCCGGGCGTGCCCTGAGGCTGTCCCTTCTCGTGCAGGTGCTGCGCGTAGATGTTGTTGAAGGCCTTGATCACCGGCCGCCCCAGCTGCTGCTGCACCCACCGGCTTTCAGCCATGCCGCCCTCGATCGCGTCGATCCGCCCGTCGCGCTGCTGGGGGTAGTAGTTGCCGGTGTCCACCACGACCACGTCGTCGCCGACTCCGGCGAACAGGTCAGACGGCAGGCTGGGAACGTTCTGCTGCGGGATCGTCACCACGACCACGTCCTTACCCCGAGCCGCCTCCGTGACGGTCACCGCCGTGGCACCCGTCTCAGAAGCCAGGTCGGACAGCGTCTGCGGTCCCCGCGAGTTGGCCACCGACACCTCGTGCCCCAGCTCCGTGAACCGGCGCGTCAGCGCCCCACCGATATTCCCCGCGCCGATGATTCCGATCTTCATGTCCGCTCCTTGATCGCCGATCGCTCAATTCAGTCCCTCCACACGATAGGAAGGCAACGCCGAAGCCACGACGGCTACCTTCCCAGGTATCTCGACCTAGGTAGACTTTCGGTCGTGATCCGCTCGCGGCGTCCTCGTAGATAGGTGAGCGGCAAGAAGATCTCGTTACAGACGATCTCCGATTGGTGTCACCCGTCTGGTTGCAGCACGCGAACGTTGGATGGCGCAGCTCGTAGACCAACGGTTGACCCAACCGCGATGGCGGGATAGCCGTTGTGGTGGGGCTGGATCTGGATTGTGAAGCGCGCGAGGCGGACCAGGAGGCCTCCGCGGTCGTGGTGCACGCTGATCACTTGGTCGGTGAGGGTGCTCGACTCCGGGTCGGCGAGCTCGAGCTCCCACGGATGTACGGCGATCTGCACCGCGCCCTCGGCTGGCGTGGAGCTCGCCAGTTCGCCGCCGCCGCTGAGCCGCACACGAGATCCAGGCGGCGCCGGTGTGGCGGTCCCGTGCAGCACGTTGGCACCCGTGAGCGCGGCCACCATCACGCTGGCTGGGCGTCGCAGCAGCTCTGGCGCCGGGGCGAGTTGCACGAGCCGGCCGTGGTCGATCACCCCGATCCGCTCGGCCAGGGCGGTAGCGTCGTCGAACGCATGAGTGACCAGCAGTGTGGGGAGTTTCAGCTGTTGGAGGATGTCGGCGAGCTCGTCACGCACCTGCTGGCGCGTGATCGCGTCCAGCGCGCCGAATGGCTCGTCGAGCAGCAACACGCGGGGCTCGCGCGCCAGAGCGCGGGCCAGCGCTACGCGTTGGCGCTCGCCACCTGAGAGCTGCCGGGGGTGCGCGCGAGCGAGGTGGCCGATCCCAACACGCTCTAGCAGGTCAGGGCGATCGCGCTTGCCGGCAAAGCGCACGTTCCCGGCCACAGTGAGGTGCGGGAACAGCCCGTAATCCTGGGGTAGGTAGCCGACCCGCCGATGTTCGGCGCTCAGGCGAATGCCTCGTTCTGCGTCGAACCAGACTTCGGTGCCGAGGGAGACGTGGCCGGTTTGCGGGCGTTCCAGGCCCGCGACGCTGCGCAGCAGTGAGGTCTTGCCGGCACCGGACCGCCCGACGAGCGCGATCGTCTCGGTGCCGACGCTCAGCGCGGCGCGGAGATAGAACGCCCGTCGAGGGAGAGTGATGTCGATGTCGAGGCGGTCCATGAGCGCGCAAGGAGCTTTGCCGTGAGCAGGATCGCGGCACTGATGATTATGAGCAGCACGCCGATCGCGATCGCCTGGTCCAGGTTGGCATCAAACAGCGCGTAGACGGCGAGTGAAAGCGTCTGCGTAGTGCCCTGGAAGCTGCCCGCGAACAAGATCGTCGCGCCGAACTCGCCGAGCCCGCGGGCGAACGCGACCGCGGCGGCGGCGCCGAGCCCGCCGGCCGCGAGCGGGATCGCCACCCGCATCATCCGGCGAAGCGGCCCGGCACCCAGGGTGCCCGCGACATCGATCAGGGTCGAGTCGACGGCCTCAAAGGCCGCGATCGCGCCGCGCAGATAGAAAGGGCTGGCGACGAAGGTGATCGCGATCACCACTGCACCCTGATTGAAGGCAAGGTTGATCCCGAGCGCAGTGATCGTGCGCCCGAACAGCCCGAAGCGACCAAAGGCGACCAGCAGTGCCAGGCCGGCGACTACGGGCGGCATCGCCAACGGCAGCTCGACGAGCGTGATCACCACGCTGCGCCCGGGAAAGCGCCTCCGGGCCAGGATGTAGGCGAACGGAGTCCCGAACCCGATCATCAGAGCAAACGAGATCGCGTTGCACTTCAGCGAGACCTTGATCGCGTCCGTCGCCACCTTCGTCCCGAAGCCGTTGATCAGATCGTGGACCGGCTGATAGGTGACCAGAGCGACGATCGGAAGCACCAGGAAGGCCATCACCACGGCGACCACCACCGTCACCACCGCCCCGATGGCGAGACGCCCGAGCCTGGGAATCCACCACGCTCTCGGGCCGCCGTAGCCGTCGCTCGGTGCGCCGCGGCCAGCGGCGGCGCTCACGGTCTGCCGAACCCGGCGGCCTTGAGCGTCGCCTGCCCCTTGGCCGAGAGCACCGCCGCCAGAAACGCCTTCGCTGCCGCCTGCTGCTTGCTCGACTTGACGATGGCGATGAAGTCCTCGGTGCCTGGCTTCGCCGCCGGCGGCAGCCTAACCACCTTGACCTTGCCCTTCGCCGCGTCGGCGTCGGTGATGTAGACAAAGCCGGCGTCGGCCTGGCCGGTGGCGACGTCCGCCACCGTTTGCGTCACGTCGGTCGTCTGGCTGACCACGTTCCTCATCGCGGCGGTCGTGATCCCCAGATTCGCGAACGCCGTCCGGGCATAGTCACCGCACGGCACTGTGTCGTTGCAGATCACGAGCTTGACACCCTTCTTGGTGATGTCGCTGACCGAGGTGATGTGAGCCGGGTTGCTGTTCGGCAAGATCAGCACGAGCGTGTTGGTGGCGAACTGCACCGGCCTGGCCACTAGTTTCTTGGCGTATAGCGCGGCCGGCTGCTTCGGACTCGCCGCGGCGAACACGTCCGCCGGGGCGCCCTGCTCGATCTGCGTCTCGAGCGCGCCCGACCCACCGAACGTGTACTTAGCGTTCGGGTCGATCAGCGGGAAGACCTTCGTCAGCGACGCGGCGGCAAACACGGTGGGCTGAGAGCCGCCGCCGGCCGCCGTCGAGGACGTGGAAGTCGTCGCGGGCGCGGCGGTAGTTGCCGCCTTTGAGGTCGCCGAGCTCGAGCTGCTGCTGCTCCCGCAGCCCCCCGCGAGGGCCGAGATTCCGATCGCCGCGAGCGCGGCGGCGACCCGTCTGGCCGGATTTGCGCTCAACACTGGGCGACCTCCTTAGTTTCTCGACGTACGACAGAATCCGGGCACCCTACTAGAATCCTGGCGGTGCGCGATTCCCAACTCCGAGCGCGCCGGCTGGAATGCGGGCTCACGCAGACCGAGCTGGCGGCCCGCGCTAACGTAAGCCGCCAGCTGGTCGCAGCGGTCGAGGCCGGCCGCAACATGCCCGCTGTCGATGCCGCGCTCGGCCTCGCGCACGCCTTGGCAACGAGCGTCGAGGAGCTCTTCGCCGACCGGCCGCCCAACGTCGTCGCCGCCCTCGGCGAGCGCCTGCGCGACGGCGTGTCCCTCCGCGTCGGCCGCGTCGCTGGGCAACTCGTCGCCACCGAGCTCGCCGATCACGGCATTGCCGGAGCGGGCTGGGCGAAACCCGACGGCGTGCTGGAAGAAGGCGAGCTGCGTCTGTTCCCTGGCGCGACCCCGGCCGGGGTGGTGATCGCGGGATGCGACCCCGCCCTCGGGGTGGCCGAGTCGATGCTTGACGGACTCGGCGCACGCAGCCTGCTCGCCATCTCGGCACCCACCGGGACCGCCCTGCGCGCACTGCAACGAGGCGGTGTACACGCGGCGGTCGTGCACGGTCGCCCCCACGAGCTTCCCGAGCCGCCAATCCCGGTCGTGCGCTGGCATCTCGCGCGCTGGCAGGTAGGGCTGGCCGTGTCCGCAAAGCTCCGCTCTCACTCGCTCGAGGCTGTATTGCACAGCGGCGCGCCGATTGCACAGCGCGACGCAGCCGCCGCCAGCCAACAGGCATTTGAGCGCGCGCGAGTCGCCGCCGGAGTGGGGCCGCTCCCCGCTGGGCCGCAGGCGACCGGGCACCTCGATGCCGCCCGCATCGCGGCGACCCTCGACGGGGCCGCCGTCACCAACGAAGGCGCCGCCCGAGCCTTCGGCCTAGGCTTCCTGGGGTTGGAAGACCACGTCGTGGAGGTCTGGGTCGCGCAACGCTGGCGGGACCACCCCGGCATCGGCGCGCTCGGAGAAGTGCTCGCCACGCGAGCCTTCACCGAACGCGTGACCCACTTCGGCGGCTATGACCTGACCCAATGCGGCGAGCGAGTCGCCGCGCCGGCGAGCGCATAGGCGAGGCACCGCGCGCTGCTTCACGAGGTCACCCGAGGGCTCGCTGATTGGGACGGCCGCCGCTCAGCCGATGGTGCTGAGCACCGGAGTGAACGCCGGCTGCTCGCCCAGCGGCCGTACGTCGACGGCGACGACCTTGTACTCGGGACACGATGTGTTGACGTCGGCCGACTGCCCGACGAGCAGGTTGGTGCGCGCCTCGGGAAAGTGAAACGAGGTGAACACGTGGCCGGGCTCGATCCGCTCGGTCACCCGGGCGTGAAGCTCGGTGCGTCCCACTCGGCTTCGCACCGACACCTTGTCGCCGTCGGAGATCCACAGCCGCGCAGCGTCGACCGGGTGGATCTCCAGCCAGTCGCGATCGACCAGCTCGACGTTGTGCGTGCGCCGCGTCATCGTGCCCGCGTTGTAGTGCTGGAGCACGCGACCGGTAACCAGCACCAGCGGGAACTCCTCGTCGGCCGCGTCGCCGGGCGCCTTATAGGGCAGAGCGGCGAACTGCCCCCGTCCCCCCTGCCGGTCAAACGTGGTGTCGTACAGCGTCGGAGAGTCGGTGCCGTCGGCCCGGATCGGCCACTGCAGTCCACGGCGTCCCAGCCGCTCACGGCTGAGGCCCGCGTAGGCGGGGGTCAGACGAGCGATTTCATCCAGCGTGTCCCACGGCGTCTCCCACCCCATCTCGTGCCCGAGCATGCGCGAGACGGTCGTGAGGATCTCGAAGTCGGTCTTGGCGCCGCCGGGCGGGTCGATCGCCGGCTCGACGACCTGAAAGCGCCGCTCGGCGTTGGTGAACGTGCCCGACTTCTCCAAAAACGACGACGCCGGGAGGATCACGTCAGCGTATTTGGTGGTCTCGTTCTCGAAGATGTCCTGGCAGACCATGAACTCCAGGCTCTCCAGCGCGGCCGTGACGTGGGCGGTGTCCGGATCGGTCTGGGCGACGTCCTCGCCGAAGATGTACATCGCCTTGAGCTCACCGGCGATTGCAGCATCGAACATCTGCGGGATCGTGTAGCCCTTCTGGCGGGACAGGCTCACCCCCCAGGCCTGCTCGAAGGACCGCGCGGTCTCCTCGTCTGAGACCTGCCGGTAGGCCGTGTAGGTGTCGGGCAGGGCGCCCATGTCCGAGGAACCCTGCACGTTGTTCTGGCCGCGCAGCGGCAGCAGCGCCGAGCCCGGCTTGCCCACCTTGCCGGTCATCAGCGCCAGGTTGCACAGCAGCTGGACGACCTCGGAGCCGTACTTGTGCTCGGTGACCCCAAGGCCCCAGAGCAGCGAACCGCTCTGCGCCTCGCCATAGATGTGCGCGGCGTGCTCCAGATCGGCGGCGGGAATCCCAGTGATCTCCTCCACGGCGTCGGGGTCATACAGCTCCAGCAGCTCCTCGAGGGCGTCGTAGCCCTCGGTGCGCTGGGCGATGAACCCCTGATCGGTCAGTCCGTCGCGACGCACGACGTGACACAGCCCGAGCACGACCGCGGCGTTGGTCCCCGGGCGCGGCGCCAGGTGCAGCACTCCGTAGTCGGCGAGCTCGATCCGGCGCGGATCGATCGTGATCAGCTTGCAGCCGCGCAGGGCGGCCTGCTTGATCCGGGCGCCGACGACCGGATGACCCTGGGTGGGGTTGACGCCCAGCATCAGCGCGACCTCGGCGTGGTCGATGTCGGTGAACGATCCGGTGGCGCCCGAGAGCCCGAACGAGCGGCGCAGCGCGAACGAGGTCGGCGAGTGGCACACGCGCGAGCAGTTGTCGATGTTGTTGGTCCCGATCGACGCCCGCATCAGCCGGGCCATCGCGTAGCAGTCCTCGTTGGTCGCGCGCGACGACGCCAGGCCGGCGATCGCGTCCGGGCCATGCTGGGACTTGATCCGTGAGAGCTCTGAGACGATGCGCTGCAGCGCCTCCTCCCAGCTGGCGACGCGGAACTGACCGCCCTCCCGGATCAACGGTGACGTGAGACGATCACGGGCACGGGTGAATTGGTGGGCGAAGCGGCCCTTAAGGCAGGTATGGCCCTCGTTGGCCGGCCCGTCCAGAGCTGGGCTGATCGAGGCGATCCGCCCCTGCTTGGCGTGCGCCTCCAAACGGCACCCCACGCCGCAGTAGCCACACGTGGTGGTGACCGAGAAATCAAAATTACTATTAATCATGTTTTTGTCACCTCTGACCGGATCGTAGTCGCTCGGGGCCCACGCCGGAATGATTGACGGCTTGTTCGGCCACTAATTCCGTCGCGAACCCTTGCGCAAGCGGGGTCCGGGCTCTGAGACGATCGGAACACGGGCCGCACGATTGGCGGGGAGCAGGGTTATCTCGATGATCGCATCGGTCGGACACGTGTCGGCGCACGCGCCGCAGGAAACGCAGGTCGAGTCGGTAAAGCCGCTGTCCAGACCCGCCGTGATGTTCGCCTCAAAGCCGCGCCCGGTGGCGGTCAGGGCAAACGCCCCCTGGACCTCGTCGCACGCGCGCACGCAGCGCCCGCAGGAGATACACAGCTCGTGCTGGAAGGCCAGATACGGGTGGCGCAGATCGTGGTCGGTCGGATGGGTGGCACCCGGCCAGCGCGGCTCGCCGACCTGCAGCGCCGCCGCGACCTGCGCCAGCTCGGTGTGCGGCGCGGGCGCCTCGGGCAATTCGGATAGGACCAATTCGACCACTGCGGTCACCACCCGGCGGGCGGTGGCATCGCCGGTGTCGATCACCATCCCGTCGCGACACGGCGTCGTGCAGGCCGGCAGCGGCTTGGGCGATCCCTGCACGCCGACCAAGCACACGCGGCAGGCGCCGAACGGAGCCTGGCGCTCGTCGAAGCACAGCGTCGGCACCCAGGCGTGGACGGCCCGGGCCGCGTCCAGGATCGTGGCCCCGGCCTCCACCTCCACCTCGGTTTCGTCGATCTCAACGCGCATCAGGCCAGCCCGAGCTCGTCGGGGAAATGGGCCAGCAGGCTGCGCAGCGGCGCGGGCATACCGCTGCCGTGGGCGCACAGGCTGGTGAGCTCGAGCGCTTCGAGTAATTCCTCCAGCCGCCGACGTTGCACGGGATCCTCGGCGGCGAACATATCGTGGGCCCGCTGCAACCCGATCCGGCATGGGAAGCACTTTCCGCAGCTCTCGTGAGCGCCGAAGCGCAGCAGGTGACGGGCGACGTCGCGCATATTCATCGTGTCATCGAAAGCCAGGATGCTCCCGTGCCCGACCATGCAGCCCTCGGCGGCCAGCGTATCGAAGTCGAACAAGGTGTCGAGCCGTGAGGCGGGCAGGATCCCGCCCAGCGGGCCGCCGATCTGGACGGCCTTCAGCGTGTGGCCGTCGCGCAGACCGCCGGCCACCTCCTCGCACAACTCCCGCATCGATAGTCCGAACGGGACCTCGTAGACGTTGGGTCTGACGAAGCGCTCGTTGAAGCACACGAGCTTGCTGCCGGTCGTCTTGACGTCGGGGCTCAGCGCCCGGTAGGCGTCGGGACCACGGGCGGCGACGAACGGGATGTTGGCCAGCGTCTCGGTGTTGTTGACGACCGTCGGCCGGCCCAAGATCCCCCGCTCGGCCGGGAACGGCGGCCGGGCCGACACCGTGCCGCGCAGTCCCTGCAGGCTCGCCAGCAGAGCCGTCTCCTCGCCGACCACGTAGGAGCCGGCTCCCTCCAAGACCAGGATGTCGAAGTCAAAGCCGCTCCCGAGGATGTCCTGCCCCAGCCAGCCGTCCGCGCGGGCCCGCTCGATCTCGGCGTCGAGGAGCGGCTTGGACAGCGGGTACTCCGACCGGGTCATGATCAAGCCTTGCGCGGCGCCGACGGCGAATCCGGCCAGCGCGAGGCCTTCGAGCACGAGCGCGGGGTTGCGCTCCATCAGGTACTTGTCGATGTAGGAACCCGGATCGCCCTCATCGCCGTTGGCGACGATGAACTTCTCCTCACCGGCCGCGGCGCGCGTGAAGCGCCATTTGGTGCCGGCGGGGAAGCCGGCGCCGCCACGCCCGCGCACCTCGGCCGCCTCGACGTCGACCAGCAGCAATTCCGGGGTGAGCTCGGTCAGCGCCCGCCGCAGCCCCGACCAGTCGCCCGGACGGATCAGCACCGGTTCTGCGAGCCGGCTCTCCCACTCCGGTTCGCTCGCCGGCTGGGTGGCGCCGGCCAGGACGCGCGCGACCACGTCGGCGCCGGCATCGACGACGTCTCCGTCTCGGACCGTGGGGGCGCTGTGGCAGAAGCCCAGGCAGACCGTCTCGGCCAGCGAAACCGTGCGGTCGGCGCGGCGCTCGCCGAGAGCGAGTCCGAGCCCCTCGCAGACCGCGTCCACGTGGCTCCCGCCGGTGGCCGCGAAGCAGGCCGTGCCGGTGCATACCTGCACGTGGCGCGTGCCGCGCGGCATGACCAGGTCGTCGTAGAAGCTCGAGACGCCGTAGACGGCGGCCTCGGGCAGCCCGGACAGCTCGGCGGCCCGCCGCCGATCCTCATCGGTGAGCTCGCCGTGGTCGTCTACGGCTGCCTTGAGCACCTCCAGGGCCGTCGGCGCCTGGAAGGCGTGATGGCGGCGGATCAGCTCGACGAGGTTCTGCGACACCGGACTCCTGAGGTTGGTCAAGTTTGTCAGACGCATCCGTCACCCTGACCAGCGCGTCAAACCTCCCGGGCCAGGGTAACTGAGTGGCAATCGTCCACGCAACGCGGGGGGAACATCATCGGCTCTGAATCGGACAAATTGGTGCAAGAGACGGGGAAGTAGCTAGACCCAGCCCTTGCGCCGGAAGAACACCAGCAGCAGCACGCAGGTGAGCAGCATGCTGCCGATCCCGATCACCCAGAACGTCCACCCGTCGGTGATCAGGTGGTTGACCAGCAGCCCGAAGTTCTGCCCGAAGAAGCCGGTGATGAAGCTCAGCGGCAGGAAGATCGTGGCGATTACCGTCAGCTGCTTCATGACCTCGTTCTGGCGGTTGCTGACCGTCGAGAGATAGAGATCGGTGGCTCCGGAGAGCAGGTCGCGATAGGAGTCGATCAGGTCGCTGATCCGGATCAGGTGGTCGTAGATGTCGCGGAAGTAGTCACGTTCGTCCAGTTCGAGGCCGGGCAGCGCGGCGATCTGGTCGACCGAGCGGGCGAACAGGTCGCGCTGCGGGGTGACCACCTTGCGCATCGCCACCAGGTCGCGCTTGAGCGAGAACAGGCGCTCGAGCTGGCGATCGGTCGGGCCGGCGAGCACCGCCGCCTCCAGATCGTCGATCTCGTCGTCCATTTGTGAGAGCAGCGGGAAGAAGCTGTCGGTCAGCACGTCGAGCAGGCGGTAGAGCAGGAACTGCTCGCTGTGCAGCGCACGGCCGTCGAGCTGCTCACGCTGATGGTCGAGCGGGGGCAGGGGCTCGCGATGAATCGTGACCACGTACTGGCCGGAGATGAAGAAATGCACCTCTCGCAGCGACTGGGTGGCGTCGGAGCTCTCCCGCCAGGCACCGTAGAAGACGAGCAGGATGTGGTCGCCATAGTCATCGATCTTGGGTCGTTGACCGAAGTGCTCGGTGTCCTCCAGCGCGAGCGGGTGAAAGCCGAACAGCTCACGGAGCTTGAGCAGCTCATCGTCCCCGGGGTCGCTGAGATCCAGCCAGAAGAAGTGATCGTCGGCGAGGTGCCGGCGGATGCGGGCCTCGTCGATCCCGGTCAGGCACGGAACGACGAACTGAAACTCGTCGCCCGCGCCTTCCACGCTGGTCGATTTGGCCTTGCCGACGGGCATCACTGTCCTTTTCGCGGTCCGGGCTCGAACTCTTGCGCCGGGAAGGACCTGGCCGACCGTGGCGTCCTAGTTGTGGGCCGGTCCAAATCGATTTCCGGGAGGCACGCAATGTTGCGCAGACCAATCACGATCGCCCTGATCGCCGCCCTGGCCGGGCTCGCCGCGGCCGTAATCGCTCCGTTGAGCGCGGGCGCCTCGTCTAAGTCGACCAGAATCCAGATCCGCAGCACGGCACTGGGCAAGGCGCTGGTCAACGGCTCGGGATTCACCGTGTACGTGTTCACCCGTGACGGGCGAAACCGGGACATGTGCACCCGCATCAGCGGCTGTACGGGGGTCTGGCCGGTGGTCAGGACGACCGGCGCTCCGAGCGCGGGCCCGGGCGTCGGGCGTTCGCTGCTGGGCACGATCAAGCTCGCCCACGGCGTCAAGCAGGTGACGTACGCCGGGCACCCGCTCTACAGCTACTCAGGCGACAGCTCACGCGCCGCGACGGACTACGTCGGGGCCAGCGAGTTCGGCGGCAGGTGGTATGCGATCACCGCCGCCGGCAAGCTCTTGAAATGAGCCTCGCCTGCGCGCCGGTCGGGTCTAGAGACCCCGGGCGAGGTGGTAGTAGGACTGATTCCAGCGCAGCTCGTCGGCGAAACGTCCGATCCTCGTCTCGGCATCGATCACCACCAGCTCCAGTCCGGCGATCTGGGCGAAGTCCCGGAGCGGCTCCAGGCCCAGCGACATCGTCAGGACGGTGTGATGAGAGCCACCGGCGATCAGCCACGCCTCCGCGGCGGTGCTCAGCCCCGGACGCGGCGTCCAGACCGCTCGGGCGACGGGCAGCCGTTGGAGCTCGGCGTCAGGCTCGACGATGTCGACCTCGTTGGCGATCAACCGCAGGCGCCCGCCGACGTCGACGACGCAGATCACCACGGCGGGCCCCGGCGGCGCGGTGAACACGAGCCGCACCGGGTCCTCCCGATCGCCGATCGAGAGCGCGTGCACCTCGCAGCTCGGGCGTCGTCCGGCGATCGAAGGACACACCTCGAGCATGTGGGCGCCGAGCACCTTCTGGCCTCCGGGGCCCAGGTGGTACAGGTAGTCCTCCATGAACGAGGTCCCGCCGTCCAGGCCCTCGGCCATCACCTTCATGATCCGGAGCAGAGCCGCGGTCTTCCAATCGCCCTCGGCCCCGAACCCGTAGCCATCGGCCATCAGCCGCTGCACGGCGATGCCCGGCAGCTGCCGCAGCTCGCCCAGGTCCTCGAACGTGTCGGTGAAGGCCGCAAAACCGCCCTCCTCCAGAACCGAGCGCAGGCCCGCCTCGATCCTCGCCGCCACCTGGAGCGACTCGCGGCGCTCGCCGCCCGAGCGCAGCTCCGGGGCCAGCTCGTAGCGATCCTCGTATTCACCCACCAGCCGGTCGACGACGTCCTGCCCAGCGCCGGAGACCGCACGGCCGAGCGCGTCGATTCCGTATCCGTTGACGGTGACGCCCAGCTGCATCTGCGCGCCCACCTTGTCGCCCTCGGTGACCGCGACGTTGCGCATGTTGTCGCCGAACCGCGCCACCTCCAGCCCCCCGGCCTCACGCCAGCCACAGGCTGCCCGTGACCAGGCTCCGATCCTCGACTGCACCTCGGGATCGGCCCAGTGTCCGACGATCGTCTTGCGCGCGATCCGCAACCGGGTCTCCAGGTAGCCGAACTCACGGTCGCCGTGGGCGGACTGGTTGAGGTTCATGTAATCCATGTCGATCTGCGCCCAGGGCAGGTCGCGGTCGAACTGGGTGTGCAGGTGCAGCAGCGGCTTGCGCAGCGCGGTCAGCCCGGCGATCCACATGCGAGCCGGGGAGAACGTGTGCATCCAGACGATCACCCCCACGCACCGTTGGTCGGAGCTGGCCTCGGTCAGCGCCCGGCGGATCGAGTCAGGGTCGGTGAGCGCTTCGCGATGCACGACCGAGACGGGAATCGCCTGGCTGGCGTCGAGCGCACGCACGATCTGACGTGAGTGCTCGTCGACCTGCTCCAGCGCCTGCGCGCCGTAGAGATGCTGGCTGCCGGTGAGAAACCACACGGAACCCTGCTCGACGTTCATCGACCCTCCCTCATATGACCGGCTGCCAACGTCCGCGGGGCGCGCGGCAGACACCGTCACGCTGCCCGCTCCCGCGCAGTAGGGTAAACGCCTGGCCTCCGCGAGGAGGTCGCCAGACCGCAATCAGCGCGATCAAACTCATCCTCGATCGCGTCGCCGACTGTACGCCGGCCGAACTGTCAGCCTCTGGGTGAGGGTTACGCTTCGGCCTGCGGGAGGTGAAGCCGCTGCCCGGGGAAGATCAGGTTGGGGTCCCCGGTGCCGATCCGCGCGGCGTTCGCGTTCCAGATCGCGACGACCTCGCGCTCGATCTGGGAGTCGCTGGCTTTGGCGCCGACCACCCGGCTGGCGATCCGCCACAAAGAGTCACCCGCGTGGACCGTGACCCAGCCCGTCGCCGAGGCTGCGACCGATTGCCGCTTGGGTGCCAGGCGCGTCAGGGGAGCGCCGCGGTCGACCACGGTCACCACCCGGACCATCTGCCCGCGGCTGCCGACGACGATCGCCGAATATGCGACGTCGGGCAGCAGCTTTACGCCTTTGGCGGACACGAGTGGGGCGCTGTCGCCGGGTCGCATCGCCGACAGCGAGTGCACGCCGGGATTGACCGACAGATAGGGGGTCGCCCGCGTGAAGTTGAGACTCTGGTCGATCACCTTGGAGTCCAAGTCCAGCTGCGGGCTACCCAACTCGGGGGCCGCATGGATCACGCGGACGAGACTCGTGCCCGGCTTCCCGGATTCGGCTTTGTAGACACCCAGGACCACACCTTTGGCCTTGGCCAGGGCGACGATGTCGTACGCGCCCGAGCCGATCGTGGTGCTGCCCTGCGCCAGCGTCTTGCCTCCGCTGCCGACCAGCGCCCAGTGGAAGCTGCCCGAGCGAACGCTGCGCCATCGGGTGTACTGGCCAAAGCCGATCACGCCGAGCTTCTTGACGGCCGATCCGGAGCCGATCTCGACCGTGGCCTGCCCTACACCGGGCACACCATGCACAATCCGCACGAGCGCTTTGGCCAGCGCTTGAGCCGGCATCAGGAGGCAAATGCAGAATCCGAGTGCCAAAGGTGCCAGACTTCTGCGAAGTGCCCGATTCATCGGCTTCGTGGATGCTTGTCTGTACATGTAAGGCGAGGGTAGCAGCAGCGCGTGACCATTGAACCGACTAGTGGAGCATCGCCGCCGATGACGACGGTCGCCTCCCAGCGCTTGATCGACGCCGCCGCCGCGCTCGCTCCAGCGGACCGAGCGCTGCTCAATCTGCTCGTCACCCGCGGGCTGGACAACGACTCGCTCGCCCGGCTGTCGCGCATGACCGCCGCCGCGATCGTCGCTCGGCGTGAGCGGATGGTGCATCGGCTGAGCGATGAGCTCGGGCTCCCGCCTGACCAGGTGCGCGGCACGCTGGTCAAACTCGCCGTCGCGCCGCCCCAGCCCCGCTCCGACGCCGAGCCGGTCACGCCGCTGAACGGAAACGGCGCGCGCCCACCCGCAGGCGGTCCCCTTGTCGCAGCGCCCGGCCAGCCCGGGCCGTCGCCTCAGCGCTCCAAGCGCAAGCTGCTGGTCAGCGCGGCGGTCGCCGGGCTGGGCATTGCGGCGACGGTGGCCGTCCTGCTGACCTCGGCGACGGCCAAGCACGCACGCGGCGCTCCGGCCACGGTATCGACCCCGTTTGCGTCGACCGCGTCGACCTTGACGCAGGCTCCTCCCGCGCTCATCACGACGCCCGCGCACCCGGCGGCGCCGGCCCACCATCGCGCCAATCACCGACGCGCCGCGCACCGGCAGTCCCGGGGCGTCCATCACTCAGCTGCGGCCTCCCGCGCGCAGCCCCTGACCATCCTGCCCGGCGCAACGGCGAAGGCCACCGGGTCAGTCGCGCTCGCCGGTACTGCGTCGCACCCGCGCCTGGTGCTGAAGATCACCGGCCGGATCGCGGCCACGGACGGCCACTACGAGGCGTGGCTCTACAACTCGATTCTGGACTCCGCCCCGCTCGTGCGGCTGCGCATGGGGGTCGCGAGCTTCAATGTCGCGCTACCGCGCGGCTACCGCCGCTACCACTGGATCGACATCTCATTCCAGCCCCCCGGCTTGGTCAACGACAGCGGAGAGTCCGTGATGCGCGCCAGCGTCCCCCGCTGAAGGACGCTTACCCGTCGCGGACACTGACCGTAAACCCCGGTGACCGACCCTGACGAACAGCCCCCGCTGCCAAATGCTGACCGTGAAGCTGAGCCTGAGACTCGCTCTTCGGCCGGCTATCGAGCCAGACGCGCGGCCAGGGGCTCCAGCTTGGCGATTACGTCGAAATAGCGGTGAAGCGTAGCCACGGTACGTAAGGGTACCGCACGCCGCAGCGCCGGTCAGCGACTCTTAATCACGCGGGCTCAGTGAAGCGCCGGTCGCAGCTGTGACCACGGCGCCGCGGCCTCGATCTGCGCCGCCAGCGCGTACAGCATGTCCTCGGCTCCCATCCGCCCCACCAGCTGGACACTCAGCGGCAGGCCGTCGGAGCCCACGCCGGCCGGCAGCGACACGGCGGGCTGGCCGGTCAGGTTGAACAGCGGCGTGAACGGCGTGAAGCGCCCCGCGATGTCGATCGCCAGCGGGGCGGGACGACCGTAGCCGCCCTCGGCCGCGATCGCCGTCTTGGCCAGTCCGGGGGTCAGCAGGACGTCGAACTCGTTCCACAGCGCCATGATCCTCGCGCTCGTCCGGCTTCGCCTGCGCAGCAGCGCGGCCCGCCGGCGCGGGGGCACCAGCCGGCGGCCGCCGGCGGCCATCTGTCGCGTCGTGGACTCCAGCCGGGTCGGGTCGGGGATCGCGCATGACTCCTCGTAGACGCTGCGCAGCCAGGTCTGCAGGAACTCCAGCTGCGCCAGGCCGTAGGCAGGATCGCACTCCGAGACCTCGTGACCCAGCGTCGACAGCAACGCTGCCGTCCGGTCAAACGCGGCGCGCTGACCAGCTGCCACCCAGGCGACCAGGCCGGCCGGCACCTTGGCCGAGATCGCGATCCGCAGCCGGCCCGGAGGCCGGGCCGCAGCCTCCACGTAGCTGCCGGCGAACTGCGGCGCGCCCGGGAAGTCGCCGGCGAGCGCGCCATCCATCACGTCGAGCATCAGCGCGCTGTCAGCGACGCTCCGGGTCAGCGCGCCGTACACGCTCAGTCCGAGCCAACCCTCACCCGCGGGCGCCATCGACACGCGTCCGCGGGTGGACTTCATCCCCACCAGGCCACAGCACGCCGCGGGGATCCGGATCGAGCCGCCGCCGTCTGACCCGGTGGCGACCGGCACCATCCCGCTGGCGACTGCGGCCGCCGATCCGCCTGAGGAGCCGCCCGGCGTGCGCGTGAGATCCCAGGGATTGCGTGTCACGCCGTTGGCGGCGGTCGCCGTCCAGGGGAAGATCGTCAGCTCGGGGACGTTGGTGATCCCAATCGGGATCGCGCCGGCGGCGCGCAGGCGCCGGATCGCCTCGGCGTCGGCCGCCGCTGGCGGCCCATAGCTGCGTGAGCCCTTGGTCGTCGCCTGGCCGGCGACGGCGATGTCGTCCTTGACCGCGATCGGGACGCCGGCCAGCGGCAGCTCGGACTCGGTCAGCGCCAAGTCAGCGGCGAGCGCATCGGCCGCCGCGAGCGCGGGCTCGGCCATCGTCACCCGGAACGCGTTGGTGCGGCCGTCCAGCGCCTCGATCCGCGCCAGGCAGAGCTCGACCAGTTCACGTGGATGCACCTGCCCCGCGCGGACCAGCGCGGCCAACGCGGCCGGACCGGCGAAAGCGAGCTCCTGTTCGGCGGTCACGGTCACGCTGCACAGCATCTCAGCGCCGGCGTCCGCCCGCAAGCTCAGCGCTCAGCGCAGCGCGTTCACGAGCTCGCGGATCGCCGCGGGATAGCGATAGGAGATGCCGCCGTGCGCGCCCTCGAACAGCTCCAGCGAGTGCTCCACCCCAAGCCGCCTGAGCTCCTGGGCGAACGCCTCGGCGCCCAGATCGAGAAACCACTCGTCGCTGCGGCCGGCGTCGAGGTAGATCCTCCGCATGCTCCCTAGCGCCGCCGCGTACCGCGGTGCCATCCGCACCGGGTCAAGCGCCAGCCAGCGCTGCCACACCTCGTCGACCAGGCGCCCGGTGGAGATGTCAAACGGCAGCAGTGCCTCCCCGGGACGGTCCGGGTCAGGCGTGTAGGCGGCCGCGTAGCCGTAGGCGGAGAACGCCGTTCCGTAGCGGGACCAGTCGAAGTGATCGGCCTGCGCCACCTGCTCCAGCAGCGGCTCGTATGACCCATCGAAGTTGTCGCGCAGCTGTCTGGCGATCAGCGGGAAGTCGCGCTGATAGCAGCACTCGAACAAGGCATCGCCCGCGTGCGAGGCCAGCGCACCGAACACTTCGGGTCGCAGCATCGGAACGACCATCGCACCGTAACCGCCGGAGGACTTGCCGGCCAGCCCGCGGTGCTGGCGATCGGCGATCGTCGGATAGCGCTCGTCGACGAACGCCACCACCTCGTCGCACAGGTAGTCCATGTAGCGACCGGTGCTGGTCGAGTTCAGAAATTGCGAGCCGCCCAGCGATGTCCACGCGTCGACGAACACGACGATCGCCGGCGCGCACTCCCGGGCCTCGAACATCTGATCCAGCCGCTCGATGAACGTCGGCTCAAACGCCGAGCGCGCCAGCCACATGTCGACCTGGCCGCTGTAGCCCTGGATCACGTAGACCGACGGCACCGGCTCGTGCGCCTGGTGCCCGATCCCGGGCGGCCGGTAGACGAGCAGCGGGCGCCGCGCCGGATCCCCCAGCGGGTTGCCCGACAGCAGCTCAGACTCGACGACCAGCTGATCCAGCTGCCCGCTGAGCGAGCGCGTCCAGGGGGCGCCGGCGAGACCGTCGACTTCGCGCAGAGGCACGTGCTGAAGTTATCCGAACCTGCCCCGGACGGCACCTCCGGCTGCCCGGTGGCGCGCAGTGGGTGCCGCGCGGGCGAGGGTATAGTGCAAATCAGGTTCGCAACCTAGGAGATGGGTGCACATAGCCGATGACCGAGCGAGTCCAGACCCCTAGCTCAAACGGCGCCGGAGCCGAAATCGACGCGGTCGAGACCAGCGAGTGGCTCGAGGCGCTGGACGCGGTCGTCTCCCACGACGGGCCGGAGCGCGCCAAGCAACTGCTCACGCGCGTCATCGAGCGCGCGCAGCAGGCCGGCACCGGGCCGATCGCCACCCTCAACACCCCGTATCTGAACACGATCCCGGCCGAGCGCGAGCCACCGTTCCCCGGTGACCCTCAGCTCGAGCGCCGGCTGCGCTCGATCGTGCGCTGGAACGCGATCGCCATGGTCGTGCGCGCCAACAAAGTCAGCTCCGAGCTGGGTGGCCACATCGCCTCGTTCCAGTCATTGGCAGTGCTCTACGAGGTCGGCTTCAACCACTTCTGGCACGCGCCGAGCGAGCAGCATGGGGGCGACCTCGTCTACTTCCAGGGACACTCCTCGCCGGGTAACTACTCGCGCGCGTTCCTGGAGGGACGCCTGACCACCGAGCAGCTCGACGGCTTCCGCCAGGAGGTCCACGGCGGCGGCCTGGCCTCCTACCCGCACCCGTGGCTGATGCCGGACTTCTGGCAGTTCCCGACCGTCTCGCTGGGAATCGGCGCGATCCAGTCGATCTACCAGGCGCGGTTCATGAAGTACCTGCACGCCCGCGCGGCCGCCGAAACCGAGGGACGCAAGGTGTGGGCGTTCCTCGGCGACGGCGAGATGGACGAGCCCGAGTCGATGGGCGCGATCGGCCTGGCCGGCCGCGAGCAGCTCGACAACCTGATCTGGGTGGTCAACTGCAACCTGCAGCGCCTCGACGGTCCGGTGCGCGGCAACGGCAAGATCATCCAGGAGCTCGAGGCCGACTTCCGCGGCGCGGGCTGGAACGTGATCAAGGTGATTTGGGGCAGTCGCTGGGATCCGCTGCTGGCTGCCGACACCGACGACGCGCTGATGAAGGTGATGGAGGATTGCGTCGACGGCGACTACCAGACGTTCAAATCCCGCGACGGCGCCTACGTGCGTGAGCACTTCTTCGGCCGTGACCCGCGGGTGCTGGAGCGCGTCGCGCACATGTCCGACGACGAGATCTGGATGCTCAACCGCGGTGGCCATGACCAGCAGAAGGTGTTCGCCGCCTACGACGCGGCGGTCAGTCACACCGATCAGCCGACAGTGATCCTGGCCAAGACGATCAAGGGCTACGGCATGGGCGTCTCGGGCGAGGGGCAGATGATCACCCACCAGGCCAAGAAGATGACCGAGAACGCGCTGCTGGCCTTCCGTGATCGCTTCGAACTGCCGCTGACCGACGAACAGGTGCGCGCGGCCGAGTACTACAAGCCGCAGGAGGATTCGCCGGAGATGGGCTACCTGCGCGACTGCCGCGCCGAGCTGGGCGGCTCGCTTCCCGTCCGGCGCCGCAAGAGCAAGTCGCTGCCGGTGCCCGACCTGGAGCTGTTCAAGTCACAGCTGCAGGGGACCGACGACCGGGAGATCTCCACGACGATGGCGTTCGTGCGCGTGCTGGCCGCGCTGCTGCGCGACAAGGCGCTCGGGCGCCACATCGTGCCGATCATCCCCGACGAGTCACGCACGTTCGGGATGGAGGGGCTGTTCCGCCAGGTCGGCATCTACTCGCCCGTCGGTCAGCTCTATCAGCCCCAGGACTCAGGGCAGCTGAGTTTCTACAAGGAGGACCACCACGGGCAGATCCTGGAGGAAGGGATCACCGAGGCCGGCTCGATCTCCTCGTTCATCGCCGCGGGCACGTCCTACAGCGCCCACGATGTGCCGATGGTGCCGTTCTACATCTACTACTCGATGTTCGGCTACCAGCGCGTCGGCGATCTGGTCTGGGCCGCCGGCGACAGCCGCACGCGCGGGTTCATGCTCGGCGGCACGGCCGGGCGCACCACGCTCAACGGCGAGGGCCTTCAGCACGAGGACGGTCACAGCCACGTGCTGTTCTCGGTCGTGCCCAACTGCCGCGCGTATGACCCGGCATTCTCCTACGAGGTCGCGGTGATCATCCAGGACGGCCTGCGGCGAATGCTCGCCGAGCAGGAGGACGTCTTCTACTACATCACCCTGATGAACGAGAACTACACCCACCCGGCGCTGCCCGAGGGAGCGCAGGAGCAGATCCTGCGCGGGATGTACCTGCTGCGCGAGGGCCCCAAGCGCTCCAAGAAGCCGCGGGTCCAGCTGCTCGGCTCGGGGACGATCCTGCGTGAGGCGATGGCCGCGGCCGAGCTGCTGGAGTCAGACTTCGGAGTGCTGGCCGACGTCTGGAGCGTGACCTCGTTCACCGAACTGCGGCGCGACGGTCTGGAGGTGGAGCGCTGGAACATGCTGCACCCGACCGAGAAGCCGCGCCAGGCCTACGTGTCGCAGTGCCTGGGCCGCCGCGGCGGGCCCGTGGTCGCCTCGACCGACTACATCAAGGCGTACCCCGATCAGATCCGCCAGTGGGTACCCGGCTCCTACCACGTGCTGGGCACCGACGGGTACGGGCGCAGCGATTTTCGCCGCGCTCTGCGCGGCTTCTTCGAGGTCGATCGCCGCTACGTCGCGCTGGCGGCGCTGAAGTCGCTGGCCGACCAGGGCGCGATCGATGCCGCGCTCGTGCAGAATGCGATCGAGCGCTACGAGATTGACCCCGAGGCTCCGCTCCCGACCACGGTATGACCGCCACTGACTCTCTGACCGTCGAAGTCCCCGACATCGGCGATTTCGATCAGGTACCGGTGATCGAGATCCTCGTCTCACCGGGCGACGAGGTGGCGCTCGACGATCCGCTGCTCACACTGGAGTCCGATAAGGCGACGATGGATGTGCCGGCACCGTTCGCCGGGACGGTCAAGGAGGTCCACGTCCAGATCGGCGACCGGGTCAAGCAGGGCAGCCTGCTGTTCACGATGCAGACCGCCGGCGACGAGACGGCCCCGGCGACGAGCAAGGCATCGCAGGCCGCGTCTGCGGGTGCCCCGAGCGAGGCGCACGCTCCCGACTCGATCAGCTCGGCCTCGCAGGCCGAGCCGGAGCCCGAACGAGGCTCGCCCAGCCAGCCGCCGCCGTCTCACGCCGGAAACGGATCGGCGGCCACCGAAGCTCCGGGCGCCTCCCAGACCGCCGACGGCTCAGGCCAGATCTACGCCAGCCCGTCGGTCCGGCGGCTCGCGCGCCAGCTCGGCGTCGAGCTGTCCCAGGTGTCGGGCAGCGGGCGCAAGGGTCGGATCATGAAGGCCGACGTGGAGGGATTTTCAAAACAGGGCCCGGCTCCGGCTTCGCCGGCCGGTCCTGGTTTGGGTCTGGCGCTGCCCGCCTGGCCGTCGCTGGAGTTCGAGAAGTTCGGGCCCGTCGAGCGCGTGGCGCGCTCGCGCATCCAGCGCATCTCGGCGCCCGTGTTGGCCCGCAACTGGGTGATGATCCCGCACGTCACGCACAACGACGAGGCGGACATCACCGAACTGGAGGCGTGGCGCAAGCAGCTCAACGAGGAGCACGCACGCGACGGCGTCAAGGTGACGATGGTCTCGTTCTTGATCGTCGCCGCGGTAACGGCGCTCAAGGCGTTCCCGGACTTCAACTCCTCGCTTGACGGCGACGAGCTCCTGCTCAAGCGCTACTACAACATCGGCTTTGCCGCCGACACCCCCGGCGGTCTGGTGGTGCCGGTGATCAAGGGGGCCGACGGCAAGGGGCTGCTGGAGATCGCCCGCCAGCTGACCGAGCTGTCGGGCAAGGCCCGTGACGGCAAGCTCGTGCCAGGCGACATGAGCGGCGGTAGCTTCACGATCTCCAGCCTCGGCGGGATCGGCGGCACGAGCTTCACCCCGATCGTCAACGCCCCCGAGGTAGCAATCCTCGGCGTCACGCGCTCGACGACCAAGCCGGTGTGGAACGGAAAGGAGTTCGTGCCCCGGTTGATGGTGCCGCTGTCGCTCTCATATGACCACCGGGTGATCGACGGCGCCGCCGCGGCCCGCTTCACCGCGTACCTGGTCAAGGTGCTCTCGGACCTGCGCAGAGCCCTGCTGTGAGCGACGCGACCGAGATTCGAGTACCAGACATTGGCGACTTCACCGACGTCCCGGTGATCGAGATCCACGTCTCCCCCGGCGACGAGGTGGC
>ODAK010001407.1_pt1 | contig 26395 bp, 30 predicted proteins | sample 1539591 | NCBI WGS metagenome assembly ODAK01 (sample SAMEA3539303, study PRJEB22396) | soil metagenome | biome: tundra; feature: field; material: soil | place: USA | collected 2010-05 | depth 0.15 m
CCGGCTACCTTCATAGCCCGTCGATAGGCCAGGCGTGCGTCTTCAAATTGGTTGAGGGAATAAAGTGCATCACCGCGAACCTGTTCGCGCAACGCAGTGCTTGAACCTTTTCGCGTGTCAAGATCCAAGGCTTTGAGCGCTTCCTGATATCTTCCAGCATCGACGTAGATCATTGCCAGAAACAGCCACGCTTCGGCCGCCCTGGGTTCCAGATGCAGTGCACGCTGAAGGCAACGCAGGGCTTCTTCCTGGTTGTGGAAGTGCTCATATTCCTGAAGGCCAAGTTGAATCCATCCTGCCGGATCAGCCGGTTCTTCTTCCACCTTTAGACGAAGAAGATCACGGTAATAGACACCTTTATCTGCTTTCTCCGTGCCGCTTTCCAAATGCCCAAAATGGTGAATGAAGAAGTTCGCCATGCCAATCTTGAGGCCCGCCGCAGCAAGTTGCGGTTCCACCAGTTCGTGTACGCGTCCGGTGAAGTAAACATCCGGGCGCCGACGGAAGAGGCGACAATTCTCGTGAACGAAAAATGCGGGAGCGGACTTGGCCCTTTCATGCCCGCCATCGTTCTCTACGGCAATGCGATCCCATCCGCGATTCGATCTGGACTTAACGTAGTTACGAATCGGCGTCGTAAGTCCGCCGATCTCTGCCTTATCCAGTGAACGCTGAATATTCTTGCCGGTTTGGCGATCCAGCTCTTCATCCGCATCCAATACCAGGACCCAATCCGTCCGGATGGGCTCCAGCGCTGCATTGCGAGCCTTTGCATAGTGATGTTCCCAAGGGAAGGACACAACGGTCGCTCCCAAGCCGCGCGCTATGTCGCAGGTGTTGTCACTCGAGCCGGTGTCGGCTATGACGATTTGGGTAACGACGTCACGAACGCTCTCCAGGCAGGCACGAATCGTGTGCGATTCGTTCTTCACAATCATGGAGAGACCGATAGTAGGCAACTCTAGCTCCCTAACTCATTCCCGTTCGCTGAATGCGGCGGTACAGCCCGCGTCCCGCATGACCCGCCGGCCGTGATCCCAGCCAATCACAATCGCCACGCGGGTGCACGACGTAAGGCGACCAAGGATTAAGGCCAGATTGGAAAACCCGGCGAAACGCGTACTACTCCCGACTCGGTTATGCAGGTGTGTCGCCACGGGAAAGCGACTTCTTCCACCTGCTCAGTCATCAGCGACGTGCATGGGCGGCCTTTGTCCTCAACGTTTGCGACCTGGTCTGATCGCTGACCGCGCCCTCCGATTAAGACCAGATGAGGCAGGCAAATTGCTGAGTTGCCATCGGGGAGAAGTGTAAGGATTGGATTGTTTGCGCCGCTTCAGGGTCTGTCAGCCATTGTCTTCTCCGCGCCGATGACGGTCATTGCAGAAGAGGTGGTGGTGGCGTTTTCCCGGCCTTCGAAATCGATACGGTATTACTTCCGAATCAATTCGGAGAATGAGAAAGCAAGGACAGCGTTCAATTGTGCCGATTAGGTGTTGGCCCGACTGCAGTCCGGCGCCACATCAGGGAGGGCAACGTGATACAGCTAACCCGGTTGAACAATCAGCCATTCGCGGTGAATTCTGATCTGATCAAGTTCATAGAAAATGCACCGGACACCGTCGTAACCCTGACCAGCGGCGAGAAGATTGTGGTGCTCGAAACCCCTGAGCTGGTAATCGAGAAGGTCATTGCATTTCGACGTGCCTTACTTGCGGGCTCGTTGCCAGCCGCCACCGATACGAATGCTGCCGCGGCAAGTTTGAAGGCCAAGTTTGCAGAACAGCATTCGCATCCGGGATTGGAGAACGCCCCTCGTGGATAAGAGCACGGTCGTCGGAATATTGATCGCGATCAGCGGAATTGGCGCGGGCCTTCTGCTGGAAGGGGGGAGGGTTGCCCAGATATTGCAACCCACCGCGGCGATGATCGTTTTTGGCGGGACGCTCGGCGCCGTGATGGTGCAATTTCCCTTACCTCTGGTGTTGGAGGCTTTCAAACGGGGCGCGCATGTTTTCTTCGACAGCAGTGAAGATCCTCACCAATTAGTGAGCGAACTCGTCGTCTATGCGCAGCGCGCCCGCCGGGAGGGCATCGTTTCCCTTGATGCCAAGCTCGCCGAAATCGGCGACCCTTTCCTGCGGAAGGCGTTAATGCTGGCAGTGGATGGTACTGATCCACAGGAATTGCGAAAGATGATGGAGCTCGATCTGGACAATCAGATGGAGCACTCGGACAAAGTCGCACAGGTCTTCGAATCCGCGGGAGGGTTCGCGCCGACCATTGGCATCATCGGGGCCGTGCTCGGCTTGATTCAGGTGATGCAGCATCTGCAGAACATTGACGAGGTCGGAAAAGGGATCGCGGTAGCCTTTGTCGCCACCATTTACGGCGTCGGTTCCGCCAACCTTCTTTTCCTGCCCTCAGCGGGAAAGCTCAAAATCAAGAGCCGCGAGCAATTGGTCTGGCGGGAAATGACCCTTGAAGGCGTGATTTCCATTCTCGAAGGGATGAATCCTCGAATGCTTGAAACCAAGTTGCTTGGATACTTGCGCGAGGAACGCGACGTAGCGAGGCCCGCCCGATGAGCCGCCGCCGAAAACCCGAGCCGCATATACATCATGACCGTTGGCTCGTTTCGTACGCCGATTTCATCACGCTTCTGTTTGCATTCTTTGTGGTGCTCTATGCCTCGTCACAAATGGACAAGAAAAAAGTAGTTCAAGTGTCGGCGGCAATCAAAGGGGCATTTGAACAGCTTGGGGCATTCTCAGGTAATGCTGCGGATGTGCACGCGCAGCAGCCAACGGATGCCGCTGTTGCGCCTGCGCACTCGGAACAGACCGGCCCTGCCATTACAGATAATCCTTTCCCCGACGTCAATAAACTCAAACGCGACCTCCAGGATGCGCTGGGCGAGCAAATTCAGAAGCATGAGATCGAGATCCACGCGACTCCGGAAGGACTCGTCGTAAGCCTTCGAGAGATCGGATTCTTTAACAGCGGCGAGGCAACGCTGTTGCCAGAGGGACTGTCAACCTTGACCCGGATCGCCGGTGTCTTGTTGGAAAAGGGTTTTCAAATTCGGGTGGAAGGGAACACGGACAACGTGCCGATCCATACTGGCCGGTTCAAGTCGAATTGGGAGTTGTCCACGGCGCGTGCCACAGAAGTGGTATCGCTATTGGTCGAACAACATGGCTTTGATCCCACGCTGATTTCGGCGGCTGGATATTCGGAGTATCGGCCGGTAGCCAGTAATGATGCTGAGGAGGGACGGAAGCAAAACCGGCGAGTGGACTTGGTGATTGTCGCCCGCTCCCCGGGAAAGTCAACCACGCGGCCGCCGAACTCTGCGAACTGATGTGAAGTTTTGGAACGGTTCTGCCGATAAGGATAGCCCGCCAGTGAGAACGTTGGCAAGAAACTAATTATGTTTGCAATCATCGGAATCGTAGTTGTCTTCGGCGCGATCGCCGGGGGCTATTTAATGGAACATGGGAACCTAAAGGTTCTCATGCAGCCGGCTGAGCTCCTTATTATTGGCGGAGCCTCCATCGGGACGGTGCTGGTCGCGAATCCGCTTCACATCCTGAAGGAGATTGTCGGCGGTGTAATCGGGGTGTTCACCGGGTCGAAGTTCAACAAACAGAGTTACCTCGACTTGTTGAAGATGATGTTTAACCTTTTCAACAAGGCGCGCAAGGAAGGCTTGATGTCGCTGGAGAGCGACGTCGAAGATCCTTCGAAAAGTCCGCTGCTCTCCAAGCACCCTGCTTTTCTGAAAAACCACCATGCCAAGGACTTCCTCTGTGACAGTATGCGCATGGCGATCACGGGCACAGAAGCGTTCGATTTGGATCAACTTCTCGAACTCGACATGGAGGTCCACCACCACGACTCGGGTCAGTCGGTGGCTGCGCTCTCCAGCATGGCAGATGCGCTGCCCGGACTGGGAATTGTCGCCGCGGTTCTGGGGGTAGTCATCACCATGGGTTCATTGGGGGGACCGCCCGAAGAGATCGGCCACAAAGTCGCAGCGGCTCTAGTGGGTACTTTCCTTGGCATTTTGCTTTGTTACGGCTTAGTGGGGCCGTTGGCGGCGAACATGGCCAAGGCAGCGGAAGAAGAGCGTTGCTATCTTCACGTGCTGCGAGTTCTGATGATTTCCTTTTTAAAAGGGAGCGCGCCCATTATGGCGGTAGAATTTGGCCGCCGCGCCATTCCCGGACATCTGCGTCCGTCGTTCCAGGAAGTGGAGAAAACCTGTCGTGGAGCAGCGGAAGCCGCAAAAGCCGCGTCTGCCTAGGACTCGAGGATAGCAATGGCATCGACACCTCCCATCATCATTAAGAAGAAGGTCGTGCACGGAGGCCATCATGGCGGCGCGTGGAAGGTCGCGTATGCGGACTTCGTGACCGCAATGATGGCGCTTTTCATCGTTCTCTGGCTCATGAACAGCAGCAAGCAGGTCCAGGAGGCGATCGGGGGATACTTCAAAGACCCCTCGGGCAAATCCAAAATGGTGGGCACCGATCAACGGGGTTCGGGAGACAATTTCACACTCACCAAAGAAAACATGGCCAAGCTGAAGGAAGAGCTTCAGAAATCGGTGCGAAAACTGAATGACTTCGACAAACTGCGGAATCAAATCGAGATGACAGTCACCGCCGAAGGATTGCGGATTGAACTCCTCGAATCCGCTTCCGGAGCCTTTTTTGATAGCGGGAGCCCGCAGCCGAACGATAAAGGTAAGGAACTGCTCGTCCTGCTTGCGCAGGAACTTGGCAAACTTCCAAATAAGCTCTCGATTGAAGGGCACACGGATTCCAAACCTTATCCAGGCACTACCACGTACGGGAATTGGGAGCTTTCTGCAGATCGAGCGAATGCGGCACGCAGGTTAATGCAAGTGAATGGAATTCGCGATGACCAGGTGGCCCAGGTCCGCGGATTCGCCGATCAGCGACTACGGGTTGCAAAAGATCCTCTCGACCCTTCCAACCGTCGCATTTCACTTATCGTCCAATACATCGAAAGCTCGACTTCAGAGGAAGGCGAGCACGCCGGGCCTGCAGCAAAGGAAACACCCAAAGAGACCCCCAAAAAGTAGAGGGGCTCATGCCACAGCGCGTTCCTGCTTTGCTGCAAGTGTCTATATTTAAGACAGTTTTCCAGTTCCCAGACACTCGCACTGTTCTCCTTCTAGCCAGCCGCTAATAAACCGCCTGCAATGATGAGGATACGATAAGTCACTCTTGCCCGATTAGGGAAATCTAATTGCAATTCCTTTTACGGGAAACTTGTGTGTCTTCCCGGCAAACCAGGTTTGGGGTGGATGAGTCTCACGCCAGTCGGTCGGGATTTTCACAGGATTCTCTAAACTTCTCAGGTGAAAGCACACATGGAAAATAGTACGCACGGACCGGTCAAACCCTCCGGCCCATCATTTTATTCGTCGCGCTTCTTGATCGCCGAGGACGACGTGCCGCTCTCCCAATTCCTTCGCCGCGGACTTCAGAACGACAAAAGCGGTGTAGATGTTGCGAACGACGGAGAGACCGCGCTTCAGGCCCTCTCTCAAACCCGTTACAGCCTGCTGATCCTCGACCTGAATCTTCCGAAGCGGGATGGAATGTCCATTTTGCAGGAAATTCGGCCGAAGTCGCCGATGCTGCCCATCATGGTGTTAACCGCCAGGAGCAGGCTCGAAGACAGAATTATGGCCTTGGACGCAGGCGCGGATGATTGCATGGTGAAGCCTTTCTCATTCCAGGAACTGCTTGCCAGGACTAGGGCGCTCATGCGCCGGAATGTAGGCGGAGGCTCCTGTACGACGTTGCAAGTGGGGGACCTCTGTTTGAATCGTTCGGAACTGCGGGCAGAGCGGGCTGGAAAGAGGCTCGACCTGACCGCGAAGGAATTTGTGCTTCTCGAATATCTCATGCTGAACGCTCCCCAACCGGTCACGCGGGAAATGATCATGGAGAACGTGTGGAAAGAACCCTACGACGGGAGCACCAACTTGATCGACGTCTACATAAAATATGTCCGCGACAAGGTGGATAAAGACTTTCCTACAAAGCTGCTACGCACCATTCGTGGAGTTGGTTACGTCCTGTGCGACAAATAGAAAGGTTTATTGGTCGAATGGATTCTCATAGCAGTGGAATCACTCACAATCACGATCGAACCGCCGAAGACGCAATCTTGCGGATACTCCACCGAACCGCGCAGCCACTATCCACAGTCAGAGGAATCCTTGAGCTCACTTTGGCAGAGGCAATGACTGCTGATGAAAAGAAAGCCTGGTTGCAGCAAGCAATGGAGCAGCTATTGCAGGCGACGTCAACCTTTGAGCAGCTTCGCCAACTCGTAGAGACGAAGAGATATGGACGTCCGTCTACGGAAACGAGGACCGTCGCGCATGTCTAGCCTGATAACACCCGGTCCGCAGCCTGGCTGTGAAGAGACAGTCAACAAGCCGTCAGGCGTTCTTATCGTCAGCTCAAATCAAGACCTGCGTCGGAACCTCATTACGCGGCTTGAGTCTGGTCAGTGGAATCTTCTGGAAGCGGGCAGTGGCGCCGAAGCCCTGCAGATAGCAGAAACAGAACAGGTCACGCTCATTCTGCTTGATCCAGTTCTTCCCGACCTGAGAGTAGACGACTTCAAGGGAATCATCGAATCCGATTATCCCGATGTGACCATCATTCCTATCAACCCACATACGGGGCAACCCATGGTTGTCTCTCCATCTCCGGACTCAATCTGTTTTGAAATGATTCGGAAGATTGAACGCGGGGCGCCGTTCCGCACATCGGTCGCCACGCCCGCCTTCGAGTCTGAAGAAACTCCCCCGGTCGTGGAAGGCCTGCCGGGATTTATTGGCAAAGCTCCAGCGGTGCAGCGTGTATTCAATATGGTGCGCCAGGTAGCGCAGCGTGACACGTCGGTCTTGATCACCGGGGAAAGCGGCACGGGCAAGGATGTGGTCGCACGCGCCCTCCACCAGCTTAGTTTGCGCCGGCTGAAGCCGTTCGTTGTCATCAACTGTGCTGCCATTCCAGAGGCTCTCCTCGAAGCCGAGTTGTTTGGTTATGTCAAGGGAGCATTTACGGGGGCGGTCCAATCGAAAATCGGACGGATTCACGCAGCGCAAGGAGGAACACTGTTTCTGGATGAAATCGGCGACCTTGCGCTGGGTTTGCAGTCGAAGCTGTTGCGCTTCCTTGAGCAAGGGGAGGTTCAGCGCCTGGGAAGCAACGACACGTTTCGGGTCGACGTACGCGTGATCGCGGCAACAAATGCTCCTTTGCGGGCCTTGGTCCAGCAACGCGCGTTTCGAGAGGATTTGTATTATCGGCTTTCTATTTTTCCTATTGATTTGCCGCCTCTGCGGGATCGCATGGGGGATCTGGACTCACTGATCAGTAGTTTCCTGGCGAAGTTCTGTCCGCACCATGTCACTCTTACTCCGGAGGCTGCCGCTTTGCTGCAACAGCATTCGTGGCCCGGAAATGTACGAGAACTGAGGAACGTGATTGAACGTGCCAGCATTCTGGTGGGAACGGCACGCGAAATCAGCCCCGAGCACATTCTGATCTAGCTCGGGGCGCAGGGTTCTAGTGCAAATAGTCCAGGAGGCTGGTCGGGATGACTTTGGCGAGTGCAGCCAAAGCTGCATCATGAGCGGTCGTAGCCTGTGATAGTTCGGTGGCAGCCGTGGCCATATCTACGCCTACCAGGTTGGTTTCTTGAGTCTGAAGACTCACCTTTTCCTGCTGTAGAAATGACTGGTTCGAGTTGAGTTGGTTGGCCGCGCTGCCGTAAAACACGCGCTGCTGTGAAACGTAGTTGAGCGAGGTACTAAGCGCAGTGGTTGCGCTTCCAATCGCGGTTGTGTCGCCGCTCTTAAGCGCCGTAACCAGTTGCTGCAAAGAGCCCATGACATTGCCACCGCTGGCCATGAAAATCTGGGAGCCCGGGAGGTTGGTCTGAATGCTCCTGCCTTCCGCGATTTCGACGTTGTTCACTTGGGAATTTCCGTTGTAACTCACACCGGAGGCTTGCGTTGTATCCATCACGAAGGGCTTGGTCGTGGTCGCGGTACCTGCAAAGATATAGTTGCCTTGGTAGGATGTGTTCGCGAACTGAACAATCTGGCTTTGGATAGCTTGCACCTGCTGGGCGAGAGCCTGCTGATCCGCGAGAGTCAGGGTTCCGTTTGCACCCTGGGTGCCGAGAGAAATTGCCTGGTTGAGGGACGACACGACCGAACTGAGCGCCGAATCGGCTGTCTGGAATAGCGTCTCAAGATCCGATGTATTCTGCAGATACTGATCAGTTTGGCTCTGCTGTGCCAGATTTTGAACGTCCGCGGCAAAGGCGGCCGGATCGTCCGAAGGTAAGTTCACTCGCCTGCCGGTTGAAAGTTCCTGCAAGGCCATTTGTTGCTCGGCCTGCGACTGCCAGACATTATTCAGGATGTCAGGGGCGAAATTTGGATTTACTCGCATAGTTTTACGGCGCCGACTGCGCTGAAACCCCCATTTGAAGTACGACTTGCGTCAATGCATCAACCGTGGTCACCACTCGTGCCGCCGCTTCATAGGAACGTTGGTAGCTGATCAGGTTTGTCGTCTCCTCGTCGATCGAGACGCCTGAAATCGCTCCGAGCTGGTCATTCAACTGAGTCAGACTGGAACTGCTGGCGCTCACTTCCGCTTGCGCTTTCCCAGTCAGATTGCCGACTTGGGCGATCAGGTTTGCATAGGTGTCCCCGGGGTTCGCCCCGCCCGGAAGCGCCTGGGCTTGGACTGCGAGTAAATTGGCCATGTTCCCGTTGCTCCCGGGTGTCCCGTCCGAGCTGGCCGCAATCAGACTCGGATCACTGATCGCAACCGACAAACTCTCGGCCGCGCCGTTACCGGGTGTAACGGAAAACAATGGCTTCCCTTGGTTCCCGTTCAAGTCGTAGCCCGAGCTCTGTGCAGAATTAATAGCCGTGGCAAACTGGCTGGCAAGATTGTTCAGTTGGGACGAAAGCCCAGGTAGGACACTGTCACGTACCTGGAGAGTTCCTCCCAGTTGGCCGCCGCTGATGGAATCGGTGATGTCCTGACCTTGGGAGAAAATGCGCGCATTTCCCGATGAATCAGGCGACGTTTGCAGGGAAAAGCTTTGGTTCCCAACCACCAGGGGGGCGCCGCTGCCCGTTGTCAGCGTCAGTCCGTTCTCGGTCTGAGTTTCTGAGACATTGGTGAGCTGGGACAGCTGATTGATCAGCTGATTCTCCTGATCCTGCAGAACTCCGGGATCTTGCCCCTGCTTCTGTAAATCTCCCACTTGCCCGTTGAGCTGAGCGATTTGCTGCGTCAGGCTGTTGATCTGACTCACAGTTTGGGTGACAGTCTGGTTTAGCCCCGACGATATCGTGTCGAGGTTCGTTGCTGCTTGATGGAAATCTCCGGCCACGTTTTGCGCGGCAGTAAGGACCGCTTGACGGTCAGGAATGCTTGTCGGACTGGTCGACAATTGACTCAGTTTGTTGAAGAATGCCGAGAAATCCGCTCCAATGCCTTGCGAGGAACTCGAAAACAGGGCTTGTACCTGTTGGAGTGCGTTCGACTGCGCTTGCGCGCTGCTCTGGCTCTGCGTCTCTTCCGCGATTCGAAGACTCAACACCTGATCCCGAATGCTCTGGACCTTCTGCAGATCCACGCCGCTACCATAAACAAGGTTCCCCTGTTCGAAGGGTGCTTTTTCAGAAAATATGGCCTGCTCGCGGCTGTAGCCCGGAGTGCTGGCATTCGCGATGTTGTTCGTGGTAACGTCCAGCGCCCCTTGTGTGGCCTGAAGGGCCTGCTCCGCTATCCACAATGATGTTGTCAGACTGGACATTTCTAGACCTCGCAGGACCAGGTGTGTTTGCTGGGCCGGGTGCTCTCGTCTTTGGTGTAACGCTGCCCGGGATCTCGATACAAACCTGTGATCAATTCAATGGACCTCTGGGAACGTTTGATCAGCCCAGCATAAATTCGATTCAACCGGTCCAGCGCAACGTGTGCGTCGCGTATTTTCTGCCAAAGTGACGATTCCGCCGGACTCTCTGATGCAGCCCGATACGACGCACAAGCTAACTGAAGAGCCTGAGTGCTTTTCTGATTCAGCTTGAGGCAGATCGCTTCCTGGGCGGCGACGCGTGTTGAAAGGTCCGCGCTGTCATTTCGCTCGATCGCTGAAATTGCCGACGAGATTTCATGGGACAGAGTCCGCACCAGAGCAAGATGCTCCATTGCTTCTTTTTCCGGTGCCCCTTTATGGCCGGCTGTTTCAGGTTCAGACATCGTCGTTATAAATCCCTAATTGGTTTTCGCTCAATTCATCAGCATCGCATCGGCAGTTTTCTGTGGATCAACCCGGTACACTCCGCTAGCGATCTGCTGCCGCAGGCTATCAACCTTGTCCTGTCTAACGTCGGGCAGCTGCAGCGCCTGGGCCGCCAGTGAGTTCAGGCTAACGCTGTCGCCCGAGAACTTGTCGGCCTGCTGCGTAGCAGAGGCGGACTGGGTCGAGGCCGACGAGGTGGATGCCCGGTCGGTGGAAATCTCCGGTGGATGAGGTACGTTCAGTCCAATTCTCATAAAGTACGTCCTGACACCTTCTTCAGGTGTCGGTCTCTAATCGGCACTTGCGGCAAATAACTTTAGTGACTTCCTCGCTAATCTTCTGTGTTCCCAACTACTTGATACTGCTGGAGTTGCCACTCCCCGCGACCGCAGCCGGGGTGTCCACCGGTTTTGGATCGTGCTGTCTGGCCGTCTCCGCCGCAGCTTCCAGGCGCTTGCTGATCATTGCGGCGATTCCGAAGCCACCCGTCCTGCTTAGGCCTTTGGCCAATGACTCACAGGCAATACTCATGAACTGATCGCGGCTGGAGTCGTTCTGTTCATCCTGATTGGTTCCCGGCACGCTCGCAAATGACTTTTCAGCCTGCTCGAGCCAATGCCCTACGAGCAGGCTTTCGAAGGATCGTGCCGCATTATCTATTTTCTTAGGGTCCGTGCCCCGTGCCTGGGCGCCTCGCAGAGTCTGGACGGCCTGCGAACTCTGGGCCGAGTTAAGATCTTGACTATTGGTTGGCGCAGTCGTCAGTGGGTTCGCCATGGTTTATAAGACCTCCAATTCAGCTTGCAAGCCGCCGGCCGCTTTTATAGCCTGCAGGATCGCAACGATATCTCGCGCCGATGCACCCATCGTGTGAAGTCCGTTGATCAATTCCTCGACGCTTGCTCCCGCTTTCAACTCAATCGAGCGTGCCGGTCCATCTTTGCTTTTTATCGTCGTTTGAGGAACAACTTCGGTTGTGCCCTTGGATAGAGGTTCGGGCTGAGAAACCGTGAATGTGGTCGTGACTTCGACCGTCAGATCTCCGTGCAGCACGGACACAGGCGAAAGCTTCACGTCTCCACCCATAACAATCGTGCCCGTTCGCTCGTTCATGACAACCCTTGCGGGCGGATGAATCGGGACAGAGAGGTTTTGCACCTTTGCAATCAGCGTGGGTACTGACGAATCTCCCATAAGAGATATGTTGAGGTCGACCCGGCGGCTATCCGCTGCGGTGGCCACTTGCCTGCCAAAGTCATGATTGATTGCAGCGGCAATGTCCCGAGTTACGGTGAAGTCTTGCTCGCGTAAACTCAGGGATACGGTCTTCATCCGAGTCAGGTCGATGGACGCGTCCCGCTCTACAATTCCTCCACTCGGAACGCGGCCCACCGTCACGTGGTTGACTTCTTTGGTGTTACCACCGCCACCGACCGTGTAGCCACCTAACGTGAGCGGTCCCTGCGCCTCAGCGTAGACCTGCCCATCGGCTGCATGCAGCGAAGTGAGCAATAACACGCCACCTTCGAGGCTCTTCGCATCCCCGATTGACGAAACAGTGACGTCCAGAGCTGTTCCCGGCCGTGCGAACGGAGGGAGAGATGCCGTCACCATCACGGCAGCAATATTTCTCACTTGAATGGTGGCCGCTGAAATCTGGAGGCCCAGGCGTTGCAGCATGTTTGCCAGCGTTTGGGTCGTAAATATCGTTTGCTGGCTGTCTCCAGTTCTCTTCAGACCGACCACTACGCCATACCCGATCAGCGGGTTGTCGCGAATTCCTTCGATCGTGGAGATGTCGCGAATGAGAACTTGACGGGTCTCTTCCGCAGCTGAATTCACGGTGCTCACAACCAAGAGGAGCAAAGAGAGAGCAAACCCAAGAGCAGACGCAAGCTTTCGCCGTTCCGATTGATCATGCCTCGAGATTCGAGTCGCGCTCAGAAGCTGAACAGCCATTGCAATCCTCGAATCACCGGGTTCGGCCGATGGATGGCGTCCGTAACTACGCCTTTCCCCTTCAGCTCAATTTCGAGATCGGCGAGGGCCGTGGAAGTTGCCGTATTGTTCGGCCCAATATCCCCAGGACGAAGGACGCCGCGTACGACTACGGTTTCGTGTTGGCTGTTGATAAGAACTCGCCTTTCCGCTTCGACTATCAGCGATCCACTCGGGAGTACTCCGATCACGCGCGCAGTCAGAGTCGTGGTCACGTTCGACCCGGAGGATGTCTCGCCTTGTCCCTTTAGCGTCGTCGCGGAGTTTGCCGCGAACAACGGGTTTACCAGTGACGTGCTCGTTCCTCCGGGCAATCCTGTAATGGCAGAATTCGTCTGGTACGATCTCTGGGTGTTGACGTCTCCGGTGGACTTCGCGTTTGTGTTCTCAAAGACGATGAGCGTGACAACGTCTCCGACTCGACGCGCCTTATAGTCTGCGCTGAGGTCGGTGAATGCTCCTGTTGGACTGTACAAACTGCCGAGTGTGCCGGACGCTGCCGTCGAAGGCGCCTGTTCTTGTACCCGCGCGAGGTACTCAGCGCGCAATTGCTCGGAGTTCTGCTTCGTTGAGTGCGCCCATGCAGGTTGCACGCTGAAGAGTCCAGTCGCCAGCAATAAGGCGAAACTCCATCGGATCTGCAGGTGTATCCGCTTCCCGATTCTCAAAGTGTGCTCCTCACGATTTTGTTGCTCACCACTTCCCCGCTGTAGACCCGTTTTCGGTCGGGACTGGCGACTCTGATGATTTGTCCGTGGATGCCGGCTTCCAGGCAAATCGCCGACAATACGATTCGAAAATCCGCGTGTTCAATAATGAGCGTCACTGGCTGGCCGCGACCGACAAGAGGATGTGCTTCAACCCCGTTCTTTGCAGAAATTAGATGTTGGCGAGCTTCCGTCGATTTTGTCACTGCGGTTGCCGCGGAGTCGGAGTGAATCAAAGCGTAAAACGGAAGACATTGGCGAGGCTCCCGGCACACCAATTCGGCCAGGACTGCACTTGATGATTCCTTCATCTTCTTAGCGACCCGCAGAGTTGCTCCTGGAGTCGTTGTGACGTTGGCGAGAACCTGAACTTGATCTGCGCTTGTTTCAACCCCGGCCGATCGCATCGCATCCGCAACTTGCTCGCTGGAAACCGGAATTCTCGCGGTGCTCGTCTGCGCACTGGTGCCAACATGCGCGACCAGGCACAGTGCCGTCAGCCACACGACTTGCCGAAAACTGCGAACGGGCAATGTAATCTCCACCTAGCGAATCAGATTCGCAAGGTCCTGCAGCATCTGATCTGCGGAAGTAACGACACGAGAGTTCGATTCGTAAGCGCGCTGGGCAACGATCATGTTGACAAATTCCTGCACTACGTCCACGTTCGATTGCTCGAGCATTCCTTGCTGGAGTGTGCCCATTCCTTCGGCTGCTCCGGGGGCGCCTACGATCGGATCGCCCGACGCCGTGGTGCCAAGGTAAAGATTGTTGCCGACGGAATTGAGTCCACCGGGATTGGGGAACATTGCCAGTTGAATGCTGCCCACCTGCTGGGCCGCGGTCTGGCCCGACTGAGTGACAGAAACAGTGCCATCCGAACCGACCGTAACTGTGAGCGCGTTGGCCGGAATCGTAATATTCGGTTGCAGCGCATTTCCATTCGCAGTCACGACATTCCCCTGCGCATCGAGGTGGAAGGAGCCAGAGCGGGTATACGCGATCTGGCCGTCGGGGAGCGTAACCTGGAAAAAACCAAGCCCTTGAATCGCCAGGTCCAACGGATTGCTGGTGGAGGCAAAATTGCCCTGCGTCTGCATGACTTCTGAGGCAGCGGGCATCGTTCCTAATCCAACCTGAAGGCCAGCGGCAATGGTGGTCTGCTGCGTAGCAGCCGCTCCTGGCATGATGACATTCTGGTAAACCAGATCCGAGAACTGCATACGGCGCGCGTAGAATCCCGCAGTGCTGGAGTTGGACAAATTGTTGGCGATGTTGTCGAGATTCAGCTGCTGCGCTGACATCCCGCTCGCGGCTGTATATAGGGCACGAAGCATAAGTGGGCTCCTTTAGGCGCCGTTTGTGACTTTCGGCAATTCCTGCGTTGCTGTCTGATTCATCTCGGAATGGAACAGATATAAAGCTCGCTGCATGAGTTCCGCGTAGCGTTGGACGGTAACGAGCTGCACCGCACTCGCGACTGCATTCACGTTCGACGATTCGAGATTGCCTTGTTGGATGCTTGCATTCTTCGCTGGTGTCGCGCTGTTTGCAGGCGCTGTATAGTAGGTCTGCCCGAGCGCTTCCAGGGACGTGCCCGGCGCAAAATCGACCACCTTCAATTTCCCAGCCAAAGCCCCATTAACGGAAATCGTGCCGTCCGGACTAACGGAGACGGGTGCTCCAACGATTTGAATAGGACCACTCTCTCCCATGACTGCGTCGCCTGCGGTTGTTACCAGTTGACCTTGCGGAGACACGTGAAAGTTACCATCCCGCGTAAACGCATCGCCGCCGGAAGCGGTTTTCACAGCAAAGAAGCCTGAGCCTTGTATCGCAAAGTCGAGAGCGTTGCCCGTATGCTCAAGATTCCCTTGGGACAAATCCAGATCGGTGTCACCGAGCACGGAGTAGTTGTTCACTGCGTGATTGAGGGAGGAGATAGGATGTCCGGAGGAAACTGCCAGAAGTGAACGAAATACATTGTGTTGACCGCGATATCCTGGCGTGCTGACGTTGGCCAAATTATTGGCAACTGAATCGAGCGCCTGGTTTCGAGCCAACAATGCGGTACAAGCCGCGTAGAAACCGCTGTCCATGAGTCCCCTCCATGAAGACCAAGCAAGGGAACGGCCAAGTGGGAAGGAGAAGAACCTGTCCTAAGTGGTTGATAAACGACCAGCGGCCCGGTCTAGATGAGCCCCAGATTAGCTCCCCGTCTATATGAAAGACGGAGCTAGCTGAGTTTCTCTAACGCGACGGCACCAACGATTACTTAAGAGTCAAAACACTCCGCGTGCGAACTTGGCCACTAGACCCTGAATACGCCGTGCTTGCTCATCGGCTGTTCTGACCAACTCCAGTAAGGGACACGACGAGGACGGGCTCAGATCGTCGCCACAAGCGACGTTCTCCAAAAGCGTTGGCAAGCGCCATTCTCTTGCCAGACGCCCAGCTATCTCACGCGGCTCCGCATCCGCGAATTTCCACTGCCAGCCTAGGATCGATGGCAACTCACCGATGTGGAAAAGTAATCCTGCGACGTAGGCTTCTTCCGCATCGTGGTACATGGTCTTGTAGGCAAGCTCTTCGGCCATCAATGCGGTGAGCCTGGCATGCCCCCAGAACTGCTCACACTCCCGAAGGCCCGCTCTTCCACGTGGGTGGCTGGAAAGAGGCTCGATTTCAGTAACCAGAGTTAATAGTTTATCGATTCCGGCATGGACTACATTCTTCGTAACGCTGGCCTCGATCGTTCGGCGCTCCCCTTGTTGAAGGGATGCAAGCCGCAACAACTGGATCGTGAGGCCAACGTCACCTCGAATCACCTCCGCGACAGAACGAAGGTTGACTGCAGAGCCGGACAACAGCACCTGCAACAGCAACACTGAATCCGCCATTGCCGGGAGGGCGCCAAGGATCAGAGTGTCATTCTGCCGCGGAAGCTGACCTCGCATGCATCTTGGTCGAGAGTTGCTGCGACCAAGGACCAGATAAGGCTTACAGGATTTGTCGTTTGCCAGCATAGAACGTCCGCGCTGGCATTAATCGGCATAAACGGATCGCAACTTTAGCGGTCCTGCCCCGATTCTAGGGCTAGTCTTGTTGCACCCGAAACAGGAGATCGGTCTCCTGCTGACGGCTCCAGATTCTCATCCAAAGATAGTCGCGGCACATTCCGAAGCGAGTCTCCTTTGCTCCCAACTGGCTGACATAATTGCGGCTCATGCGGGCAATTTCAGTCGTGGGCATAGGCCGATCGAAAATAATCTCGTTTTCTCGCGTCAGGAAGGCACTCGCCTGCAAGTGCCGCCGGTAATCTTGAGCGGTAATAAAACACGGCATCGCGTCACACCCTGTGATGGACTCGATGGTGGAAAGAATCTGGTACTGAACGCGACTCACAAAGCCGATTGTAAGTCGTCTATCCGTTTCGACGAAGTGGACCGGCAGCATCTCGTACTGCTCCAGAAGCCGGCGAGGCACATAAATGGACGGCGACACTAGGCGCCCCGTTAAAGTAAATACCGGGCATGACCACTGGGCCGCAACCGCCGATGTGACCTGTTCGGACGTGGCGAATCCCAGGGTTTGCACCGCTTCACCAAGATTTGTGCCTTCGGTCTTTTGTTTGTCCAGGGCAAGAACAAGCTGCTCTGAGGTCAGGATTCCACGCGACAGAAGCAACAGCCCAAGCGGCATTCGCCGTACCTGCGGTGGTTCCTGAACCTGCCGTGAGGAAATCGCTGCTGCAATTGTGCCGTGAAGAAACTTTTCGAAACAGTCTGGACTGCAGAACCACTTTTTCCCCAGGCAAATGCCCGCGTGGCGCCGCGAGATGTTAGGAAAAAACCTTCTTCGAGTGCACGCGGTATTCGAGCAAGGGAGTGTCCACGTTCTCCATCTTACCGGAATCGGAATCCATTGAGCTTTGGGCATTGTAATCGGCTGCGTTTTAAGGCGCTGCACCTCATCCCACGATCTGAGTTTCATCGAATAATGCACTCCGTAACGCGGCGCGGAGTCTGGGAATGGCGAGCGCGTGAATCTGACAGACTCTCGATTCGCCGATTTGGAGCACCGCTGCAATTTCCTTCATCGTCAGTTCTTCTTTGTAGTAGAGCGAGATCACCATTTGCTCTCGTTCTCCGAGTGTGCTGATTGCGGCCGCAAGTTGGTCCTTTACTTCCGAGCGCAAACAGAGTTCATCAGGCCCCTCATCCTGGCTTCGAGCCGATTCAATCAGGTCCTGTCGCTCCGACCGATCGTAGGCTGCGTTTACCTCCTGACCAACTAGGCGCAATCCATCGACGCGAACGGCGGTGTCATGGAGATCTTTGAGAGTTAGGCCCAGTTCGGCGGCAATCTCCTCTTCGTCGGGCCGCCGGCCGAGTTGAGCCGCGAGCTTGGCGATGGCCTCCTCAATGTTCTTTGCTTTCTGACGCAGCGGGCGAGATCCCCAGTCAAGTTCTCGAAGACTGTCGATAATCGCGCCTCGAATCCGAAACTTGGCGAAGGATTTGAGCGGGACGGATTTCGTCGGATCGTAACTGCGAATTGCCTCAATCAGTCCGATTACCCCAGCATTTACCAGGTCTTCGAACGGAACGTGCTGGGGCAAGCGCTCAAAAATGCGCCGGGCGATGTAATGCACCTGCGGGAGTTGTTGGAGGATGAGTTCATCCCGCTCCCGATTTGTCTCGTCGACGTTTTCTTTGTATGCCAATTCTGCTTTCGTCATGTAACCCTCAAAAAATCATTCCTCAACGTTCTGCATTCACCGCAAAGCTCCAACCGACTGCACAGCGATTGCGGGGGGGATTTCTGTCGGCGCCAAAACAACGATCTTCGGGAAGAAAGGTTCCAGCAATCTGCGCAACTGGAATCTTCCCGGCGAAGAACACAAGAGAATTGGGGGGGCATTTACCACTTGATCCCCAAACAAAGCTTTCAAACCATCAAAGACGCGTCGTGCAACATTCGGCTGGAGAGCCCCTGCTGGCGCCGTCGTATAGGGTTGCGGGCTTAGAGACCGCGTACATTCTTCCTCAAGCGCGCGATCCAGGGTCACAACTTTTAACTCTCCATTCTTGTCGAGTAAAGGTTGCACGAAAGCGCGGCCGAGAGCATGGCGCGCAGCTTCCACCAGGAGAACCGGGTTCTTATTGACGGGCGCAACTTCCACCAGTGTCTCCAGAATGCTCCCCAAGTCGCGGATAGAGACCTGTTCTCGGAGCAGCTGCTGCAATACCTTTTGCACTTCGCCTAAGGTCAGAATCTTCGGGATAAGTTCTTCGACCAGGCGGGGATGGGACTCAGCATTCCGGTCGACGAGTCGCTTGGTCTCCTGACGGGTCAGAAGCAGATGTGCGTTCTGCTTAACGACTTCTCCTATGTGAGTCGCCAGCGCGGACGTGTGATCGACCACAACATATCCAGCAGCAACGGCCTGCGCTTGACTATCGGGTGAAATCCACCGGGCCGGAGTATTGAAAGCGGGCTCGTGCGTCTCCACGCCAGGCAACGCCGGCGGAGTGGACTGCGAGCTTATGGCCAAAAGGCAATTACGCCGCATCTCCCAGCGGGCGACCTCCACTCCGCGAAGGTGAATCACGTATTCGTGCTCCTTCAGGGAAAGGTTGTCGGTGATGTGGATCGACGGAATCAGGAAGCCGAGCTGTGAAGCAAGCTGTTTTCGCAACGAACGAACCTTGCCAAGCAGTTGTCCTCCCTGCTTGCTGTCGACCAGTGGTACAAGTCCCACGCCCACCTCGAGCATTAGCTCGTCCAGCTTGAGGACTGCGTCGAACGGATCGGAAGCTGGTGCGCCGGGCGCCGCCGCTTTGGCGGTTACCGATTCCGAAGCAACTTGCCCCTTGGCGGCAGATTCCGGTTTGGTGCGGCGGGCGAGCACAAACATCAGCAGCGACATGAGTGCGAAGGAAATCTTGGGCAGACCGGGGATAAGAGCCAGCCCAGCCATAACGCCCCCGGCAATCCACAGGGGACGGCCTTTGCCAAACAACTGCTGTCCTACATCAATCCCTAAAGTGCTCTCGGAAGATGCGCGAGTCAGTACGATGGCACCCGCCACGGAAACGAGCAGCGAGGGGATCATGGTGACCAGTCCATCGCCCACCGTGAGCACAGTGTAGGTCTTGAGCGCATCCAGAAACGGAGTGCCGTGCTGAAACACGCCAATCAGAAAACCCGCGATGATATTGATGCCGGTGATAAGAATGGTGGCGAGCGAGTCGCGCTGGCTAAAGCGCGCCGCGCCATCCATCGCTCCGTAAAATTCCGCTTCATGCGCAATTTGTGCGCGCCGGCTGCGTGCCTGCTTTTCGTCAATCAGCCCTGCATTCAGGTCGGCATCGATTGCCATCTGTTTGCCAGGCATCGCATCCAATGTAAAACGTGCCGTCACCTCGGCCGTGCGTACCGCGCCATGACTGATCACCATGTATTGAATCGCGATCAAAGCGAGGAAGAGCACAAAGCCGACGACATAGTTTCCGCCAACAACGAACTGACCGAAGGCCTCGATCACTCTGCCTGCCGCTGAAGCTCCCTCACTTCCGTGGAGCAGAATTCGGCGACTGGCGGCCAAGTCCAGCGAGAGCCGGAATAATGTGAGCAACAAAAGAAGGCTGGGGAATACCGAGAACTGCACGGGCTTGAGGATCTGAAGAGCGACAAGTAAGACCAGAACGCCCGCAGTGATGCTAAATGCCAGCAACATATCCACCAGGATTGCAGGCAGAGGAATAACCATTACGAAGACCATGCTCACGGCCAGCGCGGGGATGATCCAGTCGCTGCCGCTTCCCATGATCGACTTCAGCAATCCGGGTTTTGTCGTTGCCATTGCCATAGTTCAATAGTCAGTTCAGTCGTTTGTGCTCAGTTCGTATTACCGAATGGGAACTTCTCCCGGTTTTCGCGCCTGCGCTTGAGCCTGCGTGCGAAACACGAACGCCAGAATCTCCGCGACCACTGCATACAGATCCGCCGGAATCGCCTGACCCACTTCGACGGTGCGGTAGAGCGCCTGGGCCAGGGGTGGGTTCTCCAGCATGGTGATGTCGTGCCAGCGCGCAATCTCCTTGATCTCCAGAGCCAGCAGATTTTGACCTTTCGCAACCACGATGGGAGCTTCCATGCTCATCTCATATTTCAGAGCGACCGCGAAATGTGTCGGATTCGTGATCACGACATTTGCCTGCTTCGTCTCCTGCAGCATTTTTCGGCGGCGCATTTGACGTTGGATCCGTCGAATGCGGCCTTTGGTCGCGGGATTCCCATCGGTCTGTTTCATCTCTTCCCGCAAGTCCTGGCGGCTCATCTTCATGTCGCCCTCAAGCTTCCGCCAGACCAGCAGGTAATCGACGCCCGCCCAACAAGTCAGAACCAGGCCCGCCTTCCAGCACAACTGCCACATTGTGCTCGCGAGAAATCCCGTATAAGGACGAACGCTCATATCCGACGCCTGTATTAAGCCCTGCCAATTCTTTTGGACTGTCGTAACTCCGATCCAGGCGATGACGCCAAAGGGTATGAGCGATTTAAGGATTGCACTCAGGCCAGTCAGAGAAAACAGCTGCTTCATCTTCGAAGCCGGACTTAGTTTCTCAGGCTTGAATGCCAGGGCCTCAGGGGCGAAGACAAGCCCACCCTGGGCCACGCCCGCGCCAAGTGCGATCACCCACGACGCAGCCAACACCGGAACGACCCATCGCAGAATCGCAACACTGGTCCAGAACAACTCCGGCCCTCCGGCCATGATCGATTCTCGCGTCGACATGTCGAGCATGGTCTGGAGCAGCCCGCGCCATTGACGAGGCGCATCTTGTGTTTGCCACGCAATCACCGCCATGGCGCCACTCCAGGCCAACGCACTCGACAACTCACGGCTGCGCGCAACCTGACCTTGCTCGCGGGCTTTCTTGCGCTTTTGCGGTGTAGCTTTTTCTGTTTTATTCGCTTCCGCCATTGTTTTAGTGCGCCAGGTGCAAAAGTTGTTCCGTGTACGAAATCGATTGCGCGAAATACTTTGCAAAAACGGCAGGCCAATAACCGATGGTCGCCGTCAACACCAAAACGCCGAGCATGCTCTTGACTGCGGGTCCGAGAAGCATGAGGGGCATCTGAGGCGACGCTTTTCCGAGCAGGCCAAGAATGAGATCCATCAGCAGCGTTGCAGCCAGGACCGGTGCGGCGATCTGGATGCCGAGTTCCAGAACGATGGCCCCTTCATGCAGAACCGCCTTCGCAAACATTGGATTCAGGGTCACCGTACCTGGCGGAAGATAATCGAAACTGTGGGCGACGGCCCGCAAAATCCAGTGGTGCACATCGAGAGAAAGAAAAATCAGCATCGCCATACTCTGATGAAAAAAGGCGACAACTGTGCTCTCGACCTGAGTATTCGGATCCAGAATATTGACCAGCGAATAGCCCATCTGGATGCTGAGCATCTGACCCGCAACTTGTACACCTTCGAATACAATGTAAGTCGTCACACCAATCGCTAATCCCAGAACCGTTTCAGTAGCGACAATCATCGGCCACTTCGAGAAATCTAGCGTTTGTATGTGCGGCGAGAATGCGGGATATAAGAGAGCAGTCATCGCGATGACGAGAATGATCTTCACGCGGGGCGGAATGACCGCGTTGCTGAAAAAGGGCGCAAATAGCATCAGTCCCGACACACGAAGGCCGATGATCATGACGGCACCGAGAATCTTTGGAAGAGCTATGTCCATTCTTTGTTTAGCGTATGTAAGGATGAAAATCCGAAAGCAGTTGCAGCGTGAAGTGGCACATCTGTTTCCACATCCAAGGCATCAGGACAAAGACCGCTCCACCGACCGTCAGCAGGCGCGGCACCGCCGAAATCGTTGTTTCCTGCAGGGAAGTGAGCACCTGAACAATGTTGATCAGCAAACTGACTGTGACCGCGAGAGCAAGAATCGGAGCCGCGATCATGAACACCTCCTTCATCGTCATGCGCCCAAGGTCAACTATCAGTTCAGGAGGCATAAGTTATTGAAAACTCCTCATGAGCGATCCGACTAACAGGTTCCACCCGTCAACCATGACAAATAACAACAGCTTTAAAGGAGTCGAAATAACCACGGGCGGTAGTTGGAGCATTCCCACCGACGTGGAAATTGACGCGACAATCATGTCGATCGCCAGGAACGGTAGAAACAAGACAGTGCCAATTTGAAAACCAGTTCTCAACTCGGACAAAATGTAGGCTGGCATCACGACTCTCATCGAGAGATCGCTTGGACTCGCCGGCCGTGGTTCCTTTGACAGTTCCACGAACAGAGCTACGTCCTTCTCCCGCACGTAGTGCAGCATGAACTCCCGCACCGGTGCTTCCCCGCGCTCCACGGCCTGGAATGCGGTTATGTCTCCGTTCTGTAGTGGCGCGACAGAAGTCTGGTAAACGTTGGCTCCAACCGGCTGCATCAGAAAAAACGTGAGGACAAGAGACAAGCCAATCAGCGTCTGGTTGGTTGGAGTAGTTTGAAGTCCAAGAGCCTGACGCAGAAAGTGAAACACAATCAGCAGGCGCGCAAACGGTGTCATGCAGAGCAGCAGGGAAGGGATCAACGTCAGGAAAGTCAGCAGGACGATGATCGTCCACGAAGACCCGTTTCCAACACCGCTGATCCGTATTTCGTTCGAGCCCGCGTGCGACGGCAGTTTTGCAACCGAAGAAACGAAAAGCCCAAACAAAGGACCCGGAAGACCAGTAATTACACTCTGTCGTGAAGCCGCTTGCTGAGAGACCTGGGCCGCCGTTGTATTGACACTGCCCAGCAGCAGCAATAGAGAAATAAGGGCCCTCAAGAACCGATGGAGGGAGGCACTCATGCTTACGCGTTGACCTCGGCAATGCGACTATGCAGCACGCTCGAGAACTCGGCTGGCTTGTCCAGTTGGGCTAGCAATGAAACGGAATTCGACGCTCCGCCCACCAGAAACTGCTTGTCATCGACCTGGATCACTGCGACGAATCGTTTTTCGCCCAACGGAACCGTTTCGCAGACTCGCAACCTTCTCCTGTTTTGGCGGACACGTACCAGCCCGACCCGCGCCCACGCTTTCCTGAGGACGTTGAGCAGACAATTGGCGCCACGAGAAAGGGTCTGTATGAACCAGTCCTGCGGCACCGTACGCGTTGCCAACGGGTCGCCCGTCAGATCAAGTTGCGGTCTCAATAGTGAGGTGGCCTGTAAATTCATGGTATTGATCTCCGTGGTCATGCCAACTCCGTGATGCGAGCCGCCAAGCGGTCCCCGATCATCTCGAATTGAATCCAGGCGATGAGACGACTATTGACGCGGAGCGGGATGTCTTCCGTGCTGCGAAGTCCCGTCGTGACGACTGAGTCTCTGCGCAAACGCAATAGGTCCCCAAGCGTGAATTCACTAACGGGAACCTCCAACGACAGGCGGCAGGGCAACCAGGCGAAACGTTCCGCGGCGTCTCTCGTGCTTTCGACGGCCTGGTCTGGCCGTTGTTCTTTTTCTTCGCGTTGCGCTTGTATCGCCATCCCGATCTTTCGTGTGTACTCAACCCTGGTGGAAAAACCTCGCGTCGGATCACTCCGTTGGGCCAAAGTGATCGATCCAATAAGAACCTGAGCCGGTAAGAACCAATGTCGCGCGCGTGGCCTATTTCGCATGGACCACTACGCACATAGGAGAATGCAATTGGGAGACCTTGCAATACCGAGAGAAGGCTGCGTCCGCCGATGGGGCGCACCGTGCAGTGACAACAACTTAGAGGAAAGATGGTTACGTGCGTACAGTGGCCACAAAGCGGCACGTAATTAGAGCGAAAGTAGAAACTGTGGCCCGCGGGCGTGGTTGTTCACCGTGCCCGCGGGACCTCTAATCAGGTGCTCACTCTAGCCGCTAGTTGCCAGGCTGCGCCTGCAAGTTGGTCGTCGTGTTGTTGATGGAATCGAGCGTTGTAATCATTCGGGCATTCGCCTCAAACCCACGTTGAGTGACGATCAGCCTCGTGAATTCCGTCGAAATATCTACATTCGACATTTCCAGAGCTCCCCCGGTCAGAGTGCCCCGGCCTCCAGCATTTGGAACGCCTGCAACCGCAGCTCCCGAGGCCAGGGTCGGGACGTAATCATCTCCACCCACGGCCTGCAGCCCCTGGACATTGGAGAAACTTGCCAGCACGATTTGCCCAAGAGCTTGTGTCTGCCCGTTGGTAAAGGTGCCTTCGATGGTGCCGTCCGCATCGACCATGTAACTCCGCAGAGTGCCATTTGCATATCCGTTTTGGGTTGTCGTTGACGTGGTGCTCGGCGATGCCACCTGGGTGATCAAGGATCCACCACTGCTATTGGCGAGGTTCCAGGTGAGGTTCATCGTTGCTGCCCCGTCGGCAAGGCCCGCGACACTGATTCCCGTCACCGAGCCAGTCGGCGAAGCCAGGTTTCCGTTGCTATCGAAGCTCAACGAGCCGCTGGCTACAACCGTTGGATTCCCGGTGCCGCCTGTGTCCGCAGCCGGCAGCGTGATCTGATAGCCCCAGGTGTTGGGAGCTGTTTCCGTGAAGTTGAACGTGAGGATGTGCGAAGCACCCAAAGAGTCGTAAGCCGTCAATGGGGCCGAATAAGTGGTTCCAACCGCAGCAGTAGCGTCCAGGTTTGTCTGTTGCTGCATGGTGGTCGTCGCGCTTGGCGGACTAACGAGGTTCGATCCGACCTGCAGCGCACCCAGCGCCCCTCCGGTATTGACAACTCCATTCACGGCAGGGTAGCCCAGCACGGTGTCGCCGGATGATGTAATGAGATCTCCCTGAGTATTCTCGCTGAAGCCGCCGGATCGGGTATAGTGAAGCACGCCGGTGGCGTCCTGGCTTATAAAAAAGCCATTTCCAGTGATTGCTACATTGGAAGGAACGCCTGTGGCCTGAACGGCCCCGTCGGAGTAGTTCGTCGATATCGAACCAATGTGTGTGCCCATGCCTTCTTGAATTGGGTTTCCCGAACCGCTGGTTCCGATGTTTTGATAGAAGAGGTCTTCGAAGCTCGCCTCTTGGTCCTTGAATCCAACCGTATTCAGATTGGCAAGGTCGTTGGATATTACGTTCAGCGCATCCGCGCTGGCGGAAAGGCCGGAAAGTGGAATCGAAAATGACGACATTAGTGTGCTCCTGTCAGAGATGAGATAGCGGACGAATTCGTTTGTGGTGAAGCTGCCGAAGCTGCAGACGTTCCAAAGGCATTCTGCAACGTTTCATTAATTGCAAGCAGCGCGTTTAACTGATTCATGGATAACATCTGCCCAACCATTTGCGTCGGATCCATCGGGGAAGTGGGATCTTGCGACTTTAATTCGGTCACAAGAAGGCTCATGAACGCGGCTTCCGCATTATTCGCCGTCTGATTCGGTGTGGTGGCACTGCTCGATGTTGCGGCACTACTTGATGTTGCGGCTACCTGCGGCCGGAGGGCCATTGCTAACGGGTTCATCATCATTTGCTTTTCTCCTTCAAATTTGTATCTCGCCTACGTCGCGCAGGTCACATGTGAACATCAAGCTGCGCGGATGGGATTTGCGATTCTGTGATCGACATCGCTCCAGGGATAGCCTCCGATTCAGCCGGACCAGAGGTCGATCTCTGGGGTGTGTGCGCGATCTGCCGGTATGCCTGTCGGGAATCGGCCGACCCTCCGCCTGACTGGTTGTTTAGAACTATGTTGGTTACCGTCACCTGATGCGCTGCAAGTTTCTCTTGCAGGTGTGGCAGCTCGATGGCCAGCAGATTACGGAGCTCGCTGCGCTCCACCGAAATCTCGGCGCTCACCTGGTTGTGAACTATCGACGTCCGAATGTCGACACTTCCCAATTCACCTGCCTGAAAGCCGACGCGAAGTTCTGATTGCCCAACTCGCTCGATCAGCCTCGCGGATTGAAGAGGAGACTGAAGAGCCGTGAGAGGGTTCGCTTCCACCGCTTGTTGTTCGGATCGATCAATGGCAGTTCGTGTGCTCGAGTGCGTGCTCGCCACATCCCCAGACTGCGCAGGGTCCATAAGAGCAGCAGTGGATGAACTCGCCACGGTTGCGATTGCGGCACTCGAGGTTTGCGCGCCGATGACATTCGCAAAATCACTTTGACTATGGGCCTGCTGGATTCCTTTACTCTCTAAGCCGGGACCCGTTGATGGTATCGCTGTGTTGCCTTCATGCTTACTCCCGTGATCAGATGTTCCGTTTCCTGGCAGCTGCGAACCCTTGCCGGATTCTCCAG
>ODAK010001408.1_pt1 | contig 26368 bp, 20 predicted proteins | sample 1539591 | NCBI WGS metagenome assembly ODAK01 (sample SAMEA3539303, study PRJEB22396) | soil metagenome | biome: tundra; feature: field; material: soil | place: USA | collected 2010-05 | depth 0.15 m
TGGCCGCGGGCTCCAGCTGGCGGTACGCGCGACCGACCTCGGCGTTGCGCTGGCGATCGGCGATCACCGCGGGATCGACCATCTGGCGTGCGAGCTCGGCGAAGCGCTCCTCGATCTGCGCGACCAGCGCGCCGATCACGCAACGACCTCCAACCCGACCAGGTCGGCTGCGCTGCGCTGGTCCCCGGCCTCGATGTCGAGGACCGAGCGCAGCGCCGCGATCGCGACGGCGAGCTGCGCGTGGTCGGGCTCGCGGGTCGTCAACCGCTGCAGCGCCAGGCCCGGTGCCATCAGGGCGCGCACCACCGTGCGGTCGCGGTGGCGCGCCGCGAACTTGATGATCTCGAATGAGATCCCGGCGATCAGCGGTACGCCGAGAACACGCGTGGCCAGCAGCCAGTACCAGGCCGGCAGGCCGATCGGGGCGAAGACGAAGATCGCCACGATCATCACGATCAGCAGGAAGCTCGTGCCACAGCGCGGATGCAGGCGCGAGAACGCGGCGGCGTTCTCGGGCGTCAGCTCCTGCCCGGCCTCATGGCAGGCGATCGTCTTGTGCTCGGCGCCGTGGTACTCGAACACGCGACGCAGATCGCGCAGCCGCGAGAGCAGCACCAGGTAGCCGAGGAAGATCGCCGTGCGCAGCACCCCCTCGATCAGCCAGAACAGCGTCGAGGAGTGCAGCTGCGACTTGACCAGGCTGACCAGTCCGACCGGCACGACGAAGAACAGGCCGATCGCGAAGACGAACGAGACGATCAGCGCGCCGATCCAGGTCGCGCCCGACAGCGCCTCGCCCTCCTCGACGCCGCCGATCTGCGCGTTGGCCGAGATGTTCAGCGCGCGCAACCCGATCGCCAGCGAGCCGCCCAGCGCGACCACACCGCGCAGCAGCGGCAGCCGCAGCACGCGATGGCGGCGCAGCGCCGAGGTGAACGGGAACGTCTGCACGGCGATCTCGCCGGCCGGGATCTCGCGGTCGGCGCGCTCGAGCTGGGCTGCGGTCGGCGCGCGAACAGCCACCGACCACGTGCGGATGCCGCGCATCATCACGCCTTCCAGCACGGCCTGACCACCGATCGGCGCGTCGCGCCCGCGCGCAGCCACGCGCGTGCCCTACTTGGTGGCTGCTGCGCGCGGCCGGCTGCGGGCGACGCGGCGCTGGAAGCGCTCGACGCGACCGCCGGTGTCGATCAGCTTCTGACGGCCCGTGTAGAACGGGTGGCAGTTGGAGCAGATCTCGACGCGCAACTCGGGCTTGGTGGAGCGAGTCTCAAACTCGTTCCCGCACGTGCAGCGCACGGTCGCGGTCACATACTCGGGATGGATCTCGGTCCTCATCGCCCACATAGTGTAGCGGGCCGCAACGGCCGGCCGAACGGCGCACAGCGCCCGGCGAGCGCTACCTGACGCAGGGGAACGTCTTCGTGCGCTCCGGGTTGGCCGGCTCGATGACGGCACCCGCGGGGTCCGCCGACGCGGTCAGGGTCGTGCCGGCGACGCAGCGCGGTCCGGTGAACTGCACGACCTGCTTGGCACCCGCCGCGAGGCCGGTCACGCCGGCATTCGGCAGTGCGACGCCGGCCACGCTGAGCGACACCTGGAACGGTCCGGCCGCGGCGGTGCCGTCGTTGCGCACGACGACGCTGTAGGTCAGCGTGCCGGCCTGCGTCCCGGCCGCGCGTGCGAGCGTGCCGATCGCGAGGTCCGGCGTGAGCAGCGGCTGCACGCAGACCGGTGAGACGAGCGCCTCGCGTCGAATGACGTGGTGGCGGCGATCCAACCAGCGCGCACGCACCGACACGCGGAACGCCGCGGGAGCCGGCAGTGCCGTGACCTCGTGGTCGTAGGTGTAGATCCCGACTCCCGGCGCCGAGCTGACCCACACGCCGAATCCCGGAGCGCTCACGGGAACGAAGCCGACGGCGGTCGCCTTGCGCTCCTCGAGCTGGAAGTTGACCGCCATCGTGATCGTGCCCGTGACCGACGTCATCTGGGATGCGAAGATCGCATAACGGTTCGCGGGCAGCGGATCGTTGTGGCAGGCGGTCAGCGTCGCCGAGAGCGTCTGCGTGGCGCCGGTCGGGCTGGTCGCCGTCACCGCGGCGGTGGCAGGACCGGCGGCGGCGGCGGGGCCGGTGGTGGCGGTCGTCTGCGCACCGAGCGCGCCCGGGACGACGATTGCGAGCAGTGTTGTCGCGCTCACGAGGAGTGGCGCGAGCAGGCGGCGAGTTAGAGTCATGGCGACCAGATGAACACCGTAGCGACGCAGAGGTTGCGCTGTTGTGCTAGCGCGTCCTACATCTGCTGATAGCGCGGGCCGTCGCCGCCCTCGGGCGTCGTGAGCCGCCCGCCCTTGGCGGTGATCGCCCCGCACTGCACGCAGTTGGTGTAGTTGACGATCACATCGACGTTGCCGTGCGGCGGAGCCTCGTCGGGGATCTCGTAGACGCCGGCCGGGCACATCCAGCGCCATGTCTCGGCCAGCTCGCGCGGCACGTTCTCGCGCACACGGATGTGGTTGGGGGCGTCGTCGCGCGTCGCGTTGCCGCTGAGGTAGACCGAGGAGAGTTTGTCGAAGGTGTAGCGGCCGTCGGGTGAGGGGTAGCGGCGGGCGGTGCGGCCGACGAACATCGGCCGCTCGTCGTTGCGATGCCAGGCGAGCCGGCCGCCCGGCAGCCGGCCCTTGGTCGCGATCGCGAGGTTGACGAGCGGCGAGCCGCGGATGAATCCCTTCTGGAAGGGCTGGCGCGCATTGCGCACCTCGTAGAGCTCACGGCCGCTGTCGGACTGCTCGATCGCCGTCTCGTAGGACTCGAAGGAACTGGCGCCGCGACGCAGCCCGGCGTGGATCGCCTCCGCGGCGAGCATGCCGGAGTTGATCGCATGGTGGACGCCCTTCAGTGCGATCGTGTCGACCAGACCGGCGGCGTCGCCGACGATCACCGCGCCGGGCATCGAGGGCTTGGGCATCGAGAACCAGCCGCCACCCGGCAGCGCCTTTGCGCCCCAGCCGACGCGCTCGCCGCCGGCGAGGATTCCCTTCACGAGCGGGTGGCACTTGAACAGCTGGAGCAGGTCGTGCGCCGAGGTCGTCGCGTCGGCGTACTCGAGGTCGATCACGAAGCCGATGCTGACGAGGTGATCGCCGGTGCGCTCGTCGCGCATCGGGTAGATCCAGCTGCCACCGATCTGGCCGTAGCGGGCGCGCAGCCGAAGCGGCCAGGGGCCGATCGTGTGGATCACGCGGTCCAGCGGCTTCGGGACCTTCCAGACCTCCTTGACGCCGAGCTCCCAGACCTGCGGCTCACGGTCGGAGCCGAGGTCGAACTCGCGGATCGCCGCCCCGGTGAGATGCCCCCAGGATCCCTCGGCGAGGACCGTGGCCGCAGCCTTGATGTCGGTTCCCGGCTCGAAGTTCGAACGCGGCTCACCGGCCTTGCCGCGGCCCTTGTCGCCCGAGCGCACCCCCTGGACCCGCCCGTCGGTGACGATCAGCTGGCTGGCCGCGGTCTCGGTCAGCACGTAGGCCCCGGCCTCCTCGGCGCGGCGCTGCTGGTAGCGCGCGAGCGCGGCGACCGAGATCACCTCCGCGCCATGGTTGCGAAACGGCGGCGGGGTCGGGATCCGCAGCTTGGTGCGGGCGGACGGCAGCAGGTAGACGGCCTCCCTGGTCACCTCCCCGAACGCGAAGCCCTCGGTGCGCCACTGCTCGCGGCTGACGTCCGCAAACAATGCGAGCAGCGGCCCTGGGCGCATCACGGCGCCCGACAGGCTGTGCCCGCCGCACGCCGTCGCCTTCTCGATCACCGCGACCGGGACCTCGCCGAGACGCTCGCTGGTCTGCGGGTCATCGGCCAACAGCGCCAGCAGCCGATTCGCGCACGCCAGCCCGGCCGTGCCGCCACCGACGATCGCCACGCCGACCTCGATGCGGTCGTCGGCGCCGTCGAGCTCGCGCCGGATGAACTCGCGGCGGGAGTCGAGCGCCGGTGGGTAGGCCGCCGGGACGACGCCTGCGTGGCGCGGCACCTACCGCTCCCCGCCCAAGCGGCGCGCGTTCAGCGCGGCGGTCAGCTTCGGCATGATCTTGTTGAGGTCGCCGACGATTCCGAGGTCGGAGAACTCGAAGATCGGCGCGTTGGCGTCCTTGTTGATCGCGACGATGTTCTCCGACGCCGCCATGCCGACCTTGTGCTGGATCGCGCCCGAGATCCCCGCCGCGAAGTAGAGCTTCGGCGCGACCGTCTTGCCGGTCTGGCCGATCTGTCCGGCGTAGGGGTACCAGCCGGCGTCGACCACCGCGCGCGTGGCCGCGACCGCGCTGGCCGAGCCGAACGCCTTGGCCAGCTCGGTGCACAGCTCGAAGCTCTCGGCCTTGCCGAGTCCGCGACCGCCCGCGATGAGCACATCGGCGCCCTCGATGTCGACGTCCTCACCGCGCTGCTCGCCGCGGGCCACCATCCGCGCGCGCGTCGAAAAGTCCGAGAACGCGACCGCGACCTCCTCGACCTCCGCGTCGTGCTCGCCCGCCACCGCAATCTCGAACGCGTTCAGACGGCCGATCACGATCCCGACGTCGCTGCGGTAGCTGACCAGCGAGATCGCCGAGTCGCCGAGGATCGGGCGCTCGGCGATCAACTTCCCGTCCTGGGCGCGGACCGCGGTGACCTCCATCGCGACGCCGGCGCCGAGGCGGGCAGCGAGCCCCGCGCCGATCTCGAAGCCGAGCAGACCGCCGCCGAACAGCGCGTAGGCGAAGCCGTGCGCGGCGACCAGCTGGGCCATCGCGTCGACGACCGGCTGGGCGAGGCCCTCCGGGCCGGGCACTCGATAGACCGTTCTCGCGCCGTAGTGTCCGAGTTGCGCGCACAGCTCGTCGGTCGCGCCGTCGCCGACGACGACCGCGTGGACCTCGCCGCCGAGCGCCGACGCGAGCTTCGCCCCTTCGGAGACCGCGCCCAGCGAGTTCTTGTTGAAGGCGCCCTCGTAGTGCAGCGCGTAGACGAGGATGTCGGCCATCAGATCAGCTTCCGTTCGTCGAGCCAGGCGATGATCTGCTCGACCGTCGCATCGGTGTCCTCGTCCTCGATGATCCGGCCAGGGGGCTTCTTCGGTGGCTCCTTGGCACCGGTCCAGTGCGCCGCCGAGCCCTCGCCCCCGACACGCGAGACCTCGATATCCAGATCGCCCACGGTCAGCGTGTCGAGCGGCTTCTTCTTGGCTCCCATGATCGCCTTCAGCGACGGGTAGCGTGGCTCGTTGATCGCATCGCCAACCGAGATCACGGCAGGGAAGTCGACCTCGACGGTGTCGTAGCCGTACTCGGCCTGGCGCTCGCAGCGCAGCTTCCCCTCGTCGATGTCGAGCTTGATCACCTGGGTCAGCGACGGCATCTGCAGGTGGTCGGCGACGATCGCCCCCACCGTGTAGCACTCGCCGTCGTCGGATTGCTGACCCAACAGCACCAAATCCGGCTGCTCGCGCCGCAACGCCGCCGCCAACGCGTACCCGGTCGCCGCCACATCCGAGCCCGCCAGCGCGTCATCGCAGAGGTGCAGCGAACGGTCCGCGCCGAGCGAAACCGCCTTGTGCAGCGCGCGCACCGCCCCCTCCGGACCCATCGTGACGGCCACGATCTCCTCGACCTCGACCGCCCCACCCTCCCTGATCGCCATCGCCGCCTCGATCGCGTGCGTGTCGTAGGGGTTCAGCGTTCGCTCGCCGCTGCGATCCAACCGCCCCGTCGCGGGATCGATCCGCTTGCGAACCGCGGCGTCTGGCACCTCTTTGACCAGGACGCAGATCTTCATAGGGCGACTCCTTCGGGAGGCAGGGCCAGGATGGCGGCGGCGCTCACGTGGTGCGCAGCACAGCGCCGCGGACGAACTCGATCGCAGCATTGGTGGAGGCGCCGGGCGTGAACACCTCGGCGACGCCAAGCGCCTTCAGGGCCGGGATGTCGTCCGCGGGGATCGTGCCGCCGACGGTGACGACGACGTCGCCCGCGCCCTGCTCGCGGAGCAGTTCGACGATCCGCGGGACGAGCGTCATGTGCGCGCCGGAGAGAATCGAGAGCCCGACCGCGTCGGCGTCCTCCTGGATCACGGTCTCGACGATCTGCTCGGGCGTCTGGTGCAACCCGGTGTAGATCACCTCCATCCCCGCGTCGCGCATCGCTCGGGCAATGATCTTGGCCCCGCGATCGTGGCCGTCGAGCCCCGGCTTGGCGACGACGACGCGGATCTTCTTCTGGCTGACGGATTCGGACATGCGAGCGCAGACGCCTCGGGATGCTAGTGCCGGCGCCTAGACGCGCACGATGACAGCGTCGCCCTGAGCGCCGCCGGAGCAGATCGCGGCACAGCCGAGCCCGCCGCCGCGGCGACGCAGCTCGTGCACCAGCGAGCCGAGGATGCGGGCTCCGGAAGCCCCGATCGGGTGACCGAGCGCGACCGCGCCGCCGTTGACGTTGACGCGGCTCTCGTCGATCCCGAGCATCCTGATCGACTGCAGCGTGACCGACGCAAAGGCCTCGTTGATCTCCCACAGGTCGATCTCCGACGCCTCCAGCCCGGCCTTCGCGAGCGCCTTGTGAGCGGCGAGCGACGGCGTCCGTGCGAGGTAGGCGAACTCGTCGCCGGCCTGGCCATACGCGAGGATCGAGGCGAGCGGCTCCTTGCCGTTGGCCTTCGCCCAGCTCTCGCTCGCGACGACGATCGCACCGGCGCCGTCGTTGACGCCCGGCGAGTTGCCGGCGGTATGCGTGCCGTCGGCGAGGAAGATCGGCGGGAGCTTGGCGAGCGCCTCGAGTGTGGTGTCGCGCCGAGGCGACTCGTCCTGCTCGACGATCACCTCCGCCTTGCGCGAGCTGACGGTCACCGGCACGATCTCCTCGCCCATCCGCCCGTCGTCGATCGCGGCGATCGCAAGCGAATGCGAGCGCACGGCCCAGCGATCCATGTCGGCGCGGGTGATCTCGAGCTCCGCGGCGACCTCGCTCGCCTCCTGCGCCATGTGCTTGCCGCTCCACGGGCTCTCCAGCCCGTCGCGCAACATCTCGTCGCGGGCCGTGGCATTACCCATTCGAAAGCCAAAGCGTGCACCGTCGAGCAGATAGGGGCTGTTCGACATCGATTCCATGCCGCCGCCGAGGCCGAGATCGATGTCACCGGCGCGGATCGCGGTGTCGAGCAGCGCGACCGCCCGCATACCCGAGGCGCAGACCTTGTTGATCGTCTCCGAGCTGACGGTGACCGGAATGCCCGCGTTGTGCTGGGCCTGGCGCGAGGGGATCTGACCCTGCCCTGCCTGCAGCACGGTCCCCATCACGACGTGCTCGATCTGCTCCGGCGACACGCCCGAGCGCTCGAGCGCGCCGGCGATCGCGATCCCGCCGAGCGTCGTGGCATCGAGCGAGGAGAGCGCGCCGCCGAGCTTGCCGATCGGCGTACGGGCGCTGCCAAGGATCACGGTGGTGGGCATAAGCGCGCGCTCTCTCCTCGATCGTTTTTCGGCTGCAACGGAGTGTAGTGCGCGTTGCCGAGCCACGTCTGCGTTCGCTGTATGCTCGCGTCCTCGTGCAGGTCCATGCAATCACGGAGCCGCTCATCGAGAGCGACGCCGACACGCTGGTCGTCGGCGTCTTCGAGGGCGAGGACGCCGCTCACGCCGGCCTGCAGGCGCTGCTCGAATCCGGTGAGGCCAAGCGTGCCCACGGCGCGCTCGCCCTGACCCACGACGGCTCGCGGCGCTGGCTGCTCGCCGGACTCGGCGCGCGCGAGCAGTTCGACGCCGAACGCGCCCGCGTCAGCGCGGCGAAGGCGCTCAAGCGAGCCGGCGAGCTCGGTGCGCGGTCGCTGTGCTGGGAGCTCCCCGCCGGCACCGATGAGGCCGTCGCCGGCGCGCTCGTCGAGGGCACGATCCTCGCCTCCTACCGCTTTGATCGGTACAAGGAGCCGCCCAAGGACGAGTCCGAGCGCGAGGTCACGCTCGAGCGGCTGACCATCAGCGCCCCGACCGATCTGGCCGCGGCGGCCGAGCGCGCGCGGGTCATCGCCGAGGCCGCCAACGCGGCACGGATCCTGCAGGACACACCGGCGAACGACATGACGCCGACGGACCTCGCGAGCCGCGCCCACGAGCTCGCCGCGGAGCTCGAAAACCTCAGCGTCAGCGTCGACGGCCGCGCGGCGATCGTGGCTCGCGGGATGGGCGCGTTCGCCGCGGTCGCCCAGGGGACCTACGAGGAGCCGGCGCTGATCACGCTGCGCTACGACGGACCCGGAGCACAAGGCCCGACGCTCGGGTTCGTCGGCAAGGCGGTGACCTTCGACAGCGGCGGCATCTCGCTCAAGCCGGGCGAACACATGGAGGAGATGAAGTACGACATGTCGGGTGGCGCCGCCGTGCTCGAGGCGGTCGGCGCGATCGCCCGCCTGGAGCTGCCGGTCCGCCTGATCGCCGTCATCGGCGCCACCGAGAACCTGCCCAGCGGACGCTCGGTGAAGCCGGGCGACATCGTCCGCACGCTCGCCGGCGTCAGCGTCGAGATCAACAACACCGACGCCGAGGGTCGCCTCGTGCTCGCCGACTGCATCGCCTACGCGATCGCCGAGGGAGCCGAGCGCATCGTCGACCTCGCCACGCTCACGGGAGCCTGCCTCGTCGCGCTCGGCCACAGCCACGCCGGCCTGCTCAGCAACGACGACGAGTGGTGCGCACAGGTGCACCGCGCCGCAACGGAAACCGGCGAGCTGGCCTGGCGGCTGCCGTTGCACGCCGAGTACGCGAAGATCGTCAAGGGCACCTTCGCCGATCTCAACAACGCCCCTGCGGGGCGCCTGGCCGGAGCGATCACGGCCGCCGAGTTCCTCCACCGCTTCGCCGGCGAGACGCCCTGGGCGCATCTCGACATCGCCGGCACCGCCTGGGACCTCGGCCGCGCCTACGCCGAGAAGGGCGGCTCGGGGTACGGCGTGCGCCTGCTCGTCGAGCTCGCGAGCTCCGCCGCCGCTGCCTGACCGGATCCGCGCTGCTGCGGTCGCGCCGCGCGCAGGCCGAGGCGCGGGGCAGGCCGCCGGGCCGTGCTCAGAACCCGACGACCGCCTCGGCGGAGAACGTGCATTGGCCGCCGACTGAGGCGTAGTCCCAGGCCGTGATCGTGACCGGGCCCGCGGCTGTCAGCGCGCGATAGGTGACCTGCTGGGCACCGCCGCTCATCGAGACGGTCGTCTCGGCCGTGATACCACCGCCGCCTGCGACGCTCGCCTCGGTGGCCGCGCTGCCCGCCACCTCGGTCCACACCGGGACCGACTGTGCCGTGTAGTTCGCGAGGTGCATCCCCATCTCGGCGGAGAAGGAGCCGTTGTTACAGTCGCCGAACAGGGAGAAATTGTCAGCTGGCCCGTGAAGGCTCGGGTCGAAGAACACTGAGGTCTGGCTCGCGGTGGCGGCAGCACTGCCCTGCACGTAATGCCCCGTCCCGTTGATGAAGCCGGTTGACGAAATGCTGTTCAGTTGGCTGGCGTTGGGCGCCGTGGCGCCGCTGGCGAAGGTCGACGTGGTGACCGCGCCGGCTGCGATGCTCGGCGACGGGTAGCTCCCGGTCAGGTCGCCTCCTGCGGGACCGGTCGCGGGGCCGGTGGCGCCCCCCGGGCCCTGGATGCCCTGGATGCCCTGCAGTCCCTGGATGCCGTCCAGGCCCTGGGATCCCTGGAATCCCTTCAGCCCCTGGATGCCCTTGACCGTCCGCCGGGTCCAGCTGATTGCGTGCTCGCCCTTGCGGCAGCGGCCTGCGCTGCCGCGCTTGGCGGTGTCGACGATTCGCAGGCCGCCGCCACTCTTCTGGTAGCAGACGTGAACCACTCCGCTTCCATCGGGGATCGACGCGGCGGCAACGCCTCCGACGGCGAGGAACAGGGCGACCGAAGCGACCGCCATGGCCGGGGAGGGTCGGAAACCGGTGATGCGGTGCATGGGCTGACTCCTGTGTCGGCATGGCCCGGACCCCCGCACGGGAGGTCGCAGGGGCAGGCCCGCGAGCGGGGCTTGCCAGAACATTTGGCAGAGCGGCACGCTGAGAGAGCGACCGAGCCAAACGAGCGACCGAGCCGCTCAGGAGGCCTCGCCCCCGCCCCGCGCGCAAGCGCGCATCGGCGGGCGACGCATACACCTGTTCGTGTATCGGCAGATCAGACGGGGTTCGTGAGGCGCCTCGCGGCCGCGGCCGCGCCGGAATCGACCGGGGGGCGTTCCGCCAGGCGACCGGCGTGCTCGGTGACGCGCCGCAGGCGGTGCGCCAGCGCCGGCGTGAGCATCCCCGGTCGCATCCGCCAGCGCCAGTTCCCGCCGGCACGTCCCGGCAGGTTCATGCGCGCGTCGCGACCCAGCCCGAGCACGTCCTGCGCCTGGACCATGGCGAGGCGCGCCGGCGAGGAGAACGCGAGCCGGATCAGCGCCCAGTGGGGCTCGCGCTCGCGGATCTGACGCTCGCCGAGCGCGTCCTCGACGAGCGCACGGGCCCGAGCCCCCAGCCCGTCCCACCAGCCGCGGACGGGGTCCTGATCGTGGGTGGCGGTGTACACCACGCTGCGCTCGCGATGGTTCTCGAAGCGGTGCGGGTTGTGCAGGTCTCCGTCGTCGAAGGCGAACTCGAGCACGACCATCCCCGGCAACCCGAGCTCGTCGCGCAATCGTCGGACCGGCTCGGTGATCACGCCGAGATCCTCCGCGATCAGCGGCAGCTCGCCGAGCTCTCGCCGCGCCGCATCGAACGGCGCCCGCCCAGGGCCACGCCGCCAGCGGCCGCCGGAGGCGTCGAGCGCCCCGTCGGCCACCGACCAGTAGGCCACGAAGCCGCGGAAGTGGTCGATCCGGGCGAGATCGAACAGCTCGAAGGTGCGCCGCAGCCGTTCGGTCCACCAGCGATAGCGCCGCCGTTGCAGCGCGGGCCAGTCGTAGAGCGGGTTGCCCCACAGCTGCCCCCTGGTCGCGTAGGCGTCGGGCGGAACGCCGGCCACGAAGCCACGCTGGAACAGCTCGGGGTGGGCGGATTGGTCGGCGCTGGCGGGAGCGACGTAGATCGGCAGGTCGCCGATCAGCCGCACGCCGCGCTCGGCCGCGTAGGCGCGCAGCTGGGTCCATTCGCGCTCGAAGCGGACCTGGTCGTGCACGGCACGACGGCCGCCGGCGACGGCCTCCCAGTCGGCGAGCCAGAACGCATGGCGCTCGCGGAAGCCCTCCTCCTCGTCGATCGATACGGGAGCCGAAGGATGCGCGAGCAGGCCACGCCACGCCGCGAAGGCCGAGCGGGACTTGTACGGGGAGCCGAAACGGTCGGGCGGGCCGAGTGGCAGCATCTGCCACCATGATTGGCCGGCCGCGGCCAGCCAGTCGACGAAGGCCAGGGCCTCGCGACCAAGGCGCCCTCCGGGCAGCGAGGTCGGATGCAGTTGCACGCCGCTGGAGCGGGGTAGGTTCACCGCGGTTGACGCTATCTGTTGAGGCGGCGCAGGCAGCGCCGCAGCGAGGCCTGCCCCGTGGTGATCGGCGGCAAACGCCATCGCGCGTCGCGCCTGACATATTCACCGGTACGTTGAAAACACGCCCGAACGGGAAGAAGAGGAGCCTCGTGCCCCTGTCCGCCACCGCCAGCACGCCGCCGCGCGTGCATATCGAGAACCCGCAGCCACTGCTGGACTGCGGGCGCTACCGCGCGAAGGCCTGTGTCGGTGATCGGGTCGACGTCAGCGCGACGATCTTCGCCGACGGGCACGACCTTCTGCGCGCGGTCGTGCGCTATCGCGGCCCGGAGGATCGCGACTGGAGTGAGACGCCGATCGAGCGCATCGACGGCGACCGCGGTGGAGACACCTGGGCGGGATCGTTCCGGGTATCCACGCAGGGACGCTGGAGCTGGGGCCTGGAAGCCTGGGTCGACGCGGTGGCGAGCTGGCGCGATGAACTCGAGCGGAAGATCGCCGCCGGACAATCGGACCTCGCCGGCGAGCTCTCCGAGGGTGTCGCGCTGCTGCGCGAGGCCTCAGCCCGCGCCGGCGGCGATGACCGCACGCTGATCGATGCGGCCGCCGCGGTCCTCGAAGACCCCGCGCTCCCCGACGTCGAGCGCCGCACCCGCGCGCTCAGTCCAGATCTGCTCGCCGCCTGCCGGCGTCACCCGGACCGCGCGCGTTCAACGGTGGTGGCGCTGGCGGCGGAGATCGACGTCGACCGTCCGCGGGCGCGCTTCGGCTCGTGGTACGAGCTGTTTCCCCGCTCCTGGGGCGGCCTGCGCGGCGTCACCGAACAGCTCCCGCGCCTGGCCGCGCTCGGCTTCGACGTCATCTACCTGCCGCCGATTCATCCGATCGGGCGCACCCTGCGCAAGGGCCGCAACAACGCGCTGCTCGCGACGGCCGACGATCCGGGCAGCCCGTGGGCGATCGGCTCCGACGAGGGTGGGCACACCGCCGTGCATCCCGACCTGGGCACACTCGAGGACTTCGACCGCCTCGTGTCCGGCGCGCGCGAGCATGCGCTCGAGATTGCCCTCGACTTCGCGATCCAATGCTCCGCCGACCACCCGTGGCTGCACGAGCATCCGGAGTGGTTTCACCGCCGGCCCGACGGGACGCTGAAGTACGCGGAGAACCCGCCCAAGCGTTACCAGGACATCTACAGCGTCAACTTCGATTGCGAGGATTGGCGGGGGCTGTGGCAGGCCCTGAAGGCGGTCGTCGAATTCTGGGTGGACCACGGCGTGCGGATCTTCCGCGTCGACAACCCCCATACCAAGCCGCTCGCCTTCTGGGAGTGGCTGATCGCGGAGGTGCGCCGCCGCGAGCCGGACGTGCTGTTCCTGGCCGAGGCCTTCACGCGGGTGGCCCCGATGCGCACGCTGGCGAAGGTCGGCTTCAACCAGTCCTACACCTACTTCACCTGGAAGAACTCCCGCCACGAGCTCGAGGAGTACGTCAGCGAGCTGGCCGGCTCGGGCATGCAGCTCTACTTCCGGCCGAACTTCTTCGTCAACACGCCCGACATCCTCAGCGAGTACCTCCAGCAGGGCGGCCCGGCGGCGTTCAGCGTCCGCCTGGTGCTCGCCGCGACGCTGTCGCCCAGCTACGGCATCTACTCGGGCTTCGAGCACTACGAGAACCTCGCCGCGGCACCGGGCTCGGAGGAGTACCTGAATTCCGAGAAGTACGAGATCAAACAACGCGCGCTCGACGGGCCGCTGCTTGCGCTCACCGCCCAGCTCAACGAGATCCGCCGCGAGCACGACGCCTTCCAGCGCCTGGACAACGTGACCTTCCTGCGCACCGAAAACGACGCGCTGATCGGCTACCTCAAGCGCGGCGCGAGCGAGACGCTGCTGACCGTGGTCAACCTCGATCCTCACCGCGTCCAGGAGGGCGTCGTGATCGTCGCTGACACGCTCGGACTGCCACCCGTGTTCGGGGTCGTCGACCTGCTCAGCGGCGAGCGCTTCGACTGGCGCATGGGGCGCAACTTCGTGCGCCTCGACCCCGGCGTGCGCGCCGGTCACGTGCTTCTCGTCCGGTCTCCCCGATGAGGGTCGCATGAGTCCTCCCGGCCAGTGGTTCGAATCCAATCCGCTGTGGTTCAAGACGGCGGTCTTCTACGAGATCCACCTGCGCGGCTTCTTCGACGCCAACGGCGACGGCTCGGGCGATTTCCGCGGCCTGATCGAGAAGCTCGACTACCTGGACTGGCTCGGGATCGACTGCATCTGGCTGCTGCCGATGTACGCCTCGCCGCTGGGCGACGGCGGCTATGACATCTCGGACTTCAAAGCCGTGCATCCGGACTACGGGACCATCGATGACGCGCGCGCGTTCATCGACGCGGCCCACGAGCGTGGCATCCGCGTGATCACCGATCTCGTGATGAACCACACCTCGAGCGAGCACCCGTGGTTTCAGGAGTCGCGCTCATCCCCGGACTCGCCCAAGCGCAACTGGTATGTGTGGTCGGATGACCCGACCCGCTATCCCGACGCGCGGATCATCTTCGTCGACAGCGAGACCTCCAACTGGTCCTACGACGAGGTGGCCGGCGCCTACTACTGGCATCGCTTCTTCCACCACCAGCCGGATCTCAACTACGACGAGCCGGCGGTCGGGGAGGCGATGCTCGACGTGCTCCGCTTCTGGCTGGACCTGGGTCTGGACGGCCTTCGTCTCGACGCCGTGCCCTATCTCTACGAGCGTGACGGGACCAACTGCGAGAACCTGCCCGAGACGCACGCCTTTCTCAGGCGCGTGCGCGCCACGATCGACGAGGAGTACCTCGATCGCGTCCTGCTCGCCGAGGCGAACCAGTGGCCGGAGGACGTCGTGCAGTACTTCGGCCAGGGCGACGAGTGCCACATGGCGTTCCACTTCCCGGTGATGCCGCGCATGTTCATGTCGTTGCGTCGTGAGGAGGCCGCGCCGATGCTCGAGATCCTCGAGCACACGCCCGACATCCCCGACAACGCCCAGTGGGGGTTGTTCCTGCGCAACCACGACGAGCTGACGCTCGAGATGGTCAGCGACGAGGAGCGCGACTACATGTACTCGGAGTACGCGAAGGACCCGCGGATGAAGATCAACCTCGGGATCCGCCGGCGCCTTGCGCCGCTGCTGGACAACAGCCGCCAGGAGATCGAGCTGCTCACCGCGATCATGTTCTCGCTTCCCGGCAGCCCCGTTCTGTACTACGGTGATGAGATCGCGATGGGGGATAACGTCTATCTGGGCGATCGCGATGGCGTGCGGACGCCGATGCAGTGGAGCGGCGATCGCAACGGAGGGTTCAGCCGAGCCGACTTCGCGCAGCTCTACGCGCCCCCGCTGATGGACCCGGTCTACGGCTACCAGGCGGTCAACGTCGAGGCCCAGCTGCGCACGCCGACCTCGATGCTGCGCTGGCTGCGGCGCTTCATCGCGTTGCGCAAGGAACATCCCGTGTTCGGCCTCGGCAGCTACGAGCCGCTGCGTCCAAGCAACGCAAAGATCTTCGCCCACCTGCGGTGCTACGAGACCGACGTCGCACTGTGCGTGCACAACCTGGCGCGCTCGGCGCAGGCGGTGGAGCTCGACCTGTCCGGGTACGAGGGCCGCCATCCGGAGGAGATGTTCGGGCGCTCGCGCTTTCCCCGGATCGGCAAGCTGCCCTATCTGCTCACGCTCGCCCCGCGCGGGTTCTTCTGGTTCCTGCTGACCGCCCCCGACGAGGAGGACGAGGCCGATGACATCAAGTGACCTTGCCAGGGCCGTCGCCGCCGGAGACGCGGGCGCGCTGCCGCCGGACGAGCTCGCGGCCTGGGTGAGCGCCCAGCGCTGGTTCAGCTCCAAGCTTCGCGACGTTGCCGAGTTCAACGTGCTCGACCTGATCGTCCTGCGGCAGGCCGACCCGGTGGTGGCGATCGTGATCGCCGAGGCGCGCTTCGGCGCCGGTACTCACGAGCTCTACCAGGTGCCGATCGCCGTGCGCCCGCGCAGCGACGGATGGGACGCCGGCGTGATCTGTTCGACCGCGGAGCATGTCGCCTACGACGCGCTGATCGACGAGGCTGCGGACGCCGCGCTCGCCGCCCAGTTCGGGCACGCGGCGACGATCGAGCGCCCGGCGGGATGCGTGCGCTTCCATTGGGACGGTGCGGTGGCGGCGCCGTCCGAGCGGCCCCCGATGCGCGCGATCGGCGCCGAACAGTCCAACACCTCGGTGGTTCTCGACGAGCGCCTGGTGCTGAAGGTCTTTCGTCGCGTCGAGCCGGGCGTCAACCCGGAGCTCGAGATGTTGCGCTTTCTTGCTGCCCACCAGTTCACCAACATCGCCACGCTGGCCGGCTGGTACAGCTACACGGGCGAGTTGATGGACGCCACGCTGGGCATCATGCAGCGCTTCGTTCCCGACGCGCGCGACGGCTGGGAGCTGGCGCTGGACTCGCTCGCCGCCGGCGACCGCTCGTTCCTCGATCGCCTGCGTGAGCTGGGCTCGGTGACCGGGCGCATGCACGCCGTCCTCGCCTCGGATCACGGCGATCCCGACTTCGCCCCCGAGGAGCCGGCCGAAGAGAGCGTGTCACTGCTGACCGCCACGATCGACGAGCAGATCGAGCGGGTGTTCCTCGACCTGCCCGACGGCGATCCGGCGCTCGCGCCGATCGCGGGGCGCGGCGAGGAGATCCGCGACCACCTGAGCTCGTTGTCGCACAACGGGGTCGGCGGGCGACTGATCCGGATGCACGGCGACTACCACCTCGGGCAGACCGTCCACGGGCCCGACGAGTGGGTGGTTCTCGACTTCGAGGGCGAGCCGGGGCGTCCGCTCGTCGAGCGCCGGCGCAAACGCTCGCCGCTGCGCGACGTCGCCGGCATGCTGCGGTCGTTCTCCTACGCGGCGGCGGCGGCCACGCTGCTGCGCGACGCCACGGTCCCCGCAGGCTGGGAGGCCGAGGCCCGCGAGCGCTTTCTCGAGGGCTACACGGCCGAGGTCGACCCGGCCGTGCTGCCGGCCGGAGCGTCCTCGATTCACAATCTGCTCACGATCTTCGAGCTCGAGCGGGCGATCTACGAGCTGCGCTACGAGCTCAACAACCGACCCGACTGGGTGCCGATCCCCGTGACCTGCATCACGCGGCTGTTGGAGCAGACGCCGGCATGAGCGCGGCCCGCGAGCCGGGACGGCATCGGTGGCGCTGAGCGAGGCCGAGATCGAGCGGCTGATCGCGCGCGACCACGCCGATCCGCATCACGTCCTCGGCGCCCACCCCGCGCGCACCGGGGTGCGCATCCGCGCGTATCGGCCCGACGCCGAGGCGGTCTTCGTGCACCTGGAGCGCGGTTCCCCGATCAAGCTGCGCCGCGTCCACCCGGACGGCCTGTTCGCGGGCGTGGCCAAGGGTGCCACGCTGCCGCTGTCCTACGAGCTCGATGTGCACTACCCCGACGGCAACACGTTTCGCATGCGCGACCCCTACGCCTTCCCGCCGACGCTGGGGACGCTCGACCTCTACCTCCTCGGCGAGGGTCGACACGAACAGCTCTACGAGCGCCTCGGCGCGCATCTGCGCGAGATCGACGGTGTCAGCGGAACGTCCTTCGCGGTGTGGGCCCCCGCCGCCCGCTCGGTGAGTGTCGTCGGCGACTTCAACTCGTGGGACGGTCGCCTGCACCCGATGCGCTCGCTGGGCTCCAGCGGGTTGTGGGAGTTGTTCGTCCCCGACCTGGCCGAGGGCGCTCGCTACAAGTACGAGATCCGCACGCAAACGGGCGAGCTGCGGCTCAAGGCGGATCCTGTGGCGTTCCAGGCGGAGGTCGCGCCCGGCACCGCCTCGATCGTGCATCGCCCCGCCCACGCGTGGCGCGACCAGGACTGGATGCGCGCCCGCGAGACGGCGGACCCGATCGCCGGCGCGATGTCGATCTACGAGGTTCACATCGGCTCGTGGCGGTCGCGGGCACTGGAGGGCAATCGTCCGCTCAGCTTCATCGAGCTTGCCGACGAGCTCGCCGTCTACGTGGCCGACCTCGGCTTCACCCACGTCGAGCTGATGCCGGTGATGGCCCACCCGTTCACCGGCTCATGGGGCTACCAGGTGACCTCCTACTTCGCCCCCTCCCCCGCCTTCGGCTCGCCCGACGACTTTCGCGGCTTCGTGGACCGCCTGCACGGCCATGACATCGGCGTGATCCTCGACTGGGTGCCGGCCCACTTCCCGCGCGACGACTGGGCGCTCGCGCGCTTCGACGGGACCGCCCTGTACGAACACGTGGACCCGCGCCGCGGCTCGCACCCCGACTGGGGAACGCTCGTGTTCAACCTGGGTCGGCACGAGGTGCGCAACTTCCTGGTCGCCAACGCGCTGTTCTGGCTGCGCGAATACCACGCCGACGGGATCCGCGTGGACGCCGTGGCCTCGATGCTCTACCGGGACTATTCGCGCGGGCACGGCGAATGGGTTCCCAACGAGTACGGCGGCCGCGAGGACCTCGAAGCAGTCGCGTTCCTCAAGGAGCTCAACGAGGTGTGCTACGGGCGCGAGGCGGGCATCGTCACCGTTGCCGAGGAGTCCACGGCGTGGCCCGGCGTCTCACGGCCGACCTACCTCGGCGGCCTTGGCTTCGGCGCGAAATGGAACATGGGCTGGATGCACGACACCCTCAGCTACTTCCAGCAGGACCCGATCTACCGTCGCTACCACCACCACCAGCTGACGTTCAGCCTGATGTACGCGTTCAGCGAGAACTTCATCCTGCCGCTCAGCCACGACGAGGTGGTGCACGGCAAGCGATCGTTGATCGGCAAGATGCCCGGCGATCGCTGGCAGGCCTTCGCCAACCTGCGCGCCCTGTACGGCTACATGTGGGCTCACCCGGGCAAGAAGCTGCTGTTCATGGGCCAGGAGTTCGCGCAGCAGGCGGAGTGGAGCCACGAGCGCTCGCTTGACTGGCACCTGCTCGAGCAGCGCGAGCACGCCGCCGTTCAGACCCTCGTGCGCGATCTCAACCACCTGTACCGGGGTGAGCCGGCGCTGTGGGATGGCGATTCGAGCCCGGACGGCTTTCGCTGGCTCGAGCCCAACGACGCTGACGCCAACGTGATTGCGTTCGTTCGCTTCTCGCGCGATGCCCAGCGCATGGTGGTGTGTGTCGCCAACAACTCGCCGATGGTGCGCGAGGGCTACCGCCTGGGACTGCCCGCGGGCGGTGCCTGGCGCGAGCTGCTCAACACCGACTCCCGCTTCTACGCCGGGACCGACGTCGGCAACGGCGGCACGCTCGCAGCCGAGCCGCTGCCCTGGCACGAGCAGAGTCACTCCGTGGCGCTGACGCTGCCCCCGCTCGCGGTCCTCTGGCTCGTTCCCGAGGCACAGTGTCCGAGCAGCCGCGCGACGTTCGACTCGATCCCTGCCTGATGGCGCTGCCCTGGCAGAAGAGCCTCGGCGCGCGTCCCCGCCGCGACGGCACAACCCTGTTTCGAGTCTGGGCGCCGCGCGCGCAGACGGTGCACGTGCGCACCGGCGGCGAGGAGCTGGCGCTGGCCGGCGTCGGGCTCGACGTCTACGAGGGGATCGCGCCCGTCGGCGCCGGTGCCGACTATCAATTCGTGCTGCGCGCCGCGGAGCACGACCAGGCGCAGGTGCTGCCCGACCCAAGCTCGCGCCATCAGCCCGAGGGCCTGCGCGGCCCCTCGCGGGTGCTCGACACCGACAGCTTCTCCTGGACCGACGCCGGCTGGTCGCCGCCGGCCCTGTCCGAGCTCGTGCTCTACGAGCTGCACGTCGGGGCGTTCACCGCAGCGGGCACCTTCGCAGCGGCCGCGGAGCATCTGCCGGAGCTTGCGGCACTCGGCGTCAACGCCGTCGAGGTGATGCCGGTGGCGGACTTTCCCGGCGAGCGCGGCTGGGGCTATGACGGCGTCTACCTGTCCGCGGCGCACCGCGCCTACGGCGGTCCCGAAGGCCTCGCCCGCTTTGTCGACGCGGCGCACGGCGCCGGCATCGCGGTCGTGCTCGACGTCGTCTACAACCACCTGGGCGCGAGCGGTGTGAGCGCGATGGAGGCATTCGGGCCCTACCTGACCGACAAGTATGAGACCTTCTGGGGCAAGGCGATCAACTACGACGACGCGGACTGCGATGCGGTTCGCGAATGGGTGCTGCAGAGCGCCTGCGGGTGGGTGCGCGACTTCCATCTCGACGGTCTGCGGCTGGACGCCGTGCACGCCATCCACGACGCCAGCCCGACGCACATCGTGGCCGAGCTGGTCGGGCGCGTGCACGCGATCAACCCCCGGGCGATCGTGATCGCCGAAAGCGGACTGAACGACGCGCGGGTGATCCGCGGCGCGCAGGACGGCGGCTGGAACTGCGACGCGCAGTGGGCCGACGAATTCCACCACGCCCTGCGCGTGCTGCTGACCGGCGAGCGCGACGGCTACTACGCCGACTTCGGCACGGTCGCCGATCTGGCGAAGGCCTTTCGCCGCCCGTTCGTCTACGACGGCCAATACTCGCCCGTGCGGCGTCGATGCTTCGGCGCCCCGGCCGACGATCGCCCACCGGCCCAGTTCGTGGTCTTCGACCAGAACCACGACCAGGTGGGCAACCGCGCGTTCGGCGACCGGCTGGCGCACGAGGCTCGGCCGCTCGCAGCCTTCTGCACGCTGCTCTCCCCGTTCACGCCGATGCTGTTCATGGGCGAGGAATACGGCGAGGACGCGCCGTTTCAGTTCTTCACCGACCACATCGACGAAGCGATCGCGCGGGCCACGCGCGATGGCCGCCGCCGCGAGTTTGGCGCCTTCGCCTCGTTCGCAGCGGAGCTCCCGGACCCGCAGGACCCGCAGACCTTCGAACGCTCTCGCCTGACCCGGCGCGTGCACGAGCCCACCGCGGCGTGCTACCGCGAGCTGCTGCGCGCGCGGCGCTCACTCAGCGGCGAGGCGGAGGTGCGCTTCGACGAGCAGCGCCGCTGGCTGCGCGTGCGCCGCAGCGGTGGCGAGCTACTGTGCAACTTCGCCGCCGAGTGTGTCCAGCTACCGATCGAGGAAGGCCGCCACGTGGTGCTTGCGACACACACCGACGCCATGCTCGACGCCGAGGCGCCCGGCACGATCCGGCTGCCGCCGCTCGCCGGGGCGCTGGTGGCATGACGGTCGTCTGGCGCGGCCAGCCCTTTCCGCTCGGCGCCACGTGGGACGGGCGGGGAACGAACTTCTCTCTGTTCTCTGAGCACGCGGAGATGGTCGAGCTGTGCCTGTTCGACGAGGCTGACAACGAGACCCGCGTTGCGGTCGAACAGCAGACGGCGCACAACTGGCACCTCTACCTGCCGGGGGTCGGTCCACGACAGCGCTACGGCTACCGCGTGCACGGCCCCTACGCACCTGAGCAGGGACACCGCTTCAACGCCTCCAAGCTGCTGCTCGACCCCTACGCCAAGGCGATCGTCGGCCAGGTCCGCTGGGAGGCGGCCAACGTGCTGCCCTACGTCCCGGATCCGGGCAACCCCGACGCCGACCTCGAGCCCGACGATGAGGACTCCTCGCCGGGCATGCCGCGCTGCGTGGTCGTCGATCAGAGCTTCGATTGGGAGGACGACCGGCTGCCGCGGCGCCCGTGGGCGGAGACGGTCATCTACGAGACGCACGTCAAGGGCTTCACGGCGTGCATGGAGGAGATCCGCGAGGATCTGCGCGGCACCTATGCCGCGATGGCCTCCGAGCCTGCGATCGCCTATCTGCGCGAGCTCAGGGTCACCGCGGTCGAGTTGCTGCCGGTGCATCAGATCATCGACGAGGGCTTCCTGTCCGAGCGCGGGCTGTCCAACTACTGGGGCTACAGCTCGATCGGCTACCTCGCCCCGCACGGCGCCTACGCCGCCACCGGCGCGGAGGGCGAGCAGGTCCGCGAGTTCAAGGGGATGGTCAAGGCGCTGCACCGCGCCGGGATCGAGGTGATCCTCGACGTCGTCTACAACCACACCGCCGAGGGCAACCACCTCGGCCCGATGCTCTCGTTCAAGGGCGTGGACAACTCGGCCTACTACCGCCTGATGCCCGAGGATCCGCGCCATTACATGGACTTCACCGGCACCGGAAACTCGCTCAACCCGGTCCAGCCGAGCGTGCTGCGGTTGATCATGGACTCGCTGCGCTACTGGGTCACCGAGTGCCACGTCGACGGCTTTCGCTTCGATCTCGCCTCGGCGCTCGCGCGCGAGTTCTACGACGTCGACCGCCTGTCGGCCTTCTTCGACGTGATCTATCAAGACCCGGTGATCTCGCAGGTCAAGCTGATCGCGGAGCCCTGGGACGTCGGTCCCGGCGGCTATCAGGTCGGCAACTTCCCGGTGCTGTGGTCTGAGTGGAACGGGATCTACCGTGACACGATCCGCGATTTCTGGCGCGGCGAGGCGAGCGTGGCCGACTTCGCCTCGCGGTTCACAGGATCCAGTGACCTCTACGAGTCCGACGGCCGCCACCCGTTCGCCTCGATCAACTTCATCACGGCGCACGACGGCTTCACCCTGCGCGACCTCGTGTCCTACAACGAGAAGCACAACGAGGCGAACCTCGAGGACAACGGTGACGGAAGCGACGACAACCGCTCGTGGAACTCCGGGACGGAGGGACCGACCGCCGATCGCGAGATCCTCGCGCTGCGCGAGCGCCAGCAGCGCAACTTCCTCGCCACCCTGTTCCTCTCCCAGGGCGTTCCGATGCTGCTCGGCGGCGACGAGTTCGGCCGCACGCAGTACGGCAACAACAACGCATGGTGCCAGGACAACGACATCTCGTGGTACGGCTGGGAGCACGAGGACTGGCAGCGGCGGCTGCTTGACTTCACCCGCCGGCTGATCGCGCTGCGCCGTGATCATCCGGTGTTTCGGCGCAGCCGCTTTCTCGACGGGCGCCAGCTCGAGGGATCGGGACTGCCCGACGTGTGGTGGTTCCGTCCCGACGGTCGCCGGATGACGCAGGGAGACTGGAAGCGCAGCGGGACGCACACGCTCGGCGTGTTCCTCAACGGCGACGAGCTCACCGAGGCGACGCTCGACGGCCGCGGGATCGTCGACGACTCGTTCCTGCTGCTGTTCAACGCGCACTTCGAGGACGTCGAGTTGCGTCTGCCCAACCAGAGCTTCGGACGAGAGTGGACGCTCGAGCTCTCGACCGCGGACGGCGAGCTGCCCCCCGGCACGGAGCGGTTTGCGGCGCGGGCGACGCTGCCGGTCACGGCTCGCTCGCTCGTGTTGCTCAAGCGCGCCCCGTCGAGTCCGAAACGGACGCCGAGCGACGCGGGGACCGGTGCCCGATGACCGGCTGATGGAGCTGCGCGCCACCTACCGTCTCCAGCTGGGTGGGGGGCTGGACTTCGCGAGCGTCCGCGAGCTCGTGCCCTACCTGCGCGATCTCGGCATCAGTCACCTCTACCTGAGCCCGTCGCTGCAGGCCGCCGCGGGCTCGACCCACGGCTACGACGTGATCGACCCGACGCGCGTGTCGGCCGAGCTCGGCGGCGAGCTGGGCCTGCGCGAGCTCGCCGGCGCCGGCCTCGGCATCGTGCTGGACGTGGTCCCCAACCACATGAAGCGCTCCGACGAGAACCGCTGGTGGCGTGACCCGCAGCTGCGCGCGCGCTTCTTCGACGTGGATCCGCAGACCGGCTTCTATCGCCGCTTCTTCGACATCGATGATCTCGCGGCGGTCCGCCAGGAGGATCGCGAGGTGTTCGAGGTCACCCACTCCAAGGTCCTCGAGCTCGTGCGCGACGGGGTGCTCGACGGACTGCGCGTCGACCATCCCGACGGGCTTGCAGATCCGGCCGGCTACCTGCGGGCGCTGCGCGAGGCCGGGGTCCAGCGTGTCTGGGTCGAGAAGATCCTCAGCGCGACGCCGCCGGGCGAGCCCCTGCGGGACTGGCCGGTGGCCGGCACCGTGGGTTACGAGTTCCTCAACGACGTCGCCGCCCTGTTCATCGATCCCGCCGGCGAGCAGACCCTCAGCACACTCTGGCAGGACGTGTCGGGCGATCGACGCCGCTTCCGTGAGGTCGCGTTGGAGGCCCAGCTCGAGGAGGCCCGGCGGACGTTCACGCGCGAGCTCGAGCGCCTGCAGCGACTGGCGCCGCGCTTCTCGGTGGAGCGGCTCGCGCGGGCGCTCGCGTCGCTGCCGGTCTACCGCACCTATGTCGAGCCGTGGAGCGGGACCGTGGAGGCCGCCGACATTGACGCGGTAGCACGCGCCGAGATCGATGATGAGCTCGCGGCGGCGCTCCTGCTGCGCAGCCGCGAGGAGATCCCCGACGAGTTCGTCACGCGGTTTCAGCAGACGTCCCCGGCGGTCACGGCCAAGGGCGTCGAGGACACCGCGTTCTACCGCTATCTGCGCCTGCTTGCGCTGAACGAAGTCGGCGGAGACCCGGCGCGCTTTGGAATCTCGGTGGCCGACTTCCACGCCGCGAACCTCGAGCGGGCGCGACGCTTCTGCGGCGGACTGCTCACCACGCAGACGCATGACACCAAACGCTCGGGCGACGCCCGCGCGCGCATCGGCGCGCTCGCCGGTATGGCCGACGATTGGCGGGCGAGCGTGATGCGCTGGCACGCGATGACGGCGACGCTGCCCCTCCAGGAGGATCGTTCGGACCGGCCGGCGCGCGACGGCGCGGGCTCGGGACCGGGCTTTGCCGAGGAGTACCTGATCTACCAGACACTCGTCGGCGTCTGGCCGATCGAGGCCGAACGCCTCGACGCCTACCTCGTGAAGGCGCTGCGGGAGGCAAAGCGCCAGACCAGCTGGGTGGACCCGGACGAGCGCTTCGAGCGCGCCGTCACACGCTTCACGCGCGCGCTGATCGAGCATCCGCCCTTCCTCGAGGACTTCGCCGCGTTCATGACGCGACTGCTACCGGAGGGCGAGCGCAGCGCGCTTGCCCAGCTGCTGCTCAAGCTCTGTGCCCCCGGGGTGCCCGACATCTTCCAGGGCGATGAGCTCTGGTGTCTCTCGCTGGTGGACCCCGACAACCGCCGGCCGGTTGACTGGCAGGCGTGTCGAGCTGCGCTGGAGCGGGTGCGTGCCGGCGGCCCGCCGAGCGCCGCCGACGCGAAGCTGTTCCTGATCCACCGCGCACTCTCGCTGCGCGCACGGCGACCGCGGGCGTTCACCGGCGCCTACGTTCCGGTGGCGGCCGGCGAGGACGTCTGCGCCTTTCTCCGCGGAGAGGACGCGGAGGTGCTCGTCGTCGCCCGCGTTCGCGCAGCGGCAGCGGCAGCGGGGAACACCGTGCTCGAGCTGCCAGCGGGGACGGCCGGGCGCTGGTACGACGTGCTCGGCGACGACGAGATCACCCTCGCCGGCTCCACGACCGTCGAGGAGTTGGGCGCCGGCTTCCGCGGCCTGTGGCTACTCGAGCGACGCTGAGCTTCGCCGTTGCGAACGAGCGGCGTCTAGCTCGTACCGCCGTCCGGCTCATCTTGCGGGGCGAGCAGGAACGATTTGACCTTGACATCCGGGTCGATCGAGTTGTCGCTGAGGAACGCGATCACGGTGCGGCCGGTGAGTTCCTCGATACCGGCGATCAGATCCGCCCGCATGATGTTCTGGAACGCTCGGCGATTGCTGAGCACGAGGTCGCTCTTCCCGTCGGCGACGAGCGCGCGCTCGGCCTGCGTGAGCGTGCCCTGGAGAACAACCGAGATCAGCTCGTCGTTGAGATAGGTGCGCGATCTCGTCGGTCCACGCCCGGTGTACTGCCTGAGCACCTGCACGACCATGCTCGCAATCGCTGTCGCGAGCTGCCCGTCGCTGGTGCGTACGACTTTGGGGTTGGACAACGCCAACTCCCTTCTCGATTACTGCAGAATCCCGGGCACCTCGCGCGAGCGAGGTGGCGGGCCGTGGCGGTCAGGTGTTCAGGCCGAGGTCGCGACGAATCGCACGGCCCTCGGGGTTGCCTCTCTTGAGCGTCCGCCAGTCGGTCGGCTTGCCGGTCGCGTCCCACGCCCTCGCGACTCCCGGCCCGCCACGATCTTGCCACGCACGTCCTGCCAGCAGCGATGAACATCAACAACGGTCAGTCGAGGATCGTCCACCAGGACAAGTATTCCGCGATTCGCCGGGTTTTCAACCGGGTTTCCGCGATATCGCCCTCGGCCAACAGCACGCCAGGCCCCCCGAGCACGGCCTGAGCCCCGATCGCGACCGCGTAGGACCTCGGCCGCGCCGCTGGGAATACCCTTCGCGAGCACGATGACCGCCGCCGGGCGCAACTCCTCCGCAGCCACCCCGCTGCCCCGCAAGCTCGGGATCACTCCCGGCGCACGCGTCGCCGTGATCGCCGCTCCGGCGGGCTTTGCCGCTCAGTTCGAGGAGGCGCTGGTCAGCACCCGCCTGCGCGGCCGCTTCGACGTCGTCATCCAGTTCGCCCGCTCTCGTGCGGCGCTCGAGCGCCGGCTCGACGTGTTGGTCGCCGCGCTCGAGCCGCGCGGCGGTCTGTGGATCGCCTGGCCGAAGCGCAGCTCGGGCGTCCCCTCGGACCTCGACGACCGCAGCGTCCGCGAGCTCGGCCTGGGCACCGGCCTGGTCGACAACAAGGTCTGCGCGATCGACGAGACCTGGTCGGGGCTGCGCTTCGTCAATCGCCGTAGCGCTCGCTGATCTGCCTCGCGGCGCTCGCCGGGTCCAGCCGGCGCGCGACGACCTCGTCGAGCAGGCGCTCGAAGCCGTCGTCGGACCCCAGGCGCCGCTCCAGCTCGCGACGCAGGTGCGCGCTCGCCAGCGCGATCACCTCGTTGCGCAGGTTGCGGAGATCGGAAGAGCACACGTCTGAACTCCAGTCACTGACCAATCT